>OCTW011604357.1_pt1 | contig 62285 bp, 43 predicted proteins | sample 1539671 | NCBI WGS metagenome assembly OCTW01 (sample SAMN02144230, study PRJEB22623) | gut metagenome | biome: sheep rumen | host: Ovis aries | place: New Zealand | reverse complement strand
TGTCCCTTGTTTTTCTGGGCTGGTATATCATCGGCTGCAGAAGGTGGAGAGATTTTCCGGCAGCGGCGATTTCCTGTATACCCTCTTTGGTGTATGTCATTGTCTTTATCGCGTTAACGCAGAGGTGGTGGGTGTAAATGGCTGCAGGATGGGAAGAGATGACAGCGGCGGTAAAGATGGCGTTCGAGGGAAACTGGTATCTGCTTTTTTTCTTCGTCGGCCTGTTTTACCTGCTGATTGCGGAAAAAAAGTGGAGAAATTTTACGATTCCGGTTCTGATCCTTTCGGCATTGATTCTGAATCCGTTTCTGTACCGGAAGCTCTGGGTTCCGGTTCTGACGTATGCCTACTGGCGGACATTCTGGATGATTCCCATTGTTCCGGTCATGGCGGCAGCGGCGGTCAGTATAGCCGGAAAGTGCAGGAAAAAATCGCTGAAAGGGGCAGTCTGCGTCTGCACAGCTGTCGTCTGCCTTCTTGGCGGCCACAGGGTTTATGATTCGGACACGAACCGTTTTTTTCCTATTACAAATGCCTACAAGCTTCCGCAGGGAGTCATTGATGTCTCGGATTACCTGCTGGCGCAGGAGGCTCATCCGCGGGCACTGGTAGATTCCCGGCTGATGTGTTATATTCATCAGTACACGATGGATATTGATCTGATGTACGGACGGGAGGCTTACGGACAGTATATTCTTGCCGTCGGCGCCGATCAGTCAGCCGTGTTTCAGCAGATGGAGTCAGGAAATCCGGATTTCCAGATGATCCGGCAGATGATGCAGAACTACTCCTACACGTATCTTGTCATTGACCGGGCAAAAATTCCGGAAGGTGTTCAGATTACGGACAGCGGGTTCCGGTTTCTGGCCGATGTAAATGATTACAGTATCTATAAGGTTGTGCAGGAATGAGTACACAGAGAAGAGCTTCTCTCTATATCATGAATATCACGGATATTCTGGTGCTGATCGCTTCGTTTTTTCTGTCCTTCGGTATCCGTGTCATTTTCCCGGTGGAGCTGCACCGGGACGCCAGGCTCAGTGTGTACACGCCGCTGCTTCTCGGAATTCTGGTTTCTTATCTTTTGGTTGATTTTCTGGTTCTGTACCGGGAGGATTATCTGAAGCGGACGGCCGGACAGGAATTTCTGGCGTCGCTGCGGATGGTAGCACTGGTCATGGTCCTGGATATCATGATTCTTTTTTTCACCAAGACCAGCGAGCACTATTCCCGAATCTATATGGTCATTTATCCGATTGTCTCTCTGTTTATGGTCTTCGGCGTGCGTCAGGCCGTCAAGAGCCTTTATCTCCCGCGGTACCGGAACAGCCGGTTTGCGGAGAAAATTGTCCTCATTGCCGCGGAGCAGAACATTGCGGGTATGATCGAGAACGTGAACCGGACGGGAGACTGGAGATTGCACATCGTCGGTATTATTCTGACAGATAAAGAGAAAAAAGGAGAGTATATCCGGAATATTCCCGTGATCAGCACGCTGGAACACGCCTTCGACGACATCCGGATGCAGGAGGTAGACTCTGTTTATCTGATGCCGGATGAGAATATCGACGCGAAAAAGTGGGTGGAACAGTTTCAGAAAATGGGGAAAACCGTACACCTCCACGTGGCGGAGTTCTATGTCAACAGTTCCAGAAGAGTGCAGGAGATGCTTGGCGACAGCGCCGTTGTCAGCTATCTGCCGGATTTCTCGGAAAAAGGAAGGGTATTCCTGATAAAAAGAGCGCTGGATGTCATTCTTTCGCTGGCATGCATGCCTTTTTACCTGCTTGTCACCATTTTTGTCTTGCTTGGAGATCTGAAATCGCGGGGGCCGGTTCTTCTGGCCAGAGTCCGGGTCGGAAAAAACGGCAGGCGCTTTCACCAGTACCGCTACCGGATTCTCCGGGTGGATGCGAAGGAGAGAATTTCCGCGGGGAAATCACCGTATACCGGGATGGGCAGATTTCTGAAGGCTTCCCATCTGGACGGACTGCCGCAGATTGTCAATATTCTGGTCGGAGATATGAGCTTCGTCGGGCCGAAAGCGCCGTCTCTGGGATATTTTATTGACCATCCGAAAATTATGCGCTGCCTCTGTATGAAGCCCGGACTGACCGGCGCGTGGTGTGTGAAGCCGGGAGAGGATTACGGGGAGGAGAGCTATCTGAACCACTGGAGCCTTGGGCAGGACGCCGGCCTTTTCTTTCTGACCATCGGCCGGTATCTTACCTTCCGTTCCCTGAGAGCTTATCCGGACTATCTGACGGGAGAGGAACTGCGCCTTCTGGAGGACTATCTGGAATACCGCCAGCCCATGGAGTATGACCGAAGCGCCTGGCAGCAGAAAAAAAGCGCCTCCCGCAGCATGTATCTGGGCGTCAAGAGAGGACTGGATATTGCAGGCTCACTTCTTGGCATTATTGTGCTTTCCCCCCTGCTGGCTGCACTTAGTATTGCCGTCATGGCCGATGACGGAGGGAATCCGATTTACGGGCACCGCAGAATCGGGAGAAACGGAAAAAGGATTACGGTCTATAAGTTCCGCAGCATGAAGCGGAACGCCGGAGACCTGGGACGCATCCTAAGTCCGGAGCAGATGGAGCAGTACAGGAGAGAATTCAAGATTGACGATGATCCGCGGATTACCAGGGTCGGAGGTTTTATCCGGCGCACCAGCCTGGATGAACTTCCCCAGCTTTTCAATATTCTGGGCGGCAGCATGTCCATAGTCGGACCACGTCCGGTCACAGAGAGAGAAGTCCGGATTTACGGACAAGACGCAGCCAAACTGTTAAGCGTAAAGCCGGGACTCACCGGGTACTGGCAGGCCTACGCCCGGAATGACGCCACCTACGCAAGCGGTGAGCGCCAGAGGATGGAAATGTATTATATTGACCACCAGAGCTTTGGGCTGGATGTCAAAATCCTGCTTCACACAGTGAAATCGGTGGCAAAACAGGAAGGAGCGCAGTAAACGGAAGATGATTGCCGGAGAAAGACAGATCCGCACAGGGGATGTCCTGTACTATATCGCTCTGGGACTTTATCTGCTCCGTACACTGATGCAGAGCACCTTTTACGCGGAGTATATCTCTGACCGTACCAGCAACGCGTTCTGCATGGCGGCCATCCTTCTGCTTGTCCTGCACGAGCTGCTGTTTGAGAAGTATTCGGCAAGTACCTGGATCTGGCTGGCTGTGTCTGCGCTTTTCTGTCTGAATGCGCTTCGGGTGGATCATCTTCCTGCCGCCTGTATGTTTCTGCTGGTTTTCTGCGGAAGGAATATGAGCATGGATCAGATGGCGCGGTTCGTTCTGGACCTGCTTGCTATTTTCCTTGTCTTTATTATTCTGAGCGCGGAGCTGGGTCTGATTACCAATTATGTACGTCTGGAGACGACGCGGAACAACAGAGAATATCTGGGCTTTCTGTATGCGCTGTATCCGGGCGGATATCTGCTTCACATTATCCTGCTGTGTTTCTACCTGTACCGGAATAAAATACCGTTTTCGCTTCTGGCGGCGCTGGGGGTATCGGCACTCTGGATCTACCGGAAGACGGACAGCAGAATGTCCTTCCTTCTGAGTCTCCTGCTGCTGGCGCTGGCCTTCTTCCTGAAGCTCTTCCCGAAAATTCCGGAGAAGCTTGGGAAAATCAATATTATTCATGTGCTGCTTTATCCGGCAGCGGCAGTATTTACGATTGCGGTTACGGTCGGCTATAACCTGTCGGTCGGATGGATGGCAAGGCTCAACACGGTATTTGCCCAGCGGCTGGTTTATCAGCAGACATCCTTCCGCAGGTACGGAATCACCTGGTTCGGGAAGGAAATCCGCTGGGTCGGGAATGGGCTGAATGCCAGCGGAGTCGCCAGTCCGCACAATGTTCTTTACGTAGATAATATGTATCTGCAGTTTCTCCAGAAATACGGCGTGCTGATGGCATGCCTGGTTATCATCTGCGTTGTTCTGGCGGAATGGTATTTTTACAAGACCAGGAACTATTATCTGCTCATGGCTTTTTCGGTAAACGCGCTGAACGGACTGATCAATGACTCGGTGATGTCTCTCTCTTATAATATTTTCTGGATTGCGGCGGCTATGGCTGTTTTCGGGAGCAGGAGATTCCGCGGGGAGAAAAGAAAATCCGGCGAATTCCGAATAGAAGAAAAAGACTTGGAAAACCTGTATGATGCGTCACAACGGAGAGGAGAAAGGGTATGAATACAGAGACGGCGGAGAGGGAAATAAAAATGTCCACACTGATGTACCGTGTACTCCGGAGATGGCGGGGGATCGTTGTTTTCGGGCTGCTTGCCGCGCTTGCACTGGGGGGATATAAAGGGTTAAGACTCAGGAACAGCCAGGAGGGGCTGGGGCAGGAGACAGATGCGGTCATCGCGCAGTCGGAAGACGGGACGGCGCAGGGCAGCAGCGGCGGCTCCGGTACAGAAACCTACCGCTCTCTTCTGAAAAAGCTGGAAAACAGGCAGAAAAGCACGCGCGAGTATCTGGACAGCAGCATTCTTGCTTCCATTGATCCGGGACACGAGGCGCAGGCGAATGTCAGCATCCGCGTCCTGACAGAAGACCCGGATCAGACGGCGGCGCTGCAGAAGGCCTATGAGAACTTTCTGACCTCCGGAATCGACTGGTCGGGGCTGGCGGCGGATATGGAAACAAAAGAAGAATATCTCTCCGAGCTGGTAAGCTTCGGGGACGAGTGGAAGGAAAGTCAGGGGATGCCTACGGGTCTGATCTCTCTCACGGTAAAGCATAAAAACACCAGTGACGCGAAAACGATCATGAAGGAGCTGCTCCGCCAGCTGGAGAATCAGAAAACAGAGATCGCGCAGACTGCAGGGGATCATACCGTTTCGATCGGGGCGGTGTCTGCCGGTTATTTTTCCGACCCGCAGCTGGAGATCTGGATGAGTGAGCAGCTGAAGGGATACGCGGAAATTGCGGCGGATATGGATCGTCTGGAAGCGGAACAGGATACGTTTAAGAATCCGTCCGCCGGAAAAACAGGAACGATGGCATCGGCATCTGCTGTCGTAAAATACGCTCTGGCAGGTTTTGTTCTGGGCATTGTTGCGGGAATTCTTATCTGTATGATCGGGCTGGTCTGCGGAAGACGAATTCTTTCCGCGCGGGAATGGAACAGCACCTTCGGGCTTAGAAGCCTGGCGGTTATCCCCGACAAAAAAAGAAGAAGAGAGCCCTTAGACCGTCTGGTGGAAAAATTGGACGGAGATAAAAAAAATCAGGCGGAGGAAGAGACCCGGTATCATCTGGCGGTTGAAAATATCGCCAGAACCGTCCGGATGCTGCGGACAGAACCGGAGAGGCAGATAAAAACCATTCTTCTTACCGGGGATGTTTCCCTGGAAGAGCTGAAAGAGACTGTGGAAAAGCTTACGCGGGCGGGAAAACAGGGACAGGTGGAGGAACGAACCTGGCTCTGCGGACAGAACCTGGCATCCGATCCCGATACCCTGGCAAAGGCAGATCGATCCGACGCGGTTATACTGGTAGAAAAAACGGAACATTCCAGATATTCCGCCGTACAGGAAGATGTGGAACAGCTGCTTTCCTGGAGGATTCCCATCCTCGGAACGATCACACTGTAAATGATAATTCAGTAAACGGTCACTCTGTAATGGCGGATGCGTGCGCAGGGCGGTGCCAAACATGTGGATGGGTTTATTTGACACAAGCAGGGATGCCCGGCCGCAGGCCTCAGAATCAGGGACGGTATTCTGTCCGTTGATTCATGGAAAAAAGAATGCCTGGCCGTAAGCTGTCAGGAGGGTTCCGACGCGGGAAATGACAGAAAGAAAGAGAAGAAAAATAACCGGAATCCTGCTTCTGGTCACCCTGCTTACCGCAATTCTGGCTGCCGGAGCCGTCTGCGCGGATCATCACAGGCATTTTGACCATGCAGTCAGCATACAAAAGGTTCCGGCAGACGATCTGGCAAGGCTGGATTCTCTCGCCTGGGCTGTAGAGACAGCAGAGGTCGGAGAATATATTGATATTACCGGATGGGCGCTTCCGCTGGGACGGAAGCTGGATTATGATCTTCAGGTGGGGCTCTACCGGAAAGATACGGGTAACTTTATCGGAATGACCACTTTTTTTCAACAGAGAAAAGATATCAACAGGCAGTACGGTACCGGAAGATACAGTTATCTTTACTGCGGGTTTCAGTCCAGAATACGGGCGGATCAGGTGGAAAGAGGAGTTTATTCCGTCATGCTGATTTTCGGAAAAAACAAGTTTTATGATACCGGATATCAGATAACGGTGGGAGGGCGGAATTGATCAGAATTCAGAAATGGATCCGGGACAACTGTTTTTATCTTTTTCTGTTTCTGGCAGTGCTGATTCTGGAATTCCGGTTTTATTACCGCACCAGCGATGATAAACAGCTTTATGCGGATTTTCTGAATGCCTGGGGCTCGCTGACGTTCCGGAATGCGTGCAGTCAGGTGGCCGCGAAGGTAAGCGCGGACATACTGAAATGGTCCTCCAGGGTGATTATCAATCTTTTTGCCAATTTTTTTGTGCTCTATTTTCCACTCTGGGCTGTCTGTAATGCGCTTATCACCGTTTTGTTTCATGCGCGGATATGCGGAATTTTCCATGCCGAAGGCACCCGCGGAAAGACGCTGGTACTCGGACTGATGCTGCTTATGCCGATAGAAATCTACCGGTCCTGCGGATGGATTGTGGGAACCGTATCGTATTACTGGCCGGTTGTTTTTCTGGTCACCGCCTTTTCGATCCTGCTGGAAAAAACTTGGAGGTATTCCGGAAAACCCATGGCGGTCATGTTAATCTGCCTGATTTACGCGTGCAATGAGGAAATCATCTGCGTGGCTGTTTTTCTCTGCCTGTGGATCTGGCTGGCGCTGCATCCGGAGGACAAAAAGATCGTTCTGATCCTTCAGGCAGTCTGCCTGGCAGAGTTCCTCTGGATTCTGTTCTGTCCGGGCAACAGAATCCGGTATTCCAGAGAACCTGACCGCTGGTTTCCCAGATTTGATACCCTTTCTGTTCTGCACAGAATGGAAATGGGGTTTACTTCCACCATGAACCGTTTCTGGCTGCGGACCTGCCCGGTTTCCGCCGCATTAGGTTTCGTTCTTCTGGCACTGGCTTTTGTCAGAAAAAGGTCTGGCTTCATGAAACTGCTGGCAGGAGTCCCTCTTGCCGCCGCGCTGGCAGGGTGGGCGATCAGGGAGAACGCGGGCCGCAGCCAAATCTGCCACGCGATCTATTCTTCCGAAGGACAGTACGGATCCCTGGGGCTGTTTCATTACACAGAGCCTCTCCGGTATCTTCCGATGATCTTTTATATCTGCATCGGTGGTATCATCCTTGTATTGCTCATGGATCTGGAAAATTACAGCCGGGTTTCCATTGCCGTCAGCCTGACGCTGCTGGCCGTCACTGCTTCCCGCTGTATCATGGGATTTACGCCGACGATCTGGGTGTCCGCCAGAAGGACCTATTCACTGATGTACTGGGTTCTGATCCTGATCATCGGTTACGGGTATCAGCAGATCAGCCGGTCGGATCCGGAGCGGAAAATCGTGCCCTTGTGTCTGGCGGGAACAGGCCTTTGTTCCGCGTTTGCCGTTATGGATCTGATGGCGCTGCTGTAGATAGAAAGAAATATAGGAAAAATCAATGAGCTTTTCTCATACCTTTGTGATTTGCGCCTTCGGAGAATCCGAATATCTTGAGGAATGTATCCGGTCACTGAAGGCGCAGACCGTACCGGCCGGAATTCTTATGACTGCTCCGGCGGCCAACCGCCTGGTCACGTCCCTGGCGGAAAAATATAAGATACCGCTGAAAATCCGGAACGGGCAGAACAATTTTCGGGATGACTGGAATTTTGCCTACCAGGCGGCAGAAACAGACTGGGTGACATTGGCGCATCAGGACGACATCTATGACCGTTTCTACGCGGAGACACTTCAGAAAAGAGCGGAGCAGGGGAAGGGCAAAACGGTTCTGGCCTTTACAACAGATTATATTCCGATCCGATCGGGAGAAATCGGACCCAGGGATAAAAATTCCAGAATCCGCCGGATTCTTCGCAGCCCTCTGAAAATCGGGCCGATGGCAGAGAGCAGATTCTGGAAAAAGGCAGTCCTCTCACTGGGAAACAGCATCTGCTGTCCGACCGTTTCTTATCATAAGGCAGAGCTGGGCGATGAACTGTTTACAACGGATCTGAAATTTAACATTGACTGGGACACGTTTCTGAAGCTGGCGGAAAAGCCGGGAAAAATCCTCTATGAGGACAGGCCTCTCGTCTATTACCGGGTCTACCCCGGAGCGGCCAGCATGCAGTATATCGCCTCCCACAGGCGAGAGGAAGAGGACATCCGCATGTTCCGCAAATTCTGGCCGGAATGGGTCGTCCGGATCATCATGCCGCTCTACAAAAAGGCATACGACACCTATCGGTAAAGAGAAACACACACCCGGCCTGATAAGAAAAAGCCATCTCCCCGCCTTCCTTGCAGAAACAGCCAGTATCTATTATAATTAGTGCATAAGTCAGTCGCAAAGCATGACCGGACGCATGCTTGCATGCAGGTCCGGCCATGCTTTAGCGACGACAACAGGAATGAGCGTGGAGCCGTGCGAGGCACGGCGGGAACGCGAAAGGAAGAATACAATGGGAAAAATTACAGTTACTAAAGATTGCGGCGGAATTCAGGGACTCTATGTGGTGGAGCCGGCGGTGTTCGGCGACCGCAGGGGGTATTTCATGGAAACCTACAATTATAATGACTTCGCGGAAGCAGGCATCGGCTGTCAGTTTGTGCAGGACAATCAGAGCGCTTCCAAAAAAGGCGTGCTGCGGGGACTGCATTTTCAGATCAATCATCCGCAGGACAAGCTGGTCCGGGTGATCCGGGGCGAGGTCTTCGATGTCGCCGTGGATCTGCGGGACGGAAGCGAGACCTTTGGAAAATGGTTCGGTGTTACGCTGACGGAGGAAAACAAAAAGCAGTTTTTTATTCCGAAGAACTTTGCGCATGGCTTTATTGTGCTTTCCGATTACGCGGAATTCTGCTACAAGGTGACAGATTTCTACCATCCGAACGATGAAGGCGGCCTGATGTGGAATGATCCGGATCTCGGAGTGGAGTGGCCCATGCCGGAGGGGATGACAGAAAAAGATCTGATTTTATCAGATAAGGATAAGGTAAACAGTTCCTACCGTGACTATCTGGCGTCCCGGAACCGGTAAGTTCTGGCGCGGGGTTATTAATTGCTGAGAGGAATGTAAGCTTCATGTGGGAAATACCACGGGAGATCCGTCAGAACCGTAAGCTGATCGGAACTCTTGCCAAAAACGATTTCAAGAAAAAATTTGCCGGTTCCTATCTGGGGATTATCTGGGCTTTTGTGCAGCCGATTGTCACGGTGTTTGTATACTGGTTTGTCTTCCAGTTTGCGCTCAACGCAGGAACGCAGTCCACCAAGCGCGGTATAGCGGTTCCCTATGTTCTCTGGCTGATCGCCGGGCTGGTTCCCTGGTTCTACTTTTCAGATGCCTTTAATTCAGGCACGCACGCCCTGGTGGAGTATAACTTTCTGGTAAAAAAAGTAGTGTTTAAGATCAGCACGCTTCCTGCGGTAAAAGTGGTGTCCAGTCTGTTTGTCCACGCCTTTTTTATCCTTTTTATGCTGATCATGTACGCCTGCTACGGGATGTTTCCGGATCTGTATGATCTTCAGATTCTGTATTACTCCCTCTGCATGGTTTTTCTTACGCTGGGTCTGGTCTACGCCACTAGCGCCGTTTCCGTTTTCTTCCGGGATCTCATGCAGATTGTCAACATCTTTCTGCAGGTTCTGATCTGGATGACCCCGATTATGTGGAACATGGATGCGGTCAGCATGCCGGGGTGGGTTCGGGTTATACTGAAGCTGAATCCCATGTTCTATATTGTGAGCGGATACCGCGATGCGCTGATCAATAAGCAGTGGTTCTGGAATCATCCGGTTCTGACCCTGTATTTCTGGGGACTGGCTATTGTTGTCTGGCTTCTGGGAACGCATATTTTCAGAAAGCTCAAGCCCCATTTTGCGGATGTCCTTTAAGAGAGAATCAGAAAAATGGATGTTTTGTATATCGTGATTCCCGCCTACAATGAGGCGGCCACCATCCGTGCGGTCGTAGAAGAGTGGTATCCTGTGGTGGAGCAGCACGACGGAGACGGAAAATCCCGTCTGCTGGTCATCAATGATGGAAGTACAGACGCGACGGCGGATATTCTGGAGGACTGCCGGATCGGCCGTCCTCTGCTTCAGGTAGAAACAAAGAAGAACGGCGGGCACGGTCCCGCAGTCCTGTACGGATACCGTCTTGCCCTGAGTGGCGGGGCGGATTATATCTTTCAGACAGATTCGGACAGACAGACGGTTCCGGAAGAGTTCGGGGCGTTCTGGGAGCTGCGGAAGGAATACGAGGGGATTTTCGGGATCCGTTCCAAACGGCAGGACGGCAGAGGCAGAGTTTTTGTATCGCGGGTGCTTCGCGGTGTTGTGCGTTCGGTTTTTGGCGTCAGGGTTCCGGATGCCAATGTTCCCTTCCGTCTGATGACGAGCCGCTATGTGGCAAGAATCCTGCCCCTTATGCCGGAAGACTATGAACTGCCGAATGTCATTCTTACCGCGCTGGGCGCGTACTACAAGGAAAAGCAGAAATTCATTCCGATTACCTTCCGGAAGAGACAGGGCGGGGTGAATTCGGTGAACTGCAGGAAAATATTCGAGACCGGACGGAAAACGCTTGTGGATTTCCGGAAAATCCGGGCAGATCTGAAATAACAGGGCAAGAATATGAGTGATGAATACGCCATCCGCGTGCAGGATGTCAGCAAGATGTATAAGCTTTACAGCAAAAATTCTGACCGGGTGCGGGATGCGCTGGGGCTGACCCGAAAAAAACTGTATAAAGAGCATTACGCGCTTCACCATCTCTCCTTTGATGTAAAAAAGGGAGAGACCATGGGGATTATCGGCACGAACGGAGCCGGTAAATCGACCATTCTGAAGATTATTACCGGCGTGCTGAGTCCGACAGAGGGAAACGTGCAGATCGACGGAAGAATCTCCGCCCTTCTGGAGCTGGGAGCCGGCTTTGACATGGAGTACACCGGTATCGAGAATATTTACCTGAACGGAACCATGATCGGCTTTTCCAGAGAAGAGATCGACCGGAAACTGCAGGATATTCTGGATTTTGCCGATATCGGAGATTTTGTCTATCAGCCCGTCAAGACATATTCCAGCGGCATGTTTGTGCGGCTGGCTTTTGCTGTCGCCATCAACATAGATCCGGAGATCCTGATCGTGGACGAGGCGCTCTCGGTAGGAGATGTATTCTTTCAGAATAAATGCTATAAAAAGTTTGATGAATTCAAAAAAATGGGCAGGACGATTCTGTTTGTCAGCCACGATCTGAGCAGTATCAGCCGCTACTGTGACCGGGTAGTCCTTCTGGACCATGGCAATAAGCTGGCGGAAGGAACCCCCAACAATATGATTAACCTTTACAAAAAGGTTCTGGTTCATCAGGTGGATGATCAGGGAAGAGATGTAACCTCAATTCCCGCGGACAGGACGGGCGAGACCGGGCCGGCTGCGACCGACTGGAAACAGCATCTTACCCGGAATCCGCACTACACAGAATATGGGGATAAAAAGGCTGAGATCATTGATTATGCCGTACTGGATGAGGACGGCATCATTACCAGTTCCATTATGAAGGGAAGCCGGTTTACGATCCGGGTAAGAATAAAAATACACGAGGATGTGCATTATCTGATTTCCTCCTACACGTTTAAAACGCTGAAGGGAACAGAGGTAACCGGAACCAATACCATGTTTGAGAATGCAGCTTTTGATTACAGACCGGGAGATATCAAAACAGTCACTTTTACACAGGAGATGAATCTGCAGGGAGGAGAATACCTTCTTTCCCTTGGATGCACCGGTTATAACAACAGAGAGGAATTTGAAGTCCATCACAGGCTGTACGATGTAGTGAATATCAGCGTGATTTCAAATAAGAACACCGTTGGCTTTTATGACATGAATTCTGTGGTTACGATAGACTGAGCAGAAAGTGTCCGAACAGCAAAAGCGCCCCTGCTGCTGCAGAGGCAGGGTACTGATATGGAGAGAATTGGGAGTGTACAGCTGAATACAGATGCGTTCCGGGAAGAGCCGGTCCGGACGGACGCGGAGAAACTGCAGGATGCGGATCTGGAAGAAATACTGCGTATTGTGCAGGATGAGGGCTGGCCGGAAGGCAGGGAGAAAGCACTTACAGAGAATCCGTCCTGGTCAAAGCTCTATCATCTCTCGGATATCCGGAAAAATGTCCTGCGCCCTTTTCTGAGGAAAAAAACAGGAAAAGTTCTGGAGCTTGGTTCCGGGTGCGGGGCTCTTACAGGCATCCTGGCGGAAAACGCAGAAACAGCAGAGTGTCTGGACACATCGGAGAAGCGGTCACGGGTGAACGCCTTTCGTCACCGGAAGTTTACAAATCTCACGATCTATGCCGGAGAATACGATCTGGCAGAACCTCTTTTGGGAAAATACTCCTTAATCGTCGTGGAAGAGGCTTTCTCCTGCAGAATGACAGAGAAAATTCTGGACAGCCTTTACAGCAAACACCTGGAGCCAGGTGGGGAAATCTGGATTCTCGCGGAAAACCGGCTGGGTTTTCAATATCTGGCAGGCGTTCCGGAACAGTTGTCCGGTCAGTTCTTTTCCGGGCTGGAGGGGCAGAAAGGGACCATTCCGGAGACATGCAGCAGGAGGGAATGGGACGGCATTTTTGCACAGGGAAAAATCCCGCCTGAACATATCACATATTATTATCCTTATCCGGAATGTCGTTTTACGATGGCACTCTACAGCGACAGCAGGCTGCCCGGACCGGGAGAACTTAATATCATTGATAATAACTATGACCGGAAGAGACTCCGTATTTTTGATGACAGAAAGGTTCAGCAGACTTTTCTGGAAAACGGACTGTTTCCCCAGTTTTCCAATTCTTTTTTCATCCGGATTTTCGGAAGCGGAGCTTTTTCAGATAAAGAAAAGAAAGCTCCGGTTTATGTAAAATTTTCCAATGAACGTTCGGGCAGATTTTCGTTTTACACGGTTATTACTGCGGATCAAAGAGTAGAGAAAGTGGCAGTAAACCGGGAGGGGATGGAACACCTGAGGCATATCCGGCAGATGCAGACAAAACTTGAAAGACTGTATGGGGACACCCTGGAAATTAACAGATCCTGCTTAAGGGGCGACTGCCTGGAGCTGGAATATGTACAGGGCGAAACTATTCAGACGAAGGTGGAGAGAAGCTTTTATCACGGCGGTAGAGAGTCCGCTCTGCGGGAACTCAGGAATTATCTGGATCTGGTTATCCCTGCAAATCCCAGAATTCCTTTTTCAGGAGAAAATCCGCAGTTTATCTCTGTCTTTGGTGCTTCTGCGGCGGCGGCTTTTCCTCCGGGGACGGAATCTCTCCCGGTGTCGGATATCGATCTGATTATGGCAAATATGATTTTCGACAGCGGAAGAAAAATTCTTCTGGATTATGAGTGGACCTTTGACTTCCCTATTCCCGTGGAATTCTTGAAATATCGCATTCTGCATTATTTCCTTTCCGGTTCGGGGAAAACAGAATGGGGAACGGAGGATCTGATTACATATTTCGGGCTGAAGAAAAATTTTCTCCCGGTATTTCAGGAGATGGAACGGAATTTCCAGAAATATATATCCGGCCGCCATGTGGCAGTGCGGGAGCTTTATACAAAAATAACGCCGGGTATTCTGCCGGTAAGGACATGGGCGGAGCAGAGTCTGGAGAAACAGGCGCGGAGCGGGCTTCGGCTTTATTATGCGAAAACAGAGGAATTTACGGAACAAAATTCAGAGCTTTTTCCTGCACAGGGAGGAGCGTTTTTTCTTCGGAAATATCTGGCACAGGATGTATCCAGGCTGCGGATTGATCCGGGAGAAGAGAGCTGCCTCTGTTTTCTAAAAAAAATGGAAGTAAACGGAGAGCCGGTAACAAATATATCATCCTGCGGAAAGCAGGTGTCCGACAGCGTCTGGGTTTTCTCTCATCCGGATCCATGGTTTTGTCTGGAAGGGCTGAGGCCGGGGTCTGTTCTGGAACTGGAAATGAAGACCGCTCCGGTCAGCGAGGAAATGTTGTGCGCTATGGGTGGCGTATTCCGTCCCGATAATCCGAAAACCAGACGACACGAAAGCCTCAGAGAGAAGGCAGGAAAAATCTGGAAGCATAGGAAAAACTGAGGAAATAACATGGCAGAGCGAAAGCCGGAAAAAATAAAATATATTATCGATGTGATCCGAATGGAAGATCATATGATAGAAGTGAATGGCTGGGGGTACGCACTGTATGCCGACAGGGAAAACGGTCAGCCGGATATCCGACCTCTTTCGTGGACGGTTTCGGATGGAAAAGGACAGAAACTGGAAGTGACTGCCTCCAGAAAATACCGGGCAGATGCCCTGCGTACGATCACAGATCAGCCTTGTGATACTGAGGTGGGGTTTCAGATTATCTGGAAAAGCACGGACAGCCTTCGCTATGAGATCTGCTTTTCGGATCAGAACCGGGCGGAGAAACAGAAATACGTTCTGAATATCCAGGATCTGGAGCTGATCCGGCGGGAGGAAGCCCTTCATTTCGAGGGGATTCCTGAAATGCTCCGCCACATGAACAGAACTATGCTTGGGGATGATGTCCGTTTTGTACTTCGCAGAGGCCCGCGGGAGTATTACCGCATGCTGAAAAAGCGCTGTGCCAGGAAAACTGCGCCGGAATACAAAAAATGGCGAAAACAGCACAGTCCTTCCGCCGCCCAGCTGGAGAGACAGCGAAACAATGACTTTCTGTTCCGCCCGAAGATCAGTATCGTGGTTCCGGTCTACCGGACGCCCAAAACGTATCTGAATGAGCTGATCGCATCGGTGCGCAGACAGACCTATGCAGACTGGCAGCTTTGCCTCGCGGACGGCAGCGGCCCGGAGGACGGCGGGAAGACGGCGGCTCTTCTGAAAAAATGGGCGAAAAAGGATGCGCGCATCCAGGTGAAAATTCTCCCGGAAAATCTGGGAATTGCCGGGAATACCAATGAGGCGATGGCAATGGCGGACGGCGACTACGTGGCGCTGGCAGACCACGATGACCTTCTTGCCCCGGATGCCCTCTATGAGGTCGTGGCGGCCATGCAGCAGGATACTCCGGAAATCCTGTACTCGGATGAAGATAAGGTCAGTATGGACTCAAAAATATACTTTGAGCCGAATTTTAAACCGGATTTCAGCATGGATTATCTCTGCAGCGTGAATTATATCTGCCATCTTTTTGTGTTTCGGAGGGATTTTTTTGACAGGTTTGGAGGCTTCCGGACCGAGTACGACGGCGCGCAGGATCATGATCTGATCCTCCGGTATACCGAGCAGGCGGAACGTATCAGGCACATCCCGAAAATCCTGTATCACTGGCGCAGCCACCTGAAGTCTACGGCGGAAAACCCGGAGAGCAAGCTGTATGCGTTTGATAATGGCGCAAAAGCGGTGGAAGCGCACTGGAAGCGCGTCGGAATCCCGGCGACGGTTACAAGAACGGAATTCTACGGCATTTACCGCACGGCGTACCATTGGGACAGACAGCCCCGTATCTCTATTCTGGTTCCTAATAAGGATCATGCGCAGGATCTGAAGCGGTGCATCGATTCCGTAGAGCAGAAATCGGCTTACCGGAACTTTGAATGGATCATTATAGAAAACAACAGCACGGAGCCGGAAACCTTTTCCTTATACAGGGAGCTGGAAAAAAGAGGAAATATCCGGATTGTCACATATCAGGGAGGCTTTAATTACTCCAGAATTAATAATTTCGGAGTATCCTGCGCCGGCGGGGAGTATCTGCTGTTTCTGAACAACGACACGGAACTGATCAGCCCGGATTCTCTGTCTGAAATGGTGAGCGTCTGCATGCGTCCGGAGGTCGGCGCCGTCGGGGCAAAGCTGCTTTATCCGGATTCTTCCATTCAGCACGCGGGGGTGATTGTCGGGTTCGGCGGAATTGCCGGTCACGCTTTTGCCGGTCAGCCGGGAGAATTTCCGGGATACTGCGGGAGAATCGCTTCGGTTCAGGATTACAGCGCCGTGACGGCGGCCTGCATGATGTGCTCAAAAGAGGATTTTCTGTCCGCGGGAGGATTTACCGGGCAGCTGGAAGTGGCTTTTAACGATATTGATTTCTGCCTGAAACTGAGGGAACAGAAAAAACATATCATCTACGACCCGTATGCGGTTTTTTATCATTACGAATCCAAGTCCAGGGGGGCAGAGGACTCACCGGAGAAATTAAAACGGTTCCGCGGAGAAGTCGAGTACTTCGAGAAAAACTGGAAGGACATTCTGGAAAATGGGGATCCCTTCTATAATCCGAACCTTTCGCTGCACAGACCGGATTTTACGTTGTCATCGTGAGGAATAAAAGTTGGCAAATGTCAGATTTGAAATAGAGACAATAAGAAAAAGCATACGCAGGGGAAATGTTCTGCTGTGCTGGGGATTTTTTACCGGAACAGAGGCTCCTGTGGAGCAGCTCTGCGGATGTCTGGAGGTTCTGGCGGACGGACATCTGACCGGAGCGGACATCTCGGTTCTGGACAGCCTTGCCGTGCAGCGGTACTACGCGGGGAAGGGGATTTCCGCGGAAAAAAGGGTGCTTGTGCGGGCGGAACTTCCGGATAAATTCTCCATAGTCAACCTTGTGCTCCGGATTCCTGTCGGCGACCAGCCGGACGAGATTCTTCTGAAGTCCGTCTCGGCGGAAGACTGGAAAAAAATGCCGTTCCGGCCCCTGCAGTGCGTTCTCGACAGCATGAAGGAGACGGAAACAGGTTACCGGCTGCAGGGATGGACGGTCAGCAGGGAGCCTGTGGAAATTCATCTGAAGGATGGCAAGGGAATCACTCTGTCCTGTCTCTCGGAGCGGGCGTACCGGCCGGATGTCCTGCTCTCTTTTCCGGAGCTCCCGGAAGGAGAAAGCTGCGGCTTTATCCTTCAGCTCAGTCAGAAAAATATCATCTATCCTCTGCGAATAGAAGTGCAGGGAGAACATGACAGCCTTGTGTATAAAATCAGTAAAAAGCAGGCGGAACATCTTTTGTCAGGCATGAACGGAGGTATCCTGGGGACAGCGGAGGAGCTTCTCCACAGGGGAGTGGAAATGATCCGCAGCCAGGGAGTGTCGGCATTCCTGCACCGGGCCAAGGATCAGCTGACCGGGAAAAGATCCATAACACCTTACCAGACCTGGATCGATACGTGCGAGAAAAGGCCGGAACCGGATCCGGAGGACACAAGGACGATTATCGATATTACCGGAGAGGCGGATTACCGCTACCGCTGCTCGGTCATTCTGCATGTGGATCAGCCGGATCCGGTGTATTGGAAAAAGCTGGTGAAATCTCTGGAAGCGCAGACAGGCAGAAACTGGGAACTGAAATGCTCCGGGGAGCCCAATCAGGTTTACGCGGCGGAGGACTGGTTCCAGGATCACCTGAGCAACCGCTATCAGCTCCAGATCGGCGCCTGTACCGGGGAGATTGTTCTCCTGCTGCAGAAGAAAATGCTGCTTTCGCCGGATGCGGTCGCAGCAGTTTCCGGCGCTTTCCGGAAGAACCCGGAGCTTGGCGCCCTTTATTCCGATCATGATTTCATGGATTTCCGGACAGATCAGAGGTCTGATCCGGTGTTTAAGCCGGATTTCAGTCCGGAGTATCTCTGCAGCACAAATTATATCGGGCAGATGCTTGCTGTCAGAAAAGATATTTATGACTCTTTCCGGAAACAGACCGATCCGCCCCGGCAGACGCCTCTGGATCAGAGCTTTGCTTCTGTTCCCGCGGATGAGGGAATGCTTTACGGGCAGATTTTCTCCTACACGGAGAAAACGGAAAAAATCGGGCACCTGCCATTTATCCTGTATCATCTGGAGAAGGAGGAGCCTGAGAAAAAAAAGAAGCAGGCGCAGGAGGACAACGAAGAACTTCAGCGCAGAGACCGGAACAGGAAAGAGATGCAGGCGGTACAGTCTTATTACCGGGCTGTCAGACTTCCGGGAGAAGTGCGCAGTACAGAGAAGCCGGGCGTCTTCCATACCGTCTGGCACTGGGCAGGGAAGCCGGTTATCTCCATTCTGGTCCCGAACAAGGACCATGCGGAGGATCTTGTCAAGTGCGTCCGCTCTATCGAAGAAAAGTCGCTGTACCGTCATTTTGAGATCCTCGTCCTGGAGAATAACAGCGTGGAGGACCGGACCTTCAGTACCTATGAAAAGCTGGAGGAGCAGTATAAAAACCTTCACGTCCTGACCTATAAGGATGTCTTCAATTTCTCTAAAATCAACAATTTCGGCGCGGAACATGCGTCAGGGGAATATCTTCTTCTCCTGAACAATGATACGGAGCTGATTTCTCCGCACGCGCTGGAGGATATGCTGGGGTACTGCCGGATTCCCGGTGTCGGCGCTGTCGGAGGAAAGCTATATTACGAGGACGGCACGATCCAGCACTGCGGGGTGATTGTCGGGTACGGCGGATTTGCCGGACACTGCTTTATCGGAGAGCCGGGCAGCATTGCCGGTTACGGAAGCCGGGTGATTTCCGCTGTGGATTATTCCGCCGTGACAGGCGCCTGCCTGATGACTCCGGCCGCTGTTTACCGGGAGACCGGAGGTATGGATGAGCAGTTCGTGGTAGCTCTGAATGATGTGGACTACTGCCTGCGGGTCCGGGAGACCGGACGCCGCGTGGTTTATGATCCGGCGGCGGAATTTGTGCACTATGAATCCAGATCCAGAGGACTGGATGAGGGAAATGTTGACAGAGAGAAGAGGCTGCAGGGCGAAGTGAGCCGTTTCCGCAGCCGCTGGAAGGAGCTGCTGGACCGGGGAGATCCGTATTACAATCCGAATCTCAGCCTGATTGAACAGGATTTTTCTCTGAGGCATCTGTAAACATTTATAGAGACAGAATGGGTGGAAACAAATGAATCTGGCAGGAAAAGCTCTGAAATATTTCCGGGAAAACGGGGCAAGGGATACCGTGCGCAAGGCGCAGAACTGGTATCGTGTGCATTTTACCGATGTGAATGACTATCAGGCATTTCTGCACAGAAACCGGACATCCCAGGCACAGCTTAGAGACCAGAAAAAGACGGTTTTTCAAAGAAACCTGAAGTTCAGTATTGTCGTACCTCTTTACCGGACGCCGGAAAAATATCTGAGGGAGATGATCCAGTCCGTCCGGGAACAGACCTACGGGAACTGGGAACTCTGTCTCGCGGACGGCAGCGGGATTCAGACACAGGATGAGGGCGTGGGAAAAACACAGCTGACGGATATCCTGACGGAATACTCCTCCAAGGACGGAAGAATCCGTTTCCTCACACTTCCGGAAAATCTGGGAATCGCCGGAAACACCAACGCCGCGCTGGATATGGCGAAGGGAGATTTTATCGTTCTGGCAGATCATGACGATACGCTCGCACCGGATGCCCTGTTCGAGTGCGCGTCTGTGCTGGAACAATATCCGGAGACTGAGCTCCTGTATTCCGATGAGGATAAAATCAGCTTCAGCGGGAAAAAGTATTTCGAGCCGAATTTTAAGCCGGATTTCAACCCGGATTATCTGTATGGGACGAACTATATCTGCCATCTCTTTGTATTCCGTAAAGATTTTTATGATAGATTCGGTGGCTTCCGCCCGCAGTTCGATGGTGCGCAGGATTATGACCTGATTCTGCGGTACACGGAGAAGGCTGAGAATATCAGACATATACCGAAGGTTCTGTATCACTGGAGAAAGAACGAAGGCTCTACAGCCGCGGATCCGGAGAAAAAGCTGTATGCCTATGAACACGGTGCGCAGGCGCTGCAGGAGCACTGGGATCGGATGGGAATACCTGCCAGGGTAGAGATGGGAGAGGTCTACGGCACCTACCACACCATCTATCAGTGGCCGGAGCTAAAAGAGCAGAAACCGCTGATTTCGGTTCTGGTTCCGAACAAGGATCATGCCGAAGATCTGAAAAAATGTCTGGAGTCTGTGGAATCCCATTCTGCGTACCGGAACCTGGAATGGATTATAGTAGAAAATAACAGTACGGAACCGGAGACCTTTGCCCTGTACCGGGAACTGGAGAAAAAGAAAAATGTCCGGATTCTTACCTGGGACGGACCGTTCAATTACTCAGGAATCAATAACCTGGCGGCGGGAGAGGCCGGAGGGGAATATCTGCTGCTGCTGAACAACGACATCATCCAGATTCACCCGGAATCCATTCAGGAGATGCTGGGAATCTGCATGCGGGACGATGTGGCGGCGGTCGGGGCAAAGCTGTATTATCCGGACGATACCATCCAGCACGCGGGGGTAGTGATCGGAGTGAAGGGAATTGCCGATCACGCCTTCAAGTACCTGCCCTCCAAAGTAGCCGGATACGGACTCCGTGCGATCACCACACAGGATTACAATGCGGTCACAGCAGCCTGCATGCTTGTGAAGAAAAAAGATTTTGAAGCGGCCGGCGGGCTGGATCCGGAATTCCGGGTCGCATTCAACGATATTGATCTCTGCCTGCGTCTGCGGAAAAGCGGAAAGCTGATAGCATTTACGCCGTTTGCGGAGTTTTATCACTGCGAGTCCAAATCCCGCGGCGCGGACGAGACCCCGGAGCACATTCTGCGCTTCCAGAAGGAGATCGACGCGTTTGTGGAGAGATACCGGGAACTTCTGGAAAAAGGAGATCCGTGGTACAATCCCAATCTGAATCTGCTGGCTGCGGATTTCAGCTTGAAAAAAGCAGATATAAAATGGGAACATCCGAAATACGACCTGTCGAAATTCGGTCTGAAGGGAAACTGAAAAAGGTTCTTCGCTTATCGTATGTATGCTTGTCTTTGAATCTGAGGTAGGGGAAAATGAAAGAAACGACAACTGCTTGGAATGTATGGAAGTCCGGTGACAGAAAAAAGAGGCTGCTGCTTGGTGCTGTGCTGCTGCTTGTGCTGGCGGCATCAGCTTTCCGGGTTTATCTGGCATGGCGCGCCCCTTATGTATTTCAGACCATAGCGGAGCACGACGATGCACTGCAGGTAAAACAGGCGTACAATCTGCTTCAGAGCAGATGGCTGGGGAGCTACGACCAGCGAACGCTTTCCAAGGGGATTTCGTTTCCCGTCTTTCTTGCCGTCTTGAACCGTCTGCATATTCCCTACGGGATGGGGCTGGGCTTCTTTATGGTGCTGGCTTCCGCGTGTGTCATGGCGTCTCTGCGCCCGGTTTTCGGAAACCTCTGGTTCCGGCTTTGCGGCTATGCGGCGCTGCTGTATAATCCGCTGGGCTTTTCGACGCATCTGGCTCTGCGCATCTATCGCTCCTCTCTGACGCCGTGGGCATGCCTCCTTGTTCTGGCAGCTTTTACGGGGATCTTTCTGCGCAGACGGGAGCCGCTGCGCTACCTGGTCTTCTGGTCGCTTCTGGGAGTCGTATCCCTTCCTTTTTTCTGGTATCTGCGGGAAGATTCCGTGTGGCTTGCACCCTATGTCCTTCTGGCATCCCTGATCACCACGCTGATCTGGATTTTCGGTGTAAAAAGAAGAGGGGTTTCTCTTCTGCTCAGCATACTCAGTCTGCTTCTTCCGTTTGGAAGTCTGTACGGGGTAAAAAAAGTGCAGGAAGCGGAAAATTTGAAGTGCTATCAGATCGCTGCGGTCAATGACCGCTCCGAAACGAATTTCGCGGTGGTCATGAATCTTCTGCATCACATTGATGACGGAACAGGGCGCATGGACAGGGTACGGGAACAGGATCAGGAATGGGTATCCAGAGAGGCCATGCAGCAGGCCGTTTCCGTCAGTCCGGCTCTGCAGGAGATCCGGGAGGAAATTCAGGACTACTGGAACGCCTGGGCCGGAGACAACGGAAGAATCGAGGGCGATACTGCTTCCTGGATGCTGCGGGATGCGGTGTATGCCGGAGGATATTACAAAGACGGGGCGACTGCGGATGCCTGGTACGGAACCGTCGCGGAGGAACTGGAGAAGGCCTTCCGGGAAGGCACGCTGAAGGAGAGAAAGGCGGTGTACCTTTCTTCCCAGGCGAAGGGCTTCCAGACAAAGGATTTCATAGAGAGTATTCCGCTTATGTTCCAGACATTTCAGGAGGATGCCGCCTGGACCTGGTGTACGGAGGAAGAAAATGTTTCCCAGGGTACGATTGAGCAGCTGCAGCTCTGGGAGGGTGTGTTAAGAACTTACACGGTCATACCGGACTCCGTCCTGCAGAATATAAAAGAAAACCCCGAACAGACAGAGTACGGCCTGCAGAGAGAAGCGCTGAATGGTCTGATTGCGCAGAGGCAGAAAAGGGTAGCTGTCCTGGCCAATGGGATTGCGGGAGTCTGGAAAGTCCTGAGTGTGCCGTTGATGATTCTGACGATACTCGGCTATTTGTGTACCATAGCCGGGATGATCCGGGACAAAAAGAGAGATCCGGAGAAACGATGGTTCTCCCTCTGGCTTGTCATGACCGGCGTGCTGCTCTCGGCATGGCTGGACATCTATATGGTCTGCCTGTTTTCCCGCTGGCTGGTGGGTGCCTTTGCAGGAATTTTCTCGTTCTACGGCAATGTGGCGTATACGCTGATTGCGCTGCTGGAAATCATGGGCATCGGCTGTCTGATCCGCGCGGGAAGAGAAATGCTGGCAGACAGGAAGAAAACGGAGATAAAAAAATAATCTGAAAGTTGTATCCTGCCTGGAAACCGGGATGATGGCGGAGGAGAAGTGAGCCGACCGCTCAGATAAAGGAGAAAAAAGGAATGAATCAATCTGATGTAAAGCAGGGCAACAGTAAGGAAAGAAATTTCCGGGAGCATCTGATCTTTGAAATTCTTCTGCTCCTGGTCTGGGCCGTGTGCTGCGGACATTTTCTGCTGGTGCATTTCCGCAGCCGGGGGATGCATTTTAACACCTTCAGCTGGATGGCTGTGCTGACGCAGACGTTCATTCTGCTGTTTTTCCTTTTCCTTCATGGGGGAAGGTGGAGTCGGACAGGACTCAGGCAGTGGGTACAGGAACACCCGGTCAGGATCCTGACATTTCTGATGCTTGCCTGTGCGTTTCTTATTTTTCATGAATATATCTATGGGTACCGTATCTTTGTGTTCCGGGATATCGGGGTAGATACCACGAACCAGTATGTGCCGGTTATCTTCATGATGATCAATAAACTGAAGACAGGGGATTTGTCCTTCTGGGAGTTTAATTACGGCTTAGGCATAGACGTTCTGAACAGCCAGTCCCAGATCTGCGATCCGTTTAACCTGATTTACTATTTCCTGGGATATTTTCTGAAGGCAAGAGTTGTTCTGTATGCCATCGGAATTGTCCAGATCCTGAAATGTATGCTCTGTGGGTGGCTGACCTGGCTGTTTCTGAATGAGTTCCGCTTTACCCGGCAGGCTAAGATTCTGGCATCCTGTACATGCGCTTTTTCCGGCTACCTGATGCTTTGGGGACAACATTACCTGATGGGCACAGCCTGCGTGTTCCTTCTGCTGATTATCTGGTTGGAGGAGCGGTCTCTGCGGAACCGCGAAAATCTGCCCTGGTTTACCCTGGCTGTCGCGGGAGTCCTGATTTTCAGCGTGTATATCGCGTACATGGCGGCTGTTGCGGCAGTTGTTTACCTTTTGGTGCGTGTGGCCATGTGGAAAAAGGACACCGGAGAGCAGGCCGGGAGAATCCTCCTGCAGTTTCTGGGAGCGGCGCTGGTCGGCTTTTTCCTGTCCGCAGCCATTTTCCTTCCTGTGTATTATCAGCAGTCTGTGGTTTCCGCCAGACTGGGGGAACATATGACTTTTCTGGAAACGCTGTTCCGGCCGGCTTCCGCAAGGCAGTATATCTCTGCACTGTACCGCTTTTATTCGGATAATCTGCAGGGGGTAGCCGATCATTATTCCGGCGTGCTGAACTATTATGAAGCCCCGCAGCTTTGCTTCTCCGCCTTTTTTCTGCCCTTTCTTGTTCTTTTTTACGCAGAGGGAATCGGGTACAACAAGCGCTGGAGAGCTGTCTATATCATCACCGCTGCCATGCTGGCCTTTGTGATTCTCTCTCCCGCCGGAGCTCTGCTGTTTAACATGATGGTGAATACGGCGACACGCTATACGTTTGTGCTGCTTCCCGCAGCCGCCTATGTGCTGGCGTCCGTACTAAGCCGGCTGGGGCATTTTCATAAAATTCCGCTTGCCGCGGCCTGGGCGGCTGTAATCGGCTCTTTTGCTGTTTTTTTCCTGAACCGGGCCGATCTGAGTGCAGATCATTTACAGGGATATCTTCCCGTACTCTGCTGTCTGGTTGCGGCAGGAATGCTTGTGGTAACCATCCCGTCTCTCAAAATCTGCAGGCTGGAGACAGGCCGAAAGGGGTTACGATCCGGGCTGCCGGTTTTGTCTGTATGCCTGGGAATTCTGATGCTGATTTCCGCAGTTTGGGACGGCAGTATCACTAATAACAGCCGCCTTACATGGGATCCGGAGGCCTTTTTCACAAACCGGGCCTTTCTTCCCGAAAAAGATTCGGTTCTGACAGAGGCGGCAAAGTCAGAACAGGATATTTTCCGCGTGGAGAAGCGCTTTTCGGACTTTTCTGTATGGAACGATGCGGTACTGCAGAATTATTCCGGAATCTCATACTACAACACGACCTATAATAAGTATGTCTGCGAGTTTATCGAACAGGTGTGGCCGGAAGTGATCTGGGATCACTCTACGGCAGGCGCGGAATACGTGCAGTATATGCAGGATGCGGATAATATACAGATGGCATCGCTGCTGGATCTCCGGTATATCTATGAAGATACCCTCGGCGAGCAGCGAAGCCTGAAGAACACCGGGACATTTCTGGATCTGGGAGAAAACAAAGACACCGGTGTGACACTGTTCGAGAATCCGGAGGCGGACGGGTTCGGGATTGTATTTGAAAAAACGATGGACGAAGACCGTTTTCTGGATCTTCCGGCAGAACAGCGGAAAGAGGTGCTTCAGGACACGCTGGTAGTGGACGATGGCACAGACAAATACGGGGAATATCGTGCGGATGACGAAAATCAGAACGCGGTTACGATACAGGAAAAAAATCCGCAGCAGGGGACAGAAGCCCGCAAGGAGGATTCAGATTCTTATGGATCTGAATCGGCAGCGTATTACAAAAACCACGCGGTGGAGGTTTGGAAAAACGGATCAGACGGAAGTCTTACCGCGGAGGTAAATGCAGACAAGGACGGGATGCTCTTTGTTTCTATTCCTTATGACAGTGGCTGGTCTGCGGAGGTAAACGGGAAAAAGGCGGAAATACAGAACGCGGACATCGGTTTTCAGGCCGTGGCCATACCGGCAGGAAAAAGCAATGTGACTTTCCATTACGAGACACCGCTGATGAAGCAGGGAGCAGTGCTTTCTCTGCTGGGGCTGCTGCTTTTTGCCGCAGAGGTTTTCTGCATCCGCCGGAAGGGTCAAAGAAAATGCTAAATGTTTTTATTATTAATAAACCTGATTTTGTATAAAAAATTTAAATCGTGGAAGGGTAAAGGTAAGTCTTCCGTATCCGTTTGCCTGTATGATCCCTTGCTGCACTAATCGGCTTCGATACACGGAGAATTCCTGTGTACTCATGCCAATCGATTGACGTATTTCTTTCACTGAACCAGAGGAAGTGCCTGCCATAGCGTTAAGAACGTCTCGTTTTACAGGGGATAGCTCGCTCCAGATTTTAGCGTAAACATATTCATCCATATATCTGTCGAATTGAGAAATTAATTCATCTGTAACAGTGTGTATATTCATGTTCCAGCATAAGTATCCAACTACTTGATAGGCATAGGAATAACCTTTTGTTAATGCTGCCATTTTACGGGCATCTTCGATAGAGTTATGAAAAATCTTCTGATAACTCAAAGTGACCGCTGCAGCATTTAACGGATCCAGATTGATTTTGGGAGCACGATATAAGAATGTTAATGTTTTTTCATTTTGAATATTATACAGGTTTTCATATAATCCGGTCATAAGAAGGTAAACAGGGTAATGGTTACGAAGAATAATTTGAAATTCACTGGCAAACTGTCGCATATATACAGAATTTATCGCTTCGTCAATGGAAAGCAATACCTTCTTGCCCTGCTTTTTTACAATGGCAAGCATTCTTTCTATTGCAGTTCCCAAGTCGGAAATTGGTGATGCCCCTTGTATTTCAACGCCAAGTCCAAGGAAGGAAAGATTAATTTTTGCTCCGATAAAAAGCCTGTATAATCTCTCATCGTTGTATAATTTTGCGGCGAAAGAACGCAGTAAATCCGTCTCGATACTTAAATCATATACAATCCATTCTTCGGTTCGGAAGTAATCTTCCAATTCGGAAAGAAATACGGTTTTTCCGGCTCCCCGTATTCCGGAGATCATATACAGATGGGAAGGCGACGGATCTCCAGTAAAACTGTGGATTACCTGATTGGTCTGCTGCTCACGGGCAATATAGCTGGCAGGCTCCAATCCAAAACTGAGTGTAAAGGGATTATTCATTGCGTTCCTCCTTACTACACTGCAAAATAAGTTTCGATATATCGTGTTATATCCTTACCTTCGTGTTATATTTTGTTATACTTTTGACTCAATGTTATATCCTGTTATACTTTTTGTCAAGAGACATTTACCAGTAACATTCTATTTGTTTATCATGCCTGACTCTCCATTGTTCTTCTCGAAACCTGGTACTCATTGGCAGGAAGAACAAAAAATGCTAAATATTTTTTTTTCTCCCCAAAATGTGAAAAAAGTATGATATGATAGTAAAGAATTTTGACCCGTGGAGGTAAGGAAATATGAAAAGGTGGAAACAGTTTTTGGTGACAGGCATTCTTGCCGTGTCAATGGCGGTTTCGGCGCTTCCGGTTTTTGCGGATGAACCGCAGCCGGTTTCGACAGAATCCCAGGTACAGGAGGCAGCCATTACTGACACTCCAAATGACGAGGAGCCTTCAGGTATTCAGGGAGAGACCGGTCAGGACGGGCAGCAGGAAGAAGCTCAGCAGGACACAGAGCAGACGAATCCAAGTCTTTCTCCCAACGCTCTGATCAGTCCGGCAGCGGCTTCATCAGAAGCTCCGGCTCCGACAGTGACAGAAGCTCCGAAGGAGTATCATCCTACCGTTTCCTATGAGACGCATGTGCAGAATATCGGCTGGCAGGGCGCACAGTCCAACGGCGCTACCGCAGGAACGACCGGACGCTCGCTTCGTCTGGAAGCTATCAAAATCAACCTGAACAATGACGGGGCGGATCTGGGCATTCAGTACCGGACCCATATCCAGAATATCGGCTGGGAATCCGGCTGGCACAGAAGCGGAGAGATTTCAGGGACGACCGGACGGTCCCTTCGCCTGGAGGCTGTCCAGATGCAGCTGACAGGATCGGCAGCGTCCGACTACGACCTTTATTTCCGTGTACACGCGCAGAACATCGGCTGGATGGGCTGGGCAAAGGCTTCCGGCGGAAACGCGGCTACAGCCGGGACAAGCGGCGCGTCCCTTCGTCTGGAGGCAATACAGATCGCCATTGTGAAGGCCGGATCTGCAGCGCCGTCTGCGGACGGGCAGGCCACATCGGCATCCTTCTTCCCGGCAGATGATATTAGCTATCAGACGCATGTGCAGAATATCGGCTGGCAGAATCCGGTCGGCAGCAAGGCTGTGGCAGGCACATCAGGAAGATCGCTTCGTCTGGAGGCCATCAGCATCAACACTAACAGTCCTTCTCTGATGGGATTCCAGTACCGGACCCATATCCAGAATATCGGCTGGGAGAGCGGCTGGCACAATACCGGAGAGGTAAGCGGGACAACCGGACAGTCGCTTCGGCTGGAGGCTATCCAGATTAAACTGACCGGCGAGATGTCCAGATTCTTTGACGTATACTACCGTACTCATGTTCAGAACATCGGCTGGATGGGCTGGGCGAAAAACGGGGAGTCCGCCGGTTCGGAAGGATATTCCTATCGGATGGAGGCTATCCAGGTTGTTCTTTGTGCCAAAGGACAGACTCCGGGAGGAAACGGAACCGCAGCCTTCCAGAGCCGGAAAAACCCGCTGGCATCTATGGATGCCAAGGCACAGGAAGAATCAAGCAGAACCGGATACCTGATTCTGATTGACAAGAGTTCCCATTATCTTGCTCTGTACCGGGGTTCAAAGGGAAACTGGAGACAGGACAGAAGTTGGAAGGTAGACGTCGGCGCGCCGGGAACGCCTACACCTTCCGGAAAATTCCATCTGGGAACCAAGATTCCTTATTTTGATTCCGGAACATGCCGCTGCTGGTACGCAAGCCAGGTGACGGGAAGCATTTATCTTCACTCTGTGCTGTATTTCCAGACAGGTTCTCCAAGCAGAATCATGGACGGAAGGCTGGGAATGAGCATTTCCCACGGATGCATCCGCATGGAGCTTTCCAATGCGAAATGGATCTGGGACAATGTTCCGGCCGGCACAACCATTGTTGTCTATTAAAGGGAACTTACGTGAAAGGCAGAGAGGGGGTTCTCTCTGCATCTTCAGGCTGTCTTAGAGTGGCTGCCGCTTTACGCAGAAAAAACATTCTTCCGGAAGGTTTTTTCTGACACGGGTAAAGCGGCAGCCCTTTTCTGCGGTTCTGCCGGAACATATGAGATGCCATAAGAAAGGTTTAAACTCCGGGGAAAACACCAGATGCATTTTAGAAAACAAAGTGTAATAAAGAAGAAATAATTCTTCATAATTTTGTAAAACAAGCTTTTCAAACAGACTGCCTTATAGTAAAATATAGAGAAGTAGACATTTTTTGCATCAAAAATTCCTTGAAGCAGAAATATTCCACAGAAGATATGCTTTATAAAAGAAATATTTTGAAGGAAAAATGGAACAGTATCAAAAAGAGTAACTGTTCCGGAGAGGGGAAGTAGGAATCACATGAAAAAGAAATTACTGCGTATGATTACGGCAGGAGCTCTCAGCGCCGTTATGTGCTTTGCTGATGTTTCTGCCGTTTTTGCCGGTGAACAGGCAGATCAGAAAATAACGGGCGGGACACAGGTTCAGCAGGTGCAGTCTTCGTCGTCAGAATCTCTGCGGAATACGGACACTGCGGAGACTTCAGATGCCGGTAACCAGGATAATACGACGCCATCCGGAACGGAAGATGTTTCTTCTACATCCGGCTCGTCAGAAGGTGACACAGAGAATTCTGAACCGAAGACCGAGGCAGGAGACACCGGAACAGTGACGGAAGCCGTTCAGGTCAGCACGGATGTGGAAAATCTCGTCAGCGCCGCTGCGCAGATCTCGGACTGTTCTTCGGATCAGGCCGCGCAGATCAGTCAGCAGATCGAGGCTGTACAGAACACCATGGAATCTCTGTCCGAAGAAGAACAGGATATTCTCTCCGGAAGCAGGGAGGCACTGGATAATGCCGCCGCCGCAGTGGAAGCCTATCAGAATCCGGTGGTGGAACAACATTTTCTGGCAGGTGACGACGAACACATGAACAGTTTCCGTTATCTAAACGGTCAGCCGGTCACAGAGGCGCTGGAGGATGTTTCGCAGGAAGGAGACGCCATAGAGGCCTACGCAAATGGGGAATCCGATAGAGTTGTGCAGGGATTGAAGGACGGAACGATCTCCGTCAGCACGGCGGACGGGGCGTCCCTCCGGAAAACCGGGACAGAGGACACGGAGGATACACAGGCGATTCTCCTCGGAACCGGAGATACGCAGGAAGGAATTGATGTCAGTCAGTTCCAGGGAACGATCGACTGGGCTGCCGTAAAGAACGCAGGCGTGAAGTTTGCCATTCTCCGCTGTGGGTATGGAGAAAATGACTCCTCCCAGGATGATAAAAAATGGGAGTATAACGTAACGCAGTGTGAAAGATACGGGATTCCGTACGGCGTGTATCTGTTTTCCTATGCGGCGGACGCACAGGGAGCGGCAAGCGAGGCTAATCATGTGCTCCGTCTGATTCAGGGGCATTCTCTTACGCTGCCGGTTTATCTGGATATGGAAACAAACGATCAGAGAAGACTGGGAAGTTCGAAGGTGGTTTCCATTGCAAACACCTTCTGCTCGGCCATCCGGGCGGCAGGGTACAATGCGGGAATCTATGCGAGCGCCAGCTGGTGGAACAGTGTTCTTTCGCCAGTCGCTTATGACACGACCTTTTATCACTGGGTAGCCCAGTGGAACGATAGGGTTACTGCTTCCGCCAGTTATCAGATGTGGCAGTATGCCGACAACGGGAGAGTAAGTGGGATTACAGAAAATGTGGTGGACAGGGATCGCTGGTACGGGGACTTTCCGGCACCTTCTGCTGGAAATCTTCCAAGAACCTCGGACGGTACTGGCGTAACCTATCAGACGCACATACAGAACATCGGCTGGGAGTCCTTCAACAGATGCAATGGGGAGACGTCCGGAACCGTGGGGCAGTCTCTTCGTCTGGAGGCAATCCATATTGGTATTACCGGAAACAGCAATGTTGGAGTAACGTACCAGACCCATGTGCAGAATATCGGCTGGCAGAATCCGGTCAGCAACTGGGGAGATGCGGGAACAACGGGAAAGAGCCTTCGGATGGAGGCGATCAAAATCAGCCTTACCGGCGCGGATTCCTCCAAATATGATATCTACTACCGTGTCCATGTCCAGAACATCGGCTGGATGGGATGGGCAAAGAACGGAGAGGCAGCCGGCACACAGGGCTACAGCTACCGGATGGAAGCGCTGCAGATTGTTCTTGTAGATAAAGGCGCGGCAGCGCCCTCCGGCGCTGGAGCAGCGGTTTCGGAGGCTTTTCGCGAAAAGACAACCAATGTCTCCTACAGCACCCACGTGCAGAATATCGGCTGGCAGGGAGCTGTGACAGACGGAGATACCTCAGGCACAACGGGACGTTCCCTTCGCCTGGAGGCCATTAAGATCAGCTCTCCTGTGGCGGATATCCAGTACCGCACGCATGTCCAGAATATCGGCTGGCAAAACGGCTGGACCAATGAAGGGAATGTCAGCGGTACAACGGGAAGATCCCTTCGTCTGGAGGCCATTCAGATCCGGTTGACAGGAGCGTCCGCTTCGCAATATGATATTTACTATAGAGTTCACGTGCAGAATATCGGGTGGACAGGCTGGGCATCGAATGGAGCTTCCTGCGGAAGCGCCGGATATTCCTATCGGATGGAAGCTATCCAGATCGTACTGGTGAGGAAAGGCAGCTCTGCTCCGGGCAGTACATCCAGAGTTTTCTATCAGAAGTAGTATGGTCGGTCTCCCGGACGGCAGGGGGGAATCAGAAGTAACAGGCCGGTTTCCCGGACGGCAGAACAGCGAAACGTCAGGCTTGTCAAGCGGGAATTTCAGGCTGTTCAATGTCCGGGCAGTTCACTGACTATATCCCTGTTCGGATGGAGCCGGAAAGAGGGAAAGGATTTCACGGGGAGGTTCAGATGGGTAAGAAATGGATGATTATCCTGATTGTTCTGACAGCAGGAATAGTTGTGGCTGTCGGTGCGCTGGGGATCGGAAAGAACAAAAAAAAGACACAAATGACGCCAGCCCCCACGGAAGAAGCAGTATCTTCTTCATCATCGGAAAAGGTGACAGAGGCCGCTGTTTCCGCAATCTCGGCAGAAGCCATCGGGGAAGAAACAACAGGAGAGAATGTCTACAAAGTTTCCCTGATTAACAACACACAGAAAATCATTACAGAAGTGGCCGTGAAGGATTTGACGGAGAACGAATACCCGGCCAATATGCTGAAGGACGGAGAAGTCTTTCAGCCGAATGAAAAAAGAGATCTGTATTTTGATGCCACGGAATCCGTAAAAAAGACAGAAGAGCTGAACAGTGATTCTGCTTACTCGGACGAGGAAAAGGTAGAGCCGGACTATACGCTGAAGATTACCTTCGATGCGGGAAAATCCTATGAGCTTCATTCTTTCCCGTTCGGGGATATCAGCGAGGGGCAGCTTTGCTACGATGAGCAGGAGGACGTGTGTTACCTGACCTACACATCGCTTAAAAGCGGAGAGAGCGTCAGCACCCTGGAGCAGGAAAAACAGCTGAAAGCGCTTGCCGCTCAGAATGAAAGCGCGACGGTAAACGAAGGGGGATCCGACGGCACAGATACGCAGGAGAATCCTTCCTATGAAAGCGATCCCTCCTATGAGGAACCCACCGGGGATACCCCGCAGGAAGAAACCCCTTCTTTCTCGGAGGATGAGCAGGGAACCTACGGCGGAGAAAATGATACCTATTGACGGCACAGATGCGGCACAATATGACCTTATAGGCTAATAGCTGTAAAAAGCCCCCAAAAGCGAAGAAAGCAGGCCGCTCCATCAGACCTGAAAGCGAAAAATAATAAAATAAGTCAAGAACAAAAAACATCCCGGCAAAAGTCGGGATGTTTTTTGCCAGTGCCCGATCATCTACGATTTTTGGCTGGATTCGCAGGAAATTTCCGGTAAATCCCCGAAAATCCTCCGGTTTTTCCATTTTTCGGGTTGTGTGCAAGCGTTCAACTGGTATAATCTTAAAAGGTGCGTGCGCGAAGGCGGATAGTGAGATGCACGATAAGAAAATACACAGAAAATACGGTGTCTGAGTTTTGCAGCTGCAAGAACGGCAGTCCGTTTTGTCCGAAATACAGAAAAATAATGAGGGGAGAAACCTGTGAAAAAAGAAAAGATACTGCCATGCTTCATTTATCTGTACCTGTCACTTCCTATTCTGATTCTGATGCTTGGCTGGATGAAGATTTATCTGGCCGTGCCGCTGGTCCTGGCTGTGGTCTGGTGCTGCTGCCACGCGGTTCGCGGCGAGAGTATGTTCTGGATGCCGCAGTGGAATCGCGATATGGTTCGCAGAGCAGTTTTTATCGTTCTTATCCTTGCCCTCTGGGTTTATTTCGCAGGAATCGGCGGGCTGGCATGGCAGAACCCGGATCATTACTACAGAAATGAGATCTTTCATATTCTGGTGGACAAGCCCTGGCCGGTCAGGGTTTCAGAAGAAGGTGCGGCAAGAGCGCTTACGTATTACATTGGTTTCTGGATGCCGGCGGCGGCTTTCGGCAAGGTTTTCGGTCTTTCCGCAGGCTTTCTCTTTCAGGCATTCTGGGCTGTCCTCGGACTTGGGCTTGTCTACAGCTGTATCTGTGATCATCTCAGGCGGTTTGAGAAGTGGCCTCTGGCAGCGTTTATTTTCTTCAGCGGTCTGGATGTTATCGGTGATATTCTGTGGAAACGGAGTGCCTCGGATATCTTCAGCACCTATCACCTGGAGTGGTGGAGCGCAGACTTCTGGGAATACTCGGCGTTTACCACAGACTTGTTCTGGGTTTTCAATCAGGCCATCTATGCCTGGCTGATCCTTTTGCTTCTTATGCGTCAGAAGGACAACAAAAGAGTTGTCCTGATCTGGAGCTTCGGTTTGTTTACCTGCTCCCTTCCATTTGTCGGAATGATCCCTTACGTGATCTGGCTGGTGTTCCGGAATTTCCGGGATCAGCGGGTGTCTGTGACAGCAAACAAAGGAAAAACAGGCAGAAAAGCAGGGACAAATTTTTGGCAGAAGACGGCATTGGCATGGATTCGCGGTCTGTTTACTCTGGAAAATGTGCTAGGCGGGGGAATTGTAGGACTGCTCAGTTACAGCTACATCCGGACATCCTCAACCTCACAGAATTCGCTGCTTTTCCTTCCCGGAAAAATTTCCCTGATGAATTATGTCCTTTTCTGTATCCTGGAATTCGGCGTGTACGCCATTGCTGTGTACCGGTACAGGAAAAACCAGAAGCTGTACTGGATGACTATCGTTATTCTGTTTCTCTGCGCCTTTATCCGTGTGGGAACCGGGCCGGATTTCAGCATGCGTGCCAGCATTCCGGCCCTGACCGTGCTGTACCTGATGGTTGTGGACGCGCTGGCGGAGTCTTCGCGTAAAAAGGAATGGAAGGTATTTATTCCGCTGGTTCTGCTGCTCTGCATCGGTGCGGTCACCCCCATACATGAGATGGCAAGAACGGTGGAGGGAAATGCACAGTATTATGAGCAGAATCAGCCATTGACAAAAATTTTTGTACAGGAAGCCCAGGTGATGCAGAGCCACAATTTTTCTTCCAATGCGGATGAGAACTTTTTCTACAAATATCTGGCCAGGTAAACAATGAATCAATGCAGCATCTGCCAAAAGCAGAAAAAACGTATTCCGAGACTGCAGCGACGGTCTGTATACAGAACATAGGAGAACGATCGGAACAAGACTAAGACTTGTAAGTCGGAACAGGGAGAGTAGAGGAGAAAGATGAACAACAAAGAAAACAGGCTGCCGGGCGGAAGCGGCTGGAAAAAACTGGCGGTTCTGGAGCTGGTGCTGTTTCTTGTTCTGTGCTGCGCCGCAGGAGGGGTTTTTTATCTGCGCAAAAAAGCGGCTCTGGTCCAGAAGAATTCGGCACAGAAAGAGTGGACGGTAACACAGTACGCCGGTTCCGGCGACGGACTGCAGTCCATGTTTTACTCTATTACCGATACGGCGGGACATCTGGTAATCATAGACGGGGGCTGGGAGCAGGACGAGCCGGCTGTCCGTCAGCTGCTGCAGGCTTACGGTAACCATGTGGATGCATGGATCATCACACACGCCCACCCGGATCATGTCGGAGTTCTGAATGCCATACTTGCCGATAATGAAAACGGAACAGATCAGAAAGTAAAGATTGACACGATTTACACGGTTGAGGTGAACAGGGAGCGTTACGAGGCGACCGCGAAAGACTACGATGTGGTGTCATCCTATGAGGATTTTATCAGCCATACGGAGAAACTTTCCAATGTGGTATACTTAAAAGACAATGACACGCTGGATCTGATCGGATTAAGCATGAAGGTGTTTAATTCCTGGAATGAAAAGGTAGACGCCATGGAAAACAATCTGCTGAACAACGGCTCTCTTATGTTCCGGATTTCCGGAGAGCAGAACAGCATGCTTTTCTGCGCGGATGTGCAGTCCCAGATGGAGAGTGATATACTGGCGGAGCACCAGGAAGAGCTGCCCTCCGATTATGTCCAGCTGGGGCATCACGGCAACTGGGGACTCACCATGAATTTTTACACCCAGGTCAATCCGAAAGCCGTATTTTTTGACGCGCCGTCCTCGGTCATTGATAACGAGCAGGAAAAGTACGACGGATACCAGCTGAGAGATGACCTGGCGGCAAGGGGATGCACCATATTCCGGTGGGGAAGCGCCCCGAACGCGGTTACGCTCCGATAAAAATGCGCCGCCGCAGGACGAACAGCTTTCCGTCAAGATGGTCTGTGAAAAATGAGAGGGACAAAAGACATTCATGAAAACTGTCAGTATTCTGATTCCTACCTATAATGAAAAAGACAATATCGCTGCGATGGTAGAAGCCTGCCGCAGCCAGATCCGGGATCATCTTCCCGGATACGGATACGAGATTGTTATGATCGACAACGCGTCTACGGACGGCACCAGGGAGATCGAAGAAAAACTCTGCCGGGAGGATCCCTGTGTGAAGGCGATTTTTAACGCGAAGAATTTCGGGCCTTTTAATTCCCCTTATTATGGGCTTCTGCAGACAACAGGGAACTGCACGGTCAAAATCGCCGCGGATTTCCAGGAACCGCCGGAACTGATCCCGGAGATGGTGCATTACTGGGAGCAGGGATACAAGCTGGTGGTCACACAGAAAACCACCAGTGAGGAAAGCCGTCTGATGTATTCCGTCCGATCCTTCTACTATAAGCTGCTCCGGAAAATGTCAGATGTGGAGATGATTAATCAGTACACAGGATTTGGTCTCTATGACCAGTCCTTTATCGCGTTTATGCGCTCCCTGAATGATCCGACGCCTTTCCTGCGGGGAATCGTGGCGGAATATGGCTATAAAATGAAAACGATTCAGTACAGCCAGAAAAAAAGGCGAACCGGGAAATCGCATCATAACTTCATGTCGCTCTATGACGGCGCCATGCTCAGCATGACATCCTATACGAAAATCGGACTCAGGATTGCTACCTTTCTCGGATTTATTGTCGCGTTTGCCAGCGTCGTGATCGGCATTATCTATCTGGTGCTGAAGCTGATCTACTGGGACCGCTTCCTCGCCGGACAGGCGCCCACGATGATTGGCATGTTTTTCCTGGGAGCTGTCATTCTTATTTTCCTGGGGCTGATGGGAGAGTACGTGATCAGCATTAATAAGCGGTTGATGAACCGCCCGTTGGTGCTGGAGGAGGAACGACTTAATTTCTCCGAGGAAGATTACAGGAAAGGGCAGGTCGGCGTGCCTAAAACAGTAGAGAGGCTTGAGCCGGAAATGATTCAGGCGGCAGAAGAACGGGGAGACCGGAAAGAATGAAAAAGAACGGAAAAGATACACCGGGAGAAAAACTTCGATGGACGGGATTTTTTGTGCGGGACAGACTGAAGGATCACGGACTGGCAAAACGTCAGCTGGAGGCGGATTTATACGCATACAGGCACGGGACTTCGGTGCAGGAAACCCGGAAGAAACTGGGCTCGTTAATTGATCATGCGGTGCGCACCACCGGGTTTTATAAAGACTATGATCCCCGGATCCCGCTGGAACAGCTTCCGGTTGTAGATAAAGATACCTTCCGCAATCATTACCAGGAGTTTCTCTCCTCGGATTATATGGACGCAAAGGATAACCGGCTGATGTCCACCAGCGGTTCCACGGGAACACCGCTGACGATGGTGCAGAACCACGGCAAGGCCGTCTGCGATCAGGCGGACGGGGCGGCCATGGGGGTGCTCGCGGGTTACCGGATCGGTGAAAAGATGGCCATGCTCCGGGTATGGGTCAGAAACGTGCAGAAGGGAAAACTTCAGCAGCTGGCGGAAAACAGCATCATGATGGACAGTTCTTCTCTTTCCGATGATTCCATGCAGTCCATGCTGGATGTCCTGAAGAGAGAAAAAGTCAAATGCCTGATCGGCTATGCGTCTGCGATCGGAGAACTGAGCGACTATATCCGGAGAAATCATATTTCCACAGAGGAGTTTTCGCTTCATTCCATCATTCCGATTTCCGAGACCATGCCGGATCCGGTAAGAAAACAGCTGCAGGAGCAGTTCGGCCTCCCGGTTCAGTCCTGGTACTCCAATGAGGAAAACGGAATCATGGGAGTTCAGGAAAAATATTCCGACGCCTATTACATCAATTCCGAGAGCTATTACTATGAAATCCTGAAGCTGGATTCGGATGAGCCCGCAGAGAATGGAGAGGTGGGAAGGATTGTCATCACGGATCTGAACAACTATGCCTTTCCGGTCATCCGCTACGCAAACGGGGATACAGCAGCCGCCAGATATACAGAAAAAGGCGGAAGATTTCGCCTGGAACTCACCGAGCTGTACGGACGTCGGAGCGATATGCTCTATGATACGCAGGGAAGAGCCGTTACTCCTTATGTGATCACCAATAACCTCTGGAACGTAGACGGAGTCAGGCAGTATCAGTTTATCCAGGACGGGATAAAAGTGTACACACTGAAGCTGAATGGAGACAAAGACCGGATGGATCTGCCGGATATACTCGGAAGAATCCGCCCCTATCTGGGGGAGGATGCCGAAATCCAGGTGGAATTTGTACAGGAAATTCCGGTGCTGGCATCCGGAAAGCGAAAATATATCGAAAATCACTGTCCGGAATATGTCCCGGAAATCCGGCGGCAGCACGCCGGGCGGGAGGATCTATAACCGGACGGTATGCGGAAAAAGCCAGGAAAACAGCGAAAAATGGCTGGAACGCAGTGAAAAAAGCCAGGGAAGCAGCGAAAAATGGCTGGAACGCAGTGAAAAATACCAGAAACGCAGTGGAAAACGCCTGGGAGCAGCAGGAGAATAGCGGGAAAACGTCAGGAAGGCGCTGACCGATAGGACAAACGAAAGGATACACAGGGCAGAGGCGTGCAGACAACAGGAGCCGACAGAGAAAAAAAGAGACAGATCGTTAAGAATACGCTATATACCATCGGCGGCGCGCTGGTTCTGAACGGAATCCTGCAGCTGCTGATTTATCCCAGACTGAACGCGGAGCTGGGAGCGGAGCAGAACGGCATGGTTCTCTATATCATGGCGTTTGTCAACATTCTGGGACCGTCCGTCGGACAGGCCATGAATAACAGCCGGCTGGTGGTACGGAGAGAACTCCCGGTCACTAATGGAGATTATAATCTCTCCATCGGTATTTTCTCGGCCGTCGGTATTCTGGTGTCCCTCCTTCTGTCGGGGGAGGCCTTAAACGGAGTCCCTTCCTTTGTGCTTGCGGCTGCCGTCATGCTGCTTACCATTTACCGGTTTTACGGGGATGTGGAGTACAGGCTGTCTCTGGATTACAGGAAATATTTTATCTATTACACCTTCTGCGGGGTGGGGTATGCGCTGGGTTATCTGTTCTACCGCCTCACCAGGCAATGGATGTTTATCTTTGTGACAGGAGAGGCGGCAGCGCTTCTTTATGTCTGGCTCACAGGAAGTATTTTCCGTCCTTTTGCGGACAGGTCGAAGTATTTTCCGGTTGTGGTCCGCAGAGGACTGCTTCTGGTCATTTCCTATCTTGTAACAAATGTTACGCTGAACATCGACAGGCTGTACCTGAAGTCTGCGCTTGGCGGAACGGCCGTCACACAATATTATGTGGTTTCGCTGATCGGAAAAACACTGGTTTTATTTATCGCACCCATCAACACGATCATCATCTCCTACCTGACAAAGGAAAACAGACGCATCAGCCGGAAACAGTTTTTTCTATTTTCCGGGGCGGGAATGGTGGTTTCCGCGGTGTTTTTTCTGCTCTGCCAGATCGGAACCCCGCTGTTTATCCGGCTGTTCTACCCGGATCTGTCGGATTCCACAGCAGGACTGGTAACCGTTGTCAATCTCACGCAGATTCTTGCCATGCTCTCGGCGTATCTGTTTATTGTAGTACTGACCTTTACCGATGAGAAATGGCAGCTGATTCTGCAGGTGGTTCATTTGATTGTTCTGCTTGGCCTTATTGTCAGCATGACGCCGGGGGCAGGGATCCGCGGATTTGCGGCGGCTATGCTGATTGCCAATGTCCTCCGGATCGGTGCGGTCATGCTTCTGGGAACCGTATGTTCAGGAAGAAAAAACGCGGAAAAAGAAAAGACGCGGAATCGGTGACCCGGTTTTCTGTCTGCGTCCCTGGAAGGCAGGGCAGAGACAGGAGGAACGGAAATGCGCTGACGGCGGCTGTGCCGGGCAGAGTACAGGGAATGGAAGAACCAGAAAATGGAGAAGCTTTGACAGCGGACAGAAAAACCAGAAGACAGAGATGCTTTGGGAATAGACGGCAGAAACATAAAACGACGGCGCCTTTTGCCGCGAAAGCAACAATATACAGGAGGAAGAAAATGCAGCCGGGAGAAGTAATCAGAAGAACCGCGTTTAACACATTGGACAGGCTTCATGGAGGCCGCCTGAACAGGCTGAAGGAGGTTAATAAGGCGGAGATCGCCAACGGTGTGACGCAGGAATATCAGGACCGAAGGATTCAGGACATCCTTGCCTACGCGGTGAGGAATTGTGCCTTTTACGGCAGCCTTCCCGTCCATGAAAAACTGGAGGATTTTCCCGTTCAGACTAAGGGGGATTTTCTGGATCATTACGAAGAAATCCTCAGCGATCAGTACCGGGACTGCCGGGATAAGCTGGAGAGGTTTTCCACCAGCGGTTCTACCGGCACGCCGTTTACCGTCCTGGGAGATCCGGAGAAAGCGGCTCATGTTTACATGAATTCCATGTCTGTTCTGGAGCTGAACGGCTTCCGTCTCGGTATGAAGAGGGGAGAATTCCGCGCCTGGATCAAGGGGAAAAATACTATTTCCAACTGGAAATCCTTTAAGAACAACCTGATCATGATTGAAATTTCCAACATGAGCGATGACGCAGTGAAGGGAATCCTGGATTCCATCAAAAAACAGAAAATTCAGGCACTTATCGCCTACTCCAGCGCCATCCAGGCTCTTACCGATTACATCGACAGAACAGGATATGATATCAGCGGGTGGTCTGTGGAACTTATTTTTACCATGGGAGAGGCACTGGCCGAGGGCTATCGGGAAAAAGCGGAAAGAATATTCGGAATACGCCCGATTCTTTCTTATGGGAATAACGAGAATGGTTTCGTCGCGGTAACCCTGGACGGCGGGGATGAGTATGTGGTGGATCAGTATAACTTCTATGTGGAAATTCTGAAAATGGACTCGGATGCTCCCGCGGAAGAAGGGGAGCTGGGAAGAATCGTTTTGACCGATTACTATAACAGGGCATTCCCTATGATCCGCTATGATACAGGAGATACCGGGAAGATGCGGACAGAAACAGACGGTCAGGGAAGAATTCACAGGTACCTGACCGAGATCTACGGCCGCAGGGGCTCTCTGATCTACAATACCAAAGGGGAGCCGCTTTCTATCCATGTATTTATGAATAATCTTCTGAATTTTGAAGGGGTTCTCCGTCAGGCAAAATGCATCCAGACAGGAAAGACAACCTATCTGCTGCAGCTGAATCCGTGTCCGGGGGTAAAGCCGGACGAAAAAACGGTGGTGGATTCTTATAAGAAATATCTGGGGCAGGACGCGGATGTACAGGTGGAGTATATCGGCACATTGCCCATCCAGCAGTCCGGAAAAACCATGACCTGTGAGCAGAGGTGCCGGGAATATCTCTGATACTCAGTCCGGCAGAATCCGGCATGCCCACACGGCGTCCGGATTCTGGGCTACCGTGTACTGAATAATTCCGTAGGCAGTTCCGTAAGCTTCAATCGTCTTCCCATCTCCGATATACAGAGCGACGTGGTATACATACCCGTTTCTGGCATAGAAAATCAGATCTCCGGGCTCAGCATCCGCAACTGGGATCTGTGTTCCGGACTGGGACTGCGCCTCGGCAACACGCGGAAGAGAATATCCGAATTTTGCGAAAAGTGACTGGACGAATCCGGAGCAGTCAGCTCCGTTTGTCAGACTGGTTCCGCCCCACACATACGGATGACCAAGGTATTTAGCAGCTTCCTCTACGATCTGTTTACGAACCGGATTCAGCTGATTTCCCTCTCGCACGGAGGTCATAGTATAGTGAAGCGCCCCGTTCTCGGACGGAGAGACCTTCTGAACGGCGGAGGCGAAGGACGTTTCTCCTTTATCGGCTATCTGACTGTTCACATCATCTCCTGTATGGAGATACTTCCGGTTGATGAACCCTCGTACATCGCCGGACTCTACATAGACATATTCATCATCAGCGTCAGCGATAATGTACAGGAGCGCATTTTTTCCGGCGAGGCCGACAAGCCTTGCGTCAGACGACTTTCCCTCCCGGATACCGACGTCTGCGGCCGTACACAGAGCATATGTTTTGGGAATGACAACGTCCTTCACTGTCGCAAGAAGGTAGTAATAGGCGGCGTTTTCTCCAGCGGGCACATCAGCAGCGGCATAGAAGTAAAAATCCTCAACGCTGCGAACGGCGTGCCGATCGGCGCCGGCTGTCAGGCGGATTCCGCTCATAGACGCGGATTCCAGCTTCTCCCGATAGCTTTTTACCACAGCTGCAGATTCCTCCTTCGTGGTTACCGCGTCCTCACGTATAAAACCACGCCCATCTCCCGACTCCACATAGAGCCATCCGTCTTTTTCCACGGACAGAACATATACGGTTCCGCCTTTCCACAGGGAGGCGACGGTTTTAGAGGAATCATCCATAGATTCCTTGAAATTAACAAAATCCTTTGCGAAGCGCGGATCTTTATCCACCTTCCAGAAGCGGATCGATTGATTCTCCAGCGTGTCTGACACAATATGCTGCGCCGCGATCAGTGACGCGTTGTCCTTGTAAAGGCTTCCGGGAGCCTCCTCCAGTGCCTCTTCCGAAGGTGTGTCATCAGACGCAGGCTTCTTCTCGGAATCGGCAGAGTTGTTTTTGTCAGAGGAAGAATTGACTCCTGTCTTTTCAGAAGAGGAGGACGCAGTACTCTCCGGGGTCGGCGTTGCGGTTATCGCCGGAGTTTCCGTTGGCGTCTGGGTTGGATCCGATGATGGTTCCGGCGTGACCGTCGGTTCCGGAGAAGGAGTATCTGTCGGAGCGTCCGTTCCACCGGATGAAGAGCCGGAAGCAGAATCGGAACCGGAAATCGCAGAGCCAGAGACGGTATTTGATCCGGAGACAGATCCGGAACCCGTGGAGGAAGCAGAGACAGGCTCAGCCAGTGCAGGAACAGGTGTCTGAAGAGTAAGAGAAAAAACCAGCACAGCCGCAGCTGCGGCCTTACCGGAAAAATACAATAGTTTCAAAATCTTTTTAAATTTCATAGGACTCCCTGATACTGTAAAAACTGTCTCCTACAGTATAGCAGAAGAATATGTGAAATTCCATCTGCATGTATGGCATTTTCGTGTTAAAATTCTGGTGAGATAGAAGGCATTACCAATGCTGCCGGAAATGGAGTGCATCATGGAGATAAGCCATATGATTGATGTTTATTCTGTCGGTTTCAAAGCCTCGCAGAAGCTTTGAAACCTGTTGGGTTTGTTCGCTTCATACAGCAGTATGACAATGGTTCCGGCGCTTATAACATGGGAGGAAGAGAAAATGGTCATCACAATCCAAAATTTTCTGGAACTGAAAAAGATCATGGAGGATCGCTGCCACACGGAAATCCATTATCATGAAAGCTGTGACAGGCAGCATTTTTCCACAGACAAACCTCTTTCCGGAGAAGCAAAACTCTTCCTCCAGGACTATTTCTCCAAATGGCATCAGAAGGTGCAGTTTTATGACGCTGACCGGCAGTTCACCCTTGTTGATTTGTAATATTGGGTATCTGTTTCTGTACCTTGGGATATTCGCCGTCTGTCTACAGCGGTTTTTACAAAGCACAAAGAAAGGCAGGGCATCACAAAGAAAAAAGCGGGGAAGTATGTGTGAAGCTGCATCCTTTTGTGCTTACGAAGCAGCATGGAACTGGTAGACATGGATATCTGTTCCCGTGTTTTCTCTTTCCTCGACCTGAATGTTCTTCCCTGTCTGTTCCGAAAGGAAGGCCTGCATCAGAGAGGCATCCTGGCTGACAAATATTGTTCCGGGATCGGTAACCAGAGAAAGAAGCGGGCGATCCGGGTCGGTAAGATGCAGGCTTTCTGCCTGCAGGTAATACCGTTCAGAAAAGCTGTCCCAGCTTCCGGAACGGACGATATTCCGAAAGGTATTTGTGCAGAGTACGTCCTTCACCGGTCGATCGTAATAGTAAAGCATGCTCAGTACATAACCGTCAATGATGCACAGGCGGCTGCTGTCTGCGGAGATTTCTTCTCTCACAGACTGATACGCCGTATTGCCTGCCTGATGGTGATCACGGGTGGAGGCAAGAAAATCCCTGGTGCAGGTTATCTCCATGCCCGCGGTCAGAAGCAGCGTAACGATAGCAAGGATCCTACAGATAACATTTTGGCAAGATTCCTTCCAGACAGATTTTCTGCCGGAAGAGTTTTCTGTATCTGGTTTTTCATTTTCACAGGCGGGGACAGCCTGTTCCTGCTTCACGTTTTTGCGGGCAGGGGCAGCCTGTCCATGTCCCAATCCAGCTGTCAGAATCCAGATGATGGCTGTCATCATCAGCGGTGCTGCAACTCTTGCCACAAAACGCATACGGTACAGCAGAAGTGCGGCGCAGAGAAGATACCACATCAGGAGCGTCAGACCGGAAAGCAATGCCGGGCTCAGACGCCGTTTTCTGCGTCGTGCGAAATTCAGAAAAAGAACAAAGGTCCAGGCAGCAGCGGGAAGCAGAAAAATCCGGAGAGTGGCACCCTGGAGGTTCTGTCTGGCGTCTGCCACCCGTTCCGGCAAAGAAAAACTGTGTCTGGCAAGTTTTCCTGCGACCGTCATGCCATCTATGGTGAATACCTTTTTATCCGCAAACTTCCAGGAACAGAGCATGTCATAGTCTGTGGCGGAAAGTCCCGCGTTTTCCAGTTCTGTTTTATGTAGATCATAGGAGAGCCGGTTGTAATCCACAACAGAAGTACGTGCCTCATTAAAAGAAGAAAAAAATCTCCAGGTGTCAGAACCATAGGACTTGCTTTGGATGACCGCATCTCCGCCAAAAAGAAGAATTCCGGCCAGCAGAGCGGGAAGAATCCTGTGGAAAGGATGTCTGACAGAATGTCTTCCCTCCCTCTTTTGAACTTTGGGAGAGTAGCCGCGGATGGTATGGAGAAAACTGTACATCGCGATCGGAAAGCACAGGGCCAGTTCAGGAACGATGGTGTCTTTCCGCAGGGCAAACCCGAAATAAAAGAAAACGATACCGGCTGTCAGTTCCACTGTCCCGGTATTATTTGAGTCTGGGCTATGGAACAATCCGTCCTCCAGAAGCAGGAACCCGGCGCAGGCAGAGAAAAAAGCGGCAGCCGTATAGGTGAAAAAGACAGGAACGGCCAGAAAATTCAGGGATGCGGTGAGCAGTAGGGCTGCAGCGGAGCGGGTGCGCAGCCATAAGATATCATAGAACACAGCAAAGCTGCACAAAATAACAAGAAGGAGCAGCACAGCATACCAGTTTACCGCCCCGGTAAGGTGATACAGTCCCTTGAGCAGATATCCCACGGAAGTCCGGATATAGACAAGATTTTCACTGTATTTCCATCCATAGGAACCGTTAGCGATAAAATTCAGCAGATAATCATCCGGTTCCATAAAATAAAGCGTCCGGAAAGGAAGCGTAACCAGGCACAGAAAGGCGGAGAGCAGGAGACAGAAAAGCCTCCGGCACCATGCAGGAAACTCATTTACGGGTAAGTTATAGCCCTTTTTTTTTGAACCAATCTGGCGGCACTTTGAACCTATCCGACAGCAGTCAGAGGCAGGAGCATCTACGTGTGTTCGGGAAATGTTTTTCTGTATGTTATTCTGTCTCTCAGACAGAGCCGTGAAAAAGGATAAAGATTTCATATTTTCTCCTGTGCACCCTGCTCCGAATCAAAAAACCTGATTCAAATCACCGGGGTTCAGAGCCAGAGAAGCATTATTACCTGACTGCGTAAAAAATCAATGTATCAGCAGATAAAGCCCTGTCGAAAAAATCGAGACAAGGCCGATCAGAAGCGAGAAAAGTTTCCGGAGTACCAGCCGCCTTTTTCCTGTCCGGCAGTCCTGGTTCATTCCATGGGCGGTCAGAAGAAGCAGCCAGGTGAGGGCAATATAGCGGAAATTCATGGTACAGACCTGCGGGTACCGGAAGGCAAAGGACACATATCCGGCCATCAGTGTGAAAAAACCTGTGAAAAGCAGGAGCTTATACTCTGCGCGCACAGATTTCCGGAAAACCATCCGGATGAGCTCTGCTATTCCCAGAAGATATAAAATTGCGTCTGCCCAGAGGAGAACCATTCCGGCTGCCTGCCTGGAAAGCGTAGTAACAGGGACAATGCCTTCGTCAAAGCTCATGGTAAGAAAGGTCTGCCCCCAGATATTGGCATAGTCCGTGTAATGACTCCAATCAATGGAACAAAGTGTCATCTGCTGGACAGAGGGAAGGCCGAGCCGCGCGGTAAGCGGAACCGTACCGATATACTGTCCGGAATCCGTATCAAAAGCAGGGACATAGTTAAACGGGATTCCGAAAAGAATTCTGCTCCGAAGAACCCATGAAAGTCCTAATGGCACACAAATGATACTGAAAAGAGCAATCTGCAGCAAAATAGTTCCTGGTTTTTTCCTGTCTTTCCAGAGTGCATACAGAAAAACCAGGCCGACCGCGGGGGCGAGAAGAACCGCGGAGGTTTTGGAAAGCATGCCGAGGGCAAAGCTCAATGCCAGAAGCACGATAAGACGCCAGCTGCGTTCCTGAATCCAGCATACGGTAAGATAGACAGTAATGGTGCAAAACATCGTCATTAAACAATCATTGTTTATTTCGGTTCCCAAAATAAACCAGATCGGACAAAAAGAGAAAAACACAGTTAGAAGCAGACAGGAATCCGAAGCACGAACCGTCCGGAAAACCGTGAGAATGGAAAACAACACGGCGATATCCGCAAAAACCATATTCATGGCCTGAATCCACTCAAAGGCTTCTGTCACAGAACCCCCGAAATGGAGAATAAATTTCATCACTGCGGCTCCGCAGAGATGGAATAGGGGAGGGTGATAAAATTGAGAATATTCCTCCCTCACCTCAGGAAACCGGTGGAACTGATATAAATACTGGATATAGCCCAGATGCCCCTTTGTTACGGTCTGCCAGTCGGAGATCTCACCCAGGTCATGCCTGGAAATATTATAGGGAACCTGAGCCGTGTAAATCCAGCGGAAAAAGCATCCGGCTGCAAAAACAAAGAGCACGAAAAGCAGAAGCTTTTGTTCCTGATCTTCCGCGCTTCTCTTATCAGAATGAGATAACAAATCAAAAAACATGTCAGGTCTCCCCATGTGGCAAAATGCCTGCAGAGATCATCATATCAGAATATCATGGAGATGCACAGAGGGAATAGGACACATTCTTTTCACTTGTGTTTGCCAGGAAAACAGCGTTACAATAACCGCCATAAAAAGGGGATTGTTATAAATGATGCTTTTAGGGAAAACAAGAAAGATCAGAGTATCCGGTATTTTTATCGCCCTTTTGCTGATTTTATCTGCACTGGCGGGAACCGCACAGTGTGTTCTGGCAGAGGACTGGGCAGCGCCGGATGCAGGCGGCGGCTATGATCAGGATGTGGCCGGGACGTGGGGCGGGGCATCTTCGGATGGTTCCGGGGACACACCGGTATACGGAAGCGGATATGACGGTCAGACGCAGGAAAGCTATGGCTATGGCCAGGCGGACGGCGGGGCAGCGGGAAGCCAGAGCGGCAGTTCTTACACAGAGTCCGGTTCGGAGTATGTGAATGATTATTTCGGCTTTACCCGTTCGGATCTGGTTTTGTACCTGCTGGAAAACCAGGAAGAGTATCTGGGAACTCCCTATGAAGAGACGGAAGGAGAAAGCCAGGAACCCGGTGCGGACGGTCATATGCAGTGCGAGGGCTTTGTCTGGAATGTGTTGCACGCGGTGGCACAGAAGAATGCAGATAATGTACCCTGCTGGGAAGGTGCGGATACATCACCTTATGAAAACGGCGGCGGATGGGTGGACTGGATTTACAGTCACAACATAGTCTACGATACCTTTTCTACCAGGGAAGAGATGCTCGCGTCCGGCGTTCTGGAGAAGGGTGATATTATCTGGTCCTTTGATGAGGGCGGACCGATGTCTATATCGGATTACCATCATGTAGGGTTCTTCTGGGGGGATTCCTCCGATGACGATGTTTTCTGGCATTCCAGTGAGTTTGCGTTTACGGAAACCTACGCAGGGGAGGAGGGTGCCAACCGGATTTCCGGGATTGAGGGCGCCACGGAGAACGTTTCCGAATGGTGGGTTGTCAAGCTTTCCACGGACGAAGATTTCCAGGAAAATCTGGAAGAGTATCAGCAGAAGCAGGAGCCTGCGCTGGAAGCGCAAAGCGTATCGGCGGACCAGGCGGATGCCGAAGAAAGCAGCAGTGAAAACATATCCCAGGATAGTTCCGCGGTTTCCGCCCCCGGTCCGGACGGAACCGCAGCACCGGAGGAAGGCACAGAGAAGGCAGGAAGCAGCGGGGCGGATTCATCGGGTATATCACAGACCGGACAGGAAACAGGGGGCTTTTCGTTTCTGGCCTGGATTGGAAATCTGTGGGAAAAAATTGTCTCCGGCATTAAGAGCTTTTTGGGGCAGGCATGAAAAAACACCTGACACAGGCATGAAGAAGCACATGTCACCGGGGCAATACATAAGCTGTTTCATGTCTTAAAAAATTCCGGGGGATTTTTGTTGTGCAGACATGAAGAATTTTCTTGACAGGGGATAACTCGTTTGATATGATTTAGTTCGTTGACGAGCGGCGAACACCGCGGGTCGACGGAATGCTGATATAGCACAGTCGGTAGTGCGCATCCTTGGTAAGGATGAGGTCACCAGTTCGATTCTGGTTATCAGCTCTAGGCGCCAGGCATCAGCCGGGCGCCTTTATTCATATCACAAGCTTTTTTTGTTCGATTAAAATGAGGAGCCCCATGAAATATTCCGTTATTGTTCCCTGTTACAATACCCAGGATATTTTCGACCAGGAGCTTGCGGGCATCCGCGATGTGTTCCGCAGACGTCTGCACACCGACAGCTTCGAGGTAATTCTGGTCAACGACTGTTCCCCGGATCCGGGGACGCTGCCCTTTTTGAAAAAGATGCGGCTGAAATACCCTTTCGTCAAGCTGGTAGATCTGGTGAAGAATACCGGCCAGGCGAACGCCCAGCTGGCAGCCATGCATTTTGTCTCCGGAGAGATCGTGGTAAACCTGGACGATGACATGCAGACACGGCCGGACAACATACCGGTTCTTCTGGAAAAGCTGGAAGAGGGGTATGATGTTGTATTTGGCAGATATTTTCATAAGAAGCACAGCGCGATCCGCCGTCTGTTTACCCGGATGGACGATTCTTTTGAGACAATCTTCCTGAACAAGCCGAAAAATCTGTCATGTACCAGTTTCTGGGTTGCCAGACGCTACGTGATTGATGAGATTATCAACTATAAATTCGCCTATTCCTTTATGGAGGGACTGTTTCTCCGAACCACGCGCAAAATGACAAACGTGAACATTGAGCACTATGACCGGGTGGAGGGAAAATCAGGATATACCTTCCGGTCGCTCCTGAAGCTCTGGTCTAATTTTACAAACTTTACGGTGAAACCGCTGCGGATTGCGGGGGTGGCCGGAATTTTTACGGTTCTGTTTGCTTTTCTTTTCCTGCTTGTCACCATTTTCCACCGGATTGCCGATCCGACCATTCCGCAGGGCTATTCCGCCCTGATGTGCGTCATCCTCTTCTTTTTCGGCATGGTGATGATGATGCTCGGAATCATGGGAGAATATATTGGCCGGATTTTTATGTGCATCAATTCCGCCCCACAGTTTGTGGTGAAAAAGGTTTATGAAAAGACAGAAGACGGCACAGGAGAAGAGGAGGGCGTGGAATGCAGAAAAGACTGATGATACTGGGGACGCTCTTCGAGATGACGGATCTGGTAAAGAAGGCAAAAGCCAGAGGCTGTTACACGGTAGTCTGCGATGGGAACGCGGACGGACCGGCGCGTGCCTGGGCGGACAGGGGCTATGTGGCGGATGTGCGGGATGTGGACCGGATTGCGGAAATCTGCAGGAAAGAAAAAATCAACGCCATCATTACAAGCTTTTCGGATATTATGTTTGAGATGATGGTGCGGATCGCCGATCGTGCCGGAATCCCCTGTTACGCGAAGCCGGAGATGCTCCCGGCTTACCGGGATAAGCAGGTGACAAAGAAAATCTGCCGGGAACTGGGGCTCCATGTTCCGGAATTCCGCAGGACAAAGGCAGAAGAGTGGCTGTGCGGGACGGAAGCCTGCAGACCGGAAGCAGACGAGAGACCTTCCGGCTCAGAATCCGGGAATGAGAGCCCGGATCCCTGGAAAATATATCCTGCTGTTATAAAGCCGGTTGATTCCTATGGATCCCGCGGCCTTCGGGTCGTCTGGAGCCCGGAGGAGATCCGGGAGTGGTTCCGCGGTACAGACACGGAGCTGACTCACGGAGAGGCTCTTCTGGAAAGCGTTTCCCGCGGGCAGGAGCTGAATGTCCAGGCTGCCGTCGTGGACGGAAAGGTGCACCTGCTCTCTCTGGCAGACCGGATGACGGCAGAGCTGGACCGGAATACCATCCGGGTCAATTACGCGAATATATATCCATCCCGTTATTTCGACCAGGCGGCTCCGGTTGTGACCGACATTCTGCAGAAATATGTGGAGAAAACCGGACAGAAGCAGGGTCCTGTGGCCATGCAGTGCTTCTGGGACGGGACAAAAATAGAGATCGGGGAGATTGCCGCCCGCTTTTTCGGGTTTGAGCATGAGCTGACCGAATATACCACAGGTCTATCCCTGGAGGATTATCTTCTGGATCTGGTCTGCAGCCCGGATCACGGGCAGGAACGTCTGCGCGGACACAACCCGAAAGGAAGCGGCTGCGCGGCAGGAATCTATCTGACCAGTGTCCGACCCGGTATCATAAAGAATCAGGACAGCGTTCTGGAACTGGCCACCCAGAAGGAAGCCGTTGGTTTTCATCCTTTCTATAAGGAAGGCGATGCGGTGGGACGGTTCGGTCCCGCCCCCTATTATGCCCGCATCTATTTCCGGACAGAAAACAGGGAACAGATGGACGCAAAGATACGTGCTGTCATGGAAACCGTACATGTGTTCGGGGAAAAAGGAGAAGAACTTCTGTTCCGCCCGGATTTACAGGAAACCAGCATGCATGTAAAATAGTATGGAAGCTGTAGGCATGCTTCTGTTTCCGACTTACCGCGGAACGAATATAAAGATAGCAGATAGTTTTCTTTTTTGTAATGAAAGAAGAGGAATGCTATGATGATCCGCCGGAAAAAATGGATTCCATTTCTAGTCGTAGTGCTGGTACTGCTTTTCTGCGTTCCTCTTGGTTCCCATGTCCGGTACCGGAAACCGGTCATTGCTGTTGTGGCATCCACCTCAGGGGATCTGGGGCAGCTTCTGGTGCATGCGCTGAATCAGTACGGTGCGGACGCCAGGCTGGTGGACAACAATAAAGGTTTAGTGCGTGATTACGATGCGCTGGTAATACCGGGCGGAGAGGATGTCGATCCCTCCTTTTACGGACAGGCCAATACGTCTTCGCAGAACCTGAACCCCAAAGAGGACAGGCTCCAGATGGAAGCTGTCAGAACCTTTGTTCAGGCAAAAAAGCCGGTTCTGGGAATCTGCCGTGGCAGCCAGATTATCAACGTGGCGCTGGGAGGCACGCTGCGCCAGCAGATCGACGGGCACATGAAGGTCTTGCGCAAGGTGGATATCCGGAAAACGTCCACCTTCCGGGGTGTTCTCGGCCCGGACTATAACGGAATGCACTATCATCACCAGTGCATAGATAAGCTGGCGGACGGACTGGTCGGCACGCAGGTAGATGATGCAGACGGGTGTCTGGAGGGCTTTCAGCATCGGTCGCTTTCTGTCTACGGGTTTCAATGGCATCCGGAGATGACAAATTCCAGCAGAAGAGCGGTTTTCCGCTTCTTCGTACACATCTGTGAGCTTTCAGAGAGCGGCGGAACACCGTTTCATTGACAGAAGGAACCGGATGCTTTAGAATTCCACTATAAAAAAGATCAAATGTGGGGAATTTATGTCTGTAAAAAAATTCTTTCAGAAATACGGCAAGCTGATCCTGCTGATTGCGCTGCTGGTTCTGATTATTGTTATTCTATGGGCTCTTTTCGGGGATTCTCTTCCGGCTCTGTTCCATCTGCTGAAGGAGGGGGACGAGGAGGCAATCGAGGCCTACATCCAGCAGGAGGGGCTCTGGAAGGGGGCGCTGGCAGTGATTGCCATGTCCGCGCTGCAGGTTGTCAGTATCGTACTTCCCGGATTTGCCATTCAGATCGCAGCCGGAATAATCTATGGCGGCGTCCGGTCTTTCTTTATGTGCTACTTTGGTTTTATTCTGGGGAATGTCCTGGTGTTCGGCTTTGCAAGAAAAATGGGAAACCAGATTTCCAACATCGCCAATATTGACAAGCCGAAGAATAACTGGATCCGGGAAAAAATGGCTTCGGCCAACCCGGCCTTTGTGGTGGGTTTTGTCAACCTGCTCCCGATTCTTCCAAACGGGATTATCCCTTACATCGCGGCCCGCTCCAATATTCGTTCTTATGAGTACGTCATGGCTATCTGCGTCACAAGCTGGATCCAGATCCTGTTTAACTGCGCGGCCGGAGGATTCTTAAAACGCGGCCAGTATCTGTATATGTTCCTGGCGCTGGGAATCCAGATCGGGCTGCTGGTCTTTGCCACCCTGAAGCGGAAGTGGATTATATCCCTCATCCCCGGCGGAAAGAAAAAACAGCAGAAGCAGTAAAAAAGCAAGACGAATACGCAAGACGATAACTAGAACCGCTGATCAGTCCCCCGGAGCAGTCCGCGGCGGACTGAAATATATCACAGAAGAGATTTACAGACAGGAGTTCATCATGGGAGAGAACAGAAAAGAAATGGCAGAGGAACCGGCAGAGGAAAAGGAGAAGGTATCCAGAAATTTTATTGAGCAGATCATCGATCAGGATCTCAAGGAGGGGAAGTACGAGCAGATCTGTACCAGATTTCCGCCCGAACCGAACGGATATCTTCATATCGGCCACGCAAAGTCGATTCTTCTGAATTACGGCATCGCAAAGGAATACGGCGGAAAATTCAACCTCCGCTTTGACGACACAAACCCCATGAAGGAGCGGTCGGAATTTGTCGAGTCTATCCAGAGAGATGTAGCCTGGCTTGGCGCGGACTGGGAGGGACGGCTGTTCTTTGCCTCCAATTACTTTGACCAGATGTATGAGGCGGCGGAAAAGCTGATCCGGAAGGGAAAAGCCTTTGTCTGCGATCTCTCCGCGGAAGAAATACGGGAATACCGGGGAACGCTCACGGAACCCGGAAAGGAAAGCCCCTATCGGAACCGCTCTATAGAGGAAAATCTGGATCTGTTCCGCAGAATGCGGGCAGGCGAATTCCCGGACGGGAGCAAGGTGCTGCGGGCAAAGATCGACATGGCCTCCCCGAATATTAACATGCGGGATCCGGTTATCTACCGGATCGCCCGGATGACGCATCATAACACGGGCGATAAGTGGTGCATCTACCCGATGTATGATTTTGCACATCCGATTGAGGATGCCATTGAGGGTGTGACACATTCTCTGTGCACGCTGGAGTTTGAGGATCACCGTCCGCTGTACAACTGGGTGGTAACGGAGCTGGAATATCCGCATCCGCCGAAACAGATTGAGTTCGCGAAGCTTTATCTGACCAATGTGGTGACAGGGAAGCGGTATATCAAAAAACTGGTGGAAAACGGAACGGTGGACGGCTGGGATGATCCCCGTCTGGTTACCATCGCCGCCCTGCGCAGACGCGGGTATACGCCGGAATCCATCCGGAGGTTTGTGGAGCTGGCGGGAATTTCCAAGGCGAACAGCAGCACCGATTACGCCATGCTGGAATACTGCATTCGCGACGACCTGAAGCTGAAGGCTCCCCGCATGATGGCGGTTCTGGACCCCATCCGGCTGGTCATTGACAATTATCCGGAAGGGCAGACGGAGGAGCTGGAAGCCTCCAACAATCCGGAAAACGAGGCGCTGGGAACCCGGAAGATTCCGTTCTCCAGGGAGCTGTTTATCGAGAGAAACGATTTCATGGAAGAACCTCCCAGGAAATATTTCCGCCTGTTTCCGGGAAATGAAGTCCGCCTGATGCATGCGTATTTTGTCAAGTGCGTCGGCTTTGAAAAAGACGAAAACGGAAAGGTGACAGTCGTCCACTGCACCTACGATCCTGCCAGCAGGGGAGGAAACAGTCCGGACGGCCGTAAGGTGAAGGGAACTATCCACTGGGTCAACGCCGCAACGGCAGGCAAGGTAACGGTTCGTCTGTACGAGAATCTGATCGATGAGTCCAAGGGCGTCTATAACGAGGACGGCTTCATGAACATCAATCCGGATTCCCTGGAGGTTCTGGAAAACTGCCGTGTGGAGCCTGCCCTGATGCAGGCAAAGGGATATGACAGCTTCCAGTTTATCCGGAACGGGTTCTTCTGCGCGGACGCCAAGCTGTCCGCAGAAGGGGCGCCGGTGTTCGGAAGAATCGTTTCCCTGAAAAGCTCCTTCCGCCTGCCGGGCACACACTGAGAAGAAATGCGGAAGGTACGGGCAGAAGAAAATATCTGTACAGAATCACACAGACCTGTTTCCGGGCTGCTGCTTGCGCGGCAGCCTTTTTCCTGATGAAAACCGGATGATCCATATTCCGGGGAGAGGAGTAACAATGGATGTAAAGGCATGTATTATTGACCTGGACGGCACACTGACCAGAACGCAGGAGTCGATTGCCCGCCCGGTGAATATGACGCTGGAACATTTCGGATTGCCGGCGATGCCGGTAGAAAATTATAACTACTACGCAGGGGACGGGATCGACAATTCGCTCCGCAGAGCTCTGAAGGATGCCGGAGACCCGGAATTAAAGTATTTTGACGAGGGCATTGTGCTGTGCCGCAAGTGGTATCAGGAGGATCCGCTGTATCATGTGGCTCCATACGACCATGTCGTGGATTCGATCCGCAGGCTGAAACAGATGGGGCTGAAGATTGCTGTATTCTCCAATAAGCCGCATCTGAACGCCATCAAAGTGGTGGAAACCATTTTCGGGAAAGGCACCTTCGACCATATCCAGGGACAGGCGGACCGGATCCCCATGAAACCGGATCCCGCAGGCGTGTTTGAGATCCTGCGTATCTTCGGCGTGAATAAAGACCAGGTGCTGTATTTCGGCGACACCAATACGGATATGATGACAGCGCATAACGCAGGAGTCTTTGCCGTAGGTGTGTGCTGGGGCTTCCGTCCCCGTGAGGAGCTGGAAAAATACGGGGCGGATGCGCTTTTGGAGGATCCTTCACAGATTGCGGAGCTGGCCGAGGAGAAGCTGCACACCCACTGAAACATAGGGCTCCCCCGCAGATTACACTGTGGCGGAGGGAAAGCCCTGCACACGCAGAGGTTGGAGAATAGAAAAAAACGGCCACAGTGAAAGATGGCAGAGAACTTCCGCACAAAGAAAATGGAGTATCGATGAGCAGAATAAAACTAATAGCCAGTGATCTGGACGGCACATTACTTCTGAACGGCGCGCAGAAGCTGCAGCCGCGGACCTGCGGGCTGATCCGTCGGCTTAGGGAGGAAAAGGGTATCCTCTTTCTGGCGGCCAGCGGGCGGCAGGTAGACAATCTGGAGCGGCTATTCGCGCCGGTAAAGGATGAGATTGCCTATCTCTGCGAAAACGGCTGTCTCTGCTTCTGCGGAGGAAAAAAGATTCATCAGGAATACATGGACCACAGCCTCGGACAGAGCATTATCCGGACCATCCAGGCGACGGAGGGAGCAGAGGTGCTGCTTTCCGGCGTCCACACCAGCTATATCCAACCGAAGGATAAGAGCTATTACTACCATATGCGCGATGTGGTTGGAAATAACGTGACACTGGTTCCGGATATCCTGCGGACGGAAGAACCTTATTTTAAGGTATCTCTGTATGAGGCAGGCGGACTGCAGGATGTCTCCTGGTGGCAGCAGAAATTCGGTGACCGGGCGACGGTTGTCACAGGGGGAAATGAATGGCTTGACTGTATGCCCAGGGGCGTCAATAAGGCCACCGCGCTGGATCAGATCCTCCGTTATCTGGGGATTGCGCCGGAAGAGGTCATTGCCTTTGGCGATAACTTTAACGACAAGGAAATGCTGGAAATGGTCGGCGTTCCGGTTGCCGTGGAGTCCGCAAAGAAAGAAATTATCCGTATCTGCGGCAGAACCACAGACACCGTGGAACATGCGCTGGAGAGAATATTGCGGGATGAGCTCCCGGCACAGCCTGTCTCCTGATTCTGTCAATTCGACGGTAATTTCCACAAGATGTTTAATCAGCACTCGTTTTTGACGAGTGCTAAATTTTTCTTGACTTTCGGTCAGCCGGGGACTAAGATAACCTTTGTTAAGTGTTCTGCATGCGGCGCAGAGAGAGCTTTTTCGCTGCCGCGGCTGCGGTACATATAGCCCTTCATACAAAATAAAGCAGGGAACCGTTCTCTGCATTTCTTCACAAAAAATCAGGCAATGAACAAATCAGACAAGGGAGTGTGATTCATATGGAGACAAAACGCGGAAATCTTTCCATTAACAGCGACAATATTTTTCCCATTATCAAAAAATGGATGTACTCGGATCAGGATATTTTCATCCGTGAGCTGATTTCCAACGGCTGTGATGCCATAACCAAGAGAAAAAAGCTGGATGCCGTCGGAGAGGCAAAACTTCCGGAAGGCTACAAGCCGAAAATAGACGTCCTGGTCAATGATAAGGAAAAGACACTGAAGTTTATTGATAACGGTGTCGGCATGACCGCGGAAGAGGTCGTAAAGGATATCACGGACATCGCTTTTTCCGGCGCGACAGAATTCCTGGAGAAATATAAGGACAAGGCGGATCAGGATCAGATCATCGGACACTTCGGACTGGGCTTCTATTCCGCATTCATGGTCGCTGACCAGGTGGATATTGATACCCTTTCCTTCCAGGAAGGCGCGGAACCGGTGCACTGGGAGTGCGACGGCAGCACCGAGTACGCCATGGGAACCGGAGACCGTAAAGAGGTCGGAACCACCATTACCCTTCATCTGAACGAGGACTGCCTGGAGTACGCAAACGAGTACAAGGTCCGCGAGACGCTGGAAAAATACTGCGCCTTTATGCCGGTAGAGATCTTCCTGACCAAAGAGGGAGCCGCCCCGGAAACGGAGATTATTCCGGAATCCGATCTGAAGGAAGACGATAAGGTCATCGAGCATATTCACACCGACGCCAAATACGAGGAAAAGGAAAACGACAAGGGCGAAAAAGAGAAGGTTGAGGTTTCTCCCGCCAGGGACGAGGTGAAAATCGAGAAACGTCCGGTTTCCATCAGCGATATCCATCCGCTTTGGACCAAACAGCCTGGCGAATGCACCGACGAGGAGTACAAGGAATTCTACCGCCACGTATTTCTGGATTACAAGGAGCCGCTGTTCTGGATTCATCTGAACATGGATTATCCGTTCCGCCTGAAGGGAATCCTGTATTTCCCCCGGATCAACACGGAGTATGATTCCATCGAAGGGAAAATCAAGCTGTACAACAACCAGGTGTTCATCGCCGATAACATCAAGGAGGTCATTCCGGAGTATCTGATGCTCCTGAAGGGCGTCATTGACTGTCCGGATCTTCCGCTGAATGTTTCCAGAAGCGCGCTGCAGAACGACGGATTTGTCCAGAAAATTTCCAACTACATCTCCAAGAAGGTGGCGGACAAGCTCGCCGGCATGTTTAAGACCGACCGCGAGAATTACGAGAAATACTGGAATGATATCAGCCCGTTTATCAAATTCGGATGCCTGAAGGATGAAAAGTTCTCCGAACGGATGATGGATTACATCCTGTATGAGAACATCGACGGCAAATTCCTGACGCTGCAGGACTGCATCGACGAGAATATGACGGAAGAGCAGAAGGCGGCAAAGAAGGCAGAGGAAGAAAAGAAGGCCGAAGAGAAGGGCAAGGAAGAGGACACTGCAAAGAGCGGCGAAGAGGAGAAGAAAGAAGAAAAGTCCGAAGAAGAGAAGGAGAAGGAAAAAGTCACCATCTTCTATGTGACCGACCAGATCCAGCAGAGCCAGTACATCAACATGTTCAAGGCGCAGGGCAAGGACGCGGTGATCCTGAAGCATAACATCGATTCGCCGTTCATCTCCCATGTGGAGCAGAAGAACGAAAATGTGCGCTTCCGCAGAATCGACGCGGATCTGACCGAAGATCTGAAGGAAAAGCAGGATGAGAACGACAGCAAGGCTCTGGAGGAAGAGGCAAAGGATCTGCAGGAGCTGTTCCGCAAGGCGGTCTCCAACGACAAGCTGACCGTAAAGGCAGAAAATCTGAAAGATACTACCGTGGCAGCGATTATCACGCTTTCCGAGGAAAGCCGCCGCATGAGCGATATGATGAAGATGTACGGCATGTCCGGCAACGACGATATGTTCAAGCCGGAGGCAACCCTGGTTCTGAACGCAAAGCATCCTCTGGTTGCCTACATTTACAGCCATAAGGACGCGGAAAATATCAACCTGTACTGCGAGCAGGTCTACGACCTGGCCATGCTGAGCAACCAGCCGCTGTCCCCGGAGGAGATGACAAAGTTCGTGCAGCGAAGCAATGATATTCTGCTGAAGAACGCGCAGGCCGGCGAGGAAAAATAAACGGCCGCATATTTTGAAAAATATTAGACCATGTGGGAGGGAACTGTCGCTTTCGTGTAAAGCGCGGTTCCCTCTTTGCGGAGCTGCGGGAGATATGTTACACTACGTACTGAAGAAAACGGAAAGGAAGCGGCGCAGGTAAAAAGCAGGTATGGATAAAAAGCAGGAAAACAGCGGCAACATCTTTTTAATCGGGTTTATGGGCTGCGGTAAGTCCACGGTCGCCAAAGAACTGCACAGAAATTACGGCATGCGCCTGATCGAGATGGATGAAGCGCTTGCGCGGCAGGAGGGAATGTCCATTGCGGATATCTTCCGGGAGAAGGGGGAGCCGTATTTCCGGAAAATTGAGACGGAGCTACTGGAAAACATGCAGAAGATAAGCGGCACGGTAGTTTCCTGCGGAGGCGGCGCGGCCATGCGCCAGGAAAATGTGGACTGCATGCGGCGCAGCGGGAAAATTGTGCTCCTGACCGCAGAACCGGAGACCATACTGCAAAGAGTCAAAAACTCCGACAGCCGACCGCTTCTGCGCGGACGGAAAAATGAGGCCGCCATCCGGGAACTGATAGAAGAACGCCGTCCTGCCTACGAGAAAGCGGCGGATGTGGTCATCCGGACCGATGGAAAAGAGATTGACACCATCTGCAGGGAACTGCTGGAAAAAATCAATTCGTGATCCCTTCCTTTTCCAGCCATTCGCGGACAAAACAGTCCCAGGCATGATCCAGGGATTTGTCCGGCGTAAAGACCTTCAGAGAACTTCCTGTGGTAAGAGAGAGGATACCTCCCCGGAACTGCAGGTTCAGAAACAGGCCGAAAATATCTTCCGGAGAAAAAGAAAGACCTGCGGATGCGGATATCTGCGCGGTAAGCGCGGAATCCGCCTGCAGAACGATATGAAAGGACAGCGGAGACTGCTGTCCTTTTATAATGCCCAGACAATAGGGTCTGGCCTCTTTCCAGAGGATGGAACTGCGGTTCTCCGCCCGCAGGGATTCGCACTTCTCCGGACCGAAAAAATCCGGGTGCAGCTGCCCGTCGATCGAAAATGTAGTAAACGTGGTAATAGAAACCTCCGACACCAGAAATCTGTCAAAAGTATCCTGAAGCAGAAGTTCCCTCATAAAATTCTTCACATGATCAATCTGAACGGCAAGCAAAGCATGCACCTCCTGAAAGAAATTCAGATGTTTACCAGTCTCTAATTATACAGGACGGAATCCCGGAAGGAAACCACGAAATAATACCCGTTTAATCACACGGAAAACACATTTGTCGCATACACTACTGGTACAGTACAAAGAAGGAAGGCTATTACCATGAGTGAAGAATGGGATAACAGAAAAAATCATACAGACACAGACCATGAGGAAAATGCAAAACCGAAGAATGAGAATGCAGCAGACTCCGGTGCAGCGGAACAGGAAGGCTTGGACAGCCATCCGGCGGAAGAAACTACAGAATCCGGAAGTGCAGAGAGCAGAAGCACTGCCGGAAATGCAGCCTCCCATAAGGCAGCAGGTGAGGCAGGCGGGTTCGGAAAGACTTCCGGCGCCGGAGGCGCATCTTCTGGAAATGAAACTCCGGCGGACGGCGGCACAACCTACAGCTGGGTAAATCCCAAGCTAAGGGGAGAGGGCGCGGATTCCGGCAGCGCAGACAATCCATGGAACAGCAGCAGCGGCGGAAATTTCTGGAAGACACAGAGCTCTTCGGAGCATTCACAGAACCGGTATTCCAACACGCAGTACGGGGGAATGCGAGACCATACTTCCCAGTCCGGTTCCTACGATAACCGCACCGGTTCCAATCCGTATCAAAACAGCACACAGTATCAAAACAGTACATACTATCAGGAACATACGCAGCAGGGAAATCCCTATCAACAGAATCCCTATGCGGGTCCGGGTTCATCAAGCGCCCGGAAAAATCGCAGAAAAGCAGAACGAGCGGCAAAACGTGCGGCCAGAAAAGCGGGGCGCGGCCAGACAGGGGCAGGAACCGGAAGAAAATGGACGACCGTGGTTGCCATGGCGCTTGTGTTTGGCCTAATTGCGGGCACTGTCACCTATGGGGTAAATGCCATCGCAAACCGGATTCATCCGATCGAGACAACGGCGGAGAATAACAGCTCCGGCACGGCAGACAGCGGGAACAAGGGAAGTGGAAGCAAGGACAGCGAGAGTGGAAATTCCGGCAAGGACACCATCTCCTCGACCACCGAGGGAGCAGGCTCTTCCGACACTTCCTCCTCTTCTTCGGCTGCTTCCTCCGGTGCATCCGGAGCGGCACAAGGAACTGTGGCGGATGTGGCGTCAAACTGTATGCCGTCACTGGTTACTATCTCTACCATGAGCGTGGAGGAAATGCAGAGCTTCTTCGGGGGCTACCAGAAATACCAGGTACAGGGAGCCGGATCCGGTGTGATTATCGGGCAGAATGATACCGAGCTGCTGATTGCCACCAATAACCACGTAGTTGCCGGAGCAACCTCCCTTTCCGTCGGCTTTATCGACGAGACGGTTGTACAGGCAGCCATCAAGGGAACCGATGCCGACAACGACCTCGCGGTTGTTGCGGTTCAGACATCAGATATTCCGGAGGACACGCAGAAGCAGTTAAAGGTTGCGACCATCGGAAGCTCCGATGAACTTGCGTTGGGAGACCAGATTGTGGCGATCGGAAACGCCCTGGGCTACGGACAGTCCGTCACAGCCGGATATGTAAGCGCCAAAAACCGTACACTGGAGCTTTCGGATGGAACAAATACCTTTACGTCCACAGATCTGATCCAGATTGACGCGGCGATCAACTCCGGAAACTCCGGTGGAGCACTTTTCAACATGAAAGGCGAACTGGTGGGAATCAACGAAGCGAAGAGCTCTTCCACATCCTCCGGTGCCACCGTTGACAACATGGGCTATGCCATCCCCATCGACAAGGCAGAGCCTATTCTGGAACAGCTGATGACAGAAGAGACCAAAATTGCCTATTCCGAGGACGAGCAGGGGTATCTGGGAATCACCGCCACAAACGTGACCAGCGAGTATTCGCAGATGTACGATATGCCGGAAGGCGTCGGCATCACCTCTGTTGCCAAAGGCGGACCGGCAGAACAGGGCGGACTGCAGAAGGGCGACATTATAATCAAGGTTGCCGGAACGACAGTCAGCAACTTCGATGATCTGCAGAACGAGCTGCGCTACCACAAATCCGGCGAAAGCATAGAGATTACCTACGAGCGCGCGGAAAACGGCAAATATAAAGAAAATACCGCAAACGTGACACTGGGAACCAAAGACGTCCTCAGCAGCATCAACGCACAGAACAACGGGAACAACTGATTAATGAGCTGATAAAGAACAATCAAAAGAAATATAAGAAGAAAAAGCAGAAGCAGAAGGCCGGCAGCCCGAAAAGGGCACCGGCCTTTTGTCATATGAGATAAGTATTGGCCTGATAAATCGTCACCCTTTTTTCCCTGTATTTGTATACGGGTGGTTGGAGGGCGGTTTGCAGAAATTAGTGTTACCTGTTTTTATGGTCATACCAAGTTTGCAAGGACAGGCTAATCATTGTATTATGTTAACTAAAAAAATTCTACGGCCTCACTGCAGCTTTATGATATACTACTTACAACTGATATATGACAGATAAAAAAACAATGAAGTTAGATAGCAGATAGAGAAAGGTAAAACGAGTTATCTGTGTTATATTTCCCTAAGTAATTATTTCCGGAGACATTTTATTATATGAATAAGAAGATAACAATAATCATCGCTTGCCACAAGGCATGTGATGTGCCCAGGGATCCCATGTACTTTCCGGTGCAGGTGGGCAGTGCCGGGAAGGAGAGCATTCCCGGTTTTGCCAGGGATGACCAGGGGGAAAATATCAGCGCCAAAAACCCGATCTACTGTGAACTGACCGGGCTGTACTGGGCGTGGAAAAATCTGGACTGCGA
>OCTW011528583.1_pt1 | contig 62304 bp, 60 predicted proteins | sample 1539671 | NCBI WGS metagenome assembly OCTW01 (sample SAMN02144230, study PRJEB22623) | gut metagenome | biome: sheep rumen | host: Ovis aries | place: New Zealand | reverse complement strand
GGGCCGATGCAGTTCCACAGCTCCAGCATGAAAGCCTGGCAGAAGCGCATGATTTCGTCGTTGGACTTGCCCACGGGGTCAAAGTCGGAGCCGCCCTTGGCGCCGCCCATCGGCAGGGTGGTGAGGGCATTCTTGAAGGTCTGTTCAAAGCCCAGGAATTTGAGCATGGAAGGCGTTACGGCCTTGTGGAAGCGGAGACCTCCTTTATAAGGACCGATGGCACTGTTGAACTGGATGCGATAGCCGGTGTTGGTCTGGACTTCGCCCTTGTCGTCGATCCAGGTGACGCGGAAGGTAAAAATGCGGTCCGGTTCCACCAGACGCTCCACGATCTTGGCTTTTTCAAATTCGGGGTGCTGATTGTAAACATCCTCGATGGATTCCAGAACCTCCTGAACGGCCTGCAGGTACTCTTTCTCCAGCGGATACTTGGCCTGAAGGCGTGCCATGATGTCAGTCGTTTTCATTTTGCAGAATTGATTTTAGTGTTATGGTTATAAATAAAAAGGAATTCGCTTTAATTCCGTTACAAATGTAAAGAAATTAAAGCGAATTCCCAACTAAATTTCAAAACTTATTTTGCGGCGGCAGTCTGAGCGGCCTCTGCCTTGGCCTGAAGTTCGGCCTGGAGGCTTTCCAGGGTGCGGCCGGCAGGGATATTCAGCGCCTTCCGGGCGTCGGCGGTGAGATCCACCACCTTGGACTCATCGAAGTAAATGGCCTGGGAGGCATCGAACAGGATGGTGATGCCTTTGGCCTTGGCGAGGTCCGACACAGCCTTGTTGGCCTTCTCCTGAATGGGAGCGGTGAGCTGGTTCTGCTGCTGCTGGAGTTCCTGGGAAATGGACTGCTGGAATTCCTGGATGCGGTTCTGGATTTCCATCAGTTCACGCTCCTTGCTTTCCTTGATGGCAGCCGTCCATGTGGACTGCTTCTGCTGATATTGGCTCATTTTTCCCTGATATTCCTCCAACATGGCGGAATAGGTTTCATCGGCCTCTTTCTGGGAAGCGGCGATGGTTTCACGGGCTGCATCCATTTCGGGCATGAGCATCACGAGTTCACTGAAGTTTACTTTGCCGATGGTCTGGGCAGAGACGGTTAAGCTGGCAAATGCCGCAAGGGCGATAACAAAGATTTTTTTCATATCACTAATAGTTGTTTTGTTTTCGATACAGATTCTTCTTAGTTTCTTCACTTCGTTCAGAATGACAGGAATTATGCAGAATGACAGGAATTATGCTTTCAAATACCATACCTTTTTAGAATTGCTGGCCCAGGACGAAGTGGAAGTGGCTGTTTCCGTTGGTGGCATCGTCGAAGCCGTAGCCCCAGTCCACACCCAGCAGACCGATCATCGGGAGGAACACGCGCACGCCCACGCCGGCGCTCCGCTTGATCTGGAACGGGTTGAACTCGCGGATGTCGCTCCAGCAGTTACCGCCTTCCAGGAAGGCCAGGACATAGATGGTGGACTGCGGCTGCAGGATAACCGGATAACGCAGCTCTACCGTAAACTTGTCATAGACGTTACCGGCATAGCTCTGCAGATTGCGGCTGTACGGCGTAATCTTCCTGGGAGTGAGGGAATAATCCTCGTAACCGCGCAGGGAGATGATTTCGGCACCGTAGGTCATGTAGCCGGACATGCCGTCACCGCCCACCTGGAAGTTCTCGAACGGGGAATAGCCCCAGTTGCGGTTGTAGTAACCCAGATAGCCGAACTGGGCGCGGGTCATGAGCACAAGGTCTCCCACCAGTTTGGTATAGACGGTGGCGTTGAACTTCCACTTGTGATACTCGATCCACTTATAGCGCTGGGCGGCCGTCCATTCGTCGTAATTGACATCCTTCCAACTGCCCACGGGCACCTTTTCGCCGTTCTTGTAGGTGTACTTGCGCAGCAGCGAATACGGCGGAGTAAACTGCAGGGAGGCGGAGAATTCCGAACCGGTACGCGGATAAATCTGCTGGTCGGAGGAATTTCTCGAAAGCGAAAGGGTGTAACTGAGGTTATGGGAGATACCGTCGTTGAACGCGAAGTAACTGTTGGTCCAGTTGGTAAGCTTGTACGTCTGCCAGCTCAGGTTGTTATACAGGACGAAGTAACTGTCCGGCCATTTCAGCCGTGTACCCAGACCGGCATTGAAACCGAACACCTCGAACATCTTGTCCGTAGACAGGATGCCGATGGCCAGGTAGGAATCCGTCATCCTGGAATAATAGCCGGAAATGCTCAGGGAAGTGGGCTTCTTGCCGAAAAGCCAGGGCTCCGTAAAGCTGGCGCTGATGTTGGTATAGTACTTGCCGTTTGTCTGGAAACGGAAGGCGAGGTTCTGGGCATCTCCCAGGGGAACCGGACGCCAGGCACCCTTTTCGAATATGCGGCGGGTGGAGAAGTTGTTGAAGTTCACACCGGCCGTGAGCACGAAGGTGTTGCCGCCCCAACCGCCGGAGAGTTCCAGCTGGGAAGACGGCTTCTCCGTCACATTGTAAATCACGTCAACGGTATTGTTCATCTGGTTGGGGATGATGTTGTACCCGCTTCCGTACTGCATGATGGCCTCGGGATCGAACTGGCCCATGGAGGCGATTTCTCGGATGGAACGCTCGAAATCGCTCTGGCTGAACAGATAGCCCGGAAGGGTGAACAGCTGCCGGCGGACCACGCGCTCGCTGGTGAGGTCGTTACCGTTGATGATGACCTCGTTCAGGGTGGCGGGCTTTCCTTCGGCAATGCGGAGCTCCACGTCCACGGAATCGTTCTGGATGTTGATTTCCACCGGAGTGACGTTGAAGAAAAGGTAACCGTTGTCCTTATATAATTTGGACACGTCGTACTCGTTTTCCTTTCCGCCGCCATGGAGGCGCTTGTCCATGGTCACCACATCATAGACATCCCCTTTCTTTACCTGGAGAATGTTGTTCAGGACCTCGGAAGGATAGACGGAGTTGCCCGTCCAGGTGATGTTGCGGAAATAGTATTTGCGGCCCTGGTCGAACACCATGTCGATATCGATGTGCTTTCCGTCATCCAGGAAATAGACGGAGTCCCGCACCAGGCGGGCATCCCGGTAACCGGCCTCGTTGAAGGCATCCAGCACCGTCTTTCTGTCCGTCTGGTATTCCTTCTCCTTGAACTTCTTGGATTTGAACAGATTGTACCACGTATTGGCGTGGGTCTCCTTCATGTTCTTCGCCAGTTTCCGCGGCTTGATATCCGTGTTTCCGAAGAAATTGATGTTCCGAATCCGGATTTTCTTGCCCTTGGTCACGGCGAAGTTCACCCGGATGGCGCTGCGGATCATGGTGTCGCGCTGCACCTGCGCATCCACATCCACCTTCAGGTAGCCTTTCTCCTTATAGTACCGCTTGATGATATCGATGGATGTTTTCTTCACATAATCGGAGTACTCGCGGCCGGGACGGAGGTTCAGGCGCTCCTGCAAATCCTTCCTTTCGCCGCTTTTCACGCCGGAATATGTCCAGCGGGATACGCGGGGCCGCTCCCTGACACAGATCTTGAACCAGGCGGTATCGGCCTGGGTGTTGAGGGAATCCAGCACCACGGCCACGTCCTCAAAATACCGCTGTCCCACCAGGCGCTTCACGATACCGGTGACATCCTCTCCCGGAACGGTGATTTCCTGGCCTGCCTGCAGACCGGTAAGCTGAAGAATCTGGTGCTCGTTGAAATACCGGTTCCCTTCCACGCTCACACCGCCGACGATATACTTCTGCGGGCGGTTATAGTCGATTTCAATGCCGCCGCCCGTGTTTTGCGCCCGAAGGGTGATTCCCCCCAGGAGCAACATGGCCGCGCAAAGTATCCGTCTGCAATTCATTCGAGTAAAAACTTATCCTGCAAATATAGGCAATTTATTTGACTTTACCATAACGGCGGTCCCGGCGCGCATATTCGGCCAGGGCCTCCCGGAACTGAGGTTTCCGGAAATCCGGCCACAGGGTGTCCGTAAAATAGAATTCCGTATAGGCCGACTGCCACAGCAGATAATTGGAGATCCGGAGCTCTCCGGAAGTGCGGATGAGAAGGTCCGGATCCGGAATCCCGGCCGTGACGAGGAAACGGTCCAAGTCATGGGGCTCCAGAGCCTGAAACTGCTCGGGAGAAAGTTCCCGGGCCGCCTTCTTCATGGCCTGCAGGATATCCCATTTACCGCTGTAACTGAGGAAGACGACAAGGGTGGTTCCGTCGTTGGAAGCCGTCGTGGCCATTACCTCGTCGATGAGCCCGTTCACCTTTTCACTCAGGCGCTCCCGGTGTCCGAGAACCACAAAACGGATCCTGTTTGACATCATGTTGGCGAGTTCCTGCCGCAAATACTTTATCAGAAGTTCCATGAGGCCGTTCACCTCCGCTTCGGGGCGTCCCCAGTTCTCTTCGGAGAAAGCATACAGGGAAAGATATTTCACCCCGTCTTCCACGGCGGCCTCCAGGCAGGCACGGACGCTTTCCGCGCCCTCGAAATGGCCGAAAATCCGTTCCTTGCCGCGGGCTTTCGCCCATCGGCCGTTTCCGTCCATGATGATGGATACGTGCTGCGGTATATTGCTCATAAGGACATTATCCGTTGTTTCTCATATCCTCGCCCCAGAACAGCCGTGAAGTGAGGGCCTTCACGAAGCCGGACTCGGCAAGCTGGATACGTTTAAGCGAAAACTGTGCCATCTCCACATGAATGGACCAATCCGGCTGGATTTCCACCACCCGGTTGTCGGTGGACATGGTGGCGCGGCCGTCGCGGCACTCGAAGGAGATATCGAGTTTGGCGGTCTCCGGGAGAACCATGGGGCGTACGTTCAGGTTGTGCGGGGCTATCGGAGCCAGCACGAGAACCTTGGTGCCCGGCATGCAGATGGGACCGCCGACGCTGAGGGAGTAGGCGGTGGAGCCGGACGAGGTGGCCACCAGAAGGCCGTCGGCCCAATAAGTGGGCAGAGGTTCCCCGTCAATGCTCACGTGGATGCCCAGAACGGAGGATCCGCTGCGGTGCAGGGCCACTTCATTCACCGAATAAGGCAGCATGCCGATGGTGCGCCGCGCCTCCGGCCCCTTGAGCGTAGCGTTGAGTACCGTACGGTATTCTATCTGGAAATCCCCTTCCATCAGGGCTCTGACAACCGCTTCCGGACGGTTTTCGCACAGGAAGCCGATGCGGCCGAAGTTTACGCCCAGGATGGGAAGGCCGATATCGGCCACCACGTGGGCGGCGGACAGGAAGGTGCCGTCCCCGCCCATGGACAGGACCAGGTCTGTCTCGGGCTGGACATCCGACTTGGTATGAATCTCATACAACTGGAATGTAGCCGACTCCAAATCCTTTATCAAGGAGTGCATCCGCGGGTCTTTCCTCAAATCGTCGTTGAGAATAAAATATCCTATTTTCATGCGTCAGAATAAATTCAACCGCCAAAATTAACACATTTCTCATAAATTTCCTTATTTTTGTCGAACTTAAACAAAATAAACATGACTCGCCTCAGCGTCAACATCAATAAAATCGCCACTTTACGCAATGCCCGCGGGGGAAATGTCCCCGACGTAACCCGCGCAGCCCTCGACTGTGAACAGTTCGGGGCCCAGGGCATCACCGTCCATCCCCGTCCGGACGAGCGCCACATCCGCTATGCCGACGTACGGGAAATCCGCCCCCTCATCCGGACGGAATTCAACATAGAAGGGAATCCCACCGTGCCGAGTTTCGTGGACCTCGTGCTGGAAGTGGTTCCGGACCAGGTGACCCTGGTACCGGACGGGCACAACGCCATCACCTCCAATGCCGGATGGAACACCCTTGAAAACAGAAGCCTTCTCTCGGACCTGTGCAAAACCTTCCATGCCAAAGGCATCCGGACATCCATTTTCATCGACCCGGACCCGGACATGGCCGAAGGAGCCGCCTGCTGCGGCGCAGACCGCGTAGAACTGTACACGGCCGACTACGCCGCCCAGTACCCGCAGGACCGTGAAATCGCCATCGCCCGCTATCTGGAGACGGCCAAGGCCGCCCGGGCAGCGGGGCTGGGACTCAATGCCGGACACGACCTTTCCCTTGAAAACCTGGCCTGGTTCGTGCAGACCATTCCCTGGACGGAGGAGGTTTCCATCGGCCATGCCATCATTTCCGACGCCCTGTATCTGGGGCTGGAGAAAACAATTCAGGCCTATCTTGGGGAAATCCGCAAAAAATAACTAACTTTGTACCCTTTCCATTGGAATTATTTATTAAACTTGCAATAATGAAACAGACTCTCATCGCATTTGGTGTTGCAGCCCTCATGGCTGCCGCCGTTTCCTGCAATCAGAACCAGACCGCCGCACCCGCGGCAGCCGCATCCAAGGACAGCACCGCCGTCGCCGGCAGCATCGTCTATTTCAACATGGATAAAGTCATGGAAGGCTATGACATGGCCAACGACCTCAACTCCGTGTTCGAGACCAAGACTTCCGGCATCCAGGCAGAGATTGACCGCCGCGGCAAGAAACTGGAAAAAGACGCCAACGATTTCCAGAACAAGGTGGACAAAGGCCTCCTCACCACTTCCGTGGCACAGGCCCAGTACCAGAAGCTTCAGCAGCAGCAGCAGGAATACCAGCAGTATGCCATGCGCAAGCAGCAGGAAATGGCCGAAGAGCAGCAGGTCATGATGAACCAGATTGCCAACGCCATCGCTGAATACGTGACCGAATTCAACGTCGAGCATCAGTACGCCCTCATCCTCGCCACCGCCGGTGGAATTCTTTCCACGCCCGTGGTGGACGGAGACGCCAAACTGGACATCACCGATGAACTCCTCGCCGGCCTGAACGCCGCTTACATCAAAACCAAACAGGAAAGCAAATAAAGGTGCGAATCGCGATCCTTTCAAGCTTCTACCCGCTTCGCGGTGGCATTTCCCAGTTCAACGCCAGCATGCTGGAAGGACTGGGAAAATGTCATGATACCCGTGCCTTTTCCTTCTCCAGGCAGTATCCCGACCTTCTTTTTCCCGGGAAAACGCAGTACGTAACCCCGGAAGACGAGGCTGCCCCCGTGAAGGCAGAAGCTTTACTGGATACCGTCAATCCCTTTACCTGGATCAGGACCGCCAGGGCCATCCGGGCCTGGAAACCGGACCTTCTGGTAATGAAATACTGGATGTCCTGGTTCGCTCCGTCCCTGGGATACGTAGCCCGCCGGTGCGGCTGCAAGAGCGTCGTGGTGCTGGACAATGTCATTCCGCACGAAGCCCATTGGTTCGACAAGCCCCTCACCCGCTACTTCCTGAACGGATGCACGGGCTTCGTGAGCATGTCGGCCCAGGTGGAAGGAGACCTTCTGGCCTTCCGTCCGGAAGCGCCGCATATCCTGCTTCCCCACCCCATCTACGCCCATTTCGGACCGCGGATGGAAAGAGAGGAAGCGGCCCGGGCTCTCGGAGTGGATCCCTCCCGGAAGACCCTCCTTTTCTTCGGCCTCATCCGCGAGTACAAGGGGTTGGACATTCTTTTGGAAGCCTTCCGCGACCTTCCGGAAGATTACCAGCTGGTGGTGGCGGGAGAACCTTACGGTTCCTTTGACAAATACCGGGCAATCATCGAAACCCTTCCCGGAAAAGACAGGGTATATGTTTATCCGGACTATATCCGGGATTCGGAAGTAAAGAAATTCTGGAGCGTGGCCGATGTCGCCGTCCTCCCCTACCGGAGCGCCACCCAAAGCGGCATCAGTGCCATTGCCTGCCACTTCGGCGTACCCATGATCGTCACCGACGTGGGCGGCCTCAAGGACACCATCGGCGCCCGTGGCACGGGAATTGTCGCAGCGGAAGCGTCGGCCCGCGCCATCCGACGGGAGATTCTCCGTTATTTCGAAGATTCCGCCTTGCAGGAGAACTGCCGGAAAGCCATCGGCGAAGAAAAAGACCGCCTCAGCTGGGACCGTTTTTGCACCCGCCTTGCGGAATTTGCCGCCACCTTATAATATAATGTAAGATGAAACGACTCATAACATTGATTACCTCGCTCCTGGTGCTGAGCTGCGGTGCAGCGATGGCCCAGGAATATGTTCCCACCCCCGTCACCGTCTCCAAAGAGAAGGTCAAGCTGAACGGAAAGATCTATCTTTCCCATGTGGTCCTGGAACGCCAGACGCTCTACAGCATCAGCAAGGCCTACGGAGTCACGGAAAACGACCTCTACGAAGCCAATCCTTCCCTGCGGGAAACCGGCCTCCAGAAGAACGCCATCCTGCTGGTTCCCTACCGTGAAAACGCCGCCGTGGAAAGCCATGGGGAAACCGCCTCCAACAGGCAGGCGGAAACTTCTTCGACCTATACGGAACACACGGTCAAATGGTACGAGGACATTGAGGACATCGCCCGCCGTTACGACGTGTCGGTCAAGGACATCATGGACCTGAACGGCCTCAAGAGCAAGAAACTGAGCACCCGCCAGGTGCTGAAGATTCCGGTCAAAACGGTTGCCGTGGCAGCCGTGGCGGCGGATGAGGACAAGGACGAGGAGGAGGACGATGACGACAAGCCTGAACTTGTGGAAACGGTGGAAGCCGAAAAAAGCGCTGACGGCGTCCCGCCCCGGGATTTCCAGGTGCCGGAAGTCTCAGACAGCGATCTGTTGAACGTCCGTTCGCGCGATGTGGTGGATTTCTCCCTGATCCTTCCCCTGCGCGCCACCGGCAAGCCCAGCGAGGTGAACCTGGACTTCTACTCCGGCGTACTCATGGCCCTGAAAGACCTGGAAGCCGAAGGCCTCAAGGTGCAGGCCCATGTGTACGACCTGTCGGCCGGCCTGCCGCCCGTCGATGCCCTTGTCAGAAGCGACTTCGTCCTGGGCCCCGTCGCCTCCAGGGACCTGGAAGCCATCCTTCAGCGGGTGGACGGCCGCGTCCCCGTTATTTCTCCCCTGGACCAGAAGGCCTCCTCCCTGAGCGCTCTCTACCACAACTTCATCCAGGTCCCTACGGCCGTCGACAACCAGTATGACGATCTGGGCCAGTGGGTGAAAGACGACGTCCACGATGAGGACAAAATCATCCTCATCACCGAAAAAGGCGCCGGCAGCGTCACGGCCTCCGTGGCCATACGCAGCGCCCTGGCCCGCCGGGAACTCACTTACGACATCCTCAACTACGGCATCGTGGAAGGCCGCGGCATCCCCGCCATCCTCACCGGTTCCATGACGAAGGACGGAACCAACCGCGTGGTGGTCGCGTCCGAGAGCGAAGCCTTCATCGGAGACGTCGTCCGCAACCTGGGCATCATGCTTGGAAAAGGCTATGACATCGTCATGTATGCCCCTTCCAAGGTTCGCACCTTCGATACCATCGAGGGCAGCGCCTACCACGACGCATCCCTGCACATTTCCACGTCCTACCATGTCGACTATTCCGCTGCCGAAGTGGACCGCTTCATCCGCTCGTACCGGTCCTTGTTCCGCACGGAGCCTTCCCAGTTTGCCTTCCAGGGCTATGACACCGCCCGTTACTTCATCGTCCGTGCCGCCCGCTACGGCACATCCTGGCCCGAACGGCTGGGGCATGAGAGAGGCACCGGACTCCATACGGACTTCCTCTTCGACACCGACGGTAACGGCAACCACCACAATGTGGCCGTACGCCGCATCGTATTCAAGAAAGACTATACCACCGTCCTGAAGAAATAAACCAATGGAACACGTAAAGACTCTGATACTGGGCGGCGGCCCTGCCGGATTCACGGCCGCCATCTATGCCGCCCGCGCCAACATCTCCCCCGTGGTATATGAAGGCATCCAGCCCGGCGGCCAGCTCACCACGACCACCGTCGTGGAAAACTTCCCCGGTTTCCCGGAGGGGGTCGATGCCAATACTCTCATGGAAAACATGCGGCAGCAGGCCCGCCACTTCGGGGCCGATGTCCGTCAGGGCACGGCGACGGCCGTGAACCTGGACAGCCGGCCTTTCCGCATCACCATCGACGCCGAAAAAGAGATAGAAGCCGAAACCCTCATCATCGCCACCGGAGCCCAGGCCCGCTATCTGGGCCTCCCCTCGGAGGAAAAGTTCAAGGGAGCCGGCGTATCGGCCTGCGCCACTTGCGACGGATTCTTTTACCGGAAACGGACCGTGGCGGTCGTGGGAGGCGGCGATACGGCATGCGAAGAAGCCCTTTACCTGGCCAGCCTTGCCAAGAAAGTGTATATGATTGTGCGCCGGGACGTTTTCCGCGCCTCCAAGATCATGCAGGAAAAAGTTCTCTCCACCGAAAACATCGAAGTGCTCTGGAACTGCAATACGCAGGAAGTGCTGGGAGATGCGATGGGCGTCACCGGGGCCCGTCTTCTCCGCAAGGATGGCACCGTTTTTGACATTGCCATCGACGGATTCTTCCTGGCTATCGGCCATACGCCGGCATCGGCCCTTTTCGCTCCCTGGCTCAAGCTGGACGAGAACGGCTACATCGTCACCGAAGGCAAGAGTTCCCGCACCGGTGTCCCGGGGGTTTTCGCCGCCGGAGATGTTCAGGATTCCCGTTACCGCCAGGCCGTTACGGCGGCCGCGTCGGGATGCATGGCCGCCCAGGATGCCGAAAAATTCCTTTTGGAGCACGTTAATGCATAAGACCATGAATAAACTCAAATTCTCAGTCCTCGGGGTTCTTCTTCTGAGCCTGTTCTCCTGCAAGAGCCAGTACGAAGTCCTGCTGTCCTCCAACGACGTGAATGCCAAATACCAGGCCGCCATGGAGTTCTTCAACAACAAGAAGTACATGAAGGCCGCCCAGCTGTTTGAATCGTTGGCCGTTCTGACCAGCGGCACCGCCAGGGACGACACGGTCCAATACTACTGGGGGCTGTCCAATTACCGCAACAAGGACTACTACACGGCCGAGTCCAACTTTTCCCGCTTTGTTCAGAATTTCCCGCGCAGTCCCTTCGCCTCCGATGCGGCATTCTACCGCCTGGACTGCCTGTACCGCGCCACCTACCGCTGGGAACTGGATCAGCTTCCCACCCGGAGCTGCATGTCGCACATTGCCGAATACATGCGGGAGAACAAGGCTGACGACGTCCACATGGAGGCCTGCCGCAAAATGATGGCCGACCTGCAGGACCGCCTGGACCGCAAAGACTTCGAGGCCGGCCGCCAGTACTACCGCATGGAACAGTATCCGTCGGCCCGCATCAAACTGCTCAACGTGCTCAAGACCAACGCGAACAACAACTACCGGGAGGATGTGCTCTACTACACGGCGATGTCATCCTACCACTATGCACGCCTGAGCGTGTGGCAGAAGCAGAAAGAACGTTATCTCACCTTTGTGGACGACTACCTCAACTTTGTGGGGGAATATCCCGAGTCCCGTTACCGCCATGAACTGGACGGCATCTACCGCCACGTGCAGAAATTCCTCGGGAAGGACGGTGTGGCTGAGGAAGAGAAAGCGAATGAAAAATAATTGAAACTTGTTGTTTCCCCGATGGGTATCTAATATAGACAAGCTATTTTTAACAAATGGAGAACAAAAAGAAAATCCCTGTAAACACCGTGACGCGCGACATCAAGAATCTCGCCGCGCCCACCGGCAACATCTACGAATCCGTGGTAATTCTCTATAAGCGCGCCAACCAGATTGCCGTCGCCGAGAAGAAAGAACTCATGAAGAAACTGGACGAGTTCCGCGGAGACCGAGACACCATGGAAGAGGTCTTCGAAAACAAAGAGCAGATCGAAATTTCCAAATACTATGAGCGTCAGCCCAAGCCGGACCTCGTAGCCATCTCGGAATTCGAAAACGGCGATCTGTTCTACCGCAAGGCCCAAAACGAAAACCCCATCGACATTTCTAGCGGAGAATAGGCTATGCTTTACAGCCTCTCCGTCTCCAACTATATTTTGATCGGATCTCTGGAAACACGGTTTCCGGAGGGTCTTATCATTATCAGCGGAGAGACTGGGGCCGGCAAGTCCATCCTTCTCGGCGCCCTGTCACTGGTTCTCGGAGCCAAGGCCGATGCCTCCATGGTAGGCCCGCACGGAGAGAACTGCGTGGTGGAAGCGGAGTTCGGCATGGACGAAGAAATCCGGGACATTCTCGAACAAGCCGACCTCCCCGCCGAAGGGGACCGGCTCATCCTTCGCCGGACCGTGGCAAAAAGCGGCCGTTCCCGGAGTTTCGCAGGAGACGAACCCGTGAGCGTCAATGTGCTTCAGGAACTGGCGTCCCGCCTGGTGGACATCCATTCCCAGCACCAGACACTCCGTCTTTCGGACGAGCGTTTCCGGATGGAAGCCCTGGATCTGTGGGCCGGTGCGGAAGCAGTGCGGAAGCAGTGCGGCCTCGCCTGGAACGCCCTGCAGGAGAGCCGGCGCGAACTCGCCTCTGTCGAAGAGCGGCTGAGCCGAGCCCGCGAGGAGCAGGAATACAATCATGCCCGCTGGGAGCGCCTGGACCGCGCCCGCCTGCAGGAAGGAGAACTGGAAACGCTGGAGTGCGAACAAAAGCAGCTTTCCCACGCCGAGGAAATCAAGGAAAACCTCTGCTTTGCAGAGAATCTCCTGACGCCCGAACATGGAGAAGCGCTTTCGCAAAGCCTTCGCGAGTGCGCCAGACGGCTGGAGAAGGCCGGTTCCTTCATTCCCGGGCTGAATTCCCTGGCCGAGCGGCTGGCATCGGCCCGCCTAGAGGTGGAAGACATCGCCGCCGAAGTAGCTTCGGTGAACGAACGCACGGAGGCCTCGCCCGAGAGGCTGCAGGAAGTGGAAGACCGCCTTTCCCTGCTGTACGAGCTCATGCAAAGGCATGGCGTAGGAACGGTGGAAGAGCTTATTGCCCGAAGAAACCACCTGGAAAGCCTCGTGACGGACGCCACGCAACTGGTCACGGAAGTGGAGAAAGCACGGAAGGCCGTGGAAGAAAAACTTCGTCTGTATTCGGAATGCTGCGAGCGGCTTCACAGCCTTCGCGAAAAAGGGACGCAGGGATTCGCCGCCGCCATCCTGAAGGAGCTGCACGCCCTGGATCTGGAAAAAGCGCTCTTCCATGTCCAATTGGAAGACGCCACGCCCGGTGCCGATGGCCGCGACAGCGTCCGTTTCCTCTTTTCCTCTGCCGGTCATGCTCCTTCCGACGTGTCCAAAGCGGCCTCGGGCGGAGAACTGTCCCGCATCATGCTCAGCCTCAAGGCCGTAATGGCTCGCTTCAAACGGATGCCCACACTGGTTTTCGACGAAATCGATACCGGCGTCTCGGGCAGCACCGCCGACAAGATGGGATCCCTGGTCTGCACCATGGGTGCCGACATGCAGGTTTTCGCCATCACCCATCTGCCCCAGGTAGCCGCCAAGGGGAACGCCCATTACCTTGTATCCAAAACCGGCGATGTAACGTCGGTGCAGTACCTTAACGAAGACGGCCGCGTTCAGGAGCTGGCCCGGATGCTCTCCGGGGCCACCATCACCCCCGCAGCCATCGCCAATGCCAACGCCCTTTTACATCCCAGTTTATGATTACCATGCCCCCTCCCACCCCCACCCTGGAAGATTTCCGGACACAACTTCGCAAGCACAACCTCAAGGCGACGCGTCAGCGTATGGCTGTCCACGAGGTTATGATGGAGCTCGGACACGCTTCCGCCGACATGGTGGGAGAAGAACTTGCGAGCCGCGGCTCCAAAGTAACGGTTGCCTCCGTGTACAACATCCTCTCCCAACTGGCCGATTTCAGGATTTACAACCGGCGCATGTCAGCCACCAACAAGATGTTCTTCGACATCAACACTTTTCATCATATCCATCTGTATGACCGAGAGAACCACACTTTCCGTGACGTCATTGACGAAGAACTCCAGAGTCTGGTGCTTTCACACATGAAACGGCGAAAGTTCCGCGGATTCACCATAGAAGACATTGACATCCAGTTAATTGCACGGCCAACCAGCCGCAAATCCAGAAACACATGAAAAAGTTTTTACTCCTCCTCGCTTTCTGCCTCGGCATGGCAGCAGCAAGTTCCTGCGTAAAGGAAAGCACCTTCGTTTATAACAACTACATGGATTTTGTCGTTTCGCATGAAGGGACCCTCGTCTCGGACATCGGCGTCATCTTCCGTGTCGTGGAAAACAAGACCGGCAGCGAAGCCTGGAGACAGGAAGGAAGCCGTTTTTACATCCTCTGCGATATCCAGAACCGTGAAATGGATATTATCCTGAAAAACGTATTGGAAGTCCGGCAGCTAGAAGCGTCCCCCCTCGGAGAAATGGAAAAAGAGTATGCCGATCCCATTATCGTGAATGACAGCAGCGTTAGCGGACTCTACTTCAACATTTTCTACACCTACTATTACAATCCGGCATCCAACTATGCCCACAACACCCAGGTATGGTGGGACAGCCGCGACAACCAACTGAACCTCTATCTGTATCACGACGGAAACGGAGAGAATCCGGCCGAAATGGACGCCGACCTCCTCAAGGAAAAACAGGACGTACTCAGCATCCCTCTCACCGAAATCCGCAAAAACGGCGAGTTCTCCCGCTTGTCCGTCACCGTCTATGAACTCTCGTCCGACAGCAAGGAAGTGACGAAAAACACCTACAACCTCACCAACTAGGCGGTCCCGGCACAGCAAAACAACCAAAAAAGCAGCCCCATCAAAATGAAGGCTGCTTTTTTGTGGGGTGGATGATGGGGCTCGAACCCACGACACTCGGAACCACAATCCGATGCTCTACCGACTGAACTACATCCACCGTATTGGGACTGCAAATGTAAGGAATTTTTCTATCTTTCCAAAATTTTTCAATTATAATTCCTATCTTTGCGAATACGCAAATACTGAAAACCGACTATGGCAAAACGTGAAATCAAGTTCTCCCTGGTTTACAGGGACATGTGGCAGAGCTCCGGAAAATATGTCCCCCGGGTGGACCAGCTGCTGGAAGTGGCGCCCGCCATCATCGACATGGGCTGTTTCGACCGCGTGGAGACCAACGGCGGTGCCTTCGAGCAGGTGAACCTCCTGTTCGGCGAGAACCCCAACAAAGCCGTGCGCGCCTGGACCGCCCCCTTCCACAAGGCCGGCATCCAGACCCACATGCTCGAACGCGGCCTCAACGCCCTCCGCATGAACCCCGTCCCGCTGGATGTGCGCGAACTCATGTTCAAGGTGAAGAAAAAGCAGGGAACGGATATCGCCCGCTCTTTCTGTGGCCTCAACGACCACCGCAACCTCAAAGGCTCCGTCATCGGCGCCAAGAAGGGCGGAATGATTTCACAGGTTGCCCTCTCCATTACGCATTCCCCCGTTCACACGGTTGCCTATTACATGGACATCGTGGACAAGGTGGTGGAATACGGGGCCGATGAAATCTGCCTCAAGGACATGGCCGGCATCGGCCGCCCCAATGTGCTAGGAGAACTGGTGGCCGGCATCAAGCAAAAGCATCCCCATATCAAGGTCCAATACCACGGACATTCAGGACCCGGCTTTTCCGTAGCTTCCATGCTGGAAGTGGCCCGCGCCGGCGCCGACTACCTGGATGTGGCCGTCGAGCCGCTTTCCTGGGGAAAGGTCCACCCGGACGTCATCACCATCCGCGAGATGCTCCGCTGCGACGGCTTCCTGGTGAAAGACCTCAACATGGACGCTTACATGGAAGTTCGCCGCCTCACCCAGAAGTTCATCGACGATTTCCTGGGCTACTGGATCAACCCCAGCAACAAGCTCATGACGTCCCTCCTGGTGGGCTGCGGTCTTCCCGGCGGCATGATGGGTTCCATGATGGCCGACCTCAAAGGCTTCCAGGGTGCCATCAACGCCGCCCAGCGTGCCCACGGCCGCCCCGAAATGAGCCTGGACACCCTCATGGTGAAACTCTTCGAGGAAGTGGAATACGTGTGGCCGCGCCTGGGCTATCCGCCACTCGTGACACCGTTCAGCCAGTATGTAAAGAATACGGCCCTCATGAACCTTTTCAACATGCTCAACGACAAGCCGCGCTGGACCACCATCGACAAAGACACCTGGGGCATGATTCTGGGCAATATGGGCAAACTTCCCGGTGAACTGGATCCGGAAATCGTGGCCCTGGCCAAGGAGAAGGGTCTGGCGTTCAGCAGCGGAAACCCGCAGGACAATTATCCCGACGAACTTCCCAAGTTCCGCAAGATGATGGAGGAGGAAGGCTGGGACTGCGGCGAGGACGAGGAAGAACTCTTCGAACTGGCCATGCACGAGCGCCAGTACCGGGATTACAGGAGCGGCATTGCCAAGGAACGTTTCAACAAGGAGCTGGAAGAGCTCAAGGCCAAAGCCGGCGCCCCCATCGCAGTGGAACGGCCGGTGGTGGAGATGCCCAAGTTTTCCGTGGAGGAATACACCGCCCGCTATCCCAAGGCCACACCCCTGCAGTGCCCGGTCAAGGGTCAGCTTCTGTGGGAACTGGACGTGGACGACGTTTCCAAGGCCCCGGCCGTCGGAAAGAAAGTGAAGGCCGGAGAAGTCATCGGCCATGTGCAGACCTATTACGGCATCGAAGATGTCGTGGCTGCCGTGGACGGGCTTGTGGTAGCCGTTCTCGGGAAGCAGGGAGACAGGGTGGAGAAGGGCGAGATCGTCGCTTTCATCCAGTAGGAATCGTAAAAAACAGCAAATAAACACCTGAAACAACACAATCTTTTTTCCGATTGTGTTGTTTTTCTTTTTTATGGGGTATCTTGGCGTCATGAAGATTTTGGACATGTGCCCGGACGAGCGGCCCCGGGAGAAAATGCGCCTCAGGGGCGCGAAGGCCCTCTCCAATGCCGAACTGTTGGCAATCCTGCTGGGAAGCGGCACCGAAGGCAGGAATGTGATGGAAGTGGCGCAAGGACTGATGGCCTGCGCCAAAGGGCGGCTGACCCTTCTGGGGGCAATGCCGCTGGAAAGGCTCATCTCGCACAAAGGGGTGGGAGAAGCCAGAGCCGTGGGCATCGCCGCCGCCCTGGAACTGGGACGGCGCGCTTTCGAAGAGGCGGCCGTCATCGACAAACGCTCCGTCACTTCACCGCAACTGGTGTATCAGCTCATGCTTCCTTCCCTCAAAAACCTGGATCACGAGGAATGCTGGGTCCTGTTCCTGAACAAGGCCAACTACATCATCGGCCGGGAGATGATTACCTCCGGATCCCTGGACAGCACCCCGCTGGATATCGGCCGGATTCTCAAAAAAGCCATCGAGAAGCAGAGCAGCCACATCATCCTTGTGCATAACCACCCTTCCGGCTCCCCGCTGCCCGGCCAGGCCGATATCTTCCAGACCGACCTGCTGAAGAAAGCCCTGAGCGCGATTGGCATCACCCTGACCGACCATGTCATCGTTGCCGACGGGGCCTTCTATTCTTTCTCGGAAGAACGGGTAGGGAAATAATTTTTTTCTATCTTTGTAAGGTAGTCACAAATTCCTGGAATATGAAAGTCGTCAACCTTGGAGAGAACAACTCTGTTCTGAACACTTACATTGCAGAGATACGCGATGCGCGCATCCAGAAAGACAGTCTCCGTTTTCGCACCAACCTGCAGCGGGTGGGCCGGGTTTTCGCCTATGAAATTTCGCGTACGCTGCAGTATTCGGAAAAAGACGTAACCACTCCGCTGGCCGTGGCCAGGGTCTCCACCTTCGACACTCCGCTGGTGATTGCGGCCATCCTAAGGGCCGGAATGCCCCTGCAGAGCGGCATCCTGGACGTTTTCGACCATGCAGAAAGCGCGTTTCTCTCCACCTACCGCAAACACGGGAAGGGAGACTATTTCAAGGTTTATTCAGACTATTGCACCTGCCCTTCACTGGAAGGGAAAACCCTCATCGTGGCCGACCCTTTGCTGGCCACCGGCGCATCCATGGAAAGCGCCCTCCTGAAACTGGAGGAAGAAGGCGGGGAGGCTGCCACCATTCATTTGGTCTGCCCCGTCGCCAGCCGCTACGCCGTCGATCAGCTCCTGCAGAAACTGGACAACAAATACACCCTCTGGGTGGCCGCCATCGATGAGGAACTCACCAGTCACAACTACATCATCCCCGGCCTCGGAGACGCCGGAGACCTGGCCTACGGCGGCAAAAGATAGCCGTATCCTTCACTATGAAAAAAGCCTATATCGAAACCTACGGGTGTCAGATGAATGTCAATGACACCGAAGTCATTTTTGCCATACTCGGGGAAGCCGGTTACGAGCGCACGGAGAAAATGGAAGAAGCCAGCCTTGTCATGGCCAATACCTGCTCCATCCGCGACAATGCCGAGCAGCGCATCTGGGGACGCCTGGACGTGTTCAACCAGCAGAAGAAAGCCCGTCCAGGGGTTCTGGTCGGCATCGTGGGCTGCATGGCGGAGCGCCTGAAAGACAAGCTCCTGGACACCGGGAAAGTGGATCTTGTCGTGGGCCCCGACGCCTACCGTTCCCTGCCCCGCCTCCTGAATGCCATCACTCCGGACAAGCCCCAGATAGACGTTCTCCTCTCCAGGGACGAGACTTATGCCGACATCACCCCCGTCCGCACGGATCGCAACGGCATATCGGCCTTCATTTCCATCATGCGGGGATGCAATAACGTATGCTCCTACTGCGTGGTTCCCTATACCCGCGGAGCCGAGCGCTCCCGGGACGCCCATTCCATTGTCCGCGAGGCCTGCGACGTGTATGCCCGGGGCTACAAGGAAGTGACGCTCCTGGGGCAGAACGTGGACTCCTATCTTTGGAAAAGCGCCGGCGAAAGCGTGAACTTCGCCCGCCTGCTGGAAATGGTCGCCGCCGTCGCGCCCGACCTGCGCGTCCGTTTCGCCACTTCGCACCCCAAGGACATCAGCGACGAAGTCATCCGGACCATGGCCGAGCATCCCAACATCTGCCGGCATATCCATCTTCCGGTGCAGTCCGGCAGTTCCCGGATGCTGGAGAAAATGCGCCGCAAGTACGACCGGGAATGGTACCTGGAGCGCGTCGCCAAAATCCGGAGCCTCATCCCGGACTGCGGGCTCACCACCGACGTGATTGCCGGATTCTGCTCGGAAACGGAGCAGGACCACCGGGAAACCCTGTCCCTGATGGAGGAAGTGGGGTTCGACTGGGCCTTCATGTTCGCCTATTCGGAGCGCCCCGGCACCCTCGCCCAAAGGAATTATCCCGACGACATTCCGGCCGATGTCAAAAACCGCCGGCTGAACGAGATTATCGAGCTCCAGAACCGCAAGTCGCTGGAGCGCTACCGCGCCCAGATTGGCAAAGCGGTGGAAGTGCTGGTGGAAGGCCCGTCAAAAAGGGACCCGGAACAACTCTGCGGCCGTGCCTCCAACAACATGATGTGCGTCTTCCCGGCCCTGGACCGCAAAATCGGAACCTATGTGCGCGTCCGGGTGAAAGACTGCACATCGGCCACCCTTATCTGCGAATAAAAAAAAATCATTACCTTTGCGTCCATGAAAGTGTTCAGACATATCGGCATCTTTCTTGCAGCAACCCTTCTGCTCAGTTCCTGCGGCCTTTCCAAAGTGAAAGACATTGCCGTAACCAACGTGGGGATTGCGTATATCGTCCCCACATCGGCCAGGTCTGTGGACGCAAAACTGCTGCTGGCAATCAACAATCCCGCCCGCAGGCTGGCTGTCCAGGAAGTGAGCGGTGTCCTCCGCTACAACGACAAGCCCGTCGCCCATTTTTCAACCGGTCCGCTGGAACTGCAACCCAAAACGGAGGAAACCTACGAGCTCCCCTGCACCGTGGTCCTGGACGACGGCATTTCCATCCTGGAAGTGCTGATGATTGCTGCCAAAAATTCCCTGGACGGTCTCAAGGCCGACGTTTACATCCAAGGCGCCCTCAAGAAGAACGGAGTGCTGAGAGCTCCCCTCTCTTTCCGGGACCTGGACATTTCCCAATTCAAAAAGTAAGTCATGAAACGGATTTTTGTCATATTCACGCTTCTTATGCTGGGCGGGGTTTCCCTGCGGGCACAGGACACAACCCGTACCGCTCCGGTTGACTCCACGCTCATCGGCAAGAGCATTCTTTCCGTCCTGGGGCCCGGTGTCCAGCTGGAGCAAAGCGCCGCCGTGCGCCAAGCTCTGGAAAACTACACCCGGTCCAACGCGGACAAGCCCATCAACGGTTATCGCATCCGCGTTTTTTACGACAACGGTCCGCAGGCGCGCGCCAAATCGGAGAGCATCGAACAAGTTCTCCGGAAACAGTTTCCGGAAACGGGCGTATACCGTTCTTTCGAGAGTCCCAATTACAAGGTGAGCATCGGAGATTTCCGTTCCAAGGATGAAGCCCTGCGTATCTTCAACGCCCTCAAGGGGGCCTATCCCACGGCATTCATCATCAAAGAAAGCATCAACTATCCGCGTTAAGCCATGGCTGCCATCGAACAGGGACTTCAACAGAAACAGCAGCAGAAACTCTCACCGCTTCAGATTCAGACCATCAAACTAATCGAGATGCCGGTGCAGGCCCTGGAACAGCATGTGCGGGAAGTCCTCAGCGACAATCCCGTCCTGGACGACACCCCCCGGAAAGGAGAAGACGAGCCCCGTGACATCTCCATTTCCGAAGTGGAGGAAAAAGAACAGAGCGGCGGCTCCCTGGAAGACAACTACGCTCCGCAGGACGACGACATCCCCTCCTACAATCTCCATGTGAACAACTGGGGCAAGGACGAGCGTCCGGAATACAACACCTTCTCCGTCAAGCAGAGCTTCACCCAAAGTCTTCAGGAGCAGCTTGGTTACCGTAATCTCACGGACCACCAGCGCACCGTAGCCTCTTTCATCATCGGCTCGCTGGACGATGACGGCTATCTGCGGCGGGACATCGAAACCCTCGTGGACGACCTCGCCTTCCGGGCCGGTATCGAATCCAATGCCGAAGAAGTGGAGAAAATGCTGCGGGTGGTGCAGGAATTCGAACCGTCCGGCGTAGGGGCCCGGGACCTTCGTGAATGCCTCCTGATCCAACTGGACGACAAGAAACGCACGCCGTCCGTAGTCAACGCCATCCGGGTTCTGACAGACCAGTTCGAAGCCTTCAAAAACCGCCATTTCCAGAAAATCATGGCCCGGCTCCACCTGTCGGAGGACGAAATGAAGGCTGTGCTGGAAGAGATCCGCCGCCTGAATCCTTCTCCCGGCGGCCAGATTGACGATTCCTACAACGACCAGGCCCAGCAGGTGGTGCCGGATTTCCAGCTGGACTATGAGAACGGCCAGCTCATCCTGTCGATGCCCCGTTTCAGCATCCCGGAACTCCGCATCAACCGCAAATACTCCGAAATCATGGAGAACGGCCGCATGTCCCAGTCCCGGGCCGACAAGGAAGCCGCCACTTTTGTCAAGCAGAAGATTGATTCGGCCAAGTGGTTCATCGAAGCGCTCCGCCAGCGGCAAAATACCCTGGAAAGCACCATGCGCGCCATTATAGACTACCAGCACGATTACTTCATCGACGGGGACGAAAGTTCCCTCAGGCCGATGGTACTCAAGGATATCGCGGAAAAGACCGGATTTGACATCTCCACCATCTCCCGCGTGGTGAACAGCAAGTGGATTGAGACGCATTTCGGAATCTTCCCCCTCAAGTATTTCTTCTCCGAAGGCCTGGAAAACAGCGAAGGAGACCAGGTGAGCACCCGCGAAATCAAGAAGGCCCTCCGCGAGATGGTGGACGGCGAAGACAAGCACAACCCGCTCACCGACGACGAACTGGTGGACGGACTGGCCGCCAAGGGTTACAAAGTGGCCCGCCGCACCATTGCCAAGTACCGTTCCCTGCTGGACATTCCCAAAGCCCGCCTCCGCCGCGAACTGTAAAGCTTTTTCGACCGATTTTGAACGCCTTTGCCTTCTGGCAGGGCGTTATTTTTGCGTGTTAAAAACTTTGTGGAAAAAAATGGAAGAAAGTGTAACAAAGTGGAAAAATTTTCTTACCTTTGTAACCAAGCGTGAAAGTAGAAAGTCAAACAAGGGTCTATGGTCAGATTTTTCGGCAATGCCACCGGCAAGGTAGATGACAAGGGGCGCATCGTGCTCCCTGCCATTTTCCGTGACGCCCTGGTGCGTGGCGGGGCCGAAGAAATGACCCTCATCGTAAAGAAAAACGTTCAGCAGCGCTGTCTGGATTTGTTTGCGTATGAGGAATGGGTGCGCCGCAGCGACCTGGTGCTGGAAGGCCTGGACCCCGAACTCAATACCGAAGACGCTGATTTTTGGACCAAGTACAACGACGGCGTCTTCCCTGTTGTCCCGGACGGAAAACTGGGCCGGCTGAATGTCCCGTCGCAGCTGCTTGAGAGTGCAGGTATTACCAAAGAGGTAGTATTCGGCGGTGTCGGCTACAAACTCCAGATCTGGGCTGCAGAGGCCAGGGAGGCCGGCCTTCTCTCCGACGAGAAGTTCAAAGAGACCGCATCGAGACTATCTTCCAAGAAATAACGGGAGGGTCTCGAAATGTCTGAATATCATATCCCTGTGCTCCTGACAGAAAGCGTTTCTGCTCTGGTCACGAATCCTGATGGAACATACGCAGATGCCACTTTCGGAGGCGGTGGACACACCGCCGCCGTACTTTCACGCTTAAACGCCGGCGGGAGAGTCATCGCCTTCGATCGTGACATCGATGCCATCGCCAACGCCCCCGGGGACCCGAGGCTCACGCTCATCCACAACAACTTCCGCTTCATCGAAAACTACGCCCGCCACGAAGGGGTGCAGTTCGACGGCATCCTGGCCGACCTGGGCGTTTCCTCGCATCAGTTCGACACCGCCGACCGGGGATTCAGCTTCCGCTTCGAGGAGGCCCCGCTGGACATGCGCATGAACCGGGAAGGAGCCCTGACGGCCGCAGAGGTGGTGAACAGCTATGCCGAGGAAGACCTCGCCCGCATCCTGGGCCTGTACGGAGAAGTGGACGGTGCGCGCAACATGGCCCGCCTCATCGTGAAAGCCCGTGCCCTGCGTCCGCTCGCCACCACCGGAGACCTGGACCGGGCCATCGCCCGTATGCTGCCCCCCGGGGCCGAGCACAAGGTTCTGGCCAAGGTGTATCAGGCCCTCCGCATCGAAGTGAACCAGGAGATGCGCTCCCTGGAAAAATTCCTGGAAGGAGCCGCCAGAAGCCTCAAGCCGGGCGGCCGCCTGGTGGTGATCACCTACCACAGTCTGGAAGACCGCATGGTGAAGAACTACATCAAGACCGGGAATGTGGAAGGGAAGATGGAAAAGGATGCCTTCGGCCGCATGGAAACGCCGCTGCAGGCCGTGAACCGGAAGCCCGTCCTCCCGGAAGAAAGTGAAATCGCCGGAAACACCCGCGCCCGCAGCGCGAAGCTCCGGATAGCGGAAAGGAGGGCGGCCGAATGAGTTTCAAAAGCGCCTGGACCACCTTCCGCAACCTGATGCGCGCCCTTCGGAACGGAGAATTCCTGCTCCGCGTCCGGGCCGACAAATACTATATGCACATCATGTACCTGTTCCTGCTCATGTGGGTGACCATCCTCCTGAGCCTGCAGGTTGACAAGACCCTTACCAAAGCCGGAGACAACCAGGCCGCCCTCGACGTGCTCCGCATCCATTATGCCGAGAAAGAGGCCGCCCTCGTGAAACTGCACAGCGCATCGGCCGCAGAAGCCCGCCTGAAACAGCTGGGAGTGGACATCAGCCTGCCCCAGGAACCCGCGACCATTATCAAGAGCAAATGAGCAAGAAACAGAGCGAAATAAAGGACACCATCGAAAACCGCGACAGAATCCACGTGGTGATGTTCTTCCTGTCCCTGATGTTCATGCTCCTGGGCGTCGCCATCTTGGTGCGCATCGTCCAGATCCAGGCCACGTACACGGTGGACGAAAAGGTGATCGGCCTGTTCCGTCCTTCCGTGCAGAAACACGTGGACCAGCCCGTACGCGGGAAAATCCTTGCCACCGACGGAAGGCCGCTGGCCATTTCGGCCCCGCTCTACGACATTTATATGGACTGCACGGTGCGCAAGCAGGATTATATCGATCTTGGAAAAGACAGCCTGGAGCGCGCCTGGAGGGCCAAGGCCCGTGAGCTGGCCACCTACCTGAGCAACGAGTTCAGGGACAAGAGCGCCGAAGCCTACGCCAAGGCCATCCTGGAAGGCCGTGACAAGGGAGCCAAATACCTCCGCATCCAGAAGAACATAGACCTGAGCACCCTGAACAAGGTCAAAACTTTCCCCCTGTTCCGGGAAGGTCCCTACACCGGCGGATTCATCGTGGAAAAGCACGAAGAGCGCATCTATCCGTACGATTCCCTGGCCCGCCGCGTCATCGGCTATGTGAAAGAGCAGAACCGGATTGGCCTGGAGTCCAGTTTCGACAGCCAGCTGCATGGCCGGGAAGGATATGAATGGCGCCGTGTCACCGACAACAAGCGCTGGGTACGGGACCTGGATTCGGCCCAGGTGAAAGTGCAGGACGGCAATGACATCCGAACCACCCTCAACGTGGACTTCCAGGACATCGCCGACCGGGCCCTGCGCGCCCAGATTCAGGCCGATGACGGAGTCCGCGCCGGCATTTGCATCATCCTGGAAGCCAAGACAGGCGCCATCCGCGCCATGGTGAACCTCTCCCGCGGAAACACGCCCCAGACCACCCTGTGGGAACGGGAGAACCTGTGCCTGCGGGAAGTGGGCGAACAGGGCTCCGTGATGAAAACGGTCACCCTGGTATCCCTGGTGGAGGACGGCTATGTCAAGAGCCTGGAACAGACCATTCCCACCAACAACGGCTTTGTCCCCGGCGGTTACAACCAGGACGTCCACATCCTGGATTACCAAAGGCAGACCGGACGCCGGGACATCACCGTCATGCACGGCTTCGAGATTTCCTCCAACTACGTATTCACCTATCTGGCCGAGAATTACTACGGCAAGAGGCCGCAGGAAATGTTCGACCACATTTATTCCTACCGCTTCGGAGAGGCGTTCGACTTTGACATCTCCGGCATGGGAACGCCTGTGGTGAACCGGCCCGGCACGCCCGGCTGGTCCAGAACCACCCTGGGCACAACCGCCTACGGATACAGCATGGCCGTCACGCCCCTGCACGTCGCCACTTTCTACAACGGCATTGCCAACAAGGGCACCATGATGAAGCCCTACCTGGTGGAAAGCGTGGAGAAAGACGGGAAGGTGCTCAAGCGCTTCGAGCCGTCGGCCCTGAACAGCAGCATCTGCTCCCCCGCCACGGCCGATACCGTCACCCGGGCCCTCCGCGCCGTGGTCAACGAAGGTACCGCCACACGGCTCAAGAGCGCCAAACTCTCCGTCGCAGGCAAAACCGGAACGGCCCGGGTCGTGCTGTCGCCCGGCGAAAGGGGCTCCAGCACAGATCCGTACAGCGACGGGGCGGGCCGCAAGAAATTCCAGGGTACTTTTGTCGGATTCTTCCCGGCAGAAAACCCCAAATATACCATCCTGGTAACGGTTTACTCCTATCCGTCGCACCGGAACTTCTACGGCGGCACGATGCCGGCCCTCGCCGTCCGCGAGATTGTGGACAAACTCTATGCACTGGACGGAGAATGGGACCAGGCCATCAAGCCAACCGCCGCCGTTCCCGTCATGGAGAAAGGAGCCGTGACAGAGAAAGGCCTGGTGCCGGACCTGAAAGGATTCGGCCTCAAGGACGCCCTGTACACGTTGGAATCCATGGGGCTGAACTGCCAGTATAGCGGAGTGGGCCATGTGTCGGCCCAGTCTCCTGCCCCCGGGAGCAAGTATGAAAAGGGGCAAACGGTGAAAATAACGCTGAAATAATGAAACTGAACGAACTCATACAGCACATTGATACGGTCTCTGTCCAGGGACCTGCCCACGTGAATGTGACGGCTGTCTGCAGCGACTCGCGGAAAGTAACGCCCGGAGCCCTGTTCGTCGCCGTGAAAGGCTACGCCAGCGACGGGCACGCCTATATATCGCAGGCTCTGGACAGAGGTGCTGTTGCCGTCATCTGCGAAGAACTTCCGGAAGGGGCGGAGGCCCTTTCTTCCGCGTCGCTTCGCGACCCAGTCCGGGCAAATGCTTCAGAAAGGGCCTCTGTCCCTTCCGGGGTATGCTTCGTGCAAGTTGCCAACAGCCGGAAGGCCGTGGCCCTTGCGGCCGATGCCTTCTATGGACATCCTTCCGGAAAACTCACGCTGGTGGGCATCACCGGCACCAACGGCAAGACCACCACGGTAACGCTGCTGTACAATCTGTTCCGCAATCTCGGCTATTCCTGCGGCCTTCTGTCCACCATCGCCAATTATGTCGGCGGGCAGCGTCTGGAGACCGAAAACACCACCGTGGATCCCATTACGCTCAACAGCCTGCTCGCCCGGATGGTGGAAGCCGGCTGCGAGTACTGCTTCATGGAGGTGAGTTCCATCGGCGTGGAACAGGACCGCGTCACCGGGCTTCAGTTTGCCATGGGCATCTTCTCCAACCTCACCCACGACCACCTGGACTATCACAAGACCTTCGCCGAGTACCTCCGCTGCAAGAAACTGTTCTTTGACCAGCTCCCGAAGGACGCCATCGCCCTCATCAATGCCGACGACCGCAACGGGTCCGTGATGGTACAGAACACCAGGGCACAGGTGGTCACGTATTCCGTACAGGGACTGGCGGACCATACCGCCCGCGTCCTTGAGCAGAACTTTGACGGAATGCTTCTCAAAATAGACGGGACCGACACCTGGTGCCGCCTGATTGGCCGGCACAATGCCTATAACCTGCTGGCCATCTACAGCACCGCCGTATGCCTGGGGGCCCACCCCACCGAAACGCTGGTGGCCCTTTCCCGCCTGGAAAGCGCTCCGGGCCGGCTGGAGAATCTACGCGGCCCCAAGGGGCTCTCCGTCATCGTGGACTATGCCCATACGCCGGACGCCCTGCAGAACGTACTGACCACCCTCCGGGACATCGCCCCGGAAAGAACGCTGGTATGCCTGTTCGGCTGCGGCGGAGACCGCGACAAGACCAAGCGTCCGGAGATGGCCCAGGTGGCCGCGAAACTGGCCGACCGGCTGGTCATCACGTCGGACAATCCCCGCACCGAAGACCCTGAAGCCATCATCGGGGACATCAAGGCCGGCCTGGACGGGAAGGGACTTGCAAAATCGCTGGTGGTTACCGACCGCCGGGAAGCCATCCGCACGGCCATCCTCACAGCCCCCCGGGAGAGCACCATCCTGCTGGCCGGAAAAGGGCACGAGACCTACCAGGTCATCGGCCACGAAAAACATCCCTTTGACGAAAAGGAAATCGTTACTGAAACTTTCAAACTGCTTGCCGAATGATTTACCATCTTTTCCGATACCTGGAGTCCGTCGGGTATGATTTCCCCGGCATGGGACTGATGAATTACCTGAGTTTCCGCGCCATGCTGGCGGCGGTCACCGCCGTGCTGGTGTCCATGTTTGCCGGCAAACGCATCATCGCCCGCCTGCAGCGCCTGCAGATCGGCGAAACGGTCCGCGACCTGGGATTGGAAGGGCAAATCCAGAAGAAAGGCACCCCTACGATGGGCGGCATCATCATCATCCTATCCATCCTTGCGGGCGTGCTGCTGTTCTGTGACCTCACCAACATCTATGTGATTCTCCTGCTGGTAAGCACCCTGTGGTGCGGTGCCCTGGGCTTTACCGACGACTATATCAAAGTGTTCCGGCACAACAAGGAGGGAATGTCCGAGAAAGGGAAACTGCTGGGACAGGTGGGTCTGGGCCTTCTTATCGGCCTCACCGTCTGGATGAGCCCGGATATCGTGGTCCGCGAAAAAGTGGTCGCCAATCCCAGCCCGGAGCATGCCCTGGAGACGGAAACCATGGTCACTTCCGGCCGCTATGTGGAGGAAGATGTGGTGAAGAGCACCAAAACCACCATTCCTTTTGTGAAGAACCACGAGTTCGATTACCGCTGGCTGTCGCCGGTGAAGGGAGCCTGGGGCTGGTACACCAAATGGGGCATCTATGTGCTGATGATCGTCCTCGTGATCACCGCCTGCTCCAACGGAACCAACCTCACCGACGGCCTGGACGGCCTGGCCGCCGGAACGTCGGCCATTGTGGGCGTGGTACTGGGTATCATGGCCTGGCTGGGAGGCAACCTCATCAACTCCAACTTCCTCAATATCATGTATATACCGGGGTCCGGAGAAATCGCCATCTTCATGAGCGCCTTTGTGGGAGCCCTGATAGGCTTCCTCTGGTACAACTCTTTCCCCGCCCAGGTATTCATGGGCGACACAGGCAGCCTCACCATCGGCGGCATCATCGGCGTGAGCGCCGTGCTGATGCGGAAAGAGCTGTTGATTCCCCTGCTCTGCGGTGTCTTCTTCGCCGAAAGCCTGTCGGTGCTGATGCAGCGCAGCTGGTTCAAGATCACGAAGAAACGCAACGGGGTGGGAACCCGCATCTGGAGCATGACGCCGCTCCATCATCATTATCAGGACAAAAAGGCGCCCGAAGGTCCGGTCATTTTTGCCAAACCGGTTCCTCCGCAGCATGAAGCAAAGATCACCGTCCGTTTCTGGATTGTGGGAATTATATTGGCAGTGAGCACATTAGCATTGTTAAAGATTCGTTAGTTTATGTCTAGAGTAGTTGTATTGGGTGGTGCCGAAAGTGGCGTAGGCGCCGCCGTCCTGGCCAAAGTGAAAGGTTTTGATGTGTTCCTGAGCGACAAGGGGCAGATCAAGGAGGAGTATGCCAAGGAGCTTCAGAAATGGGAGATTCCCTATGAGGAAGGACAGCATACGGAAGACAAAATCCTGAATGCCGATGAGATTGTCAAGTCGCCCGGCATCCCCGAAACGGCTCCGATGGTGAAGAAAATCCGTGAGAAAGGAATCCACCTGGTTTCCGAAATCGAGTTTGCCGGCCGCTTCGACTCGGCCAAGAAGATTTGCGTCACCGGGTCCAACGGAAAAACCACCACGACCTCGCTCATCTACTATCTGCTGCAGAACGCCGGCCTGAACGTGGGGCTGGGCGGCAATATCGGCAAAAGCTACGCCTACCAGGTAGCCACCGAACATTTTGACTTCTATGTGCTGGAAATCAGCAGTTTCCAGCTCGATGACATTTACGATTTCCGGCCCGATATCGCCATTATCACCAACATCACGCCGGACCACCTGGACCGCTACGACCACAAGATGGAAAACTATGTGGCCGCCAAATTCAAGATTGCCAAGAATCTCCGCAGCGATGACTGCTTCATCTTCGACTCCGACGACGCCATCACGGTAGGACATCTGTCCAAAATTGTGCTCCGGTGCAAGATGCTCCCCTTCTCCCAGGAGAAAGAGGTTCCGCAGGGCGCCTTCCTGAAAGAAGACAAGATGATCGTCCGTTATGACAAGGAGGAGACCGACATTTTCCTGAAGGAACTGGCCCTGGGCGGAAAGCACAACATTTACAACTCCATGGCGGCCGCCCTGGCCGCCAAGGCCACCGGAATCGAAAACGACGTCATCCGCCGCTCGCTTTCCACTTTCCAGCCCATCGAACACAGGCTGGAGCCGGTCCTGAGCATCAAGGACGTGATGTATATCAACGACTCCAAGGCCACCAACGTGGACAGCGCCTGGTATGCCCTCGAATGCCAGACACAGCCGGTGGTATGGATTGTGGGCGGAACCGACAAAGGGAACGACTACAGTATCCTGAACGAGCTTGTGAAGCAGAAGGTGAAAGCCATCGTCTGCCTGGGCGTGGACAACAGCAAGATTCACGCGGCCTTTGAGGGGATGGTCCCCGCCATCACCGACGCCTTGTCGGCCCAGGAGGCCGTCCAGAAGGCCTCCCGCCTGGCCAAAGCCGGCGACGTGGTGCTCCTGAGCCCCTGCTGCGCCAGTTTCGACCTGTTCAAGAATTATGAAGACCGGGGCGAGCAGTTCAAGGCTGCCGTCCGCAACCTGTAAGATATGGCTGAAGAAAAGACGAAAGGCAGCTTCCTGGGACATCTCACCAGTTTCATGGACCGCTTCTCCGGAGACAAGGTAATCCTCCTGATTGCCCTGTTCCTGATGCTCATCTCCGTGATCTCGGTGTTCTCCAGCACCCCGCGCCTGGCCAACGACACCGGCAGCGACCGGGTCACCATCATGGTGGACCAGCTCAAAGTGGTGGCGCTGGGCTTCGTCATTATCTTCAGTTTCTACTACTTCGTGAAGGTGGAATGGTACCGGAAACTGTCCCAGTTCGGCTTCGCAATCAGTTTCGGGATTCTCATCATTCTGGTGCTCAACCTGAACCTGGGGCTTGTGAGAGCCGGTGAAATCAACGGCGCACGGCGCATCCTCATCATCGCCGGAAAGCAGATACACGTCTATGAATTCGTAAAACTGTTCATGGTCATGTACCTGGGATGGGCCCTGGACACGTTCAAGAGCGGAGATTTCAAATGGGGACCGCTCCTGGGCCGGCACGTCCAGCGGCTCTCCTTCCTTACAAAGGACATCTGGCAGAAGATTGTCTATATCTACCTCCCCATCCTCCTCACCACGCTCATGGTGATGATGGGATCCAATTCCAGCGCCCTCTTTATCGGCGCCATCATGGTACTGATGGTGCTGGTAGGCGGAATTGACGCCAAGGACGTCGGTTTCGTGATGGCCATCGGCCTGGTTGCCGTGGGAATCATGTTCGGGGCCTACAAGGCCGGCCTCCTGGAAGGAAGCCGCTTCGGAACCGCCATCGGCCGAATCACCCAGGACGACGACACCACCATGCGGCAACTGATGTCTTCCAAGCGGGAATCGCTGGAATGGCGGCAGGCCCGCGCCAAACTGGACCAGCCCGTGGGGGCCCTTCTGGCCATCAAGGAAGGGGGGCTCATGGGAAAGGGAATCGGCAACAGCACCCAGAAATACCAGGTGCCGGTGATTTTCGGCGACTACATGTTCAGTTTCATCGTGGAGGAAACGGGCCTGTGGGGCGCCGTCATCCTCATCATCCTGTACTTCAGCCTGCTGGCCCGAGGGACGATGGTAGCCAAGGAATGCGAGCGCTACTACGACAAAATCATTATGACGGGGCTAATCATCCTGGTGACCGGCCAGGCCTTCATGCACATGGCGGTGAATGTCCATCTGCCGCTGGTGCCACAGACAGGACAGACCCTGCCGCTGGTGAGCCACGGGACCAACGCCTTCCTGGTTTTCAGCGTGGTCTTCGGCATCCTGCTGTCCATCTCCAAGGATGCACGGGACAACATGGCGCGCCGGGAAGCGGAAGCGGCTCCGCTCATCGAAAGACATGACGATTGGACGCAAGACACGACAGCATAATGGAATACAAACCGATCAGAGTTATCATCAGCGGCGGCGGCACGGGAGGCCATATCTTCCCGGCCGTCTCCATCGCAAACAAGCTCAAGCAGCTGAATGCCGCCACGGAAATCCTTTTCGTAGGAGCCGAGGGCAAGATGGAAATGGAAAAGGTGCCTGCCGAAGGATACGCCATCAAAGGCCTTCCCATGGTGGGAATGCAGCGGCAGTTCAACATGAAGAATCTCCTGAACAACCTCACGGTTCCTTTCCGGGTGCTGGACAGCATCCGCCGGGCCAGGACCATCGTCCGGGAATTCAAGCCCGACGTGGCCGTAGGGGTGGGCGGTTTTGCCAGCGCTCCCCTTCTCTGGGCGGCCACCGGCATGAAAATCCCGGCCGTGATCCAGGAGCAGAACGGCTTCGCCGGTCTCACCAACAAATTGCTGGGCGGGCGTGTACAGTCCATCTGCGTCGCCTACGAAGGCATGGATAAATTCTTCCCGGCCGACAAAATCGTCATGTCCGGCAACCCCATCCGCGCGTCGGTCTCCTCCCCCGCCACCCCCGAAATGAAAGCCGAGGCCATGGAATATTACAAACTGACCCCCGGGGCGAAACACCTGTTCATCGTGGGAGGCAGCCTGGGAAGCGGAACCCTCAACCGCGCCATGAAACATTGGATCCAGGACGGATGCCAGGACGGAGAAGGCGTGGAAATCATCTGGCAGTGCGGCAAGTACTACAAAAAAGACATCGATGCCTTCATGGCGGCGCATCCGCAGGTCAAAGGCATTGTCCATTATGACTTTATCGCCCGGATGGACCTGGCTTATGCCGCCGCCGACGTGGTGGTTTCCCGGAGCGGGGCCAGCACCGTAAGCGAACTCTGTGCCATGGGGAAAGCCACCGTCTTCGTTCCCTCTCCCAACGTGGCCGAAGACCATCAGACCCATAACGCCATGGCCCTGGTGCGGAAAGACGCCGCCATGCTGGTCAAGGACAGCGAAGCCATGGACGAACTTCTCCCCACCGCCCTGGGACTCCTGAAAAGCCCCGAGCGCATTGCCGTGCTGGAAAAGAACGCCCGTGCCATGGCGCTTACGGACGCGGCCCAAACCATTTGTGACGAGATTTATAAACTGGTATAACCCTTCATGAAGTACGTTTATTTCATCGGAATCGGCGGTATCGGCATGAGTGCCCTGGCCCGCTACTACAAGTTCAAAGGCTTCGAGGTGGCCGGCTATGACCGCACTCCGTCCGATCTCACTTTCGCACTGGAAAGAGAAGGCATTGACATCCATTATATGGACAGGCCCGACCTCCTGCCCGAAGACAAGAACGAGACGCTGGTGGTGTACACGCCGGCCGTTCCGGAAGACCTGAAGGAGCTGGTCAAGGCCCGCGAAGACGGGTATCTGCTCCTCAAGCGTTCCCGTACGCTGGGCGAGATTTCCCGCGGACAGCGCTGCCTGGCCGTCGCGGGCACCCACGGAAAGACCACCACCTCCACCCTCCTCGCGCACATCCTCACCCAGAGCGGAGAAGGATGCAGCGCCTTCCTCGGCGGCATTTCCCGGAATTATGACACCAACCTCCTCATGTCCGAGACGCCGACCATCGTGGCCGAGGCCGATGAATTCGACCGTTCCTTCCTTCAACTCTACCCGGAGATTGCCGTCATCACGGCCGTCGATCCGGACCATCTGGACATCTACGGCGACTACGCCCATGTGGTAGAGGCCTTCAAGGCTTTCGCCGCGCAGGTCAGCGGCACCCTCATCACCAAAAAGGGGACGCCCGTCGGCCCGGAAGATACGAAAGCCAAGGTCTATTCCTACCACTATACCGACCCGACGGCCGATTTCCACCCCATGGGAGCAAGGCCGGACGAGTGCGGCTGTTTCCACTACGACCTTCACACCCCCTTCGGAACCGTGAAGGACATCCGTGTGGGGACACCGGGATGGGTGAACTGCGAGAACAGCGTCGCCGCCGCTGCCATGGCCCTGTGCTATGGCATACCGGCCGATGCCGTGAAAGAGGCCATCGGCACCTTCGAAGGCGTAAAACGCCGTCTGGAAGTACATGTGAACACCCCCGGACTCTCGTACATCGACGACTACGCGCATCATCCGGCCGAACTGTCATCGGCCATCAGTTCCATACGGGACATCTTCCCGGGCCGGAAACTCACGGCCATCTTCCAGCCGCACCTGTACACCCGCACCCGCGACTTCGCCCCGGAGTTCGCCCAAGCCCTGTCCAAAGTGGACAAACTCATCCTGCTGGACATCTATCCCGCCCGGGAGGCCCCCATCCCCGGCGTGAGCTCCGAAATGATTTTCCAGGATGTCACCTCCCCCGAAAAGGTTCTCCTGAAAAAGGAGGAACTGATGGACTATCTGGCCGATGAGCCGCTGGACGTGCTGGCCAGCTTCGGCGCCGGCAACATCGACCGGTTCATCGACCCCATCACCGAACTGCTGAAAAACCGTTTGAAAACGGAATGCACTCCCCCCAAAAAGGGGTAACGTCAAACCTGTAACGTTTCATGAAATGAAGCCCATCGTCCGCCGAGGCCTCGGCCTCCTTGTCATCGTCATCTGCTGTCTGGTCTGGATTCTTTCTTCCGGAATGTCGGACAAGCAGCGCCGTGCCAGGACTTGCCAGGGCAAAGGGACGCTGGACGTGCTGGTGACCGACAGCCTGGAACGCCGTTTCGTCACCCGCGAAGACATCGAATCATGGCTGGACAATGAATACAGGGCCTACGCAGGCCTTCCGCTGGACAGCGTGGATCTGGACCGCATCGAGAAAATCATCTGCAGCCACAGCGCCGTACGGGACTGCGAGTCCTGGCTCACCGACGACGGCATCCTGCATGTCTCCCTGAGCCAGCGGCAGCCGGTGGTCCGTTTTCAGGACGGCCAGAACGGCTACTATTCCGACGCGGACGGGTTCCTGTTCCCCCTGCAGTCACGGGGCAGCGTACAGGTTCCGGTCATCGACGGAAAGCTGCCCCTGAACGTGCCGCGGGGCTTCAAGGGAGAACTCACCGACCCCCTGGAGAAGGCCTGGCTTTCCCAAGTCCTTCATCTTGTCAATTATATGGACGGAACCCTCTGGCAGGAGAACATCAGCCAGATTCACATGAACAAGGACGGGAACCTGGTCCTGATTCCCCGGGAAGGGAAAGAACGCTTTCTATTCGGGACTCCGTCCCGGGTAGAAGAGAAATTCGGCCTCATCGCCGCCTATTATGAGAGTGTGGCCCCCACAAAAGAGCCCGGCTGGTACAGCCTGGTCGATGTACGCCACAGGAAACAGCTGGTCTGCAGAAAATAAAACTATACGATATGGAAGAGAAATACATTGCCTCGATTGATCTGGGGAGTTCGAAGTTCGGACTTTGCGTCGCCCGCGTGAACGGGGAAGACATCCAGATTGTGTACTACAAGGAAACCCCGTCCGAGGGCATCCGCACCAGTCTTATCTCCAATCCGATGAAAGCGGCCTCCCGGCTCAAGGAAGCGGTCCGGGAAGCCGAGAAAGAACTGATGATCCAGATTTTGCAGGTCGTCGTGGGCATGCCCCGCAGCGAAGTGGCGCAGGTAACGGCATCGGCCCGCATCGAACGCACCAACACCGACGACTACATCTCGTCCGAAGAGGTGGAGAACCTCAAGTCCATCGCACTGGAAACCTATCCCCTCTCCAATCCCGACAAACAGATCATGTACGGGGCCGTTGCGCAGTCTTTCTCGACCGACGACGAAATCCAACTGGTGGAAAGCGAGGTGGTCGGCACCCTTTCCGCATCCCTGGAGGGCAATTTCAAAGTGTTCGTGGGAAACCGCAGCGCCACCACGGCCCTCGACAAAATCTTCAATCAGCTGGACATTGCCATCGCCAAAAAGTACTTCCTTCCGGAAGTGGTGGCCCATGCCGTCCTCACGGACGATGAGATGGCCGGCGGCGTCGCACTGATCGACGTGGGAGCCGGGGTCACCTCCGTCTCCATCTACCACGGCGGCATCATGCGCTACTACGCTTCCATCCCCTTCGGCGGAAAGGTCATCACCAACGACATCCGCACCGAGTGCTCCATTTCCGAGGAACTGGCCGAGAAGATCAAGAAACGCTTCGGCGCCTGCCTGCCCGGCAAACTGGCCTCCCTGAGCGAGAAAGTGCTCCAGATTCGCCTGGATCCGCCTTACAAGGAGGTCCCGGTACGCTATATCGCCGAAATCATCGACTGCCGTTGCCGCGAAATCGTGGAAGCCGTCCTGTACTACATCCAGGAAAGCGGCCTGCAGAACTCGCTGCGCAGCGGTCTGGTCATTACCGGCGGCGGCGCGGAACTGGCCAACTTCATTCCCCTGGTGAAAGACCTCTCCGGCTATGAAGTCCGCAAAGGCTATCCCCGCTACATGTTCTCCGCATCGGTGGGGAGCGGGGTGTATTCCACGGCCGCCACATCGGCCATCGGCATGGTGCTCGCCGCCAAGGAAGACCACCTGCCCGACTGCGTGACCCGTCCCGAGATACCGGCGGAGCCCGTCGAGGAAGAGATGGTGGAGGTGGAAGTGACCAACGAGACCCCGACGACGCCGGACGACATGCTTTTCGCACCCGAAGAGTTCGGCGACCCGGTTCCCGAAGAGGAAAAGCCCAGGCCGGCGCCGCAGACCAAGAAAGTGAAAGTGGCCAAGAAGGAAGGTACCGGCATCCTTTCCATTTTCTGGAGCAAGGTGGAGAAAACCGCGCTGAAAGTTTACGACAAAGCCAACGAGGAGGAATAGACCATGAATTACGACATCAACACCAACATTGTCCCCAACGACTGGACGCAGGAAAACGCCATCATCAAAGTAGTGGGTGTAGGCGGCGGCGGTTGCAATGCCGTGAACTATATGTACCGTCAGAACATTCAGGGATGCAGTTTCATCGTGTGCAACACCGATGCGCAGGCCCTGCAGGGCAGTGAGGTTCCCGTCAAAATCCAGATGGGGCAGAACGGCCTGGGGGCCGGGACGGATCCCACGGCCGGACGCAATGCTGCCCTGGAGGCCCAGGACGAGATTGCCCGGAAGGTCCTGGACTGCGGTACGCAGATGCTCTTCATCACGGCCGGCATGGGCGGCGGCACCGGAACGGGCGCTTCCCCGGTCATTGCCAAGATGGCCAAGGACCGCGGCATCCTCACCGTGGCGGTCGTAACCATTCCTTTCAAGAACGAAGGAAACGAATCCCAGTCCAAAGCCGTTGACGGCATCCACGAACTGGAAAAGAACGTGGACGCCCTCCTGATCATCAACAACGAGAAACTGTATCAGTTCTTCGGCGACACCCTCATCCAGGAAGCCTTCCCCAAGGCCGACGAGGTGCTGGCCACGGCCGTGCGCGGCATCATCGAGGTCATCAGCCGCCACGGATACATCAACGTGGATTTCCAGGATGTGTGCAAGATGATGCGCGGCAGCGGCATGGCCCTGATGGGCAGCGGCGAAGGAACGGGGCCCAACCGCCTTCAGGACGCCGTGAGAGGCGCCTTCGAGAGTCCGCTGCTGAACGACTTCGACCTGAAAACCGCCAAGAACGTGCTCATCAACATCACCACGGGCAACAACGAACAGGGCGCCAAGATGAGCGACCTGGAGAAGATTGACGACATGATTACCGAATATACCGGCGATGCCAACCACTTCAAGAAGGGCATCATCTGGGAGGACGATCCCGAATTCGGCGACCGCGTCCGTATCACGGCCATCGTCACCGGGTTCCAGATGGACCTGGGCGGCCTGGGCCTCAACAAAGACCTGGGGAACCTGGTCATCATCGACGAAAACTTCGAATGGGACACGGCCTCACACGGGGAAGAAGTCTCGCTGCCCGGCGGCACCGACACCATCAAAATCGGCTACAACAACTCCGACAACGCCAAATACTACAATTTTGCCACGGAGAAAAAACCGGTCCTCTGCGTAAGCCCCGGCGAAAAGAAGGCCGACCTGGAAAACATCCCGGCCATCCGCCGGAAGCACTGATTTCCCGGCAGCCGGATTCATCTTAGCGCCCGGTAGAGACGGGCGGTGCGGACGGCCTCGGCCACATCGTGTACGCGCAGCCAGCGGGCACCCCGCTCCAGAGCAGCAAACTGAGCCACCTGCGTTGCGGGCATCGCTTCTTCGGGAGTGATGCCCAACGCTTTATAAATCATGCTCTTCCGGGACACCCCGACCAGGATGGGCCGATTCAGCTCATGCAACTCCGCCAGCCGCCGCAACAACTCCCAGTTCTGTTCCAGCGTTTTGGAAAAGCCGAAGCCCGGGTCCAGGAGCCAGTCGGCGATGCCGGCATCGGCAGCCTTGGACGCAAAGTCCCGAAAATAGGCCTTGATATCCTCCACAAGGTCCCCGTAGCGAGTGAATTGCTGCATGGTTTCCGGCGTCCCGCGCATGTGCATGGCCACGAAGGGAAGGCCCAGGCGGCCCACCGTCTCCAGCATTTCCGGGTCCATTTCCCCGGCGCTGATGTCGTTCACCAGGAACGGGCCGATAAGCCCGTAAGCCCTGCGGACAATCTCGCTCCTGTAAGTGTCAATGGAAAAGAGCGGCAAGACGGAGGGGGTTTCCTCCACGTCGCTTCGCGACCCTGTCCGGGCAAATGTTCCGGAAACCCCCTCCGCCTTGCCGGACAATTGCCGGAGAACCGGTTCCAGGCGGGACCACTCCTCCTCCAGGGAGGGTTGTACCGAGCCGGGACGGGTGGAACAGGCTCCGAGGTCCACGACATCGGCCCCATCGGCCCGCATCTTCTGAATCCGGTCCAGGGCGGTGGTGGAATCGGCCCGGCTGCCGGCGTAAAACGAATCGCCGGTGAGGTTCACGATGCCCATAATATGAATCTTGCCGTCCATACACCGCAAAGGTAGGAAAATTTCACTATCTTTGCAGTGCAATTGCAGAAAATATGGAAAAAAGAACCCGCGTAAGATTTGCCCCGTCCCCCACCGGCCCGCTTCACATGGGCGGCGTCCGTACGGCACTGTATAATTACCTCTATGCCAAGCAGAAAGGTGGCGACTTTATCATCCGCATCGAAGATACGGATTCCCACCGTTTTGTTCCCGGGGCGGAAGCGTATATCATCGAAGCCCTGAACTGGTGCGGCATCATCCCGGACGAGGGTGTCGATGAAAACGGGAAGGTGGTGGAAACGGCATCGGCCCGTCATCCCCATGCCCCCTACCGGCAAAGCCAGCGGCGTCCCATCTACCGCCAGTATGCAGAGCAGCTGGTGGCCGCCGGATGGGCCTATTATGCCTTTGATTCGGCCGAGGAGCTGGACCGGCGCCGGGCCGAAGCGGAAGCCGCCAAGGAAACGTTCATGTACAATTCGGCCACCCGCGGCGCGCTGCGCAACTCCCTAACCCTGAGCGCAGAAGAGGTGAAAAACCTCCTCGAAACCACCACGGACTGGACCATCCGCTTCAAAATGCCGGTCGGCCGCATCGTGGAAATGGAAGACCTGATCCGCGGCCACGTGGAAGTGAATACCGATACCCTGGACGACAAAGTGCTCTGGAAACGGGCCGACGAGCTCCCCACCTACCACCTCGCCAACATCGTGGATGACCATCTGATGGAAATCACCGAAGTGATCCGCGGCGAGGAATGGCTGCCCTCCCTGCCTCTCCACTACCTCCTGTACGAAGCGTTCGGCTGGAAAGACACCATGCCGCGCTTTGCGCATCTTTCCCTTCTGCTGAAGCCCGTCGGCAATGGAAAGCTGTCCAAACGCGACGGTGACAAGATGGGCTTCCCGGTGTTCCCGCTCCGCTGGAAGAACCCGATTACGGAAGAAGTCTCCCGCGGCTATCGCGAAGACGGCTATTTCCCGGAGGCCTTCGTGAACATGCTCGCCATGCTGGGCTGGAACCCCGGAGACGAGCGGGAGCTGTTCACCATGGAAGAGCTGGTGCAGGCCTTTTCGCTGGACAAAGTCCAGAAAGCCGGCGCCAAGTTCAATCCGGACAAAGCCAAGTGGTACAACAAAGAGTATCTGCGGATGAAAACCACGCAGGAACTCACCGCCCTCTTCATCCCGCTGCTGGAAGGGCACGGAATGAAAGTGGTGGACTGCCCCTGCAACGCCCTCACCGCCGGCGCCCGCTTCGAAGGGTTCGGGGCCGATTTCAAAAACCACATCTTCACCCGTGAATATGTGGAGGCCGTCGTGGAACTGGTGAAGGAACGCGCCACCTTCGTGGCCGATTTCTGGGACATCGCCGCCTACCTCTTCATTTCCCCCGAGGAATTTGAGGCTTTCGGCGTGAAGGCCGGAGCCGGACTGCCCTCCAAGCCCGCGGATCCCAACCGTCCGGCGGATCCCCGTGCCAAGGTATTCGACGACAGCCTCACGGCCCCCTTCCTGGCCAAGGATGTGGACAAGTTCTGGAAAGAAGACCACTACGAATACTGCTTCGAACTCACCCAGTACATCTCCGGCGCAGCCTTTGGCTTTGACGATCTGGACACCTACCGGGGTTCCATGGAGAAAGAGCAGCTGGAAGCCGCCATCGAGCAGTACATCAAAAAGGAAGAATACCCCATGGGCAAGGTGATGAATACCCTGCGGATGGCCCTTACGGGCGCCGCCAGCGGCCTGGGCATCGCCGATATCCTCTCCTTCATCGGCCGAAAGGAATTCGCCCGCCGGATGGGCTACGTGGCCGACCGCCTGGGAAGGAAATAATTATTCTACAATGTAAACGTCGTCTCCGGGGGCGGCGAAGTGATAGGTGTCGCGCGCAAAGGATTCCAGGGAATCGCGGTTGTTGCGCAGATTGTCTATTTCCCGCTCCATGCGGTCTATCTCGCCCTGGATACGGGCCATTTCCTTCTCTTGGTTTTTCACCTCCACCGTGGCACGGATCCAGTTGAGGACACTGTTGTGCGCAAAGAAGAGCAGCCACAAGGCCACCACCGTTGTCACAACGATCACGAACGGAATCAGGTAGTTGTGGTCACTGCGCTTGAGGATGGCCCAGCGGTCTTTTTTCACTTCTTCTTCCATAACACAGATTCTTCACTTCGTTCAGAATGACAGGGGCTATTCCACGGACAGTTCTACCGTGTCAATATTGCCCCGCTCCTGCTGCAGCGGAATGCGGCGGAAAGCCATCAGACAGGCCGCCACAAGGACCAGTCCCAACACATAGAGAATCACGTAGGTGGTCCGGGGAACCATGTCAATCCAGAAATCGACTTCCTGCAAAGAGGGGAACTGGGACAGGATCACGGCCGTGCCGTTGTTCACGAAATGCATGAGCATGGTCAGCAGCAAGGAGCCCGTCTTGTAATACACGTAGCCCATCACCACGCCGATGATAAAGGCATTGAGCGCCTGCCAGGGATTCATGTGGATAAGGGCGAAGAACAAGGCCGACACCACAATGGCCCAGACGGGCTTCATCTTGGTCAGAAGGCCCCGCAGAATCATGCCGCGGCACAGCCATTCCTCAAAGAAGGGGGCGAAAATGGCCGCCAGAAGGAAACTGCTCCACAGGGGACCGTCCGTCATCTGCCGCATGATCTCCACCACCATGTCGTAGAAAGACTTCAGGACGGGAGAAGCCGTGGTCAGTTTGAAATTCCAGTAGTTGGGAAGATCGGCCGAGATCATGGTCCCGAACGTGAGGGCTACGGTAATGAGGACCATCTGCCACCCCTTGAAGGGGCCCCAGTGCCTGTTGTCGAGCTTGTAGCCCGTTTCAAACAGGCTGTTGCGCTGACTCTTATGAGCCACGTACACCATGGCCGGCAGGAAGGACAGCGGATAAATGATCAGGTCGCCGTACCGCCGAATCATTTCCGGCGGGATGAAGGCGCCGCAGACGACAATGACAAGTCCCCCGAGAAGAGAACCCAGCAGGAACCAACCCAGCAGCACGAACAGGCCCTTCATGCCCGGCACATACCAGGCATGATTGGCGAAAAGGTCATAGTTGTTTACTTTTCTGGCTTTTTGGAAAAGCGGAGGGGGAGCTGTACTCATCATCTTCAATCAATAAAGGGGAGAGGGATAAATACCTTTCTGAACGAGTTCCGCGAACTTGGCCACCACGCCGGGACGGTCCTCCTTGTAGGTGACGCCGAACCAGCGGGACGGGGTGGACAGGACTTCGCAGGCGCCCTTGCCGCTCTTTACGATCACATCCACGGCGTAAGGGATGTAGTACTCCTTCTTGGGTTCGGTGATGTGTTCCTCCAGGAAGGTTTTGAAAACGGCCGCGCTCTTTTCAAAATAGTCGGGCGTGAAGCCCCACATGTTCATGGAACAAAGGGCCTTGGCATCCAGCAGTACATGGTTTTCTCCGTTCACGGAATTGTTGCCATAGACCTTTCCGTCCCCCTCGCGGGCGATTTCCAGGTGCTCGGCAATGTCGGAGAGAAGGCCGGAAGCGTCATAAGAGCAGATGCCGCGGGAAACGCTGCCGTTCTCGCTCAGGGTGTTCTCAAGTTCGAAACCGACGATGCAGTACTGCCCCGAAGTGTTTGCATGGGCACGACACCAGTCTCCCAGAATCTTGAAAGACTCCTTGCCGTAGAAATCGTCTCCGTTGATGACGGCGAAAGGCTCATGGATGACATCGGCCGCCATGAGGACGGCGTGGGCGGTGCCCCAGGGTTTCACCCTTTCTTCCGGAACGGTGAAGGGGGCGGGTATCTTATTCAGTTCCTGCGTGACGAAGACAAAGCGGAGAGGCTCGCCGTCAACGGTTTTGACACCGGCGTATTTTTCCTTGACAGCCTGCTCCATCTGGGCCTTGAAAGACTCTCGGACGATATAGACCACCTTGCCGAACCCGGCCTCCACGGCGTCGTGGATGCTGTAGTCGATGATGGTTTCTCCGTGCGGTCCCAGGCCGTCCATCTGCTTGAGGCCGCCATACCGGCTGCCCATGCCTGCTGCCAGAACAAGTAAAGTAGGTTTCATGATGTATCGTTTAAGTTTTATTTGCTCGAAATACAAAGATAAGAAAAAATTGAGTAACTTCGCATCCACTTATGAAAACGACAGAACAATCTTCCCGCTACGAGCATCTGGACCGAATGGGCACCCTGGACATCCTGGCCTCCATCAATGCGGAAGACCGCAAGGTCCCCGTCGCGGTCGCACAGGCCATTCCCGCCATCGGGAAGCTGGTCGATGGCATCGTGGAACGGGTCCGCCGGGGCGGAAGGGTGTTCTATGCCGGGGCCGGCACCTCCGGCCGGCTGGGCATCGTGGACGCCTCGGAAATTCCGCCCACCTATGGCGTGGAGAATGTTTTCATCGGCCTGATGGCCGGCGGAGACCGGGCCATCCGACATGCCGTCGAAGGGGCCGAAGACCGGGAAGAGCAGGGCTGGAAAGACCTCCTGGCCCATCATCTCACCCCCGACGACACCTTGGTGGGCATCTCCGCCTCGGGCAGTGCGCCCTATGTGGTGGGCGCCATCCGGAAGGCCCGGGGGGCAGGCCTTCTCACCGCCGCCGTCACCAACAATCCTGACAGTCCCGTCACCCGCGAGGCCGAAATCCCCATCGTCGCGGAAGTAGGCCCGGAATTTGTAACAGGTAGTACCCGGATGAAATCCGGGACATCGGCCAAACTCATCCTGAACATGATCTCCACGGCGTCCATGATCCGCCTCGGACATGTCCAGGGTAACAAAATGGTGGACATGCAACTGACCAACCGGAAACTGGTGGACCGGGGTACCCGGATGATCATGGAAGAAACCGGCATTACGGACTACGAACAGGCCCGGGAACTCCTGCTCCGGTACGGACAGGTGCGCGCGGCCGTCGATGCATATTTGAAAAAGTAAAACCCTATGTGGCAAAGAATCCAAACCTTATACCTCCTGATTTCGGCCGCTCTCATCGCCGCCCTCTGCTTCTCCACGGCTTATACCGCAGCCAGCCCTGACGGGCTGGTCAAAGTGTCCTACTGGCAGCTCCAGAAGCCTTATTTCGGCATTCTGCTGGGGATTCTGGCCGCCATGGTGCTCCTGGCCCTGACCGTGTACAAATCCAGGATCCTCCAGATGCGCCTGGCCACCCTGTCGGCCATCGTGGCCCTGGGCATGCAGGGCTGGCTGGCCTGGATGTACTTCACATTCGAAGGAGCCGTCTTCGGCTGGACGGCCATTTTCCCCCTGGTCATCTGCATCAGCAATCTGCTGGCGGCCCGCGGCTGCTTCCAGGACCAGCTCATGGTGGAAAGCGCATACCGGGTCCGTGATCGCCGCAAGAGAGGCCGAAAGAAATAATTTTTGTATCTTTGCATTTTGCATATATGATACACAGCCCTATATGTAATATCCTGGGCATTGAAAAACCCATCTTTCAGGGAGGCATGGCATGGATTGCCGATGCCCGCCTGGCTGCGGCCGTTTCTGAGGCCGGCGGCCTGGGCCTCATCTCGTCCATCAACGCCGGCACCGAGGCTGTCCGGGCCGAAATCCGGAAAGCCCGCGAGCGCACCGCCAAGCCCTTTGGCGTGAACATCATGCTGGCGGCGCCCAATGCAGCGGAAATCGCAGACCTGGTGGTGGAAGAGGACGTCAGCATCGTCACCACCGGCGCCGGCTCCCCCGCCCCGTACATGGAGCGCTGGCTGGCGGCCGGAATCCGCGTGATTCCGGTCATCGCCTCCGTAGCCTACGCCCTGAAGATGAAAGAACTCGGCGCCACGGCCCTCATCGCGGAAGGGGCCGAATCGGGAGGCCATGTAGGGGATCTCCATACCATGGCGCTGGTCCCTCAGGTGGTGGATGCGGTGGACCTTCCCGTCCTTGCCGCCGGCGGCATCTTCGACGGCCGCGGCGCCGCCGCCGCTTTCATGCTGGGAGCCTGCGGAGTCCAGGTGGGGACGCGTTTTCTCGTAGCCGACGAATGCCGCGTGCACGAGGTGTACAAGGAGCGACTCATCAAAGCGTCCGACATCGGCACCATGGTCACCGGGAAAAGCCTCGGGGATGCCGTCCGCAGCCTCAAGACCCCCTTCGCCAAGCAGTTCGCCAAGATGGAGGCCGACCCGTCCGTATCGGCCGACGAAATCCGCGCCTTCGGCACCGGGTCCCTGCGCAAGGCCGTCTTTGACGGAGACCTTTCCGGCGGCAGTTTCCTGGCCGGGGAAGTGGCCGGTCTCATCAAGAAAAGAGAATCTGCCGCAGCCATTGTAAATGACATCATGGACGGTGCCGAAAAGGTGCTCACCCAAGCCAACAATTTGATTTATGGATCCTAAAAGAGTAGTAGTGACCGGGATGGGAGTCATCTCATCCATCGGCAAGGATGTAGATACATTTTGGAAGAATCTGATAAACGGCGTCTGCGGAATCGACTTCGTGGAGGCTTTCAAGGACATGCCCGTCACCTTCGCCGGCAAAGTGAAAGACTTCGATGCCGAGTTGTACGGGATGGAAAAGCCCTTCATCCGCAAACAGGACAACTTCACCCTGTATGCCATGGCGGCCGCGTGGCAGGCCATTCAGCAGTCCGGCCTGGTGACGGAAGGCGAACACCTCAATATCGACCCCTACCGCCTGGGCGTTTATGTGGGCTCCGGCATCGGCGGCTTCGAGGTGCAGTACCGCGAAACCAAGAAGATGATTGAAGACCCCTCGGGCAAGTGGATTTCCCCGCTGTTCATCGCCACCATGATTTCCAACATCGCCGCCGGACACATTGCCATCAAGCATCAGGCGAAAGGCCCGTGCCTGGATATCGTGACGGCCTGCGCCACCTCCTCGCACTGTATCGGCGAGGCCTTCCGGGCCGTACGCCACGGCTATGCCGACGCCATCATCGCCGGCGGCAGCGAGCACGCCTCCATTCCGCTGGGCGTAGCCGGTTTTTACAATGCGAAGGCCCTCACGCGCGCGTCGGATCCCAAGTACGCTTCCCTCCCCTTCAATGCCAACCGGCAGGGCTTTGTCATGGGCGACGGCGCCGCCGTCCTGATGCTGGAATCCCTGGAGCACGCCCTGCAGCGCGGTGCCGTCATTTACGGAGAGGTCGTCGGTTACGGAAACACCTGCGACGCCTATCACGCCACGGCTCCGCGTCCGGATGCCAGCACCCAGGCCCGCTCCATCCGCGACGCGCTGGAAGAGGCCGGCTTCGACCCTTCCCGGGACAACCTGTACATCAACACCCACGGAACCGGCACCCAGCTGAACGACGTGGCCGAAACCATGGCCTGCAAACTGGCCCTGGGAGACTTTGCCTACAAAGCACATCTTTCCGGCACCAAGTCCATGACCGGACACATGTTCGGCGCCGCCGGCGCGGCGGAAGCCATTGCCACCCTTCTGGCTTTGCGGGAGGGCATCTGCCCGCCCACCATCAACCTGGATGTCCCGGATCCGGAATGTGACCTGGATTATACCCCGAACGTCGCCGTGAAGACCCCGCTCACGCTGGGCCTGTCCAATTCCTTCGGCTTCGGCGGACACAACGCCTGCGTAGCCTTCAGACCATACAAAGGATGAACCGAGAAGAAATCAAAGCCCTGATCCCCCATCGGGAACCGATGCTGCTGATCGACCGCACCGAACTTCAGGCCGACGGCAGCGGCATGTGCTGGTACCGCGTCCCGGAAGACGCCTGGTATTGCCGCGGACATTTTCCGGGATACCCCATCGTTCCCGGCGTAATCCTGTGCGAAATCATGGCCCAGAGCACCTGTCAGCTCTTTCCGGAGGCTTTCCAGAACAACTTGCTTGTGTACAGGGGGATGGATCACGTCAAGTTCCGCAGCTCCGTGTATCCCGGAGACGAATGTGAAATCACCTGCCGCCTGCTTGAGAAAAAAAGCAGCCTCTACATCTGTGAGACGGCCCTTCGGGTAAAAGGGAAACTCTGTGCCAGCGCGGTTCTTACGCTGGCTGCGATTCGTTCCGGGGCAGAATAAAGCGATGCCTTAAACCGTGGGGAGAGACGGACTCGGCCCGGATTTCTCCTCCGTGAAGGCGGACCGCCTCATATACAATGGAAAGCCCCAGGCCGGTTCCGCCCAGTTCGCGGCTGCGTCCTTTGTCTGTCCGGTAAAAACGCTCGTATAGATGCGAAAGGCTTTCCTCCGGAACGCCCGGTCCGTCATCGGAGACGGAAAACTGCCACTGGCGGTCCTCCTCCTGTGCTTCGATGCGCAGATGGCTGCCTTCCCCGGCATAGCGCAGCGCGTTGTCAACCAGATTCCGGAATAGACTGTACAGGAGTTTGCCGTCACCCACAAAGGGAATCCGCTCCGGGAGCCGCGTTTCCACCGTCATCCTTTTTTCACTGAAATCCGCCTCCGTATCCAGCAGTACCTGGCGGATTATCCCGGCCAGCTCCAGTTTTTCCTGCCGGACGGTCCACTCGGCCCTGTCCAGGGTGCCCAGGTCTTCCAGCAAATCGGCCAGACGACGGGACAGCGCCAGGCTGCGCCCGACAAACTGCATCCGCGTCTGCTCGGGCATGTCCGGATGAAGCTGAAGGGTTTCCAGATAGCCCCGGATGCCGGCAAGCGGCGTTTTCAGTTCATGGGAGATATTCTGTGTCATCTCTTTCTGCAGGGCCAGGCTCTCCCGGTCCTGCGCCTTGGCGACAATATCCGCCACCTTCCGGGAGAACCAGAACAGGACAAGCAGCAGAAGACCCATCAAGACCAAGGCATACAGGAGAAAGCGATAGTCGGGTTTGAGTGCCAGCGGAAGCCGTTCGTCGTAAGGAAGGGCCGATCGGATCACCAGCTCCTGCGCAGGAATCCACGTGGCCGAATAAAAATACTCGTCGCCCACCGTAGCGCTCCGGCGGTCCAGGCAATAGCCGCTTCCCGTACGCAGGGCCTCCTGAATCTCCTTTCTGTTGCGATGGTCGCTCAGGTTGGGATAGGCTTTGGTCCGGTTGTCAAACAGCACGAACCCGTGCGCATCCAGGATGGTCAGGCGCATGGAAGGGAGATAATGCGCCAGCAGATAGTGCTGGAGCGCATCTTCTTCCAGCGGCATGTGCAGCAGCGCATCGCCCAATGCAAGATTGTAATCCTGCAGCTGCTGGTTCAGCAACGCGATTTTGAATGTCTTTTCCCGCCGTGCCTGATACAGGAGAAACGCTCCGGCAAAAAGCAGGAACAGCAGAATAATGCTGAAAAACAGCTGCCGGCTAAACTTCGATGTCTTCATCCGTAAAACAATATCCGTGTCCGGGACGTGTCACAATACATTTTGCATACGGGCCCAATTTCTTGCGAAGGCGGGTGATGCTCACATCCACGCTCCGGTCCGTAACCACCACTCCCTCCGGCCAGGCCTTGTCCAGCAGCTGATCGCGGGAGAAAACCCTGCCCGGATGCTCCATCAGCAGCTGAAGGATGCCGAACTCCGTACGCGTGAGGGAAACCCTCCGGCCTTCGATGCTCAGACTCTTTCCCCGCAAGTCCAGGGAGAGGGTCTTCCCTTCGGCCGGATCTTCCCGGAACGCGGGCCGGCGTGCGCGCCGAAGGACCGCCTGTGAGCGCAACAGCAGTTCCTGCACGGAGAAAGGTTTGGAAACATAATCATCCACGCCCAGACGAAGACCGTCAATGATGTCTTCCCGGGCATTTTTGGCCGTGAGCATAATGATGGGAATCTCCGCCGTAAGGGGATTCTCCTTCAAAAGCATGGTAAAGCGGGCTCCGGACATCCCTCCCAGCATCAAATCCAGAATGATGAGGCCGAAAGCGGAAAGGTCCAGCGCCAGGGCCTCTTCGGCCGATGTGACGGCGGTCACCTGATACCCCGAGGCGGTAAAATTGAACCGCAGGACATCCAGAATATCCGTTTCGTCATCGACCAGCAGTATTTTGTTGTTTTCCTTGTTTTCCATTGGCAGTACAAAAATGGGACATTTCAAGCGGATTTACAAGAGTGTAACAATAATGTAACGGGCGCGTATTCACTTGGTAACAAAAGCTCCCTACCTTTGCCTCCAGAAAAACCCAACAACTACAAATATGAAAAAAATCATTCTCGCAATTCTGAGCCTCATGCTCGTGCCCGTCCTGGCATTGGCCGACGGAAGAGTCATTCCTTTTGAAAAAATGCCCGCAGAAGCCAGAAACTTTGTCAAAGAGCACTTCGGAGACAAAAAAATCCTGCAAGTGACGGCCGAATGGGATGAATATGATGTTCTCTTCTCCGATTTGTCCCGGGTCGAATTTGACCGTTCCGGGAACTGGAAGGAGATTCGGTGCAAAAACGAAGCCATCCCCGGCTCCGTCATTCCTTCACGCATCCTTTCATATATCAAAGACACTTTCCCCGAGGTGCACATCACCCAGATCGAACGGAGCCGGTGGGGATACGAAGTGAAGACATCGAACGGCCTGGAACTGGAGTTCGACAAAAACTGCAATTTTGTCAGAATCGATGATTAAGAAGCTGTTTTGAAATAATTTATATTGTGTTATGAGAAAAACGTTTACCTGCATTTTGCTGGCGGCGATCTTCACGACAGCCTGTCAAAATCGCCTGAACCACAATGGCGCATTGGGCGCCGTAGAAGAGGCTTTTTACAACCAATACCCGAATGCCTGGGATGTGGAATGGGAACATGGCGCCGGGAACACCATCGTCATGGATTTCAAGGATGGCCTGTACGAACGCGAGGCCTGGTTCCTGACCGACGGTACCTGGGTGCAGACCCGTACCGAACTGCCGCTGTACGAAGTCCCCAAAAATGTCATTGACGCAGTTCTGGGCAGCCTCGGCGCCGGTTGGTACGTAGAGGAGGCCGAATTCTTCGAAACCAGCAGCCTCCCGGAAAAATACTATCTGCTGGACTGTGAAAAAGTGCAGTCCCGCCAGGAGGCCCGCATCCAGGTGCTCCCCGACGGAACCCTGCTTAATCTGCCCGGAACCGGCGGCAACACCGGAGGTAATACCGGCGGCAATACCGGTGGCAATACTGGCGGAAACACTGGCGGCAACACCGGTGGCAACACCGGCGGAAACACCGGCTCAGGCGATATTTTTGCTGCTGCAAAAATCACGTTTGCCACCATGTTCCCCAACGTACAGCGCGTAGAATGGGAAATGGAATACGGAAAAGTGAATGCAGAGTTCTACCACGAGCGTCACGAAAAGGAAGCCTGGTTCCTGACCGACGGCACCTGGCTTTCCACCCAGACCGAACTGGCTGTAAACGAACTGCCTCAGACCCTGGTGAACGTCGTCATGGCAACACTGGGCAACGGCTGGCACATTGACGATGCCGAGCACACGCTTTCCGCATCGGCACCGAACGAATACTATACGCTGGAATGCGAAAACAACTACACCGACCGTGAAACCCGGCTGCGCATAACGCCGGACGGAACCATCCTGTAGAACAAACGCAGAAGAAAACTACTCTTGACGGGAGAGGCGGTCCCAGGCCAGCTTCTCCCATTTTGTACCCGGACGGCCGTAGTTGGCGTAGGGATAGATGGAGATACCGCCCCGCGGCGTAAAGAAACCGGTGACTTCCAGGTATTTGGGATCCATGAGTTTCACCAGGTCCTTCATGATGGTATTCACGCAGTCTTCGTGGAAGTCTCCGTTGGAGCGGAAGCTGAAAAGGTACAGTTTCAGGGATTTGGATTCCACCATTTTCCTGTCCGGCACATAGCTGATCCGGATTTCCGCAAAGTCCGGCTGTCCGGTGATGGGGCAAAGGGTGGTGAATTCCGGGCAGTTGAACCGGACCCAGTAATCGTTGTCCGGGTGCTGGTTGTCAAAGGTTTCCAACACTTCGGGGGCGTAATTCTGGCTGTATTCGGTGTGGTGGCCCAGCGCCTTCAGTTCTTCGGGATTCCGTGCCATCTTATGCCTCCTCCCCTGCTTCTTTGAGTCGCTCTGCGTTTTCGGCAATCTGCAGCTGGTCGATGCATTCCTGGATGTCGCCGTCCATGAACACCGGCAAATTGTACATGCTCCAGCCGATGCGGTGGTCCGTCACGCGGCCCTGCGGATAGTTGTAGGTGCGGATTTTGGCGCTGCGGTCTCCGGTCGATACCATGGTCTTGCGCTTGGCGGCGATGCCGTCCAGGTACTTCTGGTGCTCCATGTTGTACAGACGGGTACGGAGCTCTTCCATGGCGCGGTCCAGGTTCTTGAGCTGGGAACGCTCCTCCTGGCACTGGACCACAATCCCGGAAGGGATATGGGTGAGGCGCACGGCGCTGTAGGTGGTGTTCACCCCCTGGCCGCCGGGCCCGGATGCGCAGAAGAGGTCCTTGCGGATATCGGCCGGATTCAGCTCGATATCGAATTCACCCGCTTCCGGGAAAACGGCTACGGATGCGGCCGATGTCTGGATGCGGCCCTGGGTCTCCGTCTGGGGCACACGCTGCACGCGGTGCACGCCGGATTCGTATTTCATGACGCCATACACGCCGTCCTGGCTGCTGGAGAGCTTGAAAACAATCTGCTTGTAACCGCCGGAGGTGCCGGGAGCCTGGTCGGTGACTTCCAGTTTCCAGCCCCTGCGCTCGGCAAAGTGCTGATACATCCGGAAAAGGTCTCCGGCGAAGATGGCCGCCTCGTCACCGCCGGTGCCGCCGCGGATTTCCACCATGGCGTTCTTGCTGTCGTCAGGGTCGGCCGGAATCAGAAGGAGCTTGATGTTCTGCTCCATTTCCGGGAGTTTGGGCTCAATCTCCGCCATCTCATCCTTGGCCATTTCGCGAAGGTCTTCGTCCTTCTCGTTCATCATGATGTCCTTGGCCTGCGCGAGTTCGTCCACCAGCCTCTTGTATTCCAGGCCGGCGGCGATGATGGGCTGCAATTCCTTGTAGTCCTTGTTCAGCTGCACGAACTTCTTCATGTCCGCAATCACTGCGGGATCGGCCAGTTGCTCTTCCAGCTTCTTGTATTTGTCCTGAAGGCTCAGCACCTTCTCCAGCAAGGTATTTTCTGCCATAAAAATTGTATTAGCCTGCAAAGATAGTAAAAAATCAGGACTTCTCGCGCAAGGCGGGGTTATCGCGGTATTCGGCCGTCGCGGTAAAGAAGACATCTCCGCTGGAATTGAGGGCGGTTTCCACGGAATCCTGCACCACGCCGATGATGAAGCCCACGGCCACGGCCTGCATGGCCACGTCATTGCCGATGCCCAGGAAAGAGCAGGCCAGCGGGATCAGCAGGAGCGAGCCTCCCGCCACACCGGAAGCGCCGCAGGCCCCCAGCGTGGCCACTACGCTCAGGAAAACGGCGCTGAGGAAATTGACTTCGAGTCCCAGGGTATGGGCCACGGCCAGCGACATCACCGTAATGGTGACGGCGGCGCCGTTCATATTGATGGTAGCACCCAGCGGCACGCTGACGGAGTAGAAATCCCGGTCCAGTCCCAGCTTCTTGCAAAGGGCCATGTTGATGGGGATGTTGGCGGCCGACGAGCGGGTGAAAAAGGCTTGCAGTCCGCTTTCCTTGAGGCAGATCCACAGCAGCGGGAAAGGATTCCGGCCGGTGGCCAGGAAGGCCCACAAAGGATTGAGGACCAGCGCATTGAAAAGCATACAGCCCACCAGAAGCAGAAGGAGCCTGCCATAGGTGGTGAAGATTTCCATGCCGCTTTGCGACACCGCCGTAAACACCAGGCCCATGATGCCGAAGGGGGCGAACTGGATGACCCAGCGGACGATGAGGGAAACCACGTCGGCCAGGTCTGACACAACCTGGATGGTCGCCTTGCCGGCCACCAGCTTCAGCCCCAGGCCGACGAGGAGGGACCAGAACAGGATGCCGATATAGTTGGCCGTACTCAGGGATGCCACCGGATTGGCGACCATGTTGGTGAGCAGGTTGGAAAACACGTCCGAAAGTTCTACCGGTTCGCCGGTTTCCACCACATCTGTCAGTTGCATGGTGACCGGGAAAAGGGAACTGCCCACTACGGCCACCAAGGCGGCAGAAAGCGTGCTGATCAAATAAAGGGCGATTACCGTGCGGAAACGGGATCCAAGTTCGCCTCCCTGGGCACTGGCGACCGAGGAGGCGACCAGCACAAATACCAGGACGGGGGCAATGGCCTTGAGGGCGCTCACGAAGAGCGTTCCGAAGAGTCCGACCCAGCTCCAACCGGGTACCAGCAGTGCCAGAGCGGCACCGATGACCAGGCCGATGACGATACGGAGAATCAGGCTGACGGACGCCCATTTTGCCAGGAGTTTGGAAAACTGGTTTTTCATAGGACAATCATTGGATTTATCGGTGGAACCGCTGGAAGGCGGCACGTTCCAAGGCCTCCCGGTCTTCGGGATGGGCGATGGAAATCAGGAGCCGGGCGCGTTCCTGCAGGGATTTTCCATACAGATTGACGGCTCCGTATTCCGTGACCACCCACTGGACATCGGCCCGGGGGGTGACGACGCCGGCGCCGCTCTGGATCACCGGAACAATTTTGGGGTGGCCCTTGGCGGTACGGGAGGCCAGGGCGATGATGGCTTTGCCGCCCGGGGACAGTTTGGCTCCCCGGACAAAATCCAGCTGCCCGCCGGCGCCGGAATAGATGCGCGTTCCGATGGAATCGGCACAGACCTGGCCGGTCAGGTCTATCTCGATGGCGGAATTGATGGACACCATGCCGGGATTGAGCGCAATCACGCGCGGGTCGTTGGTATAGGCGATGTCCCGCATCTGCACGGCGGGGTTGCGGTCGATGAAGCGGTACACCTCCTCGGAGCCCAGCAGGAAGGATGCCACCACCTTCCCCTTGTCGATACCCTTGCAGGAGCCGTCGATGACACCGCTCCGGATCAGGGCCAGGGCACCGTCGGAGAACATTTCCGTGTGCAGGCCCAGATGTTTGTGGTCCTTCAGGCCGGCACAGATGGCGTTGGGCATGGTGCCGATTCCCATTTGCAGGCACGCCCCGTCCGGAATGAGGGCGGCACAGCAGCGACCGATTTCCATGTCCGTGTCGGAAGGGCTGGCATAGGTGCTGGTGATGAGCGGACGGTCGTCCCGGACCAGGGCGGTGAAACGCTCCAGGGGAATCAGCTCGCCTTCTGCAAAAGGAACCTGCGGATTCACGACGGCGATGCGTTCCCGGGCCACTTCCAGGGCGGCGGGAGAGCAGTCCACCGAGGTCCCCAGCGAGACCATGCCGTCCACCGGTTCGGATACCTGCACCATGGCCACGTTGCAGGGAAGGGCACCGGTGCGGTACATCAGCTGCGTCTCGAAAAGATTGACAGGGATGTAATCGGCCACGCCCTCGTTCACCGAAGGACGCAGATTCGGGCCGACGAAGAAGCCCTGGTCGAAGAACGCCTGGCCGAGTTCGGCCGAGCCATAAGGCGCGGGACCTTCGGTGTGGAAATGGTGGAAGTGTACGTCGGTGAGTTCCCCGGCGCGCTCGCACAGGGCCTCGATGAGGATGTGCGGCACGCTGGCGATGCTGGACAGGTGGATGTGGTCGCCGCTGCGGACGGCTTTGACGGCCTCGTGGGCGCTTATGTAAGGTAAATGCTGCATTTCAAAAGCAAATATAGCGATATTCTTTGTATATTTGCGTCTCCAAAAATAAATATTATGCACACTCGGGAAGAAAAGCTGGCCGCATTCGGCCGTCTGCTGGACATCATGGACGCCCTCCGGGAGAAATGTCCCTGGAACGCCGCCCAGACCATGGACTCCATCCGCCCCATGACAGAGGAGGAAGTCTATGAACTCAGCGACACCATCCTGGAAGGAGACCGGCAGGGAACGGCCAAGGAAATCGGCGACCTGCTGTACCACATGGTATTCTATGCCCGCATCGGAGAGGAAGAGGGGGCTTTTGACATTGCCGACAGCATCGGCAAGGTGTGCGACAAGATGGTGTTCCGCCATCCGCATGTATTCGGTCCCGAGGCCGGCAAGCCCACGTCGGCCAAGGAAATTGCCGACACCTGGGAACTGGTGAAAGCCAAGGAAAAGGACGGCAACAAAACCGTCATGGGCGGCATCCCCAAGGCCATGCCCGCCATTTTGAAGGCCCTTTCCATGCAGGAAAAGGCCCGTGGCTGCGGTTTTGACTGGGAAAAGAAAGAGGACGTCTGGGCCAAGGTGGCCGAGGAGTACCAGGAAGTATCAGAGGCGTCCGAAGAGCACCGGGCCGAAGAGTTCGGAGACCTGCTGTTCGCCGTCATCAACGCCGCCCGGCTGTATGGCGTGGACCCGGAAGCCGCCCTCGGCCGCAGCTGTGAAAAGTTCCGCCGCCGCTTCAACTACGTCGAGGCCGAAACCCTCCGCAGCGGCCGCCGCCTCAGCGACATGACCCTCCCCGCCATGGACGCCCTCTGGAACGAGGCCAAGGCCAAAGGCCTGTAGCGCTTAAGCGTTACGTTGTATTCGAATGCGGAACGCCCTGCATCATGCCGCCGTCCTTTCATTATTCTACGGTTTTGCAAAGCTTGCCATATACCGTTTCTTCCCGCACCGCGTCGAGAATCTTGTTGAAAATCCTTGGGAACGGACGGGCAACCCTGTCGGCCATCGCCTTGGGGATTTCCTTGTAGAAAGCCTCGGCGATGCCACCAGTAATGCAAGCCAGCGTGTCGCTGTCACCACCGAGAGAAACAGCCTTGCGGATGGCATCCTCGAAATTTTCAGAATCCAGGAAGGCGATGATAGCCTGCGGTACGGTCCCTTGGCAACCGGATTCCCAGTGATAAATGGGGTGCCAGAATTCATACGTCTTGTGAAGGTCGTACCCGTAAGTCTTCTCGATGTACTCACGGATTTCTTCTTTGGTCTTCCCGTTCCTGGCCATCCAGATAGCGGCCGCAGTAGCCTGGGCGCCCTTGATTCCCTCCGGATGGTTGTGCGTGATAGCGGCCGAGATTGCCGCTACGCGCTCGGTCTTCTCCAGGGTATCAAAGAACCAGCCCACAGCGCTCACACGCATCGCGGAGCCGTTGCCCCAGGAGCCATAAGGATGGCGACCAGTCTGTGACTCATACGGAGCCTTGCCATATTGGTCATCATAGTTGTACAAATCTTCTGGATGGAAAAGCCAGGTATGGAATCCTCCGCCGTATCCACCCATCGGGCAGGGACACTTCTCCCCAAACATAACCATGATGTCCTCAAGCCCCTGGTAAGAGTGCTCTTTATCCTTGAGCAACCAGTACGCGATGGCCATCGTCATCACGCTGTCATCCGTATAAGCGCTGTTTCCTAGGAATAGGGTAAAGTTATAGTCCTTGGTATTGTGGAACTCATAGGCCGAGCCAATGGTGTCTCCTGTGATTGCTCCTAACATAGTAAGTGATTGATTTTGTTAATTTAACCCAACGTGATTCATTCATTATTGCAAGAAAGAAATTCAGATCCGCATAGCAGTGTGTGCAGTAAACCAAAATCCCCGCCCGGCCACAAAGCCTTTTCCAAGTCTCGCCCAGGGAGCTTTGATAGGCAGCGTATTGTGGCTGTACGCAATCAGGACACTTATTGTTTAATCTATAAGACAATCCTCAAAAGAGCTTTTATAGACGCTCATTTTATCAGATCTGTTGACTATATGATAAGTTTGTTCCATGCTTGCTTATGTGCAGATTATGCCAGCAAATTATATGTATGAATACAGGGTTTCCCGGAACCTCGGATAGTACACAGGCAGTTAAATTATGATTATTATTCATTTTTGGAAAGAGGCAATCAATTGATTTCTTCTGCGTATACCATTACCGGAAAGGTTGAAAGGTGAACATTTTAAGGGGGCCGGAAGGCAGACGGCTAAGCAGACGGATTCTTTGGCCGACAATTCATTTGCAGATAATCCGAAATACTTCCGGGCGGCAGTTTGCATCCCGTACAATCCCTGCCCCATTTCGACCACGTTCAGGTATACCTCCATAATCCTCTCCTTACCCCAAATCATCTCTATCAGAACTGTCCACCATGCCTCTAACCCCTTTCTTATAATGGTTGGAGAACCGAATGTAAATACGTTTTTGGCCGTCTGTTGAGAGATGGTACTACAGCCGCGAATACGTGTGTCTTGCTGTCGATGTGATTCCCACATCGCTCCCATTTCCTGCCAGTCAAAGCCGTGATGCTTCCAGAACTTCTGGTCTTCTGCCAGGATAACTGCTTTGATGAGTTCCGGAGAGAATTCATCCAGTGACACCCATTCCTGTTCCGAATGGTAGCCGGACTCCTGACGGAACTGAAACGCACGCTTCAGCATCACAGGAGTGTACCGCACCGGAACCCATCGCAGCAGTGTTACAATGGCTATGCTGGCCAGAAGGAGCCAGAATGGTACTCTGACGAATATCCAGTATTTCCAGCCTTTCCTCATACTATTTCATCACTTTGCCCTTCGCGTTTAGAATCACCTCAGAATAATAGTCCAGGAGAGTTGCTCTGAACATATTCTTGTTTACGGCATCGATACGTCGGTAGAGAGGCTCTGTAAGACGCTGACAATTCGAGTCCATCAGTCCGTAGCGGCCGCCGACACAGTAGGCAAACAGGCCAGTCTTTATGGTGTTTGTGACATACTCCAGCTCTCCTTCGCGATTTTCGTAGCGTTCATCCTCTTCGTAGGTTAGTTCCTTAATGGTATCTAGTACGAAGGTGTTCAAGACACTCCCGTCATAGGCCATTTGTTTTGTAACACCGGACTTAGTCACTATTGCGTATTCCTTATAAGCGCGGATGTTATCATATTCTGGTCCAATTAACCATTCGCCTTTTCGGTCAATGACACCGCATTTGCCGGTAGTATCGGCAACAACACAGTGCCCGTCATCAAAGATGAATTCCGACAACGGATTGCCATGGAAGGGATACTTGAAGTCGATGACTACGTCACCCTTGCGATTAACAAAGCCGATGTTTCCGTTCTTCTGTACGGCAGCCAATCCTTCGGCAAAAACCCAGGCTCGTCGATACTGTGCAGGAATAGCTATCTCGCCCGTGTACATGTTATAGTAGCCTCGTTTGTTGTCTGAACAGAAAACGGCCAGTGAATCATTACGGGAAGGAGCCGTCCAATCCAGTTTGATGTCTTTGATGGTCACTTTGCCGGTGGTGGCGTTTTTGATGGAGACCTTTCCGTCATCCGTGCGGACGGCTATCAGGTCATCGTTGAGAAGAAGCCCGTCATCGGAGATTTCTTCTGCTACAGTTCCACGGGAATTGCAGCCGGTAAAGATGGCTGTGGCGGCAAGTGCCGAAAAGAAGAAAAAGCGTGTTTTCATAAAGCGTATTGATTTGGTTTTCAGTTGCAAAAATGAGGCTTTTAAAGGACTCTGCAAAGGATTTTCGGGCCCGATGTACAGAGTGAAAACGGGCTGTATGAGTGCTTCTGCCAGGGGCCATTTCGTACTGTATTTTTGGATTTCGTACAATGGTGTTTCTTGGCTGAAAAGAAATCGTTAAATTTGTCCAGCGCTTCAAATTGAACAAGGTAATAGTCATATCGAAAGGGACGGAACTGCTCCGTATTCCTGCTCATCGGCTGGTATTTATATCGGCCGATGGAAACTATTCTGAGGTGGTGACACAGGACAACCGAAAACGGATTGTTTCCTTCCAACTGGGTCAAATTGAGGATATGATAGGCGACCAACTGGGTGATGAAGGCTCTAACTTTATTCGCCTCGGACGCGGGCTTATCATCAATCTGGACTTCGTGTACTGGGTAGATGTGGCCAAGCAAACACTGATTCTTTCAGATTGTGCCGGTTGTTACCATGAATTGAGTGCCTCCAGAGAGGTCCTCATCAAGTTAAAGGCTTACATTGATGCTATTGTGAAAAATGACTGACAAGAATAAAGATATCAGGGATGATGAGTTTCGAGTAATCGGACAGGCTACAATCCCAAATACTTCGGCTTCCGAAAAAAGCCGGAGGAAAATGGGCGTGGCTATTGTATCGGCCATCCTTGTGATAGCAATAGGGATTCTAACCATTGTGAATTGGCCGAAGGATGTTCCGGAAGATCCGAATGTCGGATTGTTCGAGAATGCTCCCGAGCAAGTGGAACATAAGCCTGTTTCCCCGCTTGGCACAACCACTGATGCCCACTATACCGAGAAACTCGACACCGTTATCAATGACGTCCACCTCTCCATCTATATACCACATAATGCCAAGCCGGAACTTACTCTGGGCGTTCCTGACCGTAAGGATAAAAACATTATTCTAGCGGCGCAGGCAGCCGATATCCGCAAAGATAACAGGAAGATTCTGGGGGCATTTGTACTCAAAGGTGAGCCCCTTGCATGGGGCCTTTCGAAGAAGGGATTTTGCGCAATTATTGAAGACAAGGTGACCGTCGGTGTTTCGGAGAACTCTCCGTTGTTCGAAGAAGCCACAGAAAAAGAAGGCTACTTTTTCCGCCAGTTCCCGTTAGTGGACAATGGAACTCTTGTGGAAAGTGACCAGAAGAACAAGACTATGCGCAAGGCCCTTTGTAGTCGTGCCGGACAGTTATTCATGGCTGTCAGCGAGACAGATGAGTCCATGCACGATTTTGCCCAGGCGCTGGTGGACTTGGGCGTTGAAAACGCCATCTATCTAGTAGGCAGCCATTCCTCATTTGGGTGGTATATTAACGGGGCTGGGGAGAAGACCCTGTTTGCACCGGATGTGCATAGGGGAACGTACAAGAATGAGAATTATATTGTCTGGAAATAATGTATGGACGACTCGTTTGAGAAAACATTAACAATCATTACGGTAATACTGGTCCTTGCTTTTAGTTTTGGTACTCCAACGCTCAGATGGATCATAGTTGGAACTATAGTGTTGTCTATACTTCTTTTTGCTTTGTCGATTTATTTTGGAAACTTAATTCTTAAACGACAAGAAGAAAAAGCAAAAGTAATAGCTGAGAAATATCCCTATGCTTTTGAAAAATACAGAAGAGAGCACAATCGAAAAATTCATTTTTCTGATTGGGTGTTGAAAGAACGCAAAGAATTCTTCTTGGTGCAAATGAAAGAGTGGGAATTAATGCAACAAGAAGAGGAAAAGAGAATAGCTTCAGAGAAAGCTAGAATTACCCAGATTAATGAGGAGTTTAGGTCAATTGAAAGTGACGCTCCTAATGGATTAAACAATTGGATTAGCAAGAACAATTTCTGTCTGTCTAGTAAAGTGATGAGGGATGAGATAAAGCATTTACCCGAGACAAATAGTAAGGGGCAGAAGATAATAACGAAAGAAGATGTTATCATAAACAAGGATATTATTTTACAATACGAAGAAGCTAATCGACAGAGAGAAAAATTCAATGAGTGGAGCTCGGCTCAGAAGCAGTTTTCACATGAAATAATTACCTTTTTCAAGGAAGAATTTAATTTTATGGGACGTTATGTGTATTCTGTGCCGGTTGAGCTCGTTGATGAAGAATACAATAAGGTCGAGAAAAGAGTAAATTTATGGCAAATCTTTTTCGACCACTACTGTACAGAAAATGGTTTGGACTATACATATTTCTCGAAAGTAAAAACTCTAGGTGATTCACTTTCCGGACGTTCAAATTCGATTGATTGGACTCCTCCTATTGATTACATTAAGTTAACTAGAATCATCTCATACATTGGCGAGACGCTGAGTGCAAAGAATATCGGTGTCATCATATATGAGGATGAACGTTTGTCTGAATTAATTGACAAACACATGGATGCTATATTTGATTTTGATAATGACTCAGAGAACGAAAACAATTCTCCTTTATCACCTATAGAAGAGTATGTTGTTAATTCGCTGTTATTTACAGTTTGCACTCGCTATTCGCATGAAGACCTACTTACAGGGAAAGTCCCTCATAAAAAGATACTCATCATTACTGCTCTTCTAAAAACGGAAGAAATCATTGATATTGCAAAACAGATTTGGGAACGTTTTCCTGAATCTAGACCAGAATTATGCTTCCTTTCTATCTTTAAGGATTATAATCGAGTGGAGATGCTGGCTTTGATTGACAAGAAAAACAAAGCAATAGCTGAGGAGGAAGAAAAGAAACGAAAAGAGCAAGAACTTATTGACTCAATCCCGTCAAAGGTTGAAGGGTGGGAAACTCTCTCACCGTTTTGCAAATTGAAAATAAAGTATTTGCTGGACTATTACCCAACAACTGTAGAGTTTGAAGCTGATGAAGAAGAGTGGGAGGACCGTTGGACGGTTTGGCATTTCAAGAATGATCCAGAAAAAACATCTGAACACGATCACCAGCGCGCACTGAACAGGGTTGTCCCTAAGTTTGCCGGTTTATTGAAGGATACATTTGGCGAAGAATCCTTGAAGTATTTGACATTGGTTTGTATCCCCGCTTCAACGGAGGAAAAGAACAATGCCAGATATAAAGAATTCTCTGAGCGCCTATGTCAGGAAACAGGTATTGAAAATGGTTTCTCGCACATACATCTGACTCGGAATCGAGTTGCAAAGAGGGAAGGGGGGAATGCCGACGACGCAAGTATTGCAAATTATTCATTTGACGATAGTTTTTTCAACGGAAAAAGAGTAATTTCGCTTGACGATATCATCACCAAAGGCAACTCGATGCGTATAGCCAAAGCTAAATTGGAAAAGCTTGGTGCCCAGGTGATTTGTGGACTTTCTGTTGGAAAGACACGCCACGAGCGCCGTAATGGTCGTCCGGACATGGATGAAGAATAGTAGAAATATGGTTATTTCGCACAAACATCTTTTGGCCCTAAACGGGACAAAGGGCTTTGGCCCTAAAAAGATTCATGCAATTGCAAGCTACCTGTTGGAAGAAGGTAATGGGCAATTGAATGATGTGGAAATGTGTGAACTCATTGCAGATTTGATAGGAAGAAAAGCGATTAAAGGTGTCAAGCAATTCGAACCTTCTGAATTCAAATCAGCTTTGAACCGTGCGGAACGTATTCTTGACCAATCTGCTGCGATAGGTGTCTCTATGATATCAAGATATGAGACTTCCTTTCCCAAGACTCTGCTTGATACTGTTTCAGAAGACGGGAAAGAGTCAATTCCCCTTTTCTTTTTCTACAAAGGAGAATTGAGCGTCATCGACCGCAAGTCCATTGCTATTATAGGAACCCGCGAACCATCCTCAGAAGGAGAATTAGCCGGAAACTACTTTGCAAAAGTGTTGGCGCAGAAAGGCTTCAACATAGTAAGTGGGTTAGCTCTCGGTTGTGATACGGCTGCCCATAAAGGTGCTATAGATGGGAATGGCGTTACTACTGCTACACTCGGAGGAGGAATAGACAAGGTGTATCCATCGGAGAACACTGAACTCGCCGATAGTATCGTCAGAGCTGGCGGTCTATTGTTGTCGGAGTATCCAATGGGAGAAGAAACTACTCCTTATACATTGGTCGCACGTGACAGGCTTCAGGCTGCATTATCGCAAGCTGTTATAGTCATCCAAACCGACATTAATGGAGGAACGATGCATGCGGTCAATGCGGCGGCCGCTGTCGGAAAACCCGTTTATGCTGTTGAATACAGAAACAATCTTGAATTCAAATACGATGGCGGAAATAAGTATCTGATTCAAAAGCATATTGCCCGTCCTATCACTAGCTCAGTGGATGATATTTCTTCTTTGATTACTAGTCTGAACAGTGTGGATACTCTTCCTGTTTTAAATGAACAGCTTTCACTGTTCTAAGAAATTGGTAATAGCGGATACTTTCAAGTAAAGTATTCTGTTCTCCGGATCCTCGCGGAAGTTTCCACAAAGGATCCCAATTACTTTATCATCCCATTAGTGTCCACTAAAAATTTATATATAGGTCATTTTTTAGTATATCAATGATAATCTTTGCGTAAGCATCCGATGAACTGCATATTGTAGCCGGGAGAGATCCTGGCTACATTTGCAAAAAATCGGAAGCATATGATGACACGCGAACAGATCCTGGAGATTGATCAGTACTGCCAGGAGCACAAGATGAGCTACAGACAGCGCTTGGAAGAGCTT
>OCTW013397469.1_pt1 | contig 62351 bp, 52 predicted proteins | sample 1539671 | NCBI WGS metagenome assembly OCTW01 (sample SAMN02144230, study PRJEB22623) | gut metagenome | biome: sheep rumen | host: Ovis aries | place: New Zealand | reverse complement strand
CGTGTTCATGCTCCTGTTCTTCTTCATGGTTACCACCCAGATGCGTGAAACCGAGCAAAAGGTGAAAGTCACCATGCCCGTAGCATCGGAGGTTGCCAAACTGGAGAGAAAAGACCTGAGTGCCAATATCAACATCGGTAGCCCCACCCTGCAGTATCAGGCTATGTACGGCACCGACGCCCGTATCCAGCTCAACGACTCTTTCAAGACTGTGTCCGATATCCGCGACTTCATCGCCGCAGAGCGCGATGCAATGTCAGAGGCCGAACGTTCACTCATGACCGTCAACCTCAGGGTAGACCAGGATGTCCGTATGGGTATCGTCTCCGACGTAAAACAGGAGCTGCGCCGCTGCTCCGCCCTTAAGATCATGTACGCCGCACGCAAACCGGCCAAAGACTAAGGGGTTTTACATCTAACTTATATTAAAAATGGGTGACCGCAGTAGTGGCCACCCATTTTTTTCGAAAATAATGCAACTTTTTTATCTCACGAAAAATCGGCCCCTAGGATAGCCTAGAGGCCGTTTTTCACAAAAGCGCCAGAAAGAATAATTGCTTATCTGCCTAAGAATAAGGGAATTAGGCAAAGAGAATTTAAACGCCGCCTTTTTTCGGGAAAGGAGGCGGGCGGGCTATTTTTGCGGCCAAATTTTTAAACCGCAAAAATATGACACAAATTGAACGTAAAAGCATTGACAGGCAGCGCCATGCAATGCACAGAGAGTACGGCCTGCTGGCAAAATTCCTTTCAAAAATATTCCGGGACATCGACTCCGGTGAACTGCAACTTTCGGAAGGAATGAGGGATCTTTACAGGAAAGAGTTGGAAGCATTATTCGGCACATCCACAAGGTGGGGAAAACTGCAGCAGGATCTGAACGAGTGCCAGGGAGGCATCTTGAAAGACCTAAAAAAGGATTTTCCATATTTTACGGGAACCCAAATCCAGGTATTCAGCTATCTGGCCTCAGGGCTCCCTTTTTTTCTTATAGCCAACCTTGCCGGACTGTCAAGTGAGAACTCCGTTTATGTAATGAAAACGAAAATGAGGGAACGAATAACAGGCACTTCCTGCCCCCGACGCGAAGAGTACCTGAAATTGCTGGAGTGATATCCTCAGCAACTTCCTCTCACGACAAGCGTAGGAGGAATAAGTATTTGCCTGGAAGCCGGATCAGGGTGCCCGGCACGGCGAGCGGCGATTATTTCCATGAGAGTGTCCACGGCCACCTTGCCGGCTTCCCTGAGCGGCTGCTCAACGCGAGTGACCGCCGGATCCATGAAATCCAGGAACCCGTTGTTGTCGTAGGAAATAATGCCCACATCCTTGCCGGGCCGAAGGTTCAGGCGGCGAAGCGCATCTATGGCCCCAAGAAGGATGGTTGCGCTGAACGCAAAAACAGCATCGTATTCACGGCCGCCGGAGAAGGCTGCCAGAATCTCCCGGTTGCCGTTTTCCACAGAGAATGCGTTCCCGGCAATCTTGTAGTCTACGCCGTGGACTCCAATGGCGTCTACGAATCCCCTCACCCTTTCCTTGTTCGGCATGGAATCCGGCACTCCCTGGATGGCCAGAATGCGTTTATATCCCTTGTCAAGAAGATACTCCGTAGCCATCCTGGAACCGGCGTAGTTGTCTGTGCACACATAAGAGAGGGATGTCTTCTTGAAATGGCGGTCTATGAGAACCATTGGAATCTGCGAACTCACATGCTCATGGAAATCCGGAGTGGAGGATACCGGAATGCAGATTATGCCGTCCACGCTCCGGCTCATGAACATCCTAAGTTCCTGGACCTCGTCACGGGCCGATTCACGGGAGTCTGCAAGAAGCACATGATATCCCCTTGAGTGGAGTATACCTATAATTATACCTGCAAGCGAAGCGAAGAAGGGGTTGTCAACCTCCGGGATGAGAAGCCCCACGGTGTTGGATTTCTGTGTACGGAGAGTCTGGGCAATGAGATTGGGCTGATAATTGAGGCGCTGAGCCGCTTCTTTTATCAGGGTTTCCGTTTCCCTGCTTATCCTGTATGTTTTGGCCTTTCCCGACAGGACACGGGAAATTGTTGAAACAGAGTAACCTGTTTGCTCAGATATGGTAAGCAGGGTGTTCTTTTGTGCCATTCGTGAAAAAATTCTACCCCAAAGATACACTTTTATACACTTTTTTTCAAATCGAACGGTACAACTTAAAAATTTTTTATTATATTTGTTAAAGCCTGCGCAAACGATTGTGCAAATTTGAGCAAAACGTAACACTAAGATTATGAGCCATAAAACTATTCTGGTCATCGGTAGCAGCAACACAGATATGACCGCCAAGACCACGGAACTTCCTCGTCCCGGAGAAACCGTTCTGGGAGGAGTGTTTACAATGGGAGCCGGTGGCAAAGGTGCCAACCAGGCCGTCGCAGCCCGCAGACTCGGGGGCGATGTCAAGTTCATATGCAAGGTGGGCAAAGACATGTTCGGAGACAATTCCATCGCCCAGTACAAGAACGAAGGACTTGACACATCCGGGATCCTCCGTTCAGAACTCCCCTCAGGAGTGGCTCTCATATATGTCGACTCCCATGCCGAAAACTGCATCGTGGTAGCCTCCGGAGCAAACGGAGACCTCTCGGAAGAAGACATTGAAGCATCGCGGGGCTCAATCGAGGCATGCGACATCCTGCTCCTTCAACTTGAAATACCCATCCCTTCTGTCCTGAAAGCCGCAAAGATTGCACACGAGGCAGGCAAGACCGTGGTCCTGAACCCCGCCCCGGCATGCCAGCTCCCGGAAGAACTGTTCCGCAACATAGACCTTTTCATTCCCAATGAAACAGAACTGTCAAAGTTCAGCGGAATGCCGGTGGAAGACGAGGAATCGGCCAGGAAGGCTGCGGCGGCAATGCAGGCCAAGGGCGTTGGAAAAATCATCGTCACCATGGGAAGCAAGGGAGCCCTCATCTGCGAAGGCGGCCCCTCGGTCTTTGTCCCCGCCCACAAAGTGAAGGCAGTTGACACCACCGCCGCCGGAGACACATTCTGCGGAGCGCTCTGCGTGGCCGTCTCTGAAGGCAAGACGCTAAGAGAAGCGGCCGAATTCGCCTGCGCGGCATCGGCCCTTACAGTACAGAAAATGGGGGCGCAGAATTCAATCCCCTACCGCAAAGATTTATAACCATTAAAACCATAAGACACTATGTTTATCGTTGGAAGTTACTCACTTGCAGTTGTTTTCTGCTTTATCACCATGCTCTGCTGGGGCTCATGGGGCAACACCCAGAAACTTGCCGCAAAAAGCTGGAGATATGAGTTGTTTTATTGGGACTATGTAATAGGAATGCTCCTGTTCTCCCTGCTTCTGGCATTCACCGCCGGCAGCATCGGCACGGAAGGCCGTCCATTCCTCCAGGACATTGCCCAGGCCGACTGGTCAAGCATCGGCTGGGTCCTCCTTGGCGCAGTGGTGTTCAATGTATCCAACATCCTGCTTTCGGCCTCAACATCCATAGCGGGTTTGGCGGTGGCTTTCCCGCTGGGAGTAGGCATTGCACTTGTGATGGGCGTTCTGAACAACCTCCTTCTCCATCCCGTGGAGGGGCAGAACACCGGCCTCCTCTGGCTTGGCGTCGCCCTGGTGGTGCTTGCCGTAGTATGCAACGGCGTTGCATCCGGAAAGGTCTCCAACGAGCAGCGTGACCCTGCCCAGAACCGCAAGGGAATCATCCTTGCCGTCATTGCAGGCCTTGTGATGTCTTTCTTCTCCGCCCTTGTATACAACGGAGTGGACCTGGCCGATTTCCACAATCCCGCAGCCGGGAAACTCACCCCCTACACCGCAATGGTGATCTTTGCCCTGGGCGTGTTCCTGAGCAACTTCATCGTGAACACCATTGTGATGAAAAAGCCCTTCGTGGGAGAGCCTGTCACCTACGGCCAGTACTTCAAGGGTAACTTCAAGACCCATCTTGTGGGCATGCTGGGCGGTGCCATCTGGGCGCTTGGTACGTCACTCAACTACATAAGCGCAGGTGAAGCCGGCGCAGCCGTTTCCTATGCCCTTGGCCAGGGCGCTCCCATGATCGCAGCCATCTGGGGCGTATTCATCTGGAAGGAATTCAAGGGCGCCTCAAAGCAGGTGTACAGCCTCCTGGCCCTTATGTTCGCCCTGTTTATTGCCGGCCTGTCATGTATTGTTGTAGCAGGAATGTAATCTTACCAAGATATGAGTACTTTAAGAAGAATAGCGTTTACTGTTGCCCTCATCATCCTGACGGGGGCGGCCGCATACTCGCAAAACAAGACCATTTCCGGTACTGTCCGCGACGAGCATTCCGAACCCCTTCCCGGCGCAACGCTTGTTTCGTCAGGAAACAAGGCTTACGCCATTACGGATGCCAACGGTAAATTCTCTCTGCAGGCCCGTCAAGGCGATGAAATCACAGTATCATACCTTGGCTACGACGACCATATGTTCTCTGTGGGACAGGCCTCGCAGTACAACATCTCAATGAAACCGTCCGAGGCCACCATGCTCAATGAATCAGTAGCCATCGGCTATGGTACCACTACAAAGAAGGAGGTGACCGGTTCCGTTACCAGCCTCCGCAGTGAAGACTTTGACAAGGGTGCTTTCACCAGCCCCGCAGGAATGCTTCAGGGAAAGGTGGCCGGCCTTCAGATCACCAACCCCAATGGTGGAGACCCTAACGGCTCATTTGAAATCCTGCTCCGCGGAACCAATACTCTAAGCGCAGGCCAGGGCCCCCTCATCATCATTGACGGCGTTGTAGATGCAGACCTCAGCTCCATCAACTTCCAGGAAGTTGAATCCATGGACGTTCTCAAAGACGGATCTGCCGCCGCAATCTATGGTACACGCGGAACAAATGGCGTCATTATCATCAACACAAAGCGCGCCCGTTCCGGAAAAACCAGCGTGGAATACGACGGCCAGGTTTCTGTCCAGACCGTTCTCTCAAGGGCCAAGCCCATGAGTGCCAGCCAGTTTAAAGACGCCGTGAGCACTTATGTAAACGGCGGTGAAGCATATCTCTATGGTTCTGAAACAGACTGGTTTGAGCAGATTACCCGCACTCCCGTGAGTCACAAACACAGTCTTGCCATTGCCGGCGGTTCAGAGAAGTTCTCTCACCGCACGGTTTTCAATGTAGAAAAGAACCAAGGCATACTCCGCAAAAATGACGTGAGCAAGTACCTGTTCAAAACAAATATCCACCAGGAAGCCCTCCAGGGCTGGCTGACTCTGGACTACAACCTCAGTTACGCAAAACGCAATTACAACGGAACCCGTTCCGGCATTTTCCGTCAGGCCTTCTTCCATAACCCCACAGAACCCGTCCTGGATCCTGACGACAAAGAAAACGGCGGATACTTCACCATAACGGCCATGGACTACTACAATCCAGTAGCCATGCTCAACGAGCGCAATGGTGAAACTGCAGTAGACATGATTGGAGTTAACGGCCGTGCTACGCTTAACATACTGCCCGTCAAGGGCCTCAAATGGGATAACTTCATTAGTTACGGCATTACCCGCCGCGAAAGCCGGGATTACAAGACCCGCTACTATCCAGGAGAAACAGGCATGATGGGTTCCGCCGAAATTGAAAATGCCGCCAACACCGACCTCCAATACGAGACTACTCTAAACTATAGCAACAGTTTCGGCAAGCACAATGTCCAGGGCATCCTTGGTTATACCTACCAGACCCGCGGCTACAGAAGCTCCTATGAGTACAACTACAGTTTTGACACTGATTACTTTGGAACGGACAACATCGGCTCCGGATACGCCCTTCAGGACGGCATGGCCGATATGAGTTCTTACAAGTCGGACAGCAAGTACATTGCTTTCTTCGGCCGAGTAATGTACAACTACGACGACAAATATCTGGCTTCCGTGTCCCTCAGAAGGGACGGATCTTCCCGCTTTGGCTCACAGCACAAGTGGGGATGGTTCCCCGCCATAAGCCTTGGCTGGCGCATGACCCAGGAAGATTTTATGAAGAATGTATCCTGGCTTGAGGAATTGAAGCTCCGCGTCGGTTATGGTGTAACCGGAAACCAGGACTTTGACAACTACAGGTCGCTGTTCCTTATGGCCACCAGCGGCCACTACTATTCAAACGGCAAGTGGTACAACACCTATGTTCCGGCCAGCAATGCCAACCCCAACCTTGGATGGGAAAAGAAGTCGGAATTCAATGCCGGTGTAGACTGGAGCGTGCTCAAGGGCCGTCTTGGTGGTACCATAGATTATTATTACCGCTTAACCACAGACCTTCTCTATGATTATGCTGTACCAGTACCTCCGTACGACTACAAGTCATTCTTCACCAATGTGGGTTCCATCAGCAACAGCGGTATAGAGGTCACGATCAACGCCATTCCCGTCAAATCCAACAACTGGGAATGGAATACCACCTTCATCTTCTCCCGCAACTCCAACAAACTCATCAAGTTTACCAACGAGGAGTTCCAGGGACAGGAATACAGGATTGGTTGGGTAAACACCCCTCTTGGCGTCTATACCCAGCGTCTTGAGGAAGGAAAGAGCCTGGGCAGTTTCTATGGCCCAGTTTTCCTGGGCACCGACAAGGAAACCGGCAACGCCGTAGTATCCACAGATGACGAAAACGAGTGGATATGGCTTGGCAGCGCCTACCCGGATTTCAATCTTGGATGGAGCAACAGCGTTTCATGGGGCAACCTCAGCCTTAGTGCAACACTCCGTGCCGCTATCGGTGGAAAGGTACTCAACCAGATGAGAGGCGTATATGAGAACATCACCAACATGGGTCTTCAGAACATTCAGGAATCCTGGCTATATGATCAGGATTATACAGGCGGCGTAGTATATTCCTCAAAATATCTGGAAGATGCCACATACCTCAAGCTTGACAACATCTCCCTCACCTACAACATCCCTCTGGAAAGCAAATACGTGAAAGGAATCAGGATTTACGCAACCGCCCAGAATGTGTTTGTACTCACCGGCTATACCGGCGTAGATCCCGAGGTCTCACTCTCCGGCCTTGCCCCTGGCATTGCTCCGCTCAGCTACTATCCCCGTACCAGAAGCTTCACACTGGGCGCATCAATAACCTTCTAATGTGAGATTACCATGAAAAAGTTTCTATATATAATTGGAATAGCAGCCTGCGCATTCACCGCCTGCACCAATCTGGACGAGACCACCTATTCTCAACTGCCCAAGGAAGAATTCTTCCAGTCTGAAGCACAGCTTGTCACCTACAGTGCAAGGCCTTATACACTGCTTCAGAACTGGGGCGTAGAACAGAGCATGTGGACTCTGGTAATGCAACTAAGCAATGAGGTAGCCGTGCCCAAATCCTACAACGGAAGCTGGTCGGAACCCCGTTATCGTGAGCTCCAGACCCATAAGATGCAAACCAACAACAAACTTATCCGCACCGCATGGGAATTCTGCTTCAATGTCATAGCCGGCTGTAACGACGTTATTTACGAAGTTTCAAACTCCGGCGAGATGAACGAGAACAAGGAGAAGATAATTGCCGAAATGAAGGTTCTCCGTGCCTACTGTTATATGATGGCCATGGATTGCTGGGGCAACATTCCTTACTCCGTGGACAAGAAGCAGGAAGGCTATCCGGATGTCAAGGGCCGTGATTTCTTCTTCCCATTCATTGAAAAAGAAATCAAGGACAACATCGACAAGCTGGACCCTCAGGCCACTGCCGTCAATTATGGCCGATGCAATCAGGACATGGCCCATTTCCTTCTAGCCAAGCTCTACCTGAACGCAAAGGTATGGATTGGCAAAGAAATGTGGGCCGAAGCCGCCGCAGAGTGCAAGGCCATCATGGACAGCGGCCACTACTCCCTAACCCGCACATATAAAGAGAATTTCGATGTCCACAACGAGGGCTCTTCCGAATCCATCTTTGCTATTCCATACAGCACGGGCATCACAACATCGGACCGCAACGCATTCTATCCTTTCTGCCTCACCCTGAATTCAGACTGCGAAAAGATATGGAATGTGAGTGGTACATGGAACGGCTCCTTCATCGGCCAGCCTGACTTCATGGCTTCCTATGACCCTGCCGATACCCGAAAGAGCGACACCTGGCTCTATGGACAGGTCTATGACCTCAATGGAAACAAGTGGCGTATCGCCGTGGGCGTCAACAAAAAGGGTGAACCCGTTTATAGGGACTATATCCTTGAAGATGTGAATATTGATGAATCCAAGTTCTCCTATGGCCTTTCCCGCACGGACGGTGCCAGAATCATCAAATGGACATATCAGAGCGACGGCAGCCTCACCAGCTACAGCGTCGGCATGGAGAATGACTTCATCCTCTTCCGTTATGCCGATGTTGTCCTTATGTATGTAGAAGCCCTCATGCGCCAGGGCAAGACCGGAGAGGCGGCGGCCGTCCAGGAATTCAAGGACATCCGCTCTCGTGCAGGCCTGGCTCCCATGACAGCCGCAGAACTCACCTACGACAACTTCCTCTGGGAACGCCAGCATGAACTGGTTATGGAAGGATGGGGCCGACAGGACCTTATCCGCTTTGGCAAGTATCTTGACAAGTGGTGGATGAAAGAGGCCGGCCAGGAGCGTGAACTCCTCCTTCCCATTCCCGAAGAGATGCGCGGGGCAAATCCCAAACTACAACAGAATCCTGGTTATTCAAGTGCATCAGACGCAGAATGAAAAAGTTATCGATAATATCAATTGCCCTTCTTGTCCTTCTCGGAGCCGCCTCCTGCGCCCGGAAGCCGCTTGAGATTACACGCACCCAGCTTAAAGACAAGATTGCCGGCGCCTGGATCGGCCAGATGGTAGGCAACATCTACGGACTTGAGTATGAGAATAAGTTTGTGGAAGAGCCTGGCGAAGGTCCATTCGTGTTCAACAAGGCCATGCGAAAGATGGAGGCCGTAGACGGAGCTTTCTCCGACGACGACACCGACGTTGAGTACCTCTACCTCCTCATGATGGAGAAAAACGGCGTGGATCCCACTTACGCCCAAGTACGGGACCACTGGATGTACCACATCCGCGACAGGGTGTGGCTGGCAAACCGCGCCGCCCTTGGACTTATGCACTACGGATTCACCCCTCCCATGACAGGCAAGAAGGAGTACAATCCCCACTGGTTCCAGATTGACCCTCAGCTCATCAACGAGATCTGGGCCTACACCGCCCCCGGAATGCCCGCCTATGCCGCTGGCATCTCGGACTGGGCCGCCCGCATCACCTCCGACGACTGGGCAGTGTCCCCTACCGTGGTGTACGGCGCAATGTACTCCGAGGCCTTCTTTGAAAAGGATATCCCCACGCTCATAAAACACGCAAAGGAATACCTCCCGAAGGAGGACCGCTTCAGGGGCATAATCGATGAGTGCATCGGCCTTCACGCTAAATATCCGGACAATTGGAAGGCCGCCCGCAAGGTGATTGCCGACGAACTCTACTTCAACGAGCCCGACATCACCCGCAGCATCTGGAACGCCGACCTCAACGGCGCCATGGGCATCCTGTCTCTCCTTTACGGAGACGGAGACATGGAAAAGACCCTTTCCATCGGCTGCGCCCTTGGCTTTGACTGCGACAACCAGACGGCCACCATGTGTGGCCTCCTTGGAGTAATCAACGGCTATGCAGGCGTACCCCTGGACCGCGCAATGCCATTTGAGCACTGGACCAAGCCCTTCAACGACCGTTACATCAACGTAACCCGCTACGACATGCCGGACGCATCAATAGAAGACATCATTGAGCGTACTGTGGTCCTTGCCGAAAAGAACATCCTGGCCCGTGGCGGCAAGGTCCGCGAGGAAAACGGCGAAAAGATTTACACCATCAACCGCAAGGCCCGCTTCACCCCCGTGAAAGAGCCCGCCGCACTCTTTGAACTTCCCGCTCCCAGCGGACGCAACCTTGCCCCCGAGGCGGCCGAAATCCTTGCCGCCACCCGTGAGACAGACCGCGCCACGCTGGATTCCTGCTGGCTCACCATCCCCGTCACCTACCGTGCATACACCGTGGACGTGATCAACGACGGCGTTGAAGGCGGCCCGGGATCGGCCTTCTACTCACTTGGAGAGAAGTCCAACGCCCCCAAGCAGGACTACTTCGGCTACCGCTGGAATGAGCCCATAACCACGGACATGATTTCCTTCCACTACGGCCCTCTTGAGGAATTCGGCGGCTGGTACTGCGACATGCATCCGGAATATATGGACGAAAACGGCAACTGGGTGCCCATAGAGGCAAAAATCACCCCGGACCTCCCCTACTCCGACGAAGTGTTCTTCCAGCCTCACAACGCAGAATTTGTGTTCACCTTCCCCAAGGTTACCACAAAAGCCATCAGGATAATCGGAGACGACGCCGTCCTCATCCACTGGCACAAGTATACAAAAGCCGTATCTTCATTCATATCCATAACAGAATTAAAGGTTTATGAAGCAAAATAGCCTCATACTGGCCCTTCTTCTTGCAGTTGCCGCCTGTTCCGCGCCCAAAGCGCCCGAGTCCGTAACCCTTTCCAAGGATGCCCTCATGGACAAGATCAAGGGCGGCTGGGCGGGCCAGACCATAGGCGTAGTGTACGGCGCTCCCACAGAGTTCAAATTCTGCGGCACAATAATCCCGGAAGAGATTCCTATCGGCTGGGGCGAGGGCTACGTCAAGCACTGGTGGGACCGTAAGCCCGGTCTCTTTGACGACGTCTACAACGACCTCACTTTTGCCGAGGCCTTTGAAGAGCTTGGTCTGGACGCATCGGCCAAGGACCTTGCCCTGCGCTTTGCATACGCGCCCTATCACCTTGCCCATGCCAACCAGGCGGGAAGGTACAACGTGCGCCAGGGCATCATGCCTCCGGAAAGCGGCAACTGGCTCAACAACCCCCACGCCGACGACCTTGACTTCCAGATTGAGGCCGATTTCGTCGGCCTGATGGCGCCCGGCATGCTCCCTGAAGCGCTTGACATAGCAGACAGGGTTGGCCACATAATGAACAGCGGAGACGGATTCTACGGCGGAGCCTACGTCGCAGGCCTTTACAGCGCAGCCTTTGTGGAAAACGATCCGGCAAAGATAGTGGACATGGCCCTTGAGGCCATCCCCCATGAGAGCACCTTCTGGCAGTGCATCAATGATGTTCGCACTTGGCACAGGAAGTACCCTCAGGACTGGAAAGCCACATGGTTCGAGGTCCTGAAAAAATGGGGGGCCGACACCGGATGCCCCAAGGGAGTGGGCCTAAGCTTTGACATAGATGCCAAACTCAACAGCGCGTATGTCACCATCGGCATGCTGTACGGTGGCGGAGACTTTGGAAAATCAATGGAGATTGCCACCCGCTGCGGCCAGGATTCAGACTGCAACCCGGCAACCGTAGGCGGCGTCCTTGGCGTAGTTTACGGCCTTGAGAACATCCCCGAATTCTGGCGCAAGCCCGTTATGGAAATCTGGGACCTTGACTTTGAGGGAACGGATGTCTCCCTTTCAAAGGGCAGCCAGTATTCATTCAATCACGCCCTCCAACTCATAGAGAAAAACGGTGGAAAAGTAAGTGAGAATGAGGTGGTCATCCCCGTCTCCAAGCCGAAAGTCCTTCCCCTTGAGCAGAACTTCACAAACACATATCCCCTAATGCGCGACCAGAAGGATGCATGGCTCAGGGACACCTATGAGTTTGATTTCTCCGGCAACGGCTTTGTAATCTGGGGCAACCTGGTGTGCCTCAGGGGCATCACCGAAGACTACGCCCAGCGTGTTGCCAAAAAGCACGTAGGCTCAGAGGTCTTTGCCATGGCCGAAGAAGGAGACCCTTATGTGGCCGAAATTGAAGTTTGGATAGACGGAGCCCTGGACCAGGTGTCCATCCTTCCCATGAAGGGAACATCCCGCAAACTTGAGCCCGCATGGAAATACTGCATACCAGAAGGCCGACACAACGTAAAGCTCGTCTGGCGCAACCCCAAGCCCGACACCTATCTCCTCAGGATCAACGCAATTGAGTACTACAGCGAAAGACAGAATGAAGATACGTATTACCATAATTAGTGCACTCCTGCTCCTTGCAGCCTGCACCAAGGCCCCAAAGGTGCCCTATGGCCAGACCGTCACCCTTGACGAGGCAACCCTCATGGACAAGGTCAAAGGCGGATGGTATGGCCAGACCATAGGCTGCACCTACGGCGGCCCCACGGAGTTCAAGTACAAGGGCGGGCTCATCATGGACGAAATCCCCATTCCCTGGTACGACGACTACATCTACGACACCTACATTGAGGACCCCGGCCTCTACGATGACGTTTACATGGACCTGACCTTCATGGAAACCATGCTGAAAGAGGGTCTGGACGCGCCCGTGGAGTCTTACGCCAACGCCTTCGCCTATGCCGACTACAAGCTGTGGCACGCCAACCAGGCCGCCCGCTACAATATCCTGAACGGACGCGGCGCCCCTGAAAGCGGACACTGGAAGTACAACCCCCACGCAGATGACATAGACTTCCAGATTGAGGCCGATTTCATCGGGATGCTGTATCCCGGCCAGGTGAACAAGGCATCGGAACTCAGTGACCGGATAGGCCACATAATGAACTACGGAGACGGATGGTACGGAGGCGTTTACATCGGCGCCATGTACTGCCTGGCTTATGTCTGCAACGACATCCCTACAATTGTGACTGAGGCCCTCAGGACCATCCCCGAAGGCACAAAGTTCCACAGCACAATCTCAGACTGCATCAAGTTCTGGAAGAAATATCCTAAGGACTGGAAGCAGTGCTGGTTTGAAGTCACCAACCGCCATGCCAACGACGTAGGATGCCCTGAAGGCGTATGGAACGGGTTCAACATAGACGCCACCATCAACTCCGCATTCGTCGTTATCGGCCTTCTTTACGGAGAGGGAGATTTCCTGAAGACTATGGACATAAGCACCCGCTGCGGAAACGACTCCGACTGCAACCCGGCTTCGGCCGCCGGAATACTTGGCGTGATGTACGGCTATGACGCCATCCCGGATTACTGGAAAAAAGGCGTCGAGCGCATCAAGGACATCCCCTTCCCTTATACCGACCTTTCCCTTGAACAGGTGTGCAAGGAGAACTTCAACCTGCTCCTAACCTGCAACGAAACAGACCGAAACAGCATCTTATTTACTGTGGAAGATCCTGAAACCGTACGCTATGAACAAAGCTTCCAAGGAATTGTACCCGTGGAGAAAAGAGTGCTCAAGAAAGCTTTCACCACATCTGTGGAACTGAAGTTCAAGGGCAACGGCATTGTGGTTGAGGGCAGCGTCAGGAAAACCGGCCATGCAGACGACTCCTATGTGGCATCCGTGACGGCCCTTCTTGACGGAGAAGAGATTGAACACTTTACCATGCCAATTGACTACATCAAGCGGAAATACGAGATTTTCAGTGCCTACTGCTTTGAAAGCGGAGAGCACACCCTCACACTCCGCCTTGAAAATCCCCACCCGGATTATGAACTATATGCACAAGAAATGGTTGTCTATGATTCACTGTAATATCATCACTCTTGTATGCATGCTGGCCATGCTGTCTTCCTGCGGATGCTCAAAACCGCAGGAGAGCACGCCGGAGGATAATACAGAACCTCAGAACCAGAATCCGCAGGAGCAGACAACGGACCCCGAAAAGGAGAAACCGGACACAAATCCGGACCGTTACCAGAGGGATCTGGTGTTATCAAGCACCATCCTGGACACCGACGTCCGCTATTCAGTCCTGCTGCCCCGAGACTATTATGAAAATGAGGACAGGCATTATCCGGTTGTGTACATGCTCCACGGCTACGGCGACAACCAGAATTCCTGGAACGGAGACTGGCTCCACGCACGTGACCGGATATCGGCCCTTGAGACTGCCGGCCTGGAGGATATGATATATGTCTACCCCATGGGATACCAGTGCTATTATGTCAATAAATTTGACGGCTCCTTTGACTACATGGACATGTTTGTCCAAGAACTTGTTCCGCATATTGACGCAACTCTTCGCACTATCCCTGACAGACAGCATCGTTCCGTTACAGGTTACTCCATGGGCGGATTCGGAGCCTACGTGCTTGCCGCCAAGCACCCCGAGGTTTTCCTTTGCAGTGCTCCGCTTTCCATGTCTTTCCGTACAGACCGGCAGTATATGACAGAGAGCAGCAGCGGATGGAACAACCAGTGGGGGGCACTGTTTGGTGGAAAGGGAGAGAATGGAGAAGCCAGGCTCACCGACTATTACAAGGAGCATTGCCCCTATTATGTCTTCAATGAAGAAAACCGCCAGGCTCTGGAAACCGTAAAATGGTATTTCACCTGCGGAGATGATGAGGAGCAGCTCCTCATTGCCAACGACTCCCTGCATGTTGTGCTCAGGGACCGCGGTTTTGCGCATGAGTATCGCGTTGGCAACGGCGCGCACACCTCCAAATACTGGATGGACGCCCTCAATGAGGTTCTCACCATGTTCTCCTTCTATATGGACGGAGGAGATGCATGGCCCGGACGCAATATAGAGGAGCCCCGCATCCCGGATATCACCAGGGACGGGGACGGCGTTTACAGGACGGAAGATTTCTCTGAAACCAGTTCTCTTGTACTTGTTGCATACAAAGACTTCAACAGGATTGGAGACTTGATGGCTGAACTTAGCCGTGGTGCAGGCTATTACGCCCTACTGCCATGTGACCTGAGTGTGAAATCCCTGGCCGATTGGAAGGAGGACTGGCAGTCCCGAATAAACGGAGCAAAGCTGGCGATTGTTGCAATAGGGGAGGCCGGAAAAGAAGCCATTGCCCTCCAGGACCTGGCCGCCAAGATATGCTTCATAGACGCATCTCTGGGTGAAGACATCACTCCGGTCAAATCCTGCAACTATGTCATCCTCAACACTGACAACGGAGTAAACTATAAAGACATGGGAGAACTCTATAAAGCCTGCAAGCTCAATGATTGTTCTTTCGAATACCGTGTTGCAAAGGGCACGGACAACCCCCAAAAAGATATTTTAAGACTAATAGAAACCAATAAAACACTTTTTAACTTTTAATCCTTAATTTATTCATTATGAAAAAGTTATTTTACGTACTGATGGCATCCCTGGTAGTGGCCGGGATGGTATCCTGCAACAAACCAGCCCCCACCGTTAAGGAGAAGACTGATGACACAGAAACACCTACCGACAAACCTGACGACAAACCCGATGACAAACCCGATGACAAGCCCCAGTACGAAGAGGTTGAGGTTGTCTTGAAGACCGCTTACATCGAGGCTATCTGCGACTGGCCCGAGGAGAATGACTGGAAGGCTACCCGCGTTGGCGAAACCCGCTGGGACCTCACCTATGACGAGTATGGTCACATCCTCTCAGCCCTTGTGAAGGGTGACAAGGAAAAAGGCTATGAATTTGACTACAACGACGACTTCACAATCTGTGACGTTAACAGGGAGTCAGATCCTGACATTGTGATTTATCACATGGAACTCAACGAAAATGGTCTTTGCACCAAATTCACCGACAACACCGAGGACCCCGCCCGCGTATGGACCTACACCTACGATGCAGACGGATTCCAGCTTACAGCAAGCCGTGACGGTGAAGTCAAGACCCAGTACGCTATCCAGAACAAGAACATCTTTACCTGGAGCCGTGACGGAAGCCGCTTCAAAGAGCACAAATACAGCACCAAGGACAATGTTGCCGATATCCACACCTCATATTCAGAGGACGCTGGTCTGAGCCGTTTCCTCTATGAGACCGGTCTGTTCGGCCGTAGCTCCGAAAAAGAGTGCACCGAGGCCAAATGGCAGGACAGGGACACCAAAGCCACATTCGAGTATGAGTACGACGAGGCCACCGGCGGTATTGTCCGCGAAGTCAAGTACTATGGTGGCGACTATGATTTTGACGTAAACTTCGAGGTTGCCAAAAAGACCATCAAAGTCAAGAAGTAGTTCCCTCTCATCTACATCCATCAGCCACCCGCACCACGGGCGGCTGTTTTTTTTGCTAAGGTGGCAAAGAAATGTTATCTTTGCATGATTGTATCAAAGATTATATGGAAAGCCCCAAAAGAACTAAAATCAAGGCTCTGCTCCAGATGGAGCCGGGCGTGAAAGTGCTTGCCAAAGGATGGGTACGCACCAAGAGAGGAAACAAACAGGTGAAGTTCATCGCCCTCAACGACGGCTCCACCATCAACAATATCCAGATTGTAGCAAATACGGAGCTCTTCGACGAGGAACTCATCAAGCGCATCACCACCGGTGCATCCCTGGCCGTGAAAGGACAGCTGGTAGAGTCCGTGGGCAGCGGCCAGGCCGTGGAAATCCAGGCTTCGGAAATCGAGGTCCTTGGAGACTGCGACCCCATGCGCTTCCCCCTCCAGAAAAAGGACACCACCCTTGAGTACCTCCGCAGCGTAGCCCACATGCGCCTCAGGACCAACACCTTCGGCGCAGTTCTCCGCATCCGCAACGCCATGGCCTTTGCCATCCACAAGTTCTTCAATGAAAAGGGCTTCGTGTATCTCCACACCCCGCTCATCACGGAATCCGATGCCGAAGGCGCAGGAGATATGTTCCAGGTAACCACCATGGACCTCAAGAACATCCCCCTGGACAAGAAGGGCAACGTTGACTTCTCCAAGGACTTCTTCGGCAAGAAGACCTCTCTCACCGTTTCCGGCCAGCTGGAAGGTGAGCTTGGAGCCACCGCAGTTGGTGAAATCTACACCTTCGGCCCCACTTTCCGCGCAGAGAATTCCAACACTCCCCGTCACCTTGCGGAATTCTGGATGATTGAGCCCGAAATGGCTTTCTACGACATTAATGACAACATGGCCCTGGCCGAAGAATTTGTGAAATACCTTGTGCAGTATGCCCTTGACAACTGCATGGACGATCTCAAGTTCCTGAACCAGAAATACGACGAAGGCCTCATTGAGCGCATGCAAAGCGTCCTTGGCATCCCCTTCCAGAAGGTCACATACACGGAGGCCGTGGAAATCCTTGAAAAGGCCGTCGCAGACGGCGTCAAGTTTGAGTATCCCGTCCACTGGGGCACGGACTTCCAGAGCGAACACGAGCGTTACCTGGTAGAAAAACACTTCCAGAAGCCCGTCATCCTCATAGACTTCCCCAAGGACATCAAGGCCTTCTACATGAAGCAGAACCCGGACGGCCGCACCGTCCGCGGCATGGACGTCCTCTTCCCCAAGATTGGAGAAATCATCGGCGGCTCCGAAAGAGAAGCCGATCTTGAGAAACTGGAGGCCCGCATAGACGAGCTCGGCATGTCCAGGAAGAACCTCGAGTGGTACATCGACACCCGCCGTTACGGCTCCGTCCCCCACTCCGGATTCGGCCTTGGCTTTGAGAGACTCCTTCTCTTTGTCACCGGCATGCAGAACATCCGTGACGTCATACCCTTCCCCCGTACACCTAAGAATGCGGAGTTTTAGTCTGTCATTTCGAGCGAAGTCGAGAAATCTCAATAAATCAAGATAATGCTAGTAATCGGTATCGCCGGAGGTTCCGGCTCAGGCAAGACAACTGTAGTAAGGGCTATCACAGAACAGCTCCAGGGAAAAGTGGTGGTAATCCCCCAGGATTCCTACTACAAGGACTCCAGCCATGTCCCCGTTGAAGAGCGGAAGAACATCAACTTCGACCACCCTGACGCCATTGACTGGAAACTCATGTGCCAGCAAATCCGTGAGCTCAAGGCCGGTAAAACCATAGAGCAGCCCGTGTACTCCTACATCACCTGCTCCCGCTCCACCACGGAAACCATCACCGTAGAGCCCGCAGAGGTGATTATTGTGGAAGGCATCCTCATCTTCACCTGCAAGGAGCTCCGTGACCAGATGAACATCAAGATCTTTGTGGATGCCGATGACGACGACCGCGTGCTCCGCATCATGGTCCGCGACATCGCAGAGCGCGGCCGCACCATAGAAACTGCCATAGAGCACTACTGCGACACCGTGAAGCCCATGCACCTTCAGTTCATTGAGCCTTCCAAGCGTTACGCGGATGTAATAGTGCCCCAGGGCGGCCACAACAAGGTGGCCATCGACATCATCTCAAACACCATTGAGAAAGCCCTGCGCCAAAGGAAACGCCGCAAGAAATGAAGCTGACCCCGGACCAGAAAGCAGGCATTTACATCACCGTGAGCATCCACCTCGCGGTGATTATCGTATTGCTTCTGGTGCGCATAGGGATGGAAATCCAGAAAGAAAACAGCTTTGTACTGGACTTCACTAAGCAGGAGGAGATGGAGCAGGCCCGTGAACATGAGGAACTCCTCAGAAGCGCCGCCGCCCAGCTTGAAGAGATGATTGCCGCCGCCGGAATGCCCGTCAGGAACGTAGCCGTAAACAGCGGCGCCCTCAAGGACGACCGCGGCACTGATGCCGAAGAGCTATACAAGGAGGCCGAACGTCTGGCCCAGGAATTGAAGGATGGGCAGGAGCAGCCTCAGGAAGAGGACGAAGTTGCGGTTGAACCCATAAAGAAGGATGAGCCCAAGAAAGAGGAGGCAAAGCCCTATAGCGGCCCATCCGTTCTCTCCTGGAGCCTCGATGGCCGAAAAGCCACCCGCCTACCAATTCCCGCCTACCGCTGCTACGGCGCCGGAGAAGTTACGGTAATCATCACCGTGAACAACCAGGGCAATGTAGTCAACGCCAAGGTAGACGAGAAACTTTCGGCCCAAGACGGCTGCCTCAGGACCTTTGCCGTACGCGCTGCAAGGCTTTCCAAGTTCAACGCATCGGCAAACGCCCCCGCCCGCCAGATGGGCACCATAACATACGCATTCATAGCACAATGAGAAAGACCCTTATTACCATTGCACTATGCCTCATGGCATCCTTCGCAGCCTTTTCACAGGGCCGCGTAGAAACCAGAAGCTATATACTCGAAGACTTCCCCGACAACGTAACCAAGGTGGTTGTCCCCTCCGACGCCATCCTCGGGAGCGCTCTCAAGCAGGAAGTTGTAAACAACTGGAGCGCTTCGGCCTTTGAATTCTGCACCCAAGAGGAGTTTGAAGCCCTCAAGGGAAAAGACAGCTACTACTTCCTCATTGTCACCGCCAACCGCTTCAAGGGAGAACCTGAGCCCGGAATCCTGTTCCTGAGCCTCCTAAAGGGCGGCAAGGGGGCCGAAGAAGGCATCTCAGGCCTCCACGAGGTAGTTTCGCTTCCCGTGGCTCCCACCGACGACCGCTCCGGAAGGGAACTCATTTACCTTGGAGCCATAGTGAAGTCCATCCAGGAATTCACCCTGGCCGCAATGGAAAGTGAAAAGACCGCCTACTCCCCCATGAAATGGTTCAACGCCAACTTCGCCAAATGGGGCCGGATGATGAGCATATGCATGGCGCGCGAAGACCTCTCCCTTTCCGTCAAGGACCAGGACCTTGAGAAGTACCTGGACTCAGATTTCACAATCTCCAGCGCAGATGAAGTGGACGAAATATTCTCGGAAGCCCCCGTCAACACCCTTGTGAGCTACTGCGTTGCCCCCGTGGACCCTTCGGCCAGCTCCTACAGCTATGAAATGCTCTTCAAGGCCGATACCCTTGAGCTTTACTATATCTCCCGCCATAAAATAAGGCCGCGCGCCATGGCCGGGTTCCTTACCTCAGATCTTAAATGGCTGGCGGGGAAAAGATAAGGTGCGGCACTGCGCCTTCAGGCGTAAGATACGCCCTCAGGAGGTCCTCCGGCTCCGTTGCCTGGTGCGCCCTTTCAATTGGCGCAGGCACCAGGGATGAGGCCGAATATCCCGCCGGCATAGCCCATTTCATAGAGCACAACATCTTCAGGGGCACTTCCCGCAAAAGCGCCCGGGTAATCAGTTCTTATCTTGACCGCCTTGGCGGAGAGCTCAACGCCTTCACCACCAAGGAGGAGATAGTGCTTCACGCCACTGTCCTCAAGGAAGACCTTCCAAAGGCCGTGGGGCTTCTTTTCGAACTTGCCACGGAGCCCACTTTCCCGGAGGCCGAAGTAGAGACTGAGCGCGGCGTGGTCCTGGACGAAATCATCTCCTACAAGGACAACCCCGCCGAAGACGTCTACGACCGCTTTGAGTCCATGCTCTTCGATGGCCATCCGCTGGGAACGCCAATCCTGGGGACATCGGCCAGCGTAAAAAAGATAAAGCCGGACATGATGAGGCGCTTTGTGAAGGAGAAGTTCATTCCCACCCGCATGGCCCTTTCCATTGTTGCCGACATTGACCTTGACAAAATGGAAGCAACGGCTTTACATGCGGCAGGAAAGACCTTTTCCTCCGCGTCGCTTCGCGACCCTATCCGGGCAAATGCTCCGGAAAAGGTCTTTCCTGCCGCCTTCAGCAAAACCATTGACAAACACAACCACGAAGTCAACGCCGTCATCGGCGGCATAGCGCCGTCACTGTATGAGAGCCCAGAGCGGTTTGTGGCGGCAATGCTCACGAACATCCTTGGGGGCCCGGCCTCAAACTCGCTTCTCAACGCGGAACTGCGCGAAAAACGCGGTTGGGTGTACGGTATAGAGTGCTCCTACACGCAGTATGCCGATTCCGGGGTTGTGGCAATCACCTTCGGCTGTGACAGGCCGAACCTGGACAGTTGCCTGAAGGCCATAGACAAGATTCTTGCCGGGCTCCGGGACAAGCCGCTGACGGATGCCCGCCTCAAAGCCTACCGCAAACAGCTCCTTGGGCAGCTTGCAATAAGTTCCGAAGCCGGCGAGGCCCAGTGCCTTTCCCTTGGAAAGAGCATGCTTGCCTGGGGAGAAGTGATGTCTTCGGCCGAAACCCGCCGGATAATAGACTCAATTACCCCTGAACAGCTTCAGGAGATGGCCAAAAGGCTGTTTTGCCCGGAAAACTTGTCTTCGCTGATTTATCTTTAATTCGCGACTTCGCAGAGGAATTTCAGGCGAACTAGCCTGATTTCTATGTCCTCGTAGTCGGCCGAAAGCTCCTTGCGGGCTTCGGAGAGGGAATCCGAAGAAGCATCTTCCTTGAACCAGTCGTAGAGCTCCTCAACAACCTCGGGGTCAAGGGTATCGGCAATATAATAACTTAGGTTGAGCCTGGTGCCGGTGCTCACTATTGCCTCCAGCTCTGTAAGGAGTTCGTCCATGTCAAGGCCCTTTGCACGCGCGATGTCGTCCAGAGGGAGCTTGCGGTCTATGGCCTGGATTATATACACCTTGTTGCCGGATTTTGGCGCCACGCTCCTCAGCACAAAGTCGTCCGGGCGGTCTATCTCATTTTCCTCCACGTACTTTGCGATGAGGTCTATGAACGGCTGGCCGAATTTACGGGCCTTGCCCTCACCTACGCCCTGGCATTTTTCCGACAGTTCCTTAAGGGTAAGAGGATAGACAATGGTCATGTCTTCCAGCGAAGGGTCACTGAACACCACCCAAGGCTGCACCCTCATTTTGCGCGCGACATCCTTTCTGAGGTCCTTGAGCATGGAAAGGAGAACGGGGTCTCCGCCACCGCCGCCCCTTGCCGCTGCGGCATCATCTTCTTCGTCGTCTTCGCCTTCAGAGAACGTGCGGTCCTCTACAAGCATAAGCTCCGTGGGGTGCGCAAAGAACTCCCGGCCTTTGTCCGTTACTGAGATAAGGCCGTAATTGTCAATGTCTTTCTCCAGGAAATGGAGTATGAGGCCCTGATGGATTACCGCCATCCAGAAACGCGGGCCATGGTCTTTGCCGGCGCCGAAAAGAGGCAGGCGGTCATGGTGGTAGGACTTTACCATGGCACTGGCCTCTCCGGTAAGGATAAGGGCTATGTGCTCAAGCTTGAAATGCTCCTTCAGAGACTCTATGAGCTCAATTACAAGGCACATTTCCTCATGGCCGTCGAAGCGGGCCTTAGGATGCAGGCAGTTGTCGCAGCAGCCGCAGTTGTCCTGGGGGTAGTCCTCTCCGAAGTAATTGAGAAGGAGCTTCCGGCGGCACTGGCTGGATTCGGCATAGGCAACTGTTTCCTTGAGGAGTTGCCGGCCGATTTCCTGCTCTGCGATGGGTTTCCCCTGCATGAATTTCTCCAGTTTCTGGATATCCTTGTAGCTGTAATATGTGATGCAGGTGCCTTCCTGGCCGTCACGGCCCGCACGCCCGGTTTCCTGGTAATAGCCCTCAATGCTCTTTGGAATGTCGTAGTGGATCACAAAGCGCACGTTCTGCTTGTCTATGCCCATGCCGAAGGCGATGGTAGCCACAATGACGTCTATCTCCTCCATCAGGAACTTGTCCTGGTTTTCGGCGCGGGTTTTGGCATCCAGGCCGGCATGGTACGGAAGGGCCCTGATGCCGTTTACGGACAGCACCTGGGCAAGTTCTTCCACCTTCTTGCGGCTGAGGCAGTAGATGATGCCGCTCTTGCCGGGATTCTGGCGGAGGTAACGGATTATGTCCTTTTCAGGTTCCACCTTGTCCCTTACCTCATAATATAGGTTGGGGCGGTTGAAGGAACTCTTGAACACCGTTGCATCCTGGATCTTGAGGTTCTTGAGGATATCGGACTGCACTTTTGGAGTGGCGGTGGCGGTAAGGGCTATTACCGGAGCCGGCTGGATATCTTCAATGATGGAACGGATTTTACGGTATTCCGGACGGAAGTCGTGGCCCCACTCGGATATGCAGTGGGCTTCGTCAACGGCGTAGAAAGATATCTTTATGCCCCTGAGAAGGGCGATGTTCTCTTCTTTGGTAAGGGATTCCGGAGCCACGTAAAGGAGCTTGGTGACGCCCCTCAGAAGGTCTTCCTGCACCTGGGCGGCCTCTATGCGGCTGAGGGAGGAATTAAGGAAATGGGCAATTCCTTCTTCGGCCGATTCAAAGCCGCGGATGGCGTCCACCTGGTTTTTCATGAGGGCTATGAGCGGCGATATCACTATGGCCGTTCCTTCCATGAGAAGGGCCGGAAGCTGGTAGCAGAGAGACTTGCCGCCGCCGGTGGGCATTAACACAAAACAGTTGCCGCCCTCAGTGAGATGGCGAATAATGCTCTCCTGGTCTCCCTTGAACGAGTCCCACCCGAAAAAGGTTTTGAGCTTAGAGTGCAGGATATGTGAATCTATTGGCATTTTGTGCCCAAAAATGTGGCTTTTGTACAATATCGGCATAAAAAATGACAAATGCAAATAAAATTGCCGCTCAGTACTCATTTTTTTCCAATCGTCGGTTTTCTTTAGGAATTGTTCCAGAAGTTTTATATATTTGTAGGCTGAGCAGTTAAGGCTCAAAAAGTTTGAATTTAAACTTAAAAACAAATACAAAATGAAATTTGCAAAGATTCTTGCCATCGCCGGCGCAGCCGCCATGCTGATGGCCTGCGGCTCTCCCAAGGTAGAGGGCTCAAAGGAAGTACGTGACCTTCTCCCCAATAAGGGCCAGATTGACACCGCATCTTACCTTCTTGGCGTAAACTTCGGCCTTGTCATGACCCAGAACGGTTTTGGTGAGCTCAACATGGCCCAGGTGAAGAAGGGTATGAACGACGCTCTCAACGCAAAGGAAGGCGAACCCATGGACTCCGTTTTCGTAAAGCAGTTCAAGATTGACCCTTCAACCATGAACAACGTCCTCAACGAGTTCCTCCGCAAGCGCACCGCTTATGAAGGCGCCCTCAACAAAGAGAAAGGCGACGCTTTCCGCAAGGACTTCTACGCCAAGAACAGCGCAGACTCCACCGCTTCCGGTATCGTATACCTCATCCAGGACAGCGGCTCCGACAAAAAGGCCCTCTCCGACCGCGACACCGTGAAGGTGAACTATCGCGGCACCCTCATCGACGGCAAGGAGTTTGACGCCAACGAAGGCATCGAGTTCCCCCTCAACCGCGTCATCCGCGGATGGACCGAAGGCATGAAGCTTGTGGGCGAAGGTGGCAAGATCACCCTCGTAATCCCCGCCAACCTTGCTTACGGTGAGCGTGGACCCCGCAACATCGGTCCCAACTCCACCCTTATCTTTGACGTAGACCTCCTTGAGGTTCACCCCTTCGTAGAGAAACCCACAGAGCCTGCAAAGAAGAAGTAAGTCATGGCACTGGAACTGGAAGGGACCCTGAGGCAGAAACTGGGCGTACAGTCCGGCACTTCGGCCCGCGGCCAATGGGCAAAGCAGGAATTCATCCTTGAGTTCCCGGACGGCAATTTCACGGCCCAGGCATGCTTCACGGCATGGGGTCAGGACAAAGTGGCCGAACTTGACAAGTATCAGGTGGGAGACCGCATCAAGGTGTCGTTCCACCTCAAGGCCCGCGAATACAACGGCAGGTGGTTCAACGACCTCCAGATCTGGAGGCTTGCTCCTGCAGGGCAGGCTACAGCCGCCCCTTCGGCCCCCGCCCAGCCCGCTTATCCCCAAGCACCGGTTTCGGCCCCTCAGCCGCCTGCATTTGAAACGGCTCCGGCCCCAACACTGGACGACATGCCCGGGGAGGACAGCTCCGACGACCTTCCGTTCTAACTGAACTTTCCAAAAAGGTGACCTCTTCGGCCACCTTTTTTTATAGGTTTTTTGTATCTTTGTGGGCTATGATGAATTTAGGATATAACAACAGGTGGATACGGCTCATAAAGGACGTGCTGTTTGTGGCGCTGTCCGTATGGCTCATATTGAGAAGCAGCATACTTGCCGTCATAATCGGCATCCTTGGCCTTGCATGGTACGGCCGTGACGCATACTACCAGATAAAAGCCCTGTGGCAGGAAAAGACCTACCGTGCACCGGAGCCTCCCAAGGACGGCCCCACCACGCAGGCCCCCGCCGATGACGGCAAAATCACCGTCACGGACCTCTCCGATGCAAAAGAAGTGGATTATACAAAGGAATGATCCCTAAAGAGACAATAGACCAGATCCTTGATTCCACCAGAATCGAGGAAGTGATTGGAGACTTCGTGACGCTAAAGCGCCGCGGGTCCAGTTACGTGGCCTGTTGTCCGTTCCACAATGAAAAAACGCCTTCGTTCCATGTAACGCCTTCAAGGGGCATCTACAAGTGCTTCGGCTGCGGAAAGGCCGGAAGCGCCGTGGGTTTTCTCATGGACCATGAGCAGATGACCTACCCCGAAGCCCTCCGTTACCTCGCGCGCAAGTATAATATAGAGGTAAAGGAAGAGGAAGAAAGCGCAGAGCAGATTGCCGCCCGTCAGCGCTCGGAAAGCCTGATGGCGGTGAGCGAGTTTGCCCGCAATTACTTCCTGAAGCAATTGGAGGGCGGCGAAGGCCGTGCAGTTGGCTACCAGTATTACCGCACCCGCGGAATAGAAGACGCCACCATTGAAAAATGGAGCCTTGGCTGGGCGCCGTCCGGCAAGACCACCTTTGTGGAGGCCGCCCGCGCAGCAGGCTACAAAGACGAATTCATGGTTGCCGCAGGCCTTGCAATCCAGCAGGAAGACGGCACCCTCATAGACAAGTTCAGGGAACGCGTGATGTTCCCCATCCACTCCCTCAGCGGGCGTGTAATAGCCTTCAGCGGCCGAACCCTCAAGGCCGACAACCCCGCAAAATACGTCAACTCCCCTGAAACGGAAATCTACGTAAAGAGCCGCAACCTCATGGGAGTGTACTTTGCCAAAAGCGAAATAGCAAAGAAGGACCGCTGCATCCTTGTGGAAGGCAACGTGGACGTTGTGATGATGCACCAGATTGGAATCACCAACGTGGTGGCATCCTGCGGAACCTCCCTCACGGAGGAGCAGATACGCATCATCAAGAAGTTCACGGAGAACATCACCATCATGTACGACGGCGACAAAGCCGGCCTTCACGCCGCCTTAAGGGCCATCGGCATGATACTCAAGGAAGGCATGAATCCCCGCGTGGTGTTCCTCCCAGATGGCGACGACCCCGACTCCTTCTCCCGCAAGCACACGCTGGAAGAGGTTCAGGAGTTCATAGCCTCCCATGAGAAGGACGGCATAGCCTTCAAGACAGACCTCCTCCTTGCCGAAGCCGGAGACGACCCCTTGAAGAAGGCCAACCTCATCAACGAGATAGCAGACACCGTGGCCGAAATCCCGGATGCCATCAAGCGTCAGGTCTACGTAGACACCGTCGCCCGCCGCTTCGGCATTGAGGCCGATATCATCCAGGACCGCGTCCGCCGCACCAGGGAGCAGCAAAGGAGGGAGATGCCCGGTCGAGCCGGGCATGACGCAACCGTCACCACCGGCACAGACCGGTGGTCTTCCGGGCAGGAAAGCAGCCCGGAGACGTCATTGCCGGCCCAGACCGGCAATCTTCAGAGGGAAGAAAGAATCATGGAACCCTCCGAGCGCGAGCTTCTTGGATTCATCCTGCGTTACGGCTGCTCGGAACTGAAGTTTGAAACGGACTCGGAGTTCTACAACCCTGACGGCTCGCAAACGGTGGCCGAATTCATTGACGCCGCCCTTAGCGCAGACAACATCACGTTCTCCAACGCCGGCTATGAGGCCGCCTACAACGCCTACTTCGGCCTATACGACCAAGGCCTTGAGCAGGATGCCATTGTGAGGAGCCTCATGGACGGAGAAAACCGCTCCGTAGCGGATGTCGTGGCAGATCTCGCAACCGAAAAATACGAGCTCACCGTCCACAATTTCTCCGACGCCCTCACCACCACGGATTCCTGGCTTGTGACTTATGTTCCGCGCGCCATCCTGGCCTTCCACGACAAACGCCTGCAATCCAGGCAGGCCGAAATCAACCGCAAACTTGCCACGGCATCCCCGGAAGAGGTAAACGCCCTCCTGGAGGAGCTCCAGAGCCTCAACGCCCTGAAAAAGACAATAAACGTAAAACTTGGTAGAATAAAGAAATAATGAGTTACAAAAGGACCTTAGTGACTTGCGCACTCCCCTACGCCAACGGCCCGGTGCATATCGGCCACCTTGCAGGAGCATATATTCCCGGAGACATCTTTGTCCGCTATCTTAGGATGCGCGGAGAAGACGTCCTCTTCATCTGCGGATCAGACGAACACGGCGTTCCCATCACCATCAAGGCAAGGGAGCAGGGTGTTACTCCACAGGACATCGTGGACAAGTACCATCGTGTAATGAAGGACGCTTTCACCGGCCTTGGAATTAACTTTGACATATATTCCCGCACATCGTCTGAGGTTCATGCCCAAAATGCCGCGGAGTTTTTCCGCAAGCTCTATGACCAGGATGACTTCATTACCAAGGAGTCTGAGCAGCTCTACGACGAGCAGGCGCGCATGTTCCTCACAGACCGCCTCATAGAGGGCACCTGCCCTAAGTGCGGCAATCCCCACGCCTACGGAGACCAGTGCGAGAACTGCGGCTGCACCCTGAGCCCGGAAGAGCTCCTGAACCCCAAATCCAAGCTCAGCGGCTCCACCCCCGTAAAGAAGAAGACCAAGCACTGGTACCTGCCCCTTGACAAGTACGAGCCCTGGCTCCGTGACTGGATCCTGGAGCAGCACAAGGAGTGGAAAACCAACGTTTACGGCCAGTGCAAGAGCTGGTTGGACGGCGGCCTGCAGCCCCGCGCCGTCACCCGTGACCTGGACTGGGGCGTTCCCGTTCCGGTAGATGGTGCCGAAGGCAAGGTGCTGTATGTGTGGTTCGACGCCCCCATCGGCTATATTTCAAACACCAAGGAGCTTCTCCCGGAGAGCTGGGAAAAGTGGTGGAAGGACCCCGAGACCCGCCTGGTGCATTTCATCGGCAAGGACAACATTGTATTCCACTGCATTGTATTCCCCTCAATGTTAAAGGCTTACGGAGACTATGTGCTTCCGGACAACGTGCCTTCCAACGAGTTCCTGAACCTTGAAGGAGACAAGATTTCAACTTCCCGCAACTGGGCGGTTTGGGTGAATGAATATGAGGAGCAGTTCCCGGGCTGCGAGGACGTGATGAGGTATGTCCTTACCGCAAACGCCCCCGAAACCAAGGACAACGACTTCACCTGGAAGGATTTCCAGGCCCGCAACAACTCTGAGCTTCTTGCCGTCTTCGGCAACTTCGTGAACCGCGCCGTGGTTCTCACCCACAAGTATTTCGGCGGTGCAGTGCCCGAGAACAGGAAACCGGAGGCCGTTGACGCAGAGACGCTTGAGGCCCTGAAGCCCTGCCGTGAAGCTCTTGAAAAGAATATCGAGACCTTCCACTTCAGGGAGGCCCTGAAGGAGGCTATGAACATGGCACGCATCGGCAACAAATACATCTCCGACATGGAGCCCTGGAAGGTTGCCAAAGAAGATATGGACCGCTGCGCCAGCATCCTCTACACCTGCCTCCAGATATGCGCAGACCTTGCAATCGCCTTTGAGCCGTTCACTCCGTTCAGCGCCCAGAAGCTTCGCGACATCCTGCGGGTTGGCGTGAACGCCGGCCACGACTACCGCTCCGGCGAAGGAAAGCCCACCGTGAACTTCTACAAGGAGGGTGAAGGCAAGGCCGTGCACACCGTGTCGGTCGGAGGCAGTAGTGTCCAAATCGCCTCCGCTGACGCTCCGGCCCCTCCCATCGCAAGCGATGGGCCCCTCCCTCTTACACGGCCGAGGGTGGCCATGGATTTGGACACCACTGCCTCCGACCTTGTGCTATGCTGGGACATGCTGGGGAACGCCGAACTCCTTCCTGCAGGGCATCAGCTTGGAGAGGCGGTGCTGCTGTTCAGAAAGATCGAGGACGCAGAGATCGAGGCCCAGATTGCGCGTCTTGAGGCCATCAAGAAGGCCCGCCTGGAGGCCGAAGCCGCAAAGGCTGCCGCCGAGGCCGCCAAGAAGATTGAGCCCCAGAAGCCCGAGGTTACCTTCGACGATTTCGGCGCAATGGATATCCGTACTGCAACGGTACTTGCCGCAGAACGCGTTCCCAAGACGGACAAACTCCTGAAACTCACAATTGACACCGGCATTGACCAGCGCACAATTGTTTCCGGCATCGCAGAGTATTACAGCCCCGAAGAGATGCTTGGAAAGCAGATCTGCATCCTTGCAAACCTTGCCCCGCGCGTAATCCGCGGCATTGAGTCAAAGGGAATGATCCTCATGGCCAAGCAGGGAGACGGCAAAATGCGCTTCATCACCCCCCAGGAGGCCGTTGTCAACGGGGCTCAGATAGGTTAATCCACTTTATGGCCTGGTCCCGGCGCCACCATGTAAGTTGGCGCTTGGCATAGTGCCGGGTGTTTACCTGGATACGCCGCACTGCCTCATCGCGGTCGAATTCGCCGTCGAAGTACTGGAACAATTCCTTGTAGCCCACAGTCTGGAGGGCAGGAAGCTCACGATAAGGGAGCATGCGGCGGGCTTCGGCCTCAAGGCCGCGGCGCATCATCTGGAGAACCCTTGCGTTTATGCGCTCATAAAGCTCTTCCCTGGGCCTCTCAAGGCCGATTTTCACTATCTCGAAGTCCCTTTCCTTGAAGCCACGGGTTTTGAAGGAGGAAAACGGCTGTCCGGTGTACATGCTCACCTCAAGGGCACGGATTACCCTCTGGCCGTTGGAGAGGTCGAGTTCCTCATAGGACACAGGGTCCAGTTCCTTCAGCTGCGACGCCAGTGACTCCACGCCGTCTTCCCTCAGGCACTCCATAAGGTGCTGCCGAAGCTGGAGCGGAACTTCCGGGAAGTCGTCCAGGCCATAGCAGAAGGCATCTATGTACATCATTGAGCCGCCGCACATTACAAGGATTTCGTGGCCCTTGTCAAAAAGCCTGTTCACCAATTCAAGGGCTTCGGCCTCATAGATTCCGGCGGTGTAGTTGCGGGAAATGGGGATTGAGCGCGTGAAATAATGCCGGACCCTGGCCATGTCCCTTCTGGAAGGGGCGGCCGTGCCTATGCAAAGCTCTTTGTAAATCTGGCGGGAGTCGCAGCCAATGACGGGTGAACCAACTTCCAGGGCACGCTCAATTGCGTAGGCCGATTTGCCTACGCCGGTGGGGCCGAGTATGATTTCAACCCGCCGTGGCACTACTCGTTTTCGTCGTAGATTTCCTGGCCGTCTTCGTCTTCCGGCTCATCATCATCGTCGTCATCATCGAAGTCTTCGTCGTCATCGTCGTCCGGTTCTTCCCCGGGGAGATAACGCTGACGCTCAGGGAGGTCTTCGTAGGCCACATAGCCGTTTTCGAACTCGATGGGGTTGGGGCCCTTGGATTCCTTGAGCACAATCCCGGACACTTTTTCGCCTTCGGCCTCACCTTCTATTGTAAGGATGACGCTTTTACGGTTGGTGACGTCGTAGAAGTACACCATGGAGTCTGTGCCGGCCTTTACGGCGTCTTCCAGGGAAACGCGGTCTACGGTGCCGCTGCCAAGGTCGAAGAGGCCGTAGCGGGCAACTACGCCGCCTGTAACGTCCAGGGCCTTGAACATGATAATCTGATCCTGCGCAAACTCAAGGTCACTGCGCAGCTGCTTGTGAATGTCATACAGGGTTGTAGCGCCGCTGATGAAGTATAATCTGAAAAATCCCTTGATACCGGCAAGGGTTACACGTACTCTAAAAACCATACCCAAAGATAGCGCTTTTTATTGGTTTCATTGCAAATTATCTCAAAAAACATTACTTTTGAGGAAAGTGGCAATTGAAGACACATACAGGTCCATTGAAGGAGAGTCCAAAGGGCTCTTCAAGGACAATGGTTCCCGGTTCATCGCCCTGGCTTTTCCCGTAGAGACGGAAGAAGCTGTAAAGGAGATTGTTGCCGGGCTCCGGAAGGAGTACCACGACGCCAGGCATCACTGCTACGCATACCGGCTGGGCCTCAAAGGTGATGTCTGGAGGGCATCGGACGACGGAGAGCCGTCCGGCAGCGCAGGGCGGCCCATCCTGGGGCAGATAGACTCCATGGGCCTCTCCGACATCCTTGTGGTGGTGGTGAGGTATTTCGGCGGCATCAAACTGGGCATACCGGGGCTTATCCGCGCCTACAAGACCTCAACTTCAGACGCCCTTACAAATGCTTCGGTTATCACAAAGGTTGCCGGGGTGAATTACCGCCTCACCTTCGATTACCTTAGCATGAACGCAGTCATGAAAGTGCTCAAGGACATGGACATACCGCAAAGCGCCCAGGATTTTTCGGCACAGTGCTCCATGAATGTGAGGGTGCGGCTTTCACAGGATGAAATTTTTAGAGAAAAGATAAAAGATGTGGCCGAATTGAAAGAGTTATAGGTTTTCACAATAATAATTCGTAACTTTCGGCCCACAATAACATAAAATTATTAACCCAGAATATCATGTCTAAAAAAGTTCATGTTTTCAATGCTGGCCCCTGCCTTCTCCCGCAGGTTGCCATAGACAAGGCCATTGAGGCTCTCAAGGATTTCAGCGGCACCGGAATAAGCCTTATCTCCATCTCCCACCGCACCAAGGAATGGGACGCCGTAATGGATGAGACCCGTGCCCTATGGAAGGAACTCCTCCACATCCCGGATACCCATGAAGTGGTGTTCCTTGGCGGCGGAGCCTCCCTGCAGTTCCTCTATGTGGCAATGAACTACCTTGAGAAGAAGGCCGCATACCTTGACACCGGCGTATGGGCGCACAAGGCCCTTGTAGAGGCCCAGGGCATTGGAGAGGCCTACGCAATCGCCTGCTCCAAGGACAAGAACTACACCTATATCCCCAAGGGATTCGAGGTTCCGGCCGATTTAGACTACCTCCACATCACCACCAACAACACCATCTACGGAACGGAAATTAAAGAAGACCTTGACGTCCCCTGCCCCCTTATCGCTGATATGTCGTCGGACATCATGTCCCGCCCCGTGGACGTTTCCAAGTATGACCTTATTTATGGCGGCGCCCAGAAGAACGTGGGCCCTGCAGGTGTTGTCTTCGCAATTATCAAGAAGGACTCCCTTGGCCGCGTAACCCGTCACATCCCCACAATGCTGGACTACCGCACCCACATTGACAAGCTCTCCATGTTCAACACCCCTCCCGTGTTCAACATCTTTGTCATGAAGGAAACCCTCAAGTGGATCAAGGACATGGGCGGCGTAGAGGCCATCCAGAAGATCAATGAGAAGAAAGCCGGCCTCCTTTATGCCGAAATTGACCGCAACTCAATGTTTGTTGGCACCGCCGCGGTAGAAGACCGTTCCCTCATGAACGTATGCTTTGTGATGGCTCCCGGCAAGGAAGGCCTCCAGGACGAATTCATGGCCTTTGCCAAGGAACGCGGCATGGTGGGCATCAAGGGCCACCGCAGCGTAGGCGGTTTCCGCGCCTCCCTGTACAATGCCTGCTCCATTGAGGACGTCCAGGCTCTTGTAGACTGCATGCAGGAATTTGAAAAACTTCATAAGTAATGAAAATTTTACTCGCAACCCAGAAGCCCTTTGCGGCGGCAGCCGTTAAAGGCATCACAGATATCCTCGAGGCCGCCGGCCATGAGGTAGTGAAACTTGAAAAATACGCAGAGCAGCAGGACCTTGTGGCTGCTGTGGCAGATGCCGAAGCCCTTATCATCCGCTCCGACAAAGTTACCGCAGAGGTACTTGACGCAGCTCCTAAGCTGAAGATTGTTGTACGCGCAGGCGCAGGCTATGACAACGTAGACCTTGAGGCCGCTACGGCCCATGGCGTGGTTGTGATGAACACCCCCGGCCAGAACTCAAATGCAGTGGCGGAACTTGCACTGGGCCTCATGATTTTCATGGCCCGCACCCACTTCACCCCGGCAACCGGCAGTGAACTCCAGGGCAAGCGCCTTGGCGTCCAGGCCTACGGCAACGTAGGCCGTCTGGTAGGCCAGAAGGCCCGTGCACTTGGAATGGAAATTTCGGCCCTGGACCCCTTCCTTACAGACGAGCAGATTGTAGCGGGAGGCGCCGCCCCGGTCCATTCCGTGGAAGAGCTCTACGCAAATTCCGACTACCTCTCAATCCACATTCCGGCCCTGCCCTCAACCATCAAGAGCATCGGATATGACCTTATAATGCGTATGCCCAAGGGCGCAACGCTTGTGAACACCGCCCGCAAGGAGGTCATTGATGAGGAAGGTCTGTTCCGTGCTCTGTCAGAGCGCGAGGACCTCAAATATGTCACGGACGTGATGCCCGACAACTACGACCGCCTCACCAAGAACTTCGGCTACAGGGTGTTTGCAACGCCCAAGAAGATGGGAGCCCAAACCTCCGAAGCCAATGTGAACGCCGGCCTTGCCGCAGCGCGTCAGATAGTTGACTTCTTTGCAACAGGAAACCGTAAATTCCAGGTGAACAAATAGGGGCTTGGACCAAGCTTTTCTATAATTGCCTGATTATAAGGTATTTGTATTATATTATTTTCCAAGGGTACCAGTTTTGGGGCACCCTTGGATTTTTTTACATACATAACGCGCTGTATGTCAAGTGTTTATAATAATGGCCGATCCAAGGGGACCGGCCATTGCAGCTACATTATGTGTTAGTATCTAGTCCAGCGAGTGGATAGCCAGACCGCTGCGGAGCTTGGGCTCAAACCAGGTGGTCTTGGGAGGCATGATGTTGCCGGTGTCGGCAATGCGGATGAGCTGGTCCATGGAAACGGGATACAGCGCAAACGCAACCTTCATTTCTCCGGAATCCACGCGGCGGGAAAGCTCCCCAAGGCCGCGGATACCGCCCACGAAGTCTATCCTCTTGTCTGTGCGAAGGTCCTTGATGCCAAGGATCTTGTCAAGGACAAGGTTGCTGAGGATGGTTACGTCCAGGACGCCGATGGGGTCTGCGTCATTATACCTGCCGGGTTTTGCCGTAAGGCTGTACCACTTGTCCCCAAGATACATGGAGAAATTGTGAAGGCCGGCGGGAGCATAAGGCTTTGCGGGACGGCCGCAACGCGGTTTGGTTGCAACTGACACTTCAAAATCATCTTCCAAGGCCTTCAGGAACTCTTCTTCCGAAAGGCCGTTCAGGTCCTTCACCACACGGTTGTAATCTATGATTGCGAGGTGACTTTGAGGGAAGCACACGGCCATGAACCAGTTGTACTCCTCCTCTCCCGTGTGGTGAGGATTCTGAGCTTTCTTCTCTGCGCCTACGCGTGCGGCGGCGGCAGTGCGGTGGTGACCGTCGGCCACATAGAAGGCGTCTATCTGGGTGGTGAAGATTTCCGTTATGCGTTTGATGACGGCGTCGTCGGATATTACCCAGAAGGTGTGGGTGAACTTGTTTTCATCCGTGAACTTGTATTCGGGCTTTCCGGAAGCAGCCTTTGCAACAATCTCATTGAGCTCTTCATTGTCCTTGTATGCAAAGAACACGGGCTCTATGTTGGCGTTCTGGATGCGTACGTGCACCATGCGGTCGTCTTCCTTGTCCTTGCGGGTGAGTTCGTGTTTCTTGATTATGCCGTTTGCATAGTCGTCCGTGTGGGCGCAAAGTACAAGGCCGTACTGGGTGCGCTTGCCCATGGTTTGGGCATACACATAGTACTTCTCCTTTTCCTCGCGGACCAGCCAGCCGCGCTCCTTCCAGGCCTTGAAGTTCTCTACGGCCTTGTCGTAGGTGCGTTGCTCGTGCTCTCCGGCAATGGGAGTGAAGTCAATTTCGGGTTTTGTGATGTGCAGGAGGCTCTTTTCCCCTGCCATGTCGCGGGCTTCCTCAGAGTTGAGGACATCATAAGGAGGTGCTGCTACCTCAGTCACCAAATTCTTGGGTGGCCTTATTGCAGCAAAAGGTTTTACTCTTACCATATCAGTTTCAGTGTTTAAGTTCGACAAAGTTACAAAATGGACAGGCAAAACGCAAATGAGATTATACCACTACGCACCCAATGTTTTTTATCTCAAGCCAACCTGCTGATATCCAGCCAATTAGCCGGAGCCGGCGTTCCAAGGGTGGCCATTTTTCAGGGCCCTTGGGTTTCACTGGCACAGTAACATGCTAATACACAACGTATTACCAGAAAGGCGGAGCCAAGGGCCGCATGAGAGAAAACAGTTTTTAGATGTGGAGTTCTTCTTTGTAACTTGCCGCCGTAAAAAAGTTGTGCGCAATATGAAAAGGAGTGAGTTTTTGGACCCGTACGGCGGACGGGAAGGAGTGTTTCAATTTACTATGGAACACTTGGAAAAGCAGCTTGTCTTTAGAGTTGAAGAAGACTATGTGTACGGGGTGAATACCCTGGCCCTTGCCACATTGGAATATCCCGTCAAATTACTTTGTTACAGTCTGATGAGCAACCACCTGCATCTTCTTCTCAGGGGACAGTACACCTACTGCTTGAGATTCTATGATTGGATAATAGGACGTATAAGAAGCTATCTGGGAAGGAAATACAGGATATCCGGCGTCATTTCCGGCATGAACGTGGACATCAGTGCAGTAGATAGCGGCCGAATGTTCCGCAATGAGGTCCTATACCAGATCCGTAATCCCTACAAGGCAAGAATATGTTCTCCGCTGTCGTACACCTGGAGTTCTGCAGACGTATATTTCAACTCGCAGTGTCATCTTGTCTGCGGGACACCCTTTGCCAATCACCGTGAAGTCAGGATGCTTCTTCACACACACATGCATATTCCCAACCATTGGACACATGACAACGGGCGTATTCTGAACAAGTGGTTTGTAGACTACAAGTATGTGGAAAAGAGCATTGGCAGCAGCCTGGTATTCTTTGACGGTCTAAGGATATATGACTTGGAATCAGTAGTGGCTCAGGCACATGGACTGGAAGTAACTATCAGTTTCAGTGACAGTGAAATGCTGGAGAAAATTGCGGTGATTTGCCATAATGAATACCATGTCCGGTCCCATCACCAGCTGGACCAGAAGTCGCTGATGATTCTGGCAAGGACAATTGCCCGCCGCTTTTCATGCCCAAAGAGCCAGATTGCAAGGCTTCTAGGCCTGGACATGTCCTTTCTGGACAAACTATTGTAACCCCATGGCACGTCTTCACCCATAAAGTGTTCAGTTTCAACATGTTGCGAAAAGAGCAAATCCATGGGTGGCCAATAATCGACGCCCATGGAACACCATAGTCCCACAAAACCCTGACATTCAGCTACTTACCAATATCCCTGATCCAAGGGCCCAATTCCTGAGGACTACGCCCACGGAAACGGGACGCGGAGGGGGGGGGCGTCAGTGAGAGTCTGCCACCTGGGAAAGGGCCCACAGGACTACGCCCACGGAAACGGAGACGTTGAGGGAGTGCTTGGTGCCGCGCTGGGGAATCTCAAGGGAAAAGTCGCAGGCATCCACTACGGACTGCTGGACGCCGTCTACCTCATTGCCGAAAACTAGCGCAATTCTTTTGTCCGTAGCAGGGCTGCATCCTTCTCCGCAGACAAAATGCTCCGAAGGATGCACCCTGTTACGGACATATTCATCCAGTTTCACGGAATTCACCGTTTGCTCCACGGCAATTACGGTGTAGCCGGAAGCCTGGAGGCTGCGCACAAGCGCCACGGTGTCTGCCACGTGCTCCGAGGGCACAACTTCCTCTGCGCCAAGTGCCACCTTGCGGAGCTCCGGGGAAGGCGGCACGGGGCAGATACCGCAGAGATACACCTTGTCCACGCCAAAGGCATCCGAGGTGCGGAAGGCGCTGCCAACGTTGTGGGCGCTGCGGACATTGTCCAGCACAAGGACCACACCGCTGGAGGGTCTTGTGGTGCGGTATTCTTCGGCCGAAATGCGGCCAAGTTCCCTGTTGAGTAGTTTTCTGTCTTTCACGGGGACAAAGATAAAGGTTTTTAGATTATTATGATTATATTTGCATAATATAATAACCAATCACTCTATGAAAAAAGACATTCAACTTTTTGATCTTATCAAGAAGGAACAGGAGCGCCAGAGCGCTGGCCTGGAACTTATTGCATCTGAAAACTACGTATCTGATCAGGTAATGGCCGCCATGGGCTCCGTGTGCACAAATAAATACGCCGAAGGCTACCCCGGCAAGCGCTACTACGGCGGCTGCGAGGTAGTGGACCAGATTGAGCAGCTTGCAATTGACAGGCTCAAGGCCCTCTACGACGCCGAATACGCAAACGTCCAGCCCCACTCTGGTGCGCAGGCCAACATGGCAGTGACCATGGCCATCCTGAAGCCCGGAGACACCTTCATGGGCCTGGACCTCTCCATGGGCGGCCACCTCACCCACGGCAGCCCCGTGAACGCCAGCGGTATCCTCTATCACCCCGTTGCATACGGCCTCAACCCTGAAACCGGCCGCGTAGACTACGACGAAATGGAGCGCAAGGCCCTTGAGTGCAAGCCCAAGCTCATCATAGGCGGGGCATCGGCCTACTCCCGCGAATGGGATTATGAAAGGATGCGCAAGATTGCCGACGAAGTGGGCGCCATCCTCTGGATTGACATGGCCCACACCGCCGGGCTCATTGCCGCAGGTCTTCTCAAGAACCCCGTAAAATACGCTCACATAGTAACTTCCACCACCCATAAGACCCTTCGCGGGCCCCGCGGAGGCATCATCCTCATGGGCAAAGACTTCCCCAACCCTTGGGGCCTCACCACTCCTAAGGGAGAGGTGAAGATGATGAGCGCCATCCTCAATTCGGCCGTATTCCCCGGTATCCAGGGCGGCCCGCTTGAGCACGTCATTGCCGCAAAGGCCGTGGCTTTCTACGAAGCCGCCCAGCCCGAGTACAAGGAGTACCAGAAGCAGGTGGTGAAAAACGCCGCCGCAATGTGCCGTGAATTCATCCAGAAAGGCTACAAGATTATCTCTGACGGCACCGACAACCACCTCATGCTCATAGACCTTCGGCCCAAATTCCCCAACCTCACCGGCCGCGTGGCCGAAAAAGAGCTTGTGAGGGCCGATATCACCGTGAACAAGAACATGGTTCCCTTTGATAGCCGCAGCGCCTTTGCCACCTCCGGACTTCGCGTGGGAACTCCCGCCGTCACATCCCGCGGCTTTGAGGAAAAGGACATGAAAACCATCGTGGAGCTAATTGACACCGTGCTCCAAAGTGCATCGGACCACTTTGACGCCATCACGGCAAAAGAGCCCACGGAGCAGCAGACAGCAGAGCGCATAGCCCACAAGATGGTGCTTGACGAAGTCCGCCGCAAAGTGAACATGATGACCGCCGGAAGGCCGCTTAACCGCTACTAGAAGATGAAACTGAGATACCTCTTGATGGCCGCCCTGGTCGTTTCCCTGAGCTCCTGCACCGCGGCTCCCCAGCCGCAGCAGGAGCCTAAACAGGAGGAGCCCCAGCCCCAACCCCAGCCGGAACCCGGCCCGGAGCAGGGACAAGGGACCAGAGATGAGGGCCAAAAACAGGACGACGAAACCACGTTGAAGGTAGACGTCATCACTTGGGATGCCGCTAACGTCACCAGCACGTCGGCCACCCTGTCCGGAAGCTACGAAAACGCCACCACGGAAGTCCGTGACCACGGTTTCTACTGGGGCACATCGGAAGACGCCCTCACCGGGCAGCTGGCCCTTGACAGCAATCCCGCCAAGGCCGCCGATTTTGAGGCCGAACTCACAAGTCTGGAGCCCGGAACAACCTATTACTTCAGGGCTTACGTAACCGTATGGGACCCCTCCTCCAACTCTTACATCGACGTTGAAGGCCCGGTAAGTTCCTTCACCACAACGGGCGGCGGAGACAATCCGCCCACCCCTCCCTCTCCTGAAGAGAGCCTCCAGTACCTTGGCTGCTATGAGATGCCCGCCATAAGCCTCAAGGACCCTTCCCACGCAAGCGGATCCGGCAAGGAAAGGCTTGGGAGCACCAATTGGTACAACTACCTCACAACCGATGACAACCAGATGGTTGTCTCCCACACCTACACCTATTACGGGAAAACGTACCGCAACTGGACCGCGCTTGTGGACAAGGACAAAAAGGCCGCGCTTTGGAATGCATTCGTGATGCACGACGACGCCTACCCTGACAACGATTGTGGCCGATACGGCTCCTGGAAAGAAGACCCCGGCATCCCCTCAAGCTGGCAGAGCTGCTTCTCCAGCAGCGGCTACAGCCGCGGTCACATGGTGGCTTCCAACTACCGCCAGGCCAACGCCGACGCCAACAGCCAGACCTTCTACTACACCAACCAGGCTCTCCAGTACCAGACCACCTTCAACGACGGCGTGTGGAACAACCTGGAAAACGCCGTGGTGGCCAATGCTCCAAGCGGCCGTGACACCCTGTACGTGGTAGTGGGCCTTCTCTATGAAGACAACTACAAGCTGAGCGGCGTTCCGGTTCCCAGCCACTTCTACAAGTGTCTGATGAAGTGCAGCTTCAACACTTCCGGAGAAATGACTTCGGCCAAAGGCTGCGCCTACATTTTCACCAACGAGGCCCATTCAAAGATGGCTTACTCAGAGGGCATCACCACCATTGATGCAATAGAAAAGCGCTCTGGATTCGACTTTTACACTAACGTTCCAAAAGAACTCCAAGACGCTGCGGAAAGCAGCTCCAAATCCTTATGGTAAAAAAACAACTGACTACAACTCTCCTCCTGCCCCTACTTGCGCTGGCAGCCACATCCTGCGTGGCACCCGAGAAGGAAGCCACGGTCCTGTATGTGACGGTGCCCGCCATTAACGTTTCGGCCGTGGACACCCACCTTGACGCCATTGTCACCTGCGACGCAAAATGGACCGTAACCCTGGACGACGAATCCTGGGCGCGCATTGAGTCTACGGAGGCCAATTCCCAGGGCGGAATATTCCGTATGGTGTTCGGGTCCAACGCCTCCGAGGATTCACGCCGCGTAGGCCTAGTCACAAAATCAGGAGAGAAAGTTTTCAGCCTTGTCATCACCCAGGGGGGTGCCAGCAGCTTTTTCTCTCCCAGGAAAATAACCATTTCTGGGGCCGAAAGCGGCTTTACCCGCTTCACAACGCCTTCGGCCTGGAGTGCCGAAGTCACGGAGGGGAAAGACTGGCTCACCCTCAAGACAACGTCCGGGAGTGCCGGAATAGTGAACCTTGAATGCGTCCCCGCAGACGCCAACGAGAACGTAGGCGCAAGGACCGCCAACATCAAGGTCCATATTGGGGACATCGCCTTTGACGTCCCCGTAACCCAGGGGCAGAAGGACGTGATTTACCTTGAACCGGGCACTAACATCGACATGCCTTATGAGGGCGGGGAATTCTCCGTCCTCACCAAGAGCAACGTCAATTACTCCATAGCGTGCTCCGACAGATGGGTCCAGCACGCCACCACAAAGGCCCTCAACGAGGCTACGGAGCAGTTTACCGTAGACCGCAATCCCGGGGCCGATACCCGTGTTGCATCCATCGCCTTCCGCGCAGAGGGCATCCTCACCACAATCACCGTAACCCAGGAAGGCCACGACCCCATCCTTGACATCTACACCCCCACCCTCAGCGGCATCTTCGGATACAGCTGCGAGTTCGGCCAGGATTACTGGAACCAGAGCCTTTCAAGGACTTCGGCAACGGGAGAATACTCCTACACTTTCATGAGTTCAAAATTCCTCTCCGTCTACGAGATTGCCGGAATTGACACCACCGCGGAAGTTGGCGACACCTTTGACATCAAGGTCATAAGGCAGGAAAAAGCCCAGCGCGGGACAGAGAGGAGCCTCACCGTCACAGTTGTTGGGGCCGATGACTCTCTCATGTGGCTAAGAGCCAGCGAAAACACTTGGCTAATAATTGAAAAACAGCAGTAAGGAGGGAAGACATGATGAATACATTCAAAGCAGCTATATCGGCCCTTGCCGTACTTATTTCAATAAGCGCAGCGGCTCTTCCGGCAAAGCCCGGGACATTCAAATACACCCAGCCGGACGGCACCACGCTTACGCTGGAGCGCCACGGAGACGAATTTTTCCACTGGACCACCATTGCAGGCACAAGCCAGGTTGTGGAACTTGATGAAGACGGCTTCTGGAGAAACGCTACCCTTGACGAAGGTGCGCGCGCACTTGCCCTGGAGCGCAGGGCCCGGGTTAACCGCGAGCGCCGCGGCATAGCCCCCAGGACCCACACGGACAACATAATGACCCACGGAGAGCGCCACATTCCGGTGTTTCTTGTAAATTTCTCCGACAAGTCTTTCAGCATCAGTTCCCCCAACGAGAAATTCACCAATCTCCTGAACCAGAAGGGATACTCATACAACGGCGCCACCGGCTCTGTGCAGGACTTCTACGTGGACAACTCCGGCGGTACTTTCACCCCTGTCTTTGACGTTTACGGGCCCGTGACGCTGGATAACAACATGGCTTATTACGGCAAAAACGTAAACAACTCCGACCAACGTCCGGAAGAGGCACTCTTCCACGCCTGCCAGAAACTGGACGACGAAATTGACTTCTCGGAGTACGACTACGACAACGACGGCCTTGTGGACATGTGCCTTTTCTACTATGCCGGCTACTCCGAGGCCGAAGGCGGCCCTGCCAACAGCATCTGGCCGCATTCCTGGAATGCATATTACAACTCTACCATCCGTAACACTTACTTTGACGGCAAGAGACTCGGAAATTATTTCTGCACCGCCGAACTCAAGAACTACTGGGGCTCCACCATGTGCAGTATCGGCCCCACCTGCCACGAATTCGGCCACTCCCTGGGCCTTCCGGATTTCTACGACACCGATTATGAGACTAATGGTGAGGCCGGCGGCCTTTACGTCTTCTCCACCATGTGTGCAGGGCCTTACAACAACGACAGCAACACTCCCCCGTACTTCAATGCCGAAGAAAGGGTATACCTTGGCTGGATGATCCCCGAGGACATTCTGGAGCTTCCTTCCGGCCTCAATGAGATTTCTCCGGTGCAGGGAGATATCGCTTACCGCACAAGCACGGGCACTGAGGGAGAGTACTTTATCTATGAGTGCCGAAACGGTCAGGGCTGGGACGCTCCCCTTCCCGGCGGCCTTCTGATTTACCACGTTGACAAATCAACGGTCAGAAAAGTGGGTGGCAACACCCCCTATGAGCACTGGAACGACTGGTATTATTACAATTCCATCAACGCCTACGGCAGCCATCCCTGCTTCTACATTATCCCTGCGGCAAGCCCTAAGTCGCTGAACTATAGCGGCGACGAATCCCGCATTGTCTTTCCCGGGGCAAACAAAGTGACAAGTTACACGCCCATTGACTGGAACAAGAAGGAAACCGGCGTGGTGATTTCAGATATCGCTTATGCCGGCGGAAGGGTTTCACTGTTTGTGACAAGGGAGGTAGATGAGCCGGACGAGCCCGTGGAGCCGGAGAAGCCCGAAACCCTTGCAACCTTCGGCCACGACTGCATTGCGGATCCCGGCTTCGGCTCTTATGAACAAGGGGCGGAATTCGCCCTTGAGCTACTTCTTGCCGAAGGCCACGAGTCTACGTCGGTGTCCTGGTCCGTTGACGGTGTAGCCGTCACGTCCGCTACCGTAGCCCTCACTGCCGGAGAGCATCTCATCAGGGCCGATGTCGTGCTCACAGACGGCACGCGCGAAACCTTGAAGCTTGCCGTTACGGCAAAGTAGCTGCTCCTTATCATGCCCGGCCCAGCCCGGGCATTTATTTTGCCGCACCCCTCCGCGTAATGCCGTGCCGATGCAGGTTAACTGCTTTATTATTAGACACTTACGAATTTCTTTGGAATTACCCGTTTTCCCAAAGAACCGCGTAAACGCCTGAATGACAGCAATTTAAGTTGCACCGCTCTCAAGAGTGGTTGATCTGCAAGTCTCAAAACAATGGGACCTAAACACTTTTTTGGAAAAATATTCGTATCTTGCAGACGGAACGAAGATCAGTGCAATGGATTCAACCGGAACAAGTTACAGGTACTATGGCCCCATGGTTTATACTGTTGGGGCAGATGGCGACAAGTCCTTTATGAGCGTGACTTCCTCATCCCCGGAGACCCGTTACCGCTTTACCGGGAAAGAGGACCAGAGCCCTGCCTTCGGCATCTCCTACACGGATTTCGGCGCCCGTCACTATAGTCCTAATCTCCGCCGCTGGTTGGTTCCCGACCCGCTCAGCGAGCAGTACTATGACGTAAGTCCGTATGCCTATTGTGCTGGGGAGCCAGTGAATCTAGTAGATGAGGTAGGGATGAAGCACCAAGAAGAAGGTGTTATGTCTCCTAGCCAAGATTCTCACAGAAATGCAAACGTGACGCAAGAAAATATTGAACAAATGATGAATTCTAATTTGGATAAATCAACCGTCAACAGTCAATAATCGAACTTCCATATTTTAAAACATTTATGAAAATATCAAAGAATTATTCTAAATTTATTTTTATAGTTGGCATTGTAATTCTATTCATTGTATGGGCTCTTTTGAGCTCATACAATGAAGTACAGAAGCATTTGATGCTTACTTGTACGAATACTCTTATTTTCGAAAAACAAGACTCCCTTGACAACTACTCTTTCCCGAATTCGGAATCAGAAAGATTTAGAATTTCCGGTTTTTTCAGTCCCTTCCCTATCAACTTAGAGAAAGATAAATCAACAAAACAGAGTTATAAATATCATCTGAATCCCGGGCTAAAGCTTTATTCGAATAACCATATGTGGGTTACTTTTGAGAGCGACACATCGGTTATGATGCGAAGAAGGGCTCAGTTTACAGATTACCTAAGAGTTCATGACAATCTATATAGTATTGTTTTAGAGCCCATCACGATTCCTAAACTATTTTTCTATGACGCCCCGCTAATAGATTCATTGGACATTAATCCAATTGCTTATGTTTATGATGGCATTATAGCACGCGTCAGAACAAGAATAGAATACCATACTGCGGACGCTATAAATGACATTTCTTTTGTAATGCGGAAAGAACCATTTTATAGTTTATATTTCACTGTTCTATTTCACGACAATTTGACCAACAATTATTACTTATTGGAAGAATTACCGATAGAGGAAACGACCCGGGGACTTTATTACTATCCGACATGCTTAATTGACACAACCGGATTCCCTTTTGAGCGGTACACAAAAAGTTACGCGTCAGAATTAGGTACACTTTATGAAACCAAAAAGACATTAATACCAAATGATGGGCATACGCATCCAGAAACCTTCGAGTTTTATACGGTTTTAGACACTAATAATCACTATTTCAAGTCCGTATCATATAAAATAGACTATTCCTATGCCCAAGAGAAGTGCAAAGACTTACGAAAAGACTATTACGATGTAACACGCAGATTGAATACAGTTATCGATGAGTATCGAAGATGTAACAACAATTAGCGCAATGGACTCTGCGGGAACTGGTTATATCTATGCGGGAACGTTTGTTTACCGGCGGGATTCTACTGGAGTACTTTCGTTTGAAAGTGCAAGGGGGGGGCACTATGAGGATACTCTAAACGTCTTAAACTCAACTCCGTCATTTTTGACGCTTTTTGCGGGATTTCAGTAGCGCGCGCGAGTGAAATCCCGCATTTTGAGCTTAATTTGAGGGATTTCAGTACAGCACCTTGCTGAGAAACAGGGCGTTGCCGGGAACGGATTCGCCGGCGTCCCCGCGAGTGCCGTTTTCAATGAGTTCGGCTATCCATTCGGGCCGATGTTTGCCTCGGCCCACTTCTATCAGTGACCCTACCGTAGCGCGGACCATATTCCGCAGGAAGCGGTCGGCCGCAATGCGGAAGTACCAGTAGGGATGAGATTTCTCGACTTCGCCTTCGGCTCCGCTCGAAATGACAGAGGAGGGGTCGGCTCCGCTCGAAATGACAGAGGAGGAGCCCGAAATGACAGAAAGGTACGAGGGCGTATAAGGCCTCCAGAAGGCATCGAAGACGGTGCAGATGGAGGTTTTGTTGTCCGTGCCGGTTTTCTCAAAGCAGGAGAAGTCGTGGGTGCCAAGGAGATACCGGCAGGCCTCGTTCATGGCATCAAAATCCAGGACCGGATAGCCGCACTGCCAGCTCCATGGAGCCACGAAAGGGTCTTTCTGCCTGTGAATGAAGTAGGTATATTCACGGCGGCGTGCACCGAACCGCGCATGGAAATCATCGGGCACAGGAAGGACCTCATGAACCACCACGGAACGGGGCAGAATGGCATTTAATTTGTAGATAAAATCCGATGTCTCATAAGGCAGGGGCCCGTCAAAATCAAAGTGGGCAATGTAGCCTACGGCATTGACGGCGGTGTCCGTGCGGCCGGCGCCGGTAACCGGAACAGCCCCGCCAAGAAGCCTGGAAAGAGCCTGTTCCAGAGCGGCCTGCACAGACGGAGCGGTGGGCTGGATTTGCCAGCCGCAGAATTCGGCCCCGTTATAGGAGAGACAAATGGAATAACGCATATGCAAATGTAAGAAAATATATGGAATCAGTAAACATTCGTGAGCTCAACGAAAGGATTCAGAAAGAGAGTGAGTTTGTAGACATGCTCACCCTGGAAATGGGAAAGGTGATTGTGGGGCAGAAACATCTTGTGGAGAACCTCCTCATCGGCCTCCTCTCCGGCGGCCACATTCTCCTTGAAGGCGTCCCCGGCCTTGCCAAAACCCTGGCCATCAACACCCTCTCACAGGCAGTAGACGCCAAGTTCAACCGCATCCAGTTTACCCCGGACCTCCTGCCCGCAGACGTAATCGGCACCCTCATCTACTCCCAGAAAAACGAGAGTTTTGAGGTTCACAAGGGCCCCGTTTTCGCAAACTTTGTACTGGCCGATGAAATAAACCGTTCCCCGGCAAAAGTCCAGAGCGCCCTTCTGGAAGCCATGCAGGAGCACCAGGTGACAATAGGAGACCAGACATACAAACTCCCGGAGCCGTTCCTTGTAATGGCCACCCAGAACCCCATTGAACAGGAAGGCACATATCCCCTTCCGGAAGCCCAGGTAGACCGTTTCATGCTCAAGGTGGTTGTCTCCTACCCCGCCAAGGAAGAGGAGCGCCTCATCATCCGCATGAACAACACCGGAGAGTTCCCCAAGGCAAACGCCGTCATTAAACCAGAGGACATCATCCGCGCCCGCAGCGTGGTGCGTGACGTCTACATGGACGAGAAAATCGAGCGCTACATAGTGGACATAGTGAACGCCACCCGTACACCTTCGGAATATGGCCTTAAAGACCTTGAAGGCCTCATTTCCTACGGCGGCTCCCCGCGTGCCAGCATATCCCTGGCTGCAGCCTCAAAGGCCTACGCCTTCATAAAGCGCCGCGGTTACGTGATCCCCGAAGACGTCCGCGCCGTATGCCCGGAGGTCCTCAGGCACCGCATAGGCCTTACCTATGAGGCCGAAGCCGAAAACGTCACGCCGGAGCAGATTATAGAGAATGTAATTAATGCCGTGATAGTGCCTTAATGAGATTTCTCGACTTCGCCTTCGGCTTCGCTCGAAATGACAGATAAGTATGACACCAGAGGAACTCATAAAGAAGGTACGCAAGATTGAGATCCGGACAAAGGCCCTGAGCCACCAGATCTTTGCCGGAGAGTACCATTCGGCCTTCAAGGGGCGCGGAATGGCATTCTCCGAGGTAAGGGAGTACCAGTGGGGAGACGACGTCCGCTCCATGGACTGGAACGTGACGGCGCGTATGAATTCCCCGCACGTAAAGGTGTTTGAAGAAGAGCGTGAACTCACGGTGGTGCTAATGGTGGACGTATCCCGCAGCGGGCTCTTCGGCACGGCGGTAAAGACAAAGCGCGAGCAGATTGCCGAAATTGCCGCAACCCTTGCCTTCAGCGCCATCCTGAACAACGACAAGGTGGGCTGCATCCTTTTTGCCGATACCGTAGAGAAGTTCATACCCCCGGCAAAGGGGCGCACTCATTTCCTAAGGATAATTCGGGAAATACTTGAGTATGAGCCGCGTATGGGCGGAACAAACATTGGTGAAGCCCTCCGTTACCTGACAAGCGCCATCAAGAAAAAGTGCACCGCCTTTGTCCTCAGTGACATGCTGGACGTGAACCCAGACGGCACGCCGCGCTACGAGGAAGCCCTTAAAGTTGCCGTCAACCGCCACGACATATCCGTGATAAGGGTGACGGACCCCAGGGAGAAAACCCTCCCCAACGTGGGCCTTGTGCATGCCAAGGATGCCGAAACCGGAGCGTCCCGCTGGATAAACACCGGCTCCAGGGCCACGCGCGAGGCATATTCCAAGTGGTTCGGCACCGCTACCACAGGAGCCGACAAACTTTTCCTGAGATACAAGGTGGACCACGCGGATATCGGCACACAGGAAGACTTTGTAAGGCCCCTCATGACATTATTCGCCGCAAGATGAGACTTCAGACATTCATAATACCAGCACTTCTTCTTTGCTGCCCGCTCCTTGCACAGGAGGAAGAGCCCGGCCGCCGCATAGAAGCCGGTCCTTCCTTCCTTGAAGCGCTGCAGAAAAGAGATTCCGTGCTTGTGCTGGACCAGTTCAACTACGGGCTCGAGCTCAAGGGCATTCCGGAGGGCACGCCTATCGGCCTTCCTTCACTTGACGAGGAAAAGAAGGAGAACACCCTCCAGAGCGCCAAGATGCTCGTCCTCTCAGACTGGCAGCTGGACTCCGTAAAGGTAAGCTCCAGGAAAGATACCGTTGCGCGCTACGACATTAAGGCGTATTTCAAGATCACCCCCCTGGTGCCCGGAGACTTTGAACTTTACCCGCTGGAAGCCGTTGTGGGTAAGGACACCCTTGTTTTCATAAGGCAGACCCTCCAGGTAACGGAGCCGTCCATAGACCTTGAAACCTTTGAGCCCCACGACATCAAGCCGCAGGTACTGTTCCCCTACACATTCAAGGAAATAGCGCCTTACCTTGCAGGCCTCATACTTTTCGGCCTTCTTGTATGGCTCCTTGTGTGGTGGATCAAAAACAGGCAGAAGAAGGCCCAGGAAAAACTTGACACGGAGCCTGCCCACATAAAGGCGCTGCGGAAACTGGACAAATACCGCACGGACAAATACTGGGACCCCAAATACCAGAAGACCTTCTATTCAGGGGTCACGGATATCCTGAGGGAATACATTGCCTCCCGCTATGAGATTGGTGCAATGGAAATGACCACCGCGGAGATTTTTGCCGGGCTCAAGGGCTCTGACATCCCCCAGGACCTGTACCAGGAAATGAAAGACCTCTTTGAAAGGGCCGATTTCGTGAAGTTTGCCAAGTACCTCGCCCCCGACGAAGACAACGCCAAGGTCCTCCCCGGAGCCGTGAGGTTTGTTACAACAACGTATCAGAGTTCTTTAGAACAGGAGATTCCCGGTCAAGCCGGGAATGACGTAAAGTAATGTTTTTTGAATATCCATATCTTCTTTGGCTTCTAGTTGTCCCGGCACTTCTACTGGGACGCTACCTGTATATAGAGTTAAAGGACAGGGATCCCCATTTGAGGGTGTCCAGCCTGAGCCAATGGACGGCCGGCGGCCGGAGCGTACTTGAATGGATAAGGCACATCCCGTTTGCGCTCATGGAAGCCGCAATGGTGCTTCTTGTGATAGCAATTGCGCGTCCACGCTCTTCCACCCAGATTGAAAAAGTGGACACGGAAGGCATTGACATAGTGTTTGCAATGGACGTTTCCACGTCCATGCTTGCCCGTGACTTTACCCCGGACCGCCTTAGCGCCGCTAAGGACATAGCCATCGAGTTCATTGCCCAAAGGCCCACGGACCGCATGGGAATAGTGGTGTTTGCCGGAGAAAGCTACACACAGTGCCCCCTTACCACCGACAGAGCCACCCTCATAAACCTCATGAAGGAAGTCCAGACAGACCTCATTGAGGACGGCACCGCCATTGGCAACGGCCTTGCAACGGCAGTGGCCCGCATGAAGGACTCAGACGCCAAAAGCCGCGTGATAATCCTTCTCACGGACGGCGTGAACAATATGGGAGAGATAGACCCCTCCATGGCATCGGAAATTGCGAAGACCTATGGAATAAGGGTTTACACAATTGGCGTGGGAGCAAACGGAACCGCCCCCTACCCAGTCCAGACGCCATGGGGCATAGAGCTCAGGGACGTTCCCGTGGAAATTGACGAGCCCCTCCTGAAGGGTATCGCCCAGGACACCGGCGGCAAGTATTTCCGTGCCACGGACAACACCAAGCTGGCCGAAATCTATGCGGAAATCGGCCAGATGGAAAAGACCAGGACCACGGTGGATTCTTTCCCCGTCTATAAGGATTTGTATCATGGTTATGCGCTTGCGGCATTCATCTGCCTTATGATGGCGCTTCTCATAACCGCACTGTTAAGGAGGCTGCCGTAGTATGCTGATGTTTGCCGAATATAAGTTTCTGTACCTTCTCATCCTTATCCCGATTATCCTTGTGGGATACGGCATTCTGAGGTACCTCAGGGGAAAGAGGGTAAAAGCACTTGGAGACGAGGCCCTTGTGAGGGAGCTCATGCCGTCGGCCTCACGCGCTAAAGGCTGGGTGAGGATATCATTCTTCTGCCTTGGCCTGATGTTTCTCATAATTGGCCTTGCAAGGCCCCAGACGGGCGCAAGACTGGCCGAAAGAAAGACTAAGGGCGCTGAAATCCTTGTGGCGCTGGACGTTTCCAACTCCATGCTGGCCCAGGACTATTCCCCCAACAGGCTGGAGAGGGCCAAACTTGCCATTGCGCGCCTAACGGACAAACTCCAGGAAGACCGCATAGGCCTTGTAATCTTTGCCGGAACGTCCTTTGTGCAGCTGCCGGTAACAACGGACTACATTAGCGCCAAGATGTTCCTTGGGTCCATCGACACCGGTTCCATCCCCGTGCAGGGAACGGCCATAGGAGACGCCATCCGCCTGTGTACCAAGAGTTTCAGCGCGCAAAGCGAGAAAAGCCGCGTGATTGTGGTCATCTCCGACGGCGAAGACCATGAGGCCGATGCCGTTGAAAGCGCAAAACAGGCGGCGGAACTTGGCATAAAGGTGTACACCATTGGCGTAGGGTCGGCCGAAGGCCAGCCTATCCCCATGGACGGCGGCCTGCTCAAAGACCGCAACGGTGAGATTGTGGTCACACGCCTCAACGAGCAGATGCTCCGTGACATCGCCCGCGCCGGAGGCGGGGCATACATCCACGCCGGCAACGAGGAATTCGGCCTGAATCCCATCATTGACGACATCCGCCGGATGGAGGACGAAGAATTTGGAAGCATGGTGTTTGAGGAATACGACGACGAGTTCATGTACTTCCTTGGCGCAGCCCTGCTGTGCTTTGTGATAGAGATTCTCATCGGCAGGCGCAAACCGCGCCGCAAACTTTTTGAGGTATGAGAAAGTTACTGTGCATAATACTATTGACCCTGTGCGGCATTGGAGGCGCATGGGGCCAGAGAAGCGATTTCCGGCGCGGAAACCGCGAATTCTGGTCCGGCGAATTTGACAAGGCCGACATCAGTTACCGCAAGGGCCTGCTTAAAGACAGCACCAGCGTTGCTGGCCGATACAACCTTGCAAACAACCTGTACAGGCAGGGCAATATGGACGAAGCCGCAAGGCAGATGGATTCCGTTCCCGAAGACAGCGTGCTTAGGTATAACTTTGCTCCGGCGTTTTTCTATAACCGCGGAAACATCGCCATTGCCCAGCAGGACTGGAACAAGGCCGTAGACTGCTATATAAAGTGCCTCCAGCTTACCCCCGACGACATTGACGCCAAGGAGAATTACACCTATGCAAGGTACCATATCCAGAATCAAGACCAAAATCAAGACCAAAATCAAGACCAGAATCAAGACCAGAACCAGGATCAAAATCAGGACCAAAACCAGGATCAGGACCAGAATAAGGATAAGCAGCAGCAGGACCAGAACCAGGACCAGAACCAGGACCAGCAGCAGGACAAGAATGACAGCGCCGGAGAGAAAAAGCGTCCGGTGGAAATAAGCCCCCAGCAGGCTCAGCAGCTGCTTCAGGCCATACAGGAAAAAGAGAAACAGACTCAGGAGAAGGTAGACGCCCAAAAGGCCGCCGCCCTTAAGTCCCGTCAGAAGGAAAAGAATTGGTAGGATGAAAAGGATAGTAAGCATATTTGCAGCAGCCCTTGCCGTAATTTCGGCATGGGCCCAGCCATCCATAAGGGTTGAAGTTCACAATATAGTTGAGCTCCAGGAAAGGTTCAACGTTGGATTCGTGGTGGAAGGAGAGAACTCCCCCTCAAGTTTTGAGTGGGAAGCCGGAGACGACTTCACGGTGGTGTGGGGCCCCCAGAAGGGCTCTTCCACAAGCATCCAGATAATCAACGGAAAAACCACCCGGTCTTCCCAGACCACCTACACCTACATCCTGCAGGCCAAAAAGACCGGAACATTCACCCTGCCGCCGGCAACGGCCCGCATAAAGGGGGCCGAAATCCAGTCCAAGGCCGTGCAAATCCAGGTTGTGGGGAGCGGAAGCGGCTCCCAGCAGGGTTCATCCCAGCAGACGCCCGGTCAGGCCGGGCGTGACGACACCCAGCAGGCCTCACGCGGAGACTCAGATATTTTCATGAGGCTTTCCCTGAGCCGGAATTCGGTTGTGGTGGGAGAGCCCGTTACGGCAACCCTGAAAATCTACCACAGGGCCAACCTCGCAGGCTTTGAGAATGTCAAGTTCCCTTCATTCAAGGGCTTCTGGAGCCAGGAAGTGGAGGCTCCCGCAAACATCGAGTTCCAAAGAGAGCAGGTGGACGGTGTAATGTACAACAGCGCCGTTCTGCGCAGGTGGGTGATTATCCCGCAGAAGGCGGGGGAACAGCCCATCGAGCCCGCGGAGGTAGTGTGCCTTGTGAACGTCCAGAGGCCCCGCGGCTCCGGGTCTCCGTTTGACGATTTCTTCGGCACCGGATATGTCACAACCAGGCAGAGGGTTACCACTCCGGCACGGTCGCTGAGCGTTTCGGCCCTTCCTGCTGGAGCACCGGCAAGTTTTGCGGGAGGCGTGGGGCAGTTCAAGGTGAGCGCCAAAGTGAGCAAGGATTCCCTCAAGACGCATGACGCCGCGTCGCTTGTTGTGACGGTGAGCGGAAAGGGCAACATAGCCCTTGTGGAAGCCCCCAAGATTTCCTTCCCTCCGGATTTTGAGGTGTACGACGTAAAGACAAGCGTGAACACGGACAAAAGCGGAACTTCCGGGTCCAAGACATTTGAGTACCCGTTCATCCCGCGCAGTCCAGGAGACTTCACCCTGGGGCCGGTGAACTTTGCTTACTACGACGTAAATGCCCGGCGATATGAGACGGTATCTTCCGCGGCGCTGCCAATCTCGGTGGCACGGTCGGCCTCATACGCACAGGACGGCGGTTCTTCGGCCGGCGGAAATACGCTGGTTGTGGACAGGAAGGGCGTGAAGAGCCTGGACCAGGACATCAGGTTCATCCGGACCAAGACTACACTGCAGGCCGGGAACAGCTTCCTGGTATATTCCAAAGCATGGTGGGGCACCATCATTGCCCTCATACTGCTGGGCCTTGGATTCTGGCTTGGCTTCCGTAAAGTTGCCGCACGCATGGCCGATGTTGCCGGAACCCGCAACCGCAAGGCCACAAGGCAGGCACTGAAGCGGCTCTCGCAGGCACGGGAATTCCTTGGCAAAAACCTATATACGGCTTTCTACGAGGAGCTCCATCGCTCCCTCCTTGGCTTTGTGGGTGACAAACTGGGCCTTGACATGGCAGAGCAGAGCAAGGAGAATATCTCCGCGGCGCTTGTGTCCGGAGGCGTGGCACAGGGTGTGGCCGATGATTTCGTGGACCTTCTTTCGGCCTGCGAGGAAGCCCGCTACTCCCCTTCTGCGGGCCACGATGCTATGAGCGCGCACTATGAAAAAGCCGTCTCACTTATTACGGCTATCGACTCTTCCATGAAGAAAAAACCTTCTTCCGGCGCGGGTGCCGCGGTAATGGCCCTGCTGCTGCTTGTTCCGTTTGGCGCCGCCCACGCGGCCGAATCCTACCCGGATTCCCTCTGGCGCTCCGGCGTGGAGGCCTACACGGCCGGGGATTATGCTTCGGCCCTGAAGGACTTTGAGGATGTCCGTGAGACCGGGCTCATGTCAAAGGAACTGTACTACAACCTTGGAAACTCTTATCTGAGGAGCGGGGAAATCGCCCAGGCAATCCTGTGGTACGAAAGAGCCTGCAGGCTGGACCCCTCCGATGCCGATATCCGCTATAACCTTGAATACGCCCGTGCGCTTACCCAGGACCGCATTGATGAGGTTCCGGAGATGTTCTTCCAGCAGTGGAGGCGCGGAGTGTGCTACCTGCTGCCGTCAAATGCATGGGCCGTTATTGGGCTTGTGAGCCTGGCGCTATTTGTTGCCTGCGTCCTGCTGTTCCTTCTTGGAAGCACCGCCGGACGCCGGAAACTCGGCTTCTTCCTTGGAATAGCCTTCCTTGTGGTGACCCTTCTTGGCTGGGATTTTGCCCAGTGGCAGCGCTCTGAGGCCCTGCGTCAGGACATGGCAATCGTGATGAAGCCGGTCTCCTCCGTCAAGAGCTCCCCCTCGGCCGATGGCGCCAAGGACCTGTTCATCCTCCACGAGGGCACGCGTGTGCGCATTTTGGACAACGTTGGCGGCTTCTCCAACATTGAACTGGCGGACGGCCGCCAGGGCTGGATCCCCGCCAGCGAGATTGAGGTGATTTAAGGTAAGACAACCCTTGCGGAGGAGCAGTTTTTTTAGTATCTTTGCAGATTGATATAGAATATAAACAAAGTACTAAGATATGCCCTTCCAAATTCTTCAAGCAGACACCCTGGAAGCAATGGCCGAAGCCATCAACCAGGCTGCCGAAACTCCCGTAGCCCAGGAGCCCCAGCAGATGAGCGAGAGTCTCTTTTCCATGTTCACCATGGGCGGTCCCCTCATGTGGGTACTCCTTGCCCTTTCAATCCTGGCCGTTTACCTGATTGGCCGCAAGTGGTGGGTCATCAAGAACGCATCCAAGATTGATCCCCACTTCATGAAGGACATCAGGGATTACCTCACAGACGGCAAAAAGAAGAGCGCCGTAACCCTGTGCCGCAAATACGACAACCCCGTGGCCCGCATGATCGAAACCGGAATCGGCCGCATGGGCAGGCCCATGGCCGATATCCAGAGCGCAATCGAGAACATCGGCAACGTGGAAGTGGCACGCCTTGAAAAGGGCCTTCCGCTTCTTGCAACCATAGCCGGCGGCGCCCCCATGATCGGTTTCCTTGGCACCGTAATGGGTATGGTCCAGGCCTTCTTCAACATGTCAAAGGCCGGCAACAACATTGACATCACCCTCCTCAGCGGCGGTATTTACACCGCAATGCTCACCACCGTGGGCGGCCTCATTGTGGGTATCATCGCATACTTCGGCTACAACTGGCTCACCTCCAAGGTCAGCGACCTTGTGTACCAGATGGAAAACTCCACCATGGAGTTCATGGACATCGTAATCAACGAACCCACCAAGGAAGAGGAGTAGCGCCATGGCACTCAAGAGAAACACCAAGGTAGACGCGCAGTTCTCTGTATCCTCCATGACGGATATAGTGTTCCTGCTGCTTATCTTCTTCCTGGTCACCTCTACGCTCATAAACCCCAACGCCCTCAAGCTCCTCCTGCCCAAATCCACGGGCCAGGTAAACGCAAAGGCAACTGTGAGCGTAAGCATCAAGGACTGGGGAGATGACACCTACACCTACCACATCAACGGAGACAAGGAGCCCACGGAGTTTCAGGATGTGGAAGACGAACTAATCGGCCTTCTCTCACAGGAGGAGGATCCCACTTTCTCCATCTACAGTGACCAGACAGTCCCCGTAGGAGAAGTTGTACAGGTTATGAACATTGCCAAGAGGAACCACTACAAGGTTATCCTGGCAACCCAACCGGAATAGCACATGCAACCGTACCAGCGCAAGCAGGAAAAGAGTGAGAAGAACGCTGGCGTAATCGGCATCCTGGTTACGCTGGGGCTTCATGCCGCCGCGCTGGTGGTGTGCCTCACAAGCGGGCTCACCTACCTTGACCCTCCGCCGCCGGAGCGCACATCCCTTGTAATTGAATTCGAGGAAGAAGAGGAAGTGGTAAAGCCCGTCCAAACCCGCGTGGGACGCCAACCCCAAGCCGAGGAAGTGGACCGCGAAAAGGCGGTGGAACTGGTCCAGAAGGCCGAATCCCCGCATGTGAACGACAGGCCCAACGTAACCCCCGCCACCAAACCGGACCCCGTTGGAGACGTGGATGTCCCCACTCCGGAACCGAAGGAAGAGCCTAAGCTTGACCCCAGGGCGTCGTTCCCCGGCATGAGCCAGAAGGACAACAGCGCCACAACGCCCCATAGCGCCAAAGACGCATCGGAAGGCTTCAAGGCCGGCCAGCCGGACGGAAATACCCGTGAGGGCAAAACCGAAGGCACCGCAAACGCCCACCTAAAGGGCCGAAACGTAATTGGATCCCTTCAAAAACCTGACTATCGTAGTCAAAAAGATGGCGTTGTAGTAGTATCTATTAAAGTTAATCAGTATGGTCAGGTGACTGATGCTGTACCTGGTGCAGTCGGCACTACTTTGATGGATAAAACACTTTGGAATGAAGCGCGTATTGCTGCACTGAAAACGACATTCAATCAATCAGCCAATGCACCTCTAGTTCAAGAAGGAACTATAACTTATATTTTTAAACTGAAATGATATGGGTATATGTCTCTGAACCCATAGCCACCCTCGGCTTTGTAAGAGGGAGGGGTCGGCGAAGCCGACGGTTCAGAGACATATACCCATATCATAAAAAACAAATAAAAACAAATTAAAGCCCGTGAGGGTGTACGTATTATGGAAGACAACAAAAGAGGTACGAGAAAACGTATCGTAAGAAAGGCCGAAAGCACCGGCCGCGTAGAAAAAGTAGATTATTCCACCAGCCGCAGTTTCTCTGACGGAGACCGTCCCGCAAGAAGGAGCGGCAGCAGCGCCCCGTATGGTGAGCGCCGCGGAGCAGGCCGTGGAGAGCGTCCCGCATACGGAGAGCGCCGTGAAGGCCGCCCCGAAAGAAGCTCCTCCTACGGAGAGCGCAAGGGAGCAGGCACCTCCAGAAGCAGCTACGGAGCCCCCAAGAAGGGCGCCGGCTTCGGCAAACCATTCAAGAAAAAAGACGGCGCACGCGAAGGCATGAACGCCATGCTCAGCCGCAAACCCCAGGTGAACGGGCATTACTCCGACAACGACACCGCCCCCACCGAAATCAAGGAGGTTGTACGCCTCAACAAGTTCATAGCCAATTCCGGCATCTGCTCCAGAAGGGAGGCCGACACCATGATCCAGAGCGGTGTTGTAACCGTAAACGGAGAGGTTGTGACGGAACTCGGCACAAAAGTGAACATCCTCACAGACGACGTCCGCTTCAACGGCCAGCGCCTCAAGGGTGAAGAGAAGGTTTACATTGTGATGAACAAGCCCAAGGGCTATGTGACCACCGCCAGTGACCCTCACGCAGAGAAAACCGTGATGGACCTCCTCAAAGGCTGCCCCACAAGGGTGTTCCCCGTGGGCCGTCTGGACAAAAACACCACCGGCGTTCTCATGTTCACCAACGACGGAGAAATGGCCGAACAACTCACCCACCCCTCCTACAACAAGAAAAAGATCTACCAGGTAATCCTGGATTCCCCCCTGAGGGAAGAGGACAAGGAAAAGATCCTTTCCGGCATCGAGCTCAGCGACGGCGTAATTTCGGCCGATGAACTTGAGTACATCGACGCCCACGACCACCGTCAGCTTGGCATTGAGATCCACTCCGGCAAAAACCGCATTGTCCGCCGCATATTCGAGTCCCTCGGCTACGAGGTCCGCGCCCTTGACAGGGTGTACTTCGCAGGCCTCACCAAGAAAGGCCTCAAGAAGAGCGACTGGCGCTACCTCACTGAAGGTGAAGTGAATATCCTCAAAATGGGAGCCTACGTATAATGGCACACAGGGCAGGATTTGTAAATATCATCGGCAATCCCAACGTGGGTAAATCCACGCTGATGAACGCCCTTGTGGGAGAAAAGCTGTCCATTGTGACGGCCAAGGCCCAGACCACCCGCCACCGCATCATGGGCATCGTGAGCGGGGAGGATTTCCAGATTGTGTACTCCGATACCCCCGGCATCCTCAAGCCCAATTACAGGCTCCAGGAAAACATGCTGGCGTTTGTAGACACTGCAATCGGGGACGCCGACATCATCCTCTATGTCACCGACACCGTTGAAAAACCGGACAAAAACGAGGCCTACATAGAGAAACTCTCCCGCGTGGAGTGCCCCGTGGTGGTTGTGATAAACAAGATTGACATCTCCAACCAGGAGAAGGTGGTGGAACTCATGGACTGGTGGAAGGAAAGGCTTCCCAAGGCCGAAATCATCCCGGCTTCGGCCCAGGAGTCCTTCAACCTTGAGAGCATCATGGAGGCCGTTTCTTCACGGCTTCCGGAGGCTCCCGCGTGGTTTGACAAAGACCAGTTCACTGACAAGAACCTCCGCTTCTTCGCCTCTGAGATTATCAGGGAAAAGATTTTCCTCAACTACTCGGAAGAGATTCCGTACAGTTGCCAGGTAGAAATTGAGTCCTTCCACGAAGGCGAGGAACGCTATGAGATAAGCGCCGTAATCTATGTGATGAGGGAGTCCCAGAAGGGAATAATCATCGGCAAAAAGGGCGCTATGCTCAAAAAAGTGGGCACCCAGGCACGCCTTGAGATGGAAGATTTCTTCCAAAAAAAGGTTTTTTTGACTACATTTGTAAAAGTGGACCCCGACTGGCGGGAAGACCGCAAGGAGCTTCGCCGGTTTGGGTATGAATTCTAATTTTTATGGCAGAAGATTGGGACGACATCAAGAATAACCAGGAAGAGGAAGACGAGGAACTCTCCGAAGACGCCTCTGCGTCCGGGAAATTCGACAAACTCCTTGGCGGAGACAGCAGGAAGTTCAAGCTTTCCGGAATGTTCAAGGAATGGTATCTGGACTATGCGTCCTACACCATTCTGGACAGGGCTGTGCCGCACATCGTAGATGGCTTCAAGCCTGTCCAGAGAAGGGTCCTGCACACCATGGCCACAATGGACGACGGCCGCTACACCAAGGTTGCCAACATTGTGGGCCAGGCCATGCAGTATCACCCCCACGGAGATGCGTCCATCCTTGGAGCCCTGGTCACCCTGGGCCAGAAAGGGCTTCTCATAGACTGCCAGGGAAACTGGGGAAACATCCTCACCGGAGACTCCAACGCCGCGCCCCGTTACATTGAGGCCCGTCTCTCCAAGTTTGCCAAAGAGGTTGTATTCGACCCCAAAGTCACCCCCTGGATGACTTCCTATGATGGCCGAAACCAGGAGCCCACGGAGCTCCCGGTGCGTTTCCCGCTACTGCTTGCACAAGGCACGGAAGGCATTGCCGCCGGCCTCAGTTCAAAGATTCTGCCCCATAACTTCAACGAGCTCATAGACGCTTCAATTGCCATCCTCAAAGGAGAGCCGTTCGAGATTCTCCCGGACTTCCCTACCGGCGGCATCGCAGACTGCTCAAAGTACAACAAGGGCAAGAGAGGCGGCATGGTAAAGGTGCGCGCCCGCATCAACAAAGTGGACAAAAACACCATTACCATCACCGAAATCCCCTACGGCAAAACCTCCCAGGGCATAATAGACAGCATCATCAAGGCCAAGGAGAAAAAGAAGATAAACATCAAGAAGATAGATGACATGACCACGGACAAGGTGGAAATCATCATCCATCTTCCGGCCGATGTCTCCCCTGACAAGACCATAGACGCCCTTTACGCCTTCACGGAATGCGAGACCAAGATTGCTCCCAACGCCTGCGTAATCCGTGAAAACAAGCCGGTGTTCCTTACCGTAGACGAAATCCTGGAGTACGACACCTACCACACCCGCGACATTCTGAAGGCGCAGCTGGAGGTTAAACTCGGGGAACTGGAGAACGACTGGCACTACAGTTCCCTGGAGCGCATCTTCTTTGAGAACCGCATTTACAAAGTGCTGGAACAGAACCAAATGAGCTGGGAGGAACAGCTTCAGGACATCCTGTCCCAGATGCTTCAGTACCAGGACCTTCTTCACAGGCCCATTGTCATGGAGGACATCCTCAAGCTGGTTGAAAAGCCGGTTCGCAAGATATCCAAGTTCGACACCAAGGCCCTGGATGAGAAGATTTACGCCATCGAGGACCAGATGAAGGAGGTTAAGGACCACCTTGAGCACATCACGGAGTTCACCATAGACTGGTTCAAGATGCTCAAGAAAAAGTACGGTGCAGCCTGGCCGCGCCTTACGGAAATCTCTTCCCTTGAGAACATTACGGTCACAAAGGTTGTATCCAACAACGCCAAGCTCTATGCAAACCTGGAGGAAGGATTTGTGGGTATCGGCCTCAAGAGAGACGAAGGAGAGTATATCTGCGACTGCTCTGACCTCTCGGAGATAATTGTTATTGCAAAGGACGGCAAATTCCGCGTCACAAAGGTGCAGGACAAGGCTTTCTTCTGGAAAGACCTCCTGTATGCCGGCGTTTTCAACCGCGGAGACGCCCGTACCATCTATAACGTGATTTACCGTGACGGCAAGGCAGGCTCCTACTTTGCCAAACGCTTTGCCATCACCTCCGTCACCCGCGACAAAGACTACGACATCACCACCGGTGCCGAAGATTCCCGCATACTCTGGTTCACCGTAAACCATAACGGTGAGGCCGAAACAGTACGCGTTTCGCTTCGGCCCAAGAAAGGGCTCAAGAAAACCCAGCTTGAGTGGGATTTCTCCGGCCTTGCCATCAAAGGACGCGGCTCCAGGGGCAACCTTGTCACCAAGAATGCCATTGCGCGTATCCAACTGAGGTCCAAGGGTATAACCACCCTGGAAGGCAAGGACATCTGGTGGGACCCCGACATCCAGCGCCTCAACGAGGACGGCCGCGGAGAGCATCTTGGCAAGTTCTCCGGAGAAGACAGGGTTCTGGCCATTTTTGCCGACGGCTCCTACTACACCACTACCTACGACCTTGTGAACAAGTACCAGGGAGATGTGGTCCGCATAGAAAAGTTCGATCCCGGCCGCGTTTACACGGTGGTTTACTGGGACAACTCCGCCAAGGCATACTACGTAAAGCGCTTCAGCTTCACGGAAAGCAACAACAACCCTGTGGTCTTCATATCGGATTCCCGTGGCTCAAGGCTGGTTGACATCAGCTCAGATCCTTTCCCTCAGATGATTCTCACCTTCGGCGGGAAATACGAACACCGTGAGCCAGAGACCGTTGACGTCTCCGAGTTCATCGCCCGTAAAGGACTTTCGGCCAAGGGCAAGAAGTGCTCACCCTACGACCTCAAGTCCGTTGAGTTTGGAGAACCTCTGGAGAAGGAAGTCCCCGAAGAAGACAATGACACCCCGGACATGGCCGATGACCTTCAGGACATGAATGAAGATGAAGCGACCCCGGAGGCGAATGACGATGTTCCTGAGGACGATGACAGCAGCAGCTCCGGCGGCGCCGTAGACTTTGACGACTGGGAGCCTACGCTGTTCTAGCAAACGCCCAAATTGTTGCGGGTCATCGGCCTAACCGTCGCAGGTCCCGGCACCTGGGCGGCCATTAACACAAAAACGGCCTTTTTTGCGTAACCAAAAGCCCTTTGGGCACGGCATTACACAGATTTGGCCGTTTTTGTGTAACCAGCGGCCCTGCCATAGTCTTTTGAGTTTACAAACTGTGACACAATGTGCCTGGGCATGTGTAAAACCCGTGCTATGTCGTCCTTTGAAATGCCATATTTCTTTGACAGTGTCACCACTAGTTTTCCCTTTTCATCTGCACCCAGTTTATAGACAGATTTGCCTTGATAATCGCGCAAAAGCATTTTTGAAAGAATGTCCTGTATTTCAATATCCGAGAACTCAACTTCCTCTCCCAAGTCTCTGGACACAGTGACAAACGACTCATAGTCTTTTACAAGGCGTGTGGAATAATCCTTTACTCCGTGAAACAGTTTTTTTACCATGCGGGTATCTACAAAAGATTTTGGAAGTAACCCCAGTTTTGGATGGAACTGCCAGTGAGATGGAAGACGCATCCTGGTACCGGTAAGTTCTTCCAGTTCCCTTGCTGTCATTTCAGATACTTTTCTCCCGTCTATCATTTGCGCCAAAACGGAATAGTGAAGATAGGCGCTCCCCCAAGGATAACCACCAATTGCCGCATATTGTTTTTCATAATGGTTCCTGTGCAGATACAGTATTTCGGTAATCATCTGCTCTTTTAAATTGATAGGCTTCAGTATAAATCCGTAATCTACGGGTAGCGGACTGTAACCATCTTTTACCAACCTGGCGTTCAACTTCATTTTCAAGTACAGGAATGCTTCTACGGCATTAGCGCCCGTACCGCTCAATATTATGTGAATATGATTGGGCATCAGCTCAAAATCATAAATCACCAGAGAGTACTTTATGCATATAATGCCTATGAGTGTCATACCATATGCGAACTGCACAATGTTATTGAAGATGTTTCCGGCTTTCCATCCATCTGTACATAAATGATAATAGCCATTTCCCATCTTCCTGTACTCTTCCCGTTGTCTTCTGTATGCCTCCATATACTTGTCATTTGTTTTCTGCAAATATGAGAAAAGTTATCCGTTTCAAACGTTGTAACACGGATAAAGTGAAAAAAAGGCATTTGGACACGCTGTGAGGCCGATTCCATTTTGAAAATTTTGCATTTTCTTGGCTTTTTTTTGCATTTTGTGTATTTTTGCCCCATGCTGATAACCCTCACAGGCTTCATGGGAAGCGGAAAAACAACAGTCGGGCGCATCGTTGCCGATGCCCTTGGATGCCCTTTTGTTGATCTGGACCAAAAGATTGTACGTAAAACCGGCCGCAGCATCCCTCAGATTTTCGAGTCAGACGGCGAATCCACCTTCCGTATTCTTGAGAAGAAGGCGCTTGAGCAAACCATATCAAAGTACAGCGAAACAACTGCAGTGTTATCACTTGGTGGCGGTACGGTTACGGTTCCCGGCGCTGTTAAGCTACTGCAAGAAAAATCGCTTTGTATATACTTGAAAGCCACGGTGGAAACGCTTCGTGCGAGGTTGGACGGGGACACGGCAGGTCGTCCGCTGGCGGATGACCTTTTTGCCGAACGCCTTGCCAAGCGTGAACCGCTCTACGAAGCTGTGGCTCACATTACCATTGATACTGATAGTCTTTCTCCAGAGCAAATAGCCGACGAAATAATCATTGACTGTCTGTAACCAGCGCATAAGCAGGGCCGCTGGTTACACAAAAACGGCCAAATCTGTGTAACGCCGTGCCCAAAGGGCTTTTGGTTACGCAAAAAAGGCCGTTTTTGTGTTAATGGCCGCC
>OCTW011531851.1_pt1 | contig 62377 bp, 93 predicted proteins | sample 1539671 | NCBI WGS metagenome assembly OCTW01 (sample SAMN02144230, study PRJEB22623) | gut metagenome | biome: sheep rumen | host: Ovis aries | place: New Zealand | reverse complement strand
AAAAATTCTCCGGGGGATATTTTTAGGTAACTTTTTCAGGGGTGTTCTGCCAGTGATATTTGTTTGACCTGTTTTTGGCTCCTTTCGATGGTGTGGAAACAACTTTAAAGCTGCTCAATACCCTTGACAAAGTTACCTAAAACTATTGGATTATATTTGGAAAGGAGATGGGAGTCTGTGGGAAGACGCAAAGAACCTACTAAAACTTCTAAACCTAAGAAGACACGTCCAGCACTCACTCCTGAAGGCCGAGAAGAACAGCTCATAAACCTTGCGTACAACCTTGTTGAGCAGCGACTGTTGGATGGAACAGCCACTTCACAAGAGACTACGCATTTTTTAAAGCTCGGATCAGTTCGTGGTAGAGAGGAACTCGAGAAACTTAGGCGCGAGAACGAGGTCCTTGCCGCAAAGAAGGAAGACTACGATAGATCCAAGCACAATGAAGAGTTATATTCTCAGGCACTAGAAGCTATGCGTACTTATAGCGGGGCGTTCGGCGATGAGTAAGTCATATTTATCGTACAAAGAACTAAGTCGCCTAGATTCTTTCGAAGAGCGCTTCGAATACCTTAAGCAAGGCGCAATAATAGGCGACGAGACGTTCGGATTCGATCGATATTTAAATCAGGGATTCTACAAGTCAAGAGAATGGCAGCAATTTCGCAAGAAGATAATAGTTCGAGACGAAGGCTGTGACCTTGGAATTAAAGATCGAAAGATTGGCGGTAGAATAATCATTCACCACATAAACCCTATAAGTATAGCTGATATTTCAGAAGGAGCCGATTCATTGTTGGACCCAAATAATGTGATTTGCGTGAGCCATGATACTCACAACGCAATACATTATGGAGATGCGTCTTTATTGACGCCATCAGAACCAACAGAAAGAAAACCAGGAGATACTAAGTTATGGTGAGGTGAGATAATGTCACTTTCAAACACGGCAACTCCGATTTACTATGGAAAATTCCGCGATGCCGTGCTTCGAGGCGACATCGTTGTAAACCAGTACATCTCCATGGAGATGAATAGGATCGATGATCTGATCCGAAATCCTGGAGTTTATTATGACGACCACGCAATAGACGGTTTCATTGCCTTTTGCGAAAACGAATTGACATTGACAGATGGTTCGGATTTGAACCTGCTGGATTCGTTCAAGCTTTGGGCAGAACAGTTGCTTGCGTGGTTTTACTTTGTAGAAAGAAGTGTTTACGAGCCAAACCCTGATGGACACGGAGGACGTTACGTCACAAAACGCATCAAGCAGAGGCTAATCAACAAGCAGTACCTCATAGTTGCAAGAGGTGCTGCCAAATCTATGTACCTATCTTGTATACAGAATTACTTTCTGAACATAGACACGTCTACAACAGACCAGATAACCACAGCTCCTACAATGAGACAGGCTGATGAAGTCATGTCTCCTATTAGGACTTCCATAACCAGAGCAAGAGGACCTTTGTTCAAGTTCTTAACAGAAGGTTCGTTGCAGAACACCACAGGATCAAGGGCCAATAGGCAGAAGCTGGCCTCAACAAAAGAGGGTATAGTCAACTTCTTGACCGGTTCTAAGATCGAGATCCGACCTATGACAATTGACAAGCTTCAGGGCTTGAGGTGTAAGGTCGCTACAGTGGATGAATGGTTGTCTGGCGATATTCGTGAAGACCCTATTGGTGCTATAGAGCAAGGCGCGTCTAAAAATAAAGACTATGTAATCGTTGCGGTGTCATCAGAGGGTACGGTTCGTAACGGAAGCGGAGATACCATCAAGATGGAATTGATGGATATTTTAAAAGGCAAGTATAACGCCCCGCATACTTCTATTTGGTATTACAGATTGGATGATGTAAGTGAAGTTGCTCATCCAGAAACATGGATAAAAGCAAATCCAAATCTTGGTAAGACGGTTTCATATGAGACTTACCAATTGGATGTAGAGAGAGCTGAGAATGCTCCAGCTACTCGTAATGATATTTTGGCAAAGAGGTTTGGGATCCCTATGGAGGGATACACATACTTCTTTACTTACGAGGAAACGCTGCCCCAGAAGCGAAAAAGAAGTTTCTGGTCTATGCCTTGTGCATTGGGCGCAGACTTGTCTCAGGGAGACGACTTCTGCGCTTTTACTTTCTTGTTCCCACTCGGTGACAGCACATTTGGGGTCAAGACGAGAAGTTATATTTCGTCAAAGACCCTTGTGCAGTTGCCTGTAGCGATGAGACATAAGTATAACGAGTTTATTGAAGAGGGTAGTCTGATGGTCCTGGAGGGGACTGTATTAGACATGACCGAAGTTTACGAAGATCTGGATAAACACATAACGGATTGTGAGTATGATGTCAGATGCTTCGGGTACGACCCTTACAATGCTCAGGCTTTTGTCGAGAGATGGGCTGCTGAGAATGGTCCGTTTGGAATAGAGAAGGTTCGACAGGGTGTTAAAACAGAATCAGTTCCTTTGGGCGAATTAAAGAAGATGGCGACAGATAGATTGTTGCTGTTCGACGAGGAATTGATGTCATTTACGATGGGTAACTGTATAACCCTCGAAGACACCAATGGTAATAGGAAGCTGTTGAAGAAACGTCGTGAGCAGAAGATAGATAATGTCGCTGCTATGATGGATGCTTATGTTGCTTATAAGCTTAACAAGGAGGCGTTTGAATAATGGACAGATGACTCAGGATCAGTTTAACCAGTTAAGTGTTATGGCACAGTCTTTTAGACAGTTGCTTTATAAATAGTTAAAACCCTGGCCAGGTTTAAATAAGTTATAGTTAAATAGAATCTAATAGTTAAAGTTTAAGAGGGTGGAGTCTATCTGCCCTCTTTACTTCTTTTAAGGAGTAAAAGAATGGATAGTATTCTTACATCTATAAAGAAGCTACTTGGAATAATGGATTCTTATACGCAGTTTGACGCCGACATAATAATGCATATTAATTCGGCAATAAATGTTTTGTCGCAAATCGGTTTAGAGTCAGCGGAAGGTTTTTACATTTCGGATGATTCGGCTACATGGTCGGATTTGATAGGCGATGGAACCGATTTAGATCTTGTAAAGACATACATATATCTGAAAGTCAGAATGGCGTTTGACCCTCCGACTGGGGCGGTTGCAGATTCTTTTAAAGAGATGATCAAAGAGCATGAATGGCGAATAATGGTTAAGGAGGATCGTGAATGAGTGAATTATACTTGATACATTTTAATAAGAACCACGATCCTAAAACCGGCAGATTTGCGCCTTCGTTGGGCGGTCCAACTTACGGCAGTAACGCGTTGCCAGGACCTACTTATCCTTCGACGTCTGTGAGAAGAGGTGGTAATGGCGATGGACCGTCTTGGCGAGCTACTAGATCTAAAGACGATTATGTTGATGCTGAGTGGCACGTTGTCGACGATACTGACACGAAGAGCGGAAATAGCAGAAAGTCTAACGACAGCCGTAGTAAAAAAGACGGTAATAATTCAAAGAAGGATCCAAAAGAGTCTTCAAAAACTCCTAAAGACAATAAAGTGTCTTCGAAAGAGGCAAAGGATAAAAAGGTAAAGAAGCCTAAAAAAGAGGCGAAGGACGCTATTTCCGGGAAATACGATACGATCAATAAAACCTTGGAATCGTCCGGAGACAACGCTCGTAAGGCCGCTGACGAATTGAGTAGTTTATTAGGGAAACCTAAAATTCCAAATACTAAAAAGATTAGACGGCAGATGTCTATGATGGATAATAAACAACTTGACGAGAGAATAAAACGACTCAAGCTTGAACAGGAGTATATGAAGTATGCCGCTGAGCCTACAACGTCCGTCGGGCGCCAGAGGGTAAGCAGTGCCGTTGATAGTCTCGGAAAGGTCATTACCGTTGGAAAGTATGCTGGTATGACGGCGTTAGCAGTTTGGAAGCTTACTCATTGGTATTATTTTTAAGGAGGTTTTTACATGCCCAATTTTGGCGATAGGTTGAAACATGCCTGGAACGCCTTTGTTGCAAACCAGCCCATCACTTGGGATTATGGTGGCGGAACCTCTTATAGGCCAGACAGGATGCGTTTCACAGGCGGTAATGAACGATCGATAGTCACTTCCGTTTATAACCGAATCGCAATAGACGTCGCGGCAATCAACATTAAACATGTAAGATTGGATGAGAATGAGAGATTAAAAGAGATAATGGACTCAAATCTTAACTCCGCTCTCACTCTCGAAGCTAATCTCGATCAGACCGGGAGAGCTTTTATACAGGATGTTGTCATGTCTCTTCTGGATGAGGGGTGCGTGGCAGTAGTTCCTATAGACACAACAATTTCGCCTAAAATCAGTGGCGGGTACGACATCATCTCAATGCGTACCGGTAAGATCAAACAATGGTATCCATCTGATGTGAAGGTAGAAGTCTATAACGAGCGAACCGGTAAACGTGAAGAGATAATCGTGCCTAAGAAGTCTACTGCTATTATAGAGAATCCATTATACGCTGTTATGAATGAGCCAAACTCTACATTACAGCGTCTAATAAGAAAGTTAAACCTGCTTGACTACATCGATGATCAAAGCGGGTCCGGGAAGTTGGATCTTATTATTCAGCTTCCTTATGTTATTAAGTCGCAAACCAGAAGGGATCAAGCAGAGAGGCGTCGTAAAGACATTGAGATGCAGCTCTCAGAATCCAAGTATGGTATTGCATACACTGATGGAACTGAGCGAGTTACTCAGCTGAACCGTGCGGTAGAAAACAAATTGCTAAATCAAATCGAATACTTAACGAGTATGCTATATGGCCAGTTAGGAATGACAGAGGAGATTTTCAAAGGAACTGCCGACGCTCAGACAATGCTCAATTACCATAACAGAACTATTGAACCGATCATCTCGGCTATAGCCGATGAGATGAAGAGGAAATTCCTTACGCAGACCGGAAGAACTCAGGGCCAGTCGATCGCATTCTTTAGAGATCCGTTCAAGCTTACGCCGGTTGAGTCGGTTGCTGAGATCGCGGATAAGTTTACAAGGAACGAGATCATGACGGCTAACGAATTCCGTCAGGTTGTTGGGCTTATTCCTTCTGATGATCCTAAGGCAGATGAGCTGCGTAACAGTAACATGCCTGCTGAGGATGAGCCGCAGGAAGCATTACCGGCACCAGAGGAAAAGAATTCCGGTGTAAACATCGACGATTGGTTCAATGAGTAAAGAAAGGAACAATTTCAAAATGAAGAGCGGTTTTGATTTTGGTGGCTATGCTACCAAAAACGATTTGAAATGCTCTGACGGAAGAACTATTAGAAAGAATGCATTTGCCGATAACGATGGTCAGACAGTACCTCTCGTTTGGCAGCATATGCACAATGATGTAGAGAATGTACTCGGCCACGCCCTTCTTGAGAACAGAGAAGATGGCGTTTACTGCTGGGGTAAATTCAACGATAGTCCTAAAGGCAGGATGGCGAAAGATTCTGTCCGTAATGGAGACATCAGATCACTTTCTATCTACGCTAACCAGCTTAAGGAGACTGGTGGCGACGTTCTTCATGGAGCTATTAGAGAAGTTAGCCTTGTTCTTGCAGGAGCAAACCCTGGAGCATTTATAGATTTCCCATTTCTTGAGCATGGTGACGATTCCGATGTCACTGAAGCTTTCATCTACATGGACCAGCCTCTTGAGCTGATGCATGCAGATAAGAAAGAGAAAGAAGACGATAAAAAGGAAGAGAAACCTGAGGAAAAAAAAGAAGAAAAGGAGGAACCTAAGAAAGTGGCTGACGACGCAAAGAAGACTACTGAAACTAAAGAGGGCGAAGGCAAGACTGTAGCTGACGTTCTCGACACACTGACTGATGAACAGAAAGAAGCTGTTTATTACGTTGTTGGAAAGGCCGTAGAAGAGGCCGAAGGAAAAGGTGGTTCAACTGAGAAGGAAGAAGTTGAACACGACGACATGGAGGGTACTGATTTTATGAAACACAATGTATTTGACCAGGGCACAGCTCCTGAAGATACACTCTCTCACGCTGAGATCAAGTCAATCATCGACGACGGCAAGAAGTACGGAAGCCTGAAGGAGAGTTTCCTGGCTCATAAGGCAGAATACGGAATCGACAACATCGAGTGGCTGTTCCCAGAAGACAGAATGCTCAATACTCCGCCTGAATTCATCAAGAGAAAGCCTGATGACTGGGTAAACGTTGTAATGAGCGGAGTTCACCACTCACCGTTCAGCAGAATCAAGATGATGTTCGCTGATCTGAGAGAAGACGACGCTAGAGCTAAGGGTTACGCTAAGAAGGGTAAGCTGAAGAAGGAAGAAGTATTCGGTCTGCTCAAGAGAAGCATCAACCCTACTACTATTTATAAGAAGCAGAAGCTCGACAGAGATGACATCATCGACATCACAGACTTCGATGTAGTTTCATGGCTGAAGGGCGAAATGAGAATGATGCTGGACGAGGAACTGGCTAGAGCATTCATCTTCGGCGATGGAAGATCCACTCTGTCAGAAGATAAGATCTCCGAAACAAACATCATTCCGGTTGTTAAAGAGGAAGCTCTGTATAAGATGGATACTACTCTTACAGGCGACTTTGATCCAGAAGCATTTATCGATGCTTGCGTTAAGTCTCAGAACAACTACGAGGGTTCCGGAAACATCACTATGTTCATCGGCAACTCAAGAGTAACTGACCTGCTCCTGATCAAAGATGCTGACAAGCACAGAATGTATAAGGATCTGAACGAGGTTGCACTGGCTTGCGCTGTAAACAGAATCGTCAAGGTTCCTGACTCAATCGTTCCAGATGGCGTATACGCTGTAATGCTTGACCTGAATGACTACAACGTTGGTGCTGACAAGGGCGGAGCAGTAAGCATGTTCGATGACTTCGATATCGACTACAACCAGCAGAAGTACCTGATCGAGACTAGATGTTCAGGTTGTCTGACTAAGCCGTTCTCAGCAATCGTTATTAAGGAGGGAGAGTAATAATGGCTAAAATCTATCAGGACGCAAAAGACAAGTATGTCGCAGTTACAATTCTTACAGTTGCTGAAGCTTCAGCTCTTTCAGCTGAAGAACTGGCAGACGCATTCCACAAGGGCTGCGTGATCGATGTTAACGACGTTGAGTATACTCCTGTTTCTGCCGCTATGGAAGAAGATGGATCCGTATCTCTCACTTATCTTGTTGGCACCACAGCCACAAAAGTATACTCAAAGGAGCACTCTGCGTAATTTAAAATTAGGAGTAAAACATGGCTAAATTTTATGGAGCAATAGGGTTCACTCACACTGTAGAGGACCCGGATAATCCTGGCGTATGGTACGACGACGTTGTCACTCGTAGATACTATGGTGATATAACCGCTGATTACCGTAAACGTCAGAATGGAACAGGCACTAATGACGATATTAATCTGTCAAACATGGTTAGCATCGTTGCCGATCCTGAAGCCCTTAACAGTTGCTCCAACATTGTTTACGCCGAGATCAACGGGACCAAATGGAAGGTAACTAACGTGGAAGTTAGGTTCCCGAGATTAATACTGTCCGTTGGAGGTGTTTATAATGGACCGGAGAATTGAGCTTCAGGCTAAACTCGAGGCTGCTCTGGGCAGTCGTAACGTTTATTACAACCCTCCAGAGACAGTAAAGATGAGCTATCCGGCTATTGTTTATTCGAGAGGCGAAACCGATCATGTATTCGCTAATGATAGTAAGTATCTGAATAAACATGCTTATAACGTTATCGTTATTTCCAAAAAGCCGGATAGTCCAGTTGCAGAAGAAATATTAACTTGGCCTCTCACCCGACGTGTGAGGGACTATACAAGCGATAACTTGTATCATAACGTTTTGAACGTTTACTATGATTAAAGGAGAAATGACAAAATGGCAAAATTAGTATGGGATGCTAATGGCGAACGTCTTTACGAAACTGGTGTGAAGAACTGTGCACTTTATGTTATGAGCGGTTCTTCATATGGCGAAGGTGTTGCCTGGAATGGTATTACAGCTGTCACAGAGTCTCCTTCAGGAGCAGAGGAAACAGCCCTCTATGCTGATGACAATAAATACCTGTCACTTAGATCTGCTGAGGAATTTGGCGGAACTATCGAAGCATACACTTATCCTGATGAGTGGATGGAATGCGACGGATCAGCAAAGATTAATGGCATGGTTATTGGCCAGCAGGGAAGAAAGACTTTCGGTCTGGCTTACATCACGACTGTCGGTAACGACTCAGTCGGTAATGACTATGGTGAGAAGATCCACGTTGTTTACGGCGCAACTGCTTCACCGTCAGAAAGAGCTTATGCTACAATCAATGACTCCCCAGAAGCGATCACTTTCTCATGGGAGTTCTCAACAGTTCCAGTTGAAGTCGATATCACTGACGCAGGCGGAAATCAGCTGAAGAAGACTTCAGTAATTACTGTTAACAGTGCCGATTTCACAGAGCAGGCAGCAAAAGCTAAGTATGATACACTTAAAGCAAGACTGTTTGGACAGGACGCTCAGGAGGCATCCGATGGTCAGGCAGCTAAGGAAGACATCGCCCCTACGCTGCTTACGCCTAAACAGATCCACGATATTCTCGCATAATGATGGGCGCCTAATGCGCCCTTTTTTTTTAATTGAAAGGAGACGGAAGAATGTTAAAGAAGACTATTGAGTACACAGATTACAACGGCGAAAAGAGAAAAGAGGATTTCTACTTTAACCTCACTAAAGCTGAGATTATGGAGATGGAACTCGGCAAGCAGGGAGGTATGACTGGCTATATCGAAAAGATCACTAACGCTCAGAACGGCCCTGAGATCGTTGCTCTCTTTAAAGAGCTCATCCTTAAGGCGTACGGCGAGAAGGATCCTGATGGTAAGAGATTCATCAAGAACGACGCTCTTAGAGAAGCTTTCTCACAGACTGAAGCTTACTCCGAACTGTTTATGGAACTCGCTACAGATGCCGACAAGGCTGGCGAATTCATCAACGGTATAGTACCTCAGGACGTACAGGAGCAGGTTACCAATCTTACACCGGCTCAGATCGCAGCCAGAGAAGCAATCGCCAATAAATAGTTGGAGGTAGCAACCATGCTTGAAGTTGTGGTACCTAGCAGAGAGTTGTATGACGAATCCAGGAATCTCTTCATTACAACTAAAGAGTGCAAATTGCACTTGGAACATTCTTTGGTCTCACTTTCAAAATGGGAAGCAAAATGGCATAAACCTTTTATTACTGGCGAGCCTAAGACTAGGGAGGAAACTATAGACTACATAAGGTGTATGACAATAACTCAGAATGTCAACCCGGATGTTTATACTTACCTCCCTAATTCTGTTATAGAGGAAGTTTGCGAATATATCGAGGACCCTATGACTGCGACCACGATAACAGAGCGTAAGAAGCCTGGTGGTCGTAGTGAGGTCTTGACTGCAGAAGTTATCTATTATTGGATGATAGCTCTTGGTATACCGTTTGAGTGTCAGAAATGGCATTTGAATAGGCTGTTGACACTTGTTAAAGTGTGCAACGTTAAACAGGAGAAAGAACAGAAGATGAGCAAGCGTGATGTAATGAACCAGAACGCTGCTCTCAATGCCGCCAGAAGGAAAAGGTTGAAATCGAGAGGATGACCTATGATAACAATAAAACAGAAGGGCGATTTTAAAAAGTTCTTCTCATATATAGAGAGGCTTAGGGAAGCCGTTAAACTTGGCATCCTTGATAAATACGGACGTCTTGGCGTAGCAGCCTTGGCGTCTGCAACTCCTGTTGACTCAGGAGAGACCGCCGCTTCGTGGGATTATGAAATCGAAAGAACCGAAAGCGGAGTTAAAATACACTTTTTAAATAGACACGTAAACAAAGGTGTAAACATAGCCGTGATCCTGCAATATGGACACGGCACAAGAAACGGTGGATGGGTGCAGGGTAGGAATTATATACCTTCTGCCATCGCACCGGTTTTCGATAAAATTTTGAATGATGCTTGGGAGGAGGTTAAGAACTTATGAGTTCAATGGTTGACGAACGAATTGTCTCGATGGAGTTTGACAATTCTAAATTCGATAAAAACGTACAACAGAGCGTCGACAGCATAAACAACCTCAAATCAAGTTTAAACTTTGACGAATCTAAAACAAGTTTTAAGAATTTGTCCAAATCCGCAAACAGTATAGATTTGTCGGGTATAGAAAAGAGTCTTGACAGACTTAACCGTAGATTCTCGGCATTTGGCGTTATGGGTACTCAGGTTATTACTAATCTGACAAATCACGCAATGGCCACTGCTAAGAAATCTATGAACTGGCTTACTCAGGGAGTGATCCAAGGTGGTATAAACAGAGCTAAGAACATCCAGCAGGCTAAATTCCAGCTGGAGGGTCTTGGTGTTGCGTGGAAGAAGATCGAGGGCGACATTGATTATGCTGTAAGCGGAACGGCTTATGGTATGGACTCTGCAGCTAAGGCTGCTTCCCAGTTGGTTGCGTCAAACGTAAAACTTGGCGACAGTATGAAGACAGCACTGAGAGGTATCTCAGGCCTTGCTGCCATGACGAATTCGTCATATGACGACATGGCTCGTATATTTACGACGGTTGCTGGTAATGGTCGTCTGATGGGAGATCAGCTTAATCAGATTTCAGCCAGAGGTATCAATGCAGCCTCAACCCTTGGTAAATATCTTGGTAAATCCGAAAAAGAAGTTCGAGATATGGTATCCAGGGGGCAGATCGACTTTAAAACCTTTGCCGCTGCTATGGATGACGCTTTCGGTGAACATGCCAAGAAAGCAAACATCACATTCCAGGGCTCAATGTCTAACGTTAAGGCTGCGTTGGGCAGACTCGGTGAGTTGTTCGTAACCCCGCTTATTAAAGATAAAGGCCCTCTGGTTAAATTCTTTAATACGCTGAGAATCGTAATCGATAACATTAAAGACGCCGCCAAAGACGTAAGCGGGGAATTCTTAAATCCTGTTATCAAAGCCATAAAGAAGGCTACTCAGTGGCTGCGTAACCTTTATCACGTCACCGGTAATATTTTTAAGAGATATGAAAACATCGTTGGTGATGCGGGATTATCTGTTAAGAAGTTCGAGGAGAATGTAGCGAAGGAACTCAAAAAACAAGGCATAGATGTTAAAGGACTCGAGAAGAAGTACAAAGATCTTGGCGGGGTTTTAAAGCATATAAGCAACGAAGACCGTCTTAAAGCTTTGACTCGTGCGTTTGATAAAACCACTAAGATTTATGACTCCGGAGCGGATTCTTTAGAGAGTAAAGCTGCGAAGTTCCAGAGCACAGTAACGAAGTTAGCCGGCAATAAAACAGAGATCACAGATAAAGATAAAGACTTTATTAAAGCTTTAGAGAAAGAGGGATACTCGTATAAAGATCTTAAGGGTAACATCAATGATATTTTAAAGGGCGGTAAAGATTATAAGATCGCTCTTGAAAAGATGACTGCCTCGCAGCTTAAAAGCATAGGCGCGACTAAAGATCAGGTAAAATTGATGGATCATTGGAAGCATTCAGCCAAGATGGCCGGAATGTCCTTCAATGATTACGTTACAAATCTGCATAATCTTGAACAGCATGGTTCCGGCGGAGTGTTAATACTCAGGACTCTAAAGAACGTTCTTACTGCTATTCTTAGGCCGTTAGGCGCTATAAAGAAAGCATTCTATAACGTTTTCGGCGGAGCCAATAATGAGGTTGAGATCTATAATCTCATTTACGCCATCGAGCAACTTAGTGAAAAGCTCATAATGTCTGACGAGACAGTTGAGAAGTTAACTAAGACTTTTGAGCTTCTGTTCACATTTATCAAATGGGGCGCTAAGATAGTTGGCGGTGTTCTGTTTGTCGCTTTAAAAGCTGCATTTGAAATAATATCTGCATTCAGTTCAGATTTCTTAGATATAACGTCCGATTTCAACGGCTTCGTTAATACGTTGAAGGCTAGATTTACTCCGCTTTTGACGATGGCCGTTGACAAGATAAAAGAACTTACAAAACTGCTTGCTCCATTAGCCTCGTATCTTCTTAAGCTGGTGACACCGTTTAAGAGGCTTGACTCAATAATCCATACCTATCTTATAGACAATGGGTTGTTAAACGCGATGCTCCAGTGGGGCAACATAATGTTGAACCAACATATCAAACACATTAAAGAATGGTTCAATACAATGGGCAAATCCAAGGTCGTTGAGGATCTTAGATTGCGTTTGAAGCTGTTGTTGGTGTTGTTTAATAAACTTTTTGGAGAGGGGCCTAAGAGGATAAGAAACTTCCTCGACACAGTAAAAGAACTTAACAATGCCAACATTTTAGACGTTGTTAAATTACAACAAGCGTTTAAGAAAGACATACTTGACTACTTCTTCGACATAAAGAAATTTAAAGCTATAGGTTCGTTTGCCGGACAGATAGTTAAGGCTTTGTTTAAGGCTATCAGAGATAAAATTGTAAAGACAGATTACAAATCTATAGGCACTGGCTTCATCGGAGGAATGAAGAAGATTTTGTCTATGATAGGCGGAAAAGCGAAATCTATAGACTTTTCAAAATGGGGAGATGTTGGTCATAAGATTTTAGAAGGTCTTTTGGAAGGCTTAAAGAGTGGCTCGGCATCGTTATTTAAAGCGATGGGCGGAATAGGCGATACACTTCTTGCAGTTATTAAAGGTGTATTGGGAATCCATTCTCCTTCTACAAAAGCAATAGAAATCGGCAAGAACATAATTGCGGGATTTGTAATAGGGCTTAAGGGCGGTATCGGAGAGATCCTAAACGTTGTTAAATACCTGTTTGGATCAGTTGGCCGATCTGTTCCTAAGTTCGCAAAGAATCTGTTTGTGATCATAGCTGCCTTTAAAATGCTGTCTCTTGTGGTTGGGCTTGTTAAAGGCTTGAAAACATTAGCTGGCCCTCTTACCAGTATTTCAGATTTACTGGCCGGTATGACCAAGGTCCAAAACCAGTTAGCTAAGAATCTTAAGGCGGCTGTTTGGATAGAATACGCAATTGCTGTTTCGTTATTTGCAGACGCAGTTATCAAACTTAGCAAGATGTCGCTCAAAGAAGCTGCTATAGGTTTAGGTTCTTTGATAATTATTCTTGGCGCTTTCTATGGAATTTCTTTAGCTTTGTCTAAGATAAACGACAAAGAATTAGCTGCAAAACTTGCTGGTATGACAGCGGTTGTAGTGGCTCTTGGCTGGTTCTTGATGAAAGCTTCAGTGGCCTTTTTCCTTCTTGGTAGAATGAGCCTTGAGAAGGTACGTAATGCTTCCATTGCTTTAGGTGCTTTGATGGCAGCGTTATTGATAATGACGTTGATAGCTAAGAAGCTTGTCGGTGGAGACAAAACCGATCTGGTAAAGGCTGAGGTAATGGGCAAGATGATGTCCGAATTTGCCAAATCATTACTCATTCTTTCAGATGCTATGAAGCGCCTTGGAAAACTTAACCCTAAGGTTGTTGGCCAAGCAAGCTTGATTATTTTAGGCTATTTAGGAGTTGTATCGGCTTTAATAGCTGTGGCTAACGCTGGAGAAGAGCTTACTGGTTTAGCTTTAGCAGCTACACTCATGGGATTCTCAACGTCGCTGATACTCCTTGCTATAGGTATAAGGGCTTTAGGAACGTTAGACTATAAATACGTTAAGCATGCTACGCCTATAATACTTGGATACGCGTTTATAGTCGGTTTGTTGTCAGCTCTAGTTTCTAAGTATGGTGGAACTGCAGCTGCTGCCGGCTTTGTTATGATGAGCTTCTCAGCGTCGCTTGTTATATTGGCTATAGGAATAAAGAAACTTGGATCGTTGAATGGTGGAGAAATAGACGCCGCCATGGCCGTAATTGAGAAATTTGGCAAGATAGTGGTTTTAGTAATGCTATTCACCACATTCGCTTCTAATGCGGCTAAATCCGCAGCTATATTTATAAGCTTCGCTCTTTCTTTAGTAATACTGGCCAAAGGTATATCCATGCTTGCCGGTTTGTCTGAAGAGCAGGCTGATAGAGCCCTTAAGATAGTTGAGAAATTCTCTGGAATAGCCATCGCCATGGTTATTCTTTCGTCTATCTGCGGTAAATACGGATTACAGACTGGAATAATGATTCTTTCCATGGCTGGTGCTATGTTGGTATTGGCTGCTGCTTGTGCGATAATGGCGATGATAGATCCGCAGGATCTTGCTAGGGTAACTGTTGCGTTGACGGTTCTTATGCTGGCATTTGCTGCTGTTATGTTCGCTGCCGGGAAAATTGATGGTTCCGGATTCAAGTCGCTGATTGTCCTGGCTGTCGCTTTAGGCGAATTGATGGCAGCCATGGTTATACTGGCCAAGGAAGATTATAAGAGCGTAATCTCTGCTGGTGCAGCTATTACCGGAGTTATGCTGTCGATGACGGCCATCGTTGTCGCTTTAGGGCATATGAAGACCGGAAGCTTTAAGAAGGCGCAGGGAAGTGTTCTGTTGATAATAGAACTCGTTGGAGCTTTATCTGGAGCTATTGCACTCATTGCCAAGTTCCCTGCTGAACAAACAATAGCTGCCGGTGCAGCAATCTCCGGGGCTATGTTATCTTTCGCAGCTTCAATGTTTGTGGTTTCGAAAGTCGCTCCAGTCATGACAAAGGCCATGCTTCAGATATCTGGGGTATTCGCCATAGTTATGGCTGTTATTCTGGGTGTTATGTTCGCTTTGGATAAATTGGATATTAACCCTAGCACTGAAGCGATTAATAACATCATCAAACTGCTTGCTACGTTCACATTGATGACTGGCGCATTGGCGCTTATCGGCCCGTTAGCGGCTCCAGCCGCACAGGGCGCAGCGGCCATGGTTGCTGTCATCGGCGTATTAACCCTTGGCGTTATGGCCATTGGCGGTTTGATTGAACTCATTCCTAAAGCGGAAGAGTTCATCAATAAGGGTATAAAGGTTCTTGTACTTCTTGCTCATGGTTTGGGTGAGATAATAGGTGCTATATTTGATGGTATGATGTCAAAAGGCACAGAGAACCTGCCTGAAATTGCCGATAGAATCTCGAAATTTGCTCAAAAGCTTATACCGTTCTTTACGATCATCACAACCATAGACAAGAAGTCTATACAGTCCGTAAAAGACCTGGCTTCTGCTATGACTACGTTCTCCGCGCTAGAAAAGACGCTTAGTTCTAACGAAGGCGGAGGTACTGGGCTCGAAAACGTTATTGCCGAGATGGGTGCGATAGCCGATGGGTTGGTTGCATTCTCTGAAAAGTTAAGCGGATTGAGCGATGAGTCAATTCAACGAATCAAAACCGCATCCAAGGCGGCTGCGGCTCTTGCTGAGTTTGCTAATTCAATACCTAATACTGGAGGTATGGCTGCAGCGTTTACTGGCGATAATGATATTTCTCAGTTTGGAGATAAACTCCCTAAATTTGCAGAGAATCTTGCCGATGCGGCAGAGAAATTGTCTCCTATAGACGAAAAGGCAGCAGAAAAGATCAGAAATGCGGCTTCCGCGTCAAGGGCGTTGGCCGAGTTTGCAGATGCTATACCTAATTCCGGTGGAGGTTTACAGCTTCTAACCGGCGAGAAAGATATCAGCGGATTTGGAACGAACCTTGCCAGCTATGGTACAAATCTTTCGAAATTCAGCGATAGCGTTAAGAATGTTAAGGCGGAAAATATTAAAACCGCAGCAGCGGGTTCAAAAGATCTGGTTGAGGCACTCAACGGTATCGATTTTAAACCGTCCAAACTCATACAGCTTTCAACAAGTGTTAGTGGATTTGGTCAGGGCGTCAGTGGATTCTATGAAAATATTAGCGGCGTAGACGTTGGTAAACTTGCAGCGTTCGACCTTGAGCTTAAAGCTTTAGTTAGTATTCTCGGGTCCATGGCCAATACCAATTTCGAAGGTGCCGGTTCGTTTAAGAAAGCTTTGTCCGACATAGCCGATTCGGCGTTAGATAAAGCCATGAATACTATTTCTGGCTATAAGGATAAATTTTCAAAGGCCATCGGCGAGCTCTTCAGCTCAATCTCTTCATCATCAAAGAAGAGCGGAGAGGGTATCAACTTCGGTTCTTCATTTAAGACATCGCTGTCTGCAGCTTTGAAAACCATTAACTCCTTCAGAGACAGGTTCTCTAAGGCTGGAGCTAATGTAGCTAGTGCTTTCTCTAAAGGCTTTAACGGTTCGAAGATTGGTATCGGGTCTGGCATCAAAACTTCATTAGCAGGATGTATTACGGTCATCAGTAACTACCGTGGTAAATTCCAGACTGCCGGTTCAAGTGTTGCTTCGGCATTCACTAAAGGTTTCAATTCTGGAAAGACCAGCATTGGCGGTGGAATAAAGCGAGCCATCAGCAAGTGCCTCAGTGACATAAGAGATTACGTCAGCAAGTTTAAAAATGCCGGCGAAAACATGACCAAAGGATTTGCCAGAGGAATAAACAGCCAGGCGTTCTTAGCTACCAATGCCGGTAGAGCTATTGCTGATAAGGCTTATAATGCCGCCAAGAAACGACTGGACGAACATTCACCTTCAAGAGTAATGCAGAAGGTTGGTAAGTTCTTTGCACAGGGTTTTGCTAATGGTATTGCTGACGGGACTAAAGAGTCAACGTTGTCTGCCGACACTATGGCTAGAGACGCCATGTCAAAGACTCTTATGGCGGTTGCTGAAATCAACGATATGATGGATGAAGGTCTTGTCCTCTCACCAACTATCGCTCCGGTTGTAGATACGACTGGTGTTAGTGCTGGATTGAGCGACATGAGTTCAATGATCAATTCCAATTATGCGTTTGGACTTGGGGCATCCATCAACATCGCTAAGCAGTCCGCTGAAGATATGGCGGCTACAATAGTTGACGGCGTTAGAAGTGCGGTCAGTGATTTGATCGATAACGCTCCAACACCTCAGTACAGCTTTGAAGCCCCTGTTACGCTTGATGGCCGCGAGATCGCAAGAGCTTCGGCTAGTTACACTCAGGATGAACTGGACAAGATCCAGGCTAGAAATAATCGTCAGTTAGGACTTGTATAAGGAGGGAAATTATTCAAAATGATGACTAAAAAATCTATGGCTATCAACGGGTCGTATATTGAAGCGCTCGTAGACGGCTATACAACCATTAATGTCACTGGAAGAGAATCCCTCAGTTCGAGCATAGAAACCGTGTCGGTAAGTAATCGGCACGGTTCTATTTATAAAGGGAAGACGTATGGTCCTAGAACCATTACTGTGTCTTTCGCAATTGAAGGGTACGATACTGACGACCTGCTTGTAAGGCTTGAGGAACTGAATTCTATTCTCGATCAGGAAGGGGTTCAGGTAACATTCTTAGACGAGATAGGAAGATTCTATTACGTAGACGCTTTCACGAATGTTCAGTCATCTATAACTGTTGGTGTATCGACTAATAACGCCGTAGCTACTGGATCGTTCGAATGCTACTGTTCAAACCCGTTCAAATACTCGACTACTGAGTATCTGGCTGAGCCTGAACTTGATGAAGACGGCTATCCTTTATTCATGGTCGACTACGACGGCACTTACAAGTCATTCCCGACCTTTGAAGTCGATTTCTACAGTAAGACAAAGACCGATATTTACGCCGACGCAAGAGACGGTAAAGAAGTCGCATATGAGAAGGCGAAAGTCTATGCTTATAAAGGCGTTGCTCTGGATGAGGAAGAATTCGAAACTGATACATATTTGTCAATAGTTCCAACTCTTGCGACGGCATACTCAGAGGATGCCGTATATTACACTTATGAGGAAGTTCGTGAATTGGCTGACGAGAGTGAGCCTGAAGATGGAGACGAGGAATTTACAGACGACCCTGATGCTGTAGTTTATATTCTGTCTGAGGAAGTCGATGAAGATTCATTCCAGCCCGATATGTATTACACTCTTAAAATCGAAGAGGCCGACAAATACGATGAAAATGTTGACTGGTATTACTTCGAGGACCCAGACTACATTCCGGAAGAAGCTCAAAGTGATTTGTCGTCTGATACCAATCCTGAAGAAGATGACATTTCAGGTAATGCCAATGAAGACCTTGGTCAGAATGGGTCTTGCGGGTATGTGGCGTTCGTAGATGATAACGCGAACATACTTCAGTTCGGCAATCCAGACATAGACAACATCGTAAAGAAGGCTGATAACGAGCAGACCCTTATCGATAGCGAGTTCAATAGATCCACTAACTACAGTGCAGACGTACAGGCTAAATGGATCAATGGTGGTGGGCCTAATACGGTTTACTGGCCTGCGACTCCAACGGAAGCCAACTTTTCACAGGGCGAGTATTATACACGCAAAGAAGGGACTGACGGTTTCTCTACTTATACAAGAGCGGAATCGTTTACGGCCGATACCGAATACTTTACAAAACAGGTTAGAACGAAAGACGGCGGATTCAATGAAGTGTTAAGAGAGAATGTTGTATATGGACAAATAACAACTTCTCAGCCAATGTTAGCATGGACTTCGTCCGAGCATGGTCTTACCTGTTCAGTCGCTCTCGAGAAAGTCTACGAGAGGACTGAAACGAGTTGTAAGCTGAAATTCAAAATCAGTATAAAAAGGACTGGAGATACTATACCGAAGAATGGCTCGACTTATAAGAAGAAAGTCAGATCCGGTAAGAAGCATAAATGGAAGACGTATAAGCACTCCGGAACTCAAATCGTTGCCCATATAACAACAGGCAGCAACGATAATGCTGTAACCGTCATCGGAACAGGTACGACCTGGAGCAAGGGGACTACTAAGAACGTAGACCTTTACGTAACCCTCAGCGAACTCAATGGCGGAACTCAGACTTATGGAGGAATGAAGTTCTACGTTTCATCTTCCGGTGAGTATAACTGCAATGTCGGCAATAAGAACCTCAAGGCTGCAAGTTTGCCTGTCTACATCCCAATGGCTCCTGATAAGTATTACCTTTCTCCTGGCTTTGTGGCTAACACCGGTTGGCATGGTCCTGTCATAACAAGGGATATTCCAGCCGATTCAAACGGCGATGTCGGAGCTATAGGCTTTAACTTTGAAGTTTCTGGTAAATACTGCGTAGGTAACGCTCCTAACTACAACCTCCAAAGAGGTATTATGGGTCTCTATGTCCTAGATGCCAATAACCGAATAATCTCTGGAATGGAAGTAGTCAAGAATGATAACAACGCTACAAATGCGTATGTCAGGTGTTTCCAGAACGACAGACAGTATGGCGATAATTCTGCGTCTGCCGAGTTTGTTAAATATGCTGATACTCAGATGTTCACTCTTGGAATGTCGAGGCATCCGGAAACAGGACTTATAACATATTCGTTCGAGACCAAGGTCCCTGATACGACGACAAAAGTTAAGGATCAACAAAAGACAGCATACAAGAACGTATGGGTTCCTAAAAAGGATAAAAAAGGAAAAGTTGTTAAGAATAAAAAGGGGAAAGTCGTCAAGGTAAAGAAACGGCAATCGTATAAATACTGGACTTATAAATCCCAGACTGTTTCAGGAAGAGCTGAAATGTCTTCTGTCACAACTGCAACCCCTTCTTATACTGTCGCTAAGAAAGTGGCGATAGCGTTCTATACTTATCGGGATATTCCGCATCTTACATGGCAGGGAATAACCAAAGCCAAGTTCACAAAGACCGGAATACATGACAGAGAAGAGCTTAACATATTCCACCCTTCAGACCAGCTTATAGTAGACTGCAATACTGCTACCGTACTCCTTAATAACCTTAAAGCGCAGAGATACGGAGCACTTGGTAATGACTGGGATAAGTTATATTTGGATGAAGGACTTAATCAGATCAAGGTTTACTACTCAGAATGGGCTAAGGACCCTATGGTATACAGACAGTGTTTGCATTCTGACAGTTGGTCTGCTACGACTAAGTATTATAAGAAACAAAACGATGACTACATCGAAACAGCGGTTACAGAAGCAACGTACAACCAGAACCCTAATGTCTGGTATATTAGGGAGCACGTTGAAATGACATTTAGAATGCGTTACAGAGAGGTGTTTATATGATTCTATATTTTGCTGACAGGTCTTTTACTGTTCAGGGCGTGGCTACAACAAGCCTTGACAGTCAGTTTGTCATAGTCAGTGACACTAAGACCGAATCTGTAGAAAAGCATATAAGCTCGCTCGACGTTGAGGTGTCGTTTAACGAAGATAACCGCAAAGAACTTGAAGAGCTGACTAATGCCGGGAATTATATTTTACGGTATGTCAGTTCTTCAGACCCCGATGGGGTTGAAGGCGAGGAAGCCATAACCAAGACATATACCCAGAATAACGTAACTGACTGCTTCACCATAATTGAGAGTGAAATCGATATTCAGGGGAAGACAATAAGCATCTATGCAGAAGATCTTGGTCTGGATCTGCTCAATGACATAGCAGACCCGTACGATCCAGGCAGTTATATGCCTGCCGCTGATTATATTTTAAACTTTGTAAGTAAAGCTGGGTTCAAGATAGGCCTGAATGAAATACCTTACGACACAAGAGCTCTGGCATGGACCGATACCTCGACCGTTACTGACAGACTCAACTCTATAGCAGCTACATTCGAGTGTGAACTGTCATATTCTTTCACGATCAAAGGTATGACCCTGACGGACAAGTTTGTCAACATCCATAAGAAGCGCGGAATCGACACTTATGAAATGCTGAGTATTGGGCGTAACCTCAACAACATCAAAGTCAAGAGAGTTGCATCTAACTTAGCAACGGCTTTGATTCCGACTGGGTCAGACTCGCTTAATCTGGTTGGATATGATTACGACGATGGCGATTTCTACGTTCAGGGCGGAGTTCTATATTCCAGAAAGGCTCTCGAGAACTGGCATAGATTCAGGACTGAAAGCGGTCATATTTTCAGGACCTTTTCGACAGAAGTATCTCAGCAGGAGGATCTGTTTCAGGCTGCGCTGAAAGAACTGAAGAAGGTTCGTGAGCCTGAAGTGAATTATGAGGTTGACATCGCTGAATTACCGGCGGGATTAGGTATAGGTGACAGAGTTTATGTAGTGGACGATGAAGGCGAACTGTATGTTCAGGGTAGGATCCTCGAACTCAAGACATCCGAGACTAACAAACGTCAGGAAGCGACAATTGGAGATTATAAGATACAGACCTCCGGCATTTCACAGGTTGTAGCGGATCTGGCTTCAAGCTTTGCAGAGGTCGCAGCACGAAGAGTGCTTTACACATGGATCATCTATGCTGAAGACAGCAGCGGTACGAACCCTTCAATGACGAGAGGAAGCAGGAACTTCACTGGAATACTTGCCAACCGCAGGAAAGAACTTACCTCTGATGAACAGCTGACATCAGAAGTATTGGCGGATGTCCAGTGGACGTTTATGCTGGATTCAGAAGCTGCCTCTACGGCAATAATAACTCTTGTGCCGTCAGACGGAACGATCTACAAAGGCAAGAAGATCGCTACTACTCTGACAGCGACCGTAACAGTCGGAGATAAGGTGATCCAGAACAAAACTCAGCTTGCGCAATACTTCGGGGCTAATGCTGAACTGGTCTGGTATGAAGATGGTGTAGAACTTCAAAATGAGGGGAATTTTACTCTTACTTATCAGGCTGATGATGGAGTTGAAACTGTAACTATTAGTTGTGAACTGGAGGTGAGCTGATGGCAGTAATCGCACAGACCCAGGTAACCCTTGCCAGAGTCGATGACGGCGAAAAAGGTGGAGTCGGCCCTCAGGGTCCTCAGGGCATCCAGGGCGAAAAAGGTGAAAAAGGTGACACCGGAGCTCAGGGTCCACAGGGAATCCAGGGTGAAACCGGCCCTCAGGGTCCACAGGGGATCCAGGGCGAACAAGGCCCACAGGGCGTCCAGGGTAAACAAGGCCCTCAAGGTGAACAAGGTCCTCAGGGCATCCAAGGAGAGACAGGACCACAAGGTCCTCAAGGCGATAAAGGAGACAAGGGTGATACTGGAGCCAAAGGAGACAAGGGCGACAAGGGAGATAAAGGTGAAGACGGCGCCAAAGGTGATAAGGGTGACAAAGGTGACATCGGCGTAAGCGTTACCAATATTATACCTGAATACTATCTCTCGACGTCCCCAACATCTGCTACCGGAGGCTCTTGGGATACTAAACAGCAGGCTTTTGTCAATGGAAGATATTACTGGACAAGACAGCATGTCTACTATAGTAATAATACCGATAAATACTCCACTGCAGTCTATGCTGAAGGTCTGACAAAGGCTAATCAGGCTGCTTATGACGCTGATGTAGCGGCTGCTTCTGCCGAGTCAAAAGCTCAGGCCGCTCAGACCAAAGCCGGACAGGTCGAGACTAGGGTCGGACAGTTATCTGACGATCTCGACGACCTTGAGGCTAAGGCAGCAACCATAACTTTCGTCAACGAGACTGCTTCAGGGCTTCAGGACCAGATCGACGGAGCAATTGAGTCCTGGACTGGTACTGTGGAGCCTACCAACAGCAACGAGCCAGCTAAAAACTGGACTGATAACGACACTAAGGACAAACATGTCGGAGACGTCTACTATGTTGTCAATTCCAGCTCTGATAAGGACGGATTCTGTTACCGTTACACCAAGTCTGGCTCAACTTACAGCTGGGTTTTGATCAAAGACTCCGACGTGACTAAGGCTCTTAGAGATCTTCAGACCGCTCAGAGCGATATTTCAGGTATCAAGCAGTTCGACTCTGAAATCACTACATGGAAAAACCAGACTGATACTGATCTGACCGAGTATAAAGCTCGAACCTCTCAGCTCGAGACTGATATGGGAACGAAGGTGTCAACTCAGGCGTTCAATGATCTTAGCGATACGGTCGATAACCATACACGGAGCATCGGAACGCTCAGTTCAACAGTTGAGACTAAAGCCGATGGCTCTACGGTAAGCACACTGAGCTCCAAGGTCAACACTGTAGAGCAGACAGCTAATAGCAACAAGACCGATATTTCAAACCTGACGAGAACCGTCAATAACAAGGCTGATGGCTCCACAGTTACGACTTTAAGCGGTAAAGTCAACACGATAGAAGACACTGTCGATCGTCATACTCAGTCAATTAGCGATTTGGAGTCTACAGTTGAAACTAAAGCCGATGGCTCTACTGTAAGTACACTGAGCGAAAAGGTCAATATAGTTGAAAGCACGGCGAATACTAATAAAGCTAGTATTACGAGTTTGACGACAACCGTCGGCGACAATAAAACCGCTATAGAAAATAGGGCTTCAGCCATAGAGCAGGACGTTTCGGGCTTTAAGCAGACCGTTAGTGCTACTTACACCACCAAAACTGATTTTAATAATCTGCAAATTGGTGGGAGGAATTTGTTAAGGGGGACAAAAGACTATAGAGGAGCCACTAGCATAAATCCGCCCACAGTTTCAATAAACGAAGAAAATGGGATTTCCTATGTAAGCATAAAGCCTTCGAGTGTTGGGTGGACGAATGTGATGTTTTTACCCGCTTTTCCTTTTAGCAACATAGACGGGAAAACGGTAGTTGTATCATGTGATGTTAGACTTGTAGACGACATTAGCTCGCCAACGAGTTCGGATTTTTATTTGACGTTGCAGGCGTTAGCAACCGCGAATTCGACGGGTAGAGTAGGAAATAAGGATCACTCGTATAGTTCGTCAATTTTAACAAAAGGTAAATGGGTTCGGTTGTTTTATACATTAGAGGTTGACAAAAACAATTGGAGTGTATTATCTGGACACAGTAGAGACGAGTTCCTTTATTGCTCTTTGGCGATTTACAACCATACGGCCGCTCAAATAGATTTTAAATGCGCGCAAGTTGAAATTGGCACCAAAGCCACTGACTGGACACCAGCTCCTGAAGACCTAGAGAAATACACCGACACACAGGTCGAAGCTGCCAAAGCTACCATCAAGCAGACAACTGACGCAATAACTTCAACTGTCGAAAAGATCAGATCACACAGATACCTCGTTTCAAGCAACTCAAGCGGAGCCACCTGGGCTAACTTCAAAGCATATTCTGCTGAAGGAGCTAACAATACTTTCGGAGTAACGTCCGGAGCGCTTGAATGCTCGGTTGGGGACACAGTATTCCTCAAATACTACGAGAACACTAATCAAGTATGGCGTTATATTCGCGGTACGGTAAAGAGCAAGCCGACAGTCGATACGTCTATCGTACTTACTTCTCACGGCTACGAAGACATCCTTCCAGTCGACACGATCAAATCCACCATCAACCAGTCGGCGGATAGTGTGAAGATACAGGCTGAGCATGTTGAGTTTCGAGGTAATGTAGTTTTTGAAAATATTAAAACGTACACCGATGCAAAATACCCTTCTTATGACGCCGTTAATGCTGCCATACAAGATGCAGCCGACGACAAATTAGATAAGAATTCGCTTTACGGAAAATTCGAATGGTCTGACGATGCTGCGCATATTTCATCGTATAACTCTAATGAATATTACGAAACAGAAATAGGCGGAACGGGAATCAATTTTAAATATGGTTCGAATTCAGATACTGCTAATACGGTAGCGTCTATTACCAAGGATAGACTTGTGATACATAAAACCATTGTGTTGAAAGAGATGCTAGTTGGAGAGTCTGCAACACAGCAAGGTTTATGGGCTTGGAATGTTAGAGATAATCAGAATCTTCAGTTAAAGTGGAAAGGGGGAGAATAATGGCATTAATATATGGAGCAACCGTTCAGTCTTGTTGGAGAGCATGGGCTGAATATACGGTGAGTGAAACGGCTACCACGTATACAATATCATTTATTGATGGTGGTATTCAGGCGATGAGTGGAACTTATCAGTTTTCTGTTTATAATGCTAGTGGTACATACTTAAGCAATTCAAATATTACGGCTACGGCAAAACTTGGAAGTGTAACTAAAACTGGTAAAACCAAATGGACGAAATCTTCTGTTGCAGATGATTATATGGGCATCCCATTCAATTCATGGGTAAATGCCAGAAGATGGGGGTTTGCTTCTGGAAACATAACTCCAGATTTAACTTCTTATCAGACAGACTGTTGGCCGGATTATACGCCATACATGGCGCTTCCAGACGATTTGGTAATTACTAAAACCGCTGAGACACAGACTGTAAGCTTGTCTTTCGCGCTCTCATGTCCAAGTTGGGATCGATTTAACAGCTCATCGGGCGCGGATACTACATATTCAAACAGTACTTCGACCGCCTCTAAAACCTTAACAATCCCATCTCTTGAACAATGGACATTGAGTTATGATGCGAATGGTGGAACTAATGCGCCAGAGACACAAACGGCATATGCTGGAAATTATATCACGCTATCAAGTGATCAGCCAACGAGAGAAGGTTATACATTCCTTGGCTGGGCAAGATCGAAAACTGCATCAGTGCCAACGTATAAACCTGGAATTACTACGAACATAGCAAGCGATACACCGATAACTATATATGCTGTTTGGGCATATGGATATGGAGTTAATATTAATTCTATAACATCAAAAAGGTGGAGCAGCACAAAAGCTGGTGGAGAAGACGACGAAGGCAAATATATTTTCATAACTGGTTCATACACATTGTCTGGTACATTAGAAAATGTCGGAACTCTCTCTGCTAAATACAGAAAAGTCGGGGCTAGCGATTGGACGGATGCTACAGGCTATAGTCCTCAAACAGCCACAAAAGAGCAGTCAGAAAGCACCAAAAATGTCAACTTTGAAATAGGACCGTTTGGTGGTAATGTTGATACCGATTCAACGTATGATGTTATGGTGTCTGTTGTAGATTCAGACAATAATACAAGCTCTTTAAACGATTATATTTCAACTGCGTTTTTTACCATCGACTTCAAAAAAGGCGGAAAAGAAGTGGCATTTGGAACGCCTGCAAACGATGATGACATCCCGCCAAATGGGCGTTTTAAATGTGGTATGGAAGCCGTGTTTGTTAATAGCTCCTTGGCGTTTAAAAACATATTCAACCTCTTCTACCCTGTAGGCTCGGTTTATGAGACGTCGCTCCCTAATGCCATTCCAAGTGGTGAGACAGAGCCAACTGTTGAGGACCTCGCTAACCTCGGAGTAACATGGTTCGATCCACACTATCAATGGGGTGGAACCTGGGAACTTATCACTGACAGATTCCTCGTTGGCGCAGGCAACTTATACGCCCTCGGTGCTGAGGATGGTAGTAAAGATGCGGTAGTTGTAAGTCACCATCATACGACTAACACCTATCACAGACACAACCTTGTTGGCTCTAAGTACGGCTCTAACTACTGTGCTGGAGGTAATAGATCTGGTGTTGGTGCTAATGACGCAGCTAATACTACATTATATACTAACTACGCAGGAAGCCAAACCGCTGCATCTACGACAGTCGGAGTCGACGGAACCGATAAGAATATGCCACCATACAAGGCAGTTTATATTTGGCACAGAACAGCTTAAGAAGGTGATCTAAATGCTAACATCCAAACAAATCCTCACCAACATGCAGAACGACAAACGTCTTACTGATTCAAGGTCGAGGTCAAAGAAAAAGAAAAACAACTATTCAAACATATACACACAACTCTTAGGAGAACTTGGTTATGCCGGAATTAAGAAAAACGGATATTTCACCAAGTTCTTTTCTTATGGTGTTGCTGGGCATTGTGCGAGCTTTGTCCAGTATCACCTGATCAAAGCGGGCTACCAGAACTGTGTGCCTAAAAAGGGTTATATTTGGAACACGACTTACTACGCCAAATGGCTCAAGACCGAACCAAACATTAAAGGCTTAGGTAAGGTCGACTGGACCAAGGACATCAAGAAAGCTCAGGCTGCCGCCAAGGCCGGTAAGTTTGTTATTGTTTTCCAGGGCGCTAAGGGTCTCAGCCATACATGTGCTCTGCTCAAGATCGAGAACGGTTATATTTGGACTGTCGATGGTAACGTCAAGGGTACATATAAAGGTAAGAAGATCAACAACGGCGTAATCAAGAAGCGCAAGGCAAGCAAAGGCAAATGGCGTTTCGCTATCATGCCGATTCCAGTTACCATTGCTCCGCCAAAGCCAAAACCTGCTCCTACACCTAAACCTGCCCCATATTCCAAAGGCAAGACCTATACACTGCTTGACAACATGAATGTTCGTTCCGGACATTCAACCAAGAACAAAGTCGTAGGTCACAGGAAGAAAGGCGAGAAGGTTACAGCCTATGAAGTGCATAAGACAGGCAACGGCGGATACTGGATCAAAGTATCAAAGGATAAAGCTCACTGGATCTGCGCTAAGACTAATAAAAAGAAGTATATGAAGTAGGAGTTATATTTATGGACAAATTGACTGTTTTGGAACTTCGCAAGGCTCTTGAACGTATACCAAATCAGGTCAAGCAATTTGAAAAAGGCCATATCGCGTATCTCTATAAAGGGATGCCCGAAGAAGGCTGGTATCTTGATATTTCATCAGGAGACCCATACGAAGGAAATTTTGAAATGGAAGCTATCAGATTGGAGGTAGATGAAGATGAGTGAAGGTCTTAAAGGTAAACTCATGATCGCAGGAGCTATCGTGGTAGTCATGGCGCTTATATTCTTTGCCATGACAACAGACAGCGTAAGTGCATCATACGTTGCAATGATCGTAGGCGGTCTTGTATCAGGCTTTACTGCCTGGAAAGACAATAACGTCTCAGCAAGAAACGTATATTTCCAGAATGTCCTCAAGCCTATCGTAAAGAAGCATGGTCTTGAACTGCTTCAGGAAGCAGTAGAAGGCATGGACGAACTGCAGGAAGACCCTGAAGACGACGAGGTTCTTCCACAGTAAGTTATATTTAGCAATTAAACGGGCCGATCTCATAGAAACATAATCTTTGCCCTTCCCTAAAGACTACTAAACCCTTAATATTAAACCTCTTTTCGGCCCGTTTAATTATATTTGACAGAAAGCGAGGACCAACTATGCAAAAAGCATTATTCCCTATGAAGTCACATAGGGTCAGCGCAGCATATAACCAGGGCAGAGCACATAGAAGATGCTCAACTGGTTCCCCTCACGACTACCCAACAGATCTTGTGGGCAGCGATACCGGCAGAGACTGGTTCTATGCTCCTTGTGACATGGTTGTCCTGAGGAAATACACTAAAGCTTCACACGCCATTTGGATGAGATCAAGAGAGAAGGTCGATATGCCTTATGGCAAGGGCTATTTATATTTGATGATCGAACACCAGGATAATAAAGAGATGGGTGGAGCAGGCCACGTCTATCGTCAGGGAGGCAAATGCTTCCGTGAGGGTCGTAACGGCAATGCTACAGGCAACCATCTGCATGTGTCCTGTGGATTTTCTAAAGAGATCAAGAAATGCGGAAGTGGATGGAGGAGAAACTCGAAGGGTGCATGGGTACTGCGGATCCCTGGAGTAACTCCGATCAAGATCCATCAGGCATTTTACAACACGTTTGTAGGCGACGCCAAGCCTAAGAAGCCAAACGCTTCGTCCTATAAGCCTGGACACGCTTACACGACTAAAGCCACACTGCACGTCAGAACCGGCCCTTCTAAACACAGTAAGAAAGTTACCAAGAATGGCAAAGAAGTATTGATCAAAGAAGGAACTCACGTGATTCCTACTGCTGTAGTCAGCAAGAACGGTGAGATCTGGTTAAAGAAGGGCAAAAGCACTTATATTTGCGCTTATGACGGTAAGCAGGTGTTGATTAAATGACATGGTGGGGAATAATTACAACGATCCTTGCTGGGATCGTACTGATCGGTAATGCCAGCGGGGTGTTGTACAAGTGGATCAGCCCTGCATATAAGTTGAAAACTACAGTCGAAGAGCATGAGAAAGCCATCAAGTCTATACGGGAGCATGAGAAGAAAGATCTCGAAACGCTGCAGCAGCTTGATGCTAACAGCCGTCTCCAACTCAAGACGATGCTTGATATTGTCAATCACTTTATCGACGGGAATCACGTCGAGCAAATGAAAAAGACGAGAGACGAGATACAGGACATGCTCGCTGATAAGTGATATTTGAGCCGGTGTGGACCTCCTGATTAATAACGTTGGAATTAACTTGCTAACTAAACTTTACCAAATGTACTAACATTTTCCACGCCGGCTTAAATAATAGATAGGAGACAATAATGGGAGAATTATATTCTATAAAAAGAGATAAAAACTATCTTGCCCACTATGGTGTTAAAGGTATGAAGTGGAAAAACCATAAATACGCTACGCCTGAGGAAGAGCCTGGCGTTGAGAAGACCATTACAGTTGATAAAAACGGAACTAGCTATACTACGTTTAAGGCGGCAGAAGCAGCTAGACAGGTTGGTATAGAAAAGAAACGTCAGGACGAGGTAGCCAAGAGGAAAGCGTTGGCTGAAAAGAATAGAAGAGATAGAGGGTCTAACATTATCAATAAGTTCATGGGAGCTTCGTTGAATGACGTTGGATCTTCTATCAAGAAGTGGAGTAAGAAAGCAAATAGAGCGTTAAAAGCTTTAAGTGCTAAATTTGGATTTTGAGGTGAGTCATGCAATACTACGCAATAACATATTCAGACTCTTATCTTCAGCACCATGGCATAATTGGTATGAAGTGGGGCGTGCGGCGTTTCCAGGATAAAGCCGGTCGCCTCACAGAAGCCGGTAGAAAACGTCTTGGATATTCCGTTGAGCGTGTCAAGAAAACCGCTAAGGATCCTGAGTTCCAGCGTAAAGCTAAAACCGCAGCTAAGGTTGCAGGAGTTGCGGCTGCTACAGGCCTAGCGGCTTATGGGGCGTATAAGATCAGCCCAAAAGTTGCTGCCCGCATTGTGAAACGAGGTGCCGGTATTGTTGGAGGGATTTCCACTTCCAACATTAATGGTTTGGGAAAGTCCATCGCCACAACTGGAAAGACGATTCAGGCTATACACGGCGCTCAGCAGGTTAAAAAAGGTGCCGAACAACTTACTCTTATGCGTAGACGATCAGATGCTCCTTTAGCTCTTGGTATAGGGGCTGTTACGGCGGCTATGGCTGGCGGAGCTGCGGCTATATCTTATGATGAAGATTACGGAGATAAAGTTATATCTGATAGAGCACAGTTTAGGCGTGTAGCGCGAAGCGGCGGAATCGAACTGCATGATAATTTTTATGCGACCCCAAATATAAAAGACGCAAAAAGATATGATAGAGATTTAAAAGGGGCCTATGGGTCGGCTTTGGTGATCGAACGTAATGGCCAAGCTAAAATTGCAGGAAGAGCGCATGGAAAAGATGCGTTTGAAAAAGCGTTAAAATACAATCCAAATTCAGATTATAAAAAAGGAGATTGGGATAAATTTAATAGAAACATTGTGTTCCTTCAAAGAAAGGCTCGCAGCAGTGAAGAAAACAATAAGCTGTTTAATGACTTCAAATCCGAGCTTCAAAAGAAAGGATATAATGGCGTGATCGATACTAATGACGCTAAAGGTCCTAGGAAAATGTTGTTTGGCCCTCGAAAACAACAAACCGGATGGGGCACGAACGAACCTTACATTTTATTTAAGGACGATAAATTTCACGTCGCTCTCGTTAATGGGAAAAATGGAAAAGAAGCCGTACTTAATAAATATAAAACAGATAATCGTATGGTGCAGAGACGTGCTGCTCTTAAAGCCCATAACATGAGGTTTGAGAAAAAACTGGCTGGATTAGCCGGAGACGACGAGAGATATTTAAAGGCCGACGCAAAATATAAAGACGCTATGAACATATTGAAACAGCTTAGAAGAAATAGAGTTTTAGACAAGCAAATTAATGATCTAAATGCCGATCTGTTCAAACAAAATCAAGAGTTACTTGATCAGATTCGTAAAATACACTAAATGGATGAAGAAAGCTTGGTATTAAGCACACACCTGTGCATATTTTGTGCACAAATACCGCACAACGCCTAAACCAACGTTAAAAGATGTAGCACGAAGGGAAACGGTAGAAACGGCTTAAACCGTTGAAACAACTTACTGTTTAGTATTTGTGCTACATCTTGCTAGTATTATACGTTGAACAGGAAGTGAAACATGTAATCGTTTATATTTCAGCACTTCTATCACCACATGTGCAACAACTGTGCTAGTATAAACTTTCCATCATGTTCGCTGCCTTTTCTTTTTGCGATGTGAGGACGTCCTGGTAGATGTTCATGGTCGTGATTATATTCTTATGGCCAAGCATCTCACTGACGACTTTCACATCAATGCCTTGTTCTAAGGCTCTGGTTGCCCAGGTATGTCTCAACGCATGCATACCGCTATATTCTATACCCATTTCGGTACAGGCTTTTCTCCAATGGTGTATAGCGTTAGCGCTGTTTATGATGTTGTAGTTCATATTTGGCATTACCAGATTTCGATAATTCAGATCATGGTCCTGAGACTTGTAAATTGATTTAAGCCATATGCCTACATTTTGTGGAATGACAATTTCACGTATACTATCGTCTGTCTTAGGCCGATCTTGGATTATCATGCTGCCATGGATACTGACTGCTGTTTTCGATATTTTGATCGTGCGTGCTTCGAGGTCGACATCGTCCCACGTCAACGCAGCGGCTTCTCCAAAGCGCATTCCTGTGGATATCAGCAAGTAAAAGATACGGTATACGGGCTTACCGGTTTTAGTGAATTCCACGATTTTACGGTGATCTTCAATGCTATATGCTGATATTTTCTTTGGCGGTCTGAGTTTATGAAGTTCCACGCCGTTATGAGGGTTTGTCTGCAGTAACCCTTCATCTACGGCATACTGCAGACACTTCTTAAACCTCACCGCCAAAGCATTCACAGTTGAATGAGAGTAATTACATGTCTTATATTTTTTGCCTTGCTTCGAATGGAAGATGGTAGCGTACATCTCTTCCAGCATGGACCTGTCAAGGTCGGCTAAAGCTTTATGCCCGATCGCAGGTATTATATGGTTGTCAAACGAGCTTCTAAGGCGTATAAGGCTTTGCTCAGCCAACCTTGGAGCGCAACGTTTGTCTATCCAATAGTTCACCAACTCTTCCACAGTTATATTTGATTTCTCCTTAATGCCGTTTACTCTCAATTCTGCTAACTTATCAATAACTTCTTTCTTGGATTTGCCCGAAACTGAAACTCGACGACCGTCTAACGATATTTGTCCACGCCATCCATTGGGATAGCGATAGATGGTACCTCCTCCACTGCCTTTGGTTCTTCCCATTGTATGCCTCCTTGTAGATTTAGTTTAGAATTTTGATGGCGTTTGGATAAGAGATAGGATTTGAAGTTAGCCAGTTCAGCCGCTTCCTCTACGGACCAGTGCTCTTCAAGAGTTATATTTTGAGGGTGATAGTCAGCCAGATAGTCAAGACTGCAGGCGAAATAGTCTGCAAGTTTGATCATGGTCGACAGTTTCACATTAGCATCTCCCTTAGCATAGAGCCCTTGAATTGTCGTGTATGGCACACCTGATTCGCGAGAAAGTTCACTTTTTCTTATTCCCTTCTTTGCCATCATTTTATCGAGTTGTTCCGTCATGCTCATCCGTTTCCCTCCTTTTCCTTTTATTGTACATCGTTTCCCTTACCCTGTAAAGTTATATTTTACGATACAGGGTTGACTTTTGCCCCGCAGGGTAGTATTGTAGGTTCTACGGATAAGTGGGTTCGTACAAAATACACGGTATAGTATGAAAGAATAAGTAAGATAGTTTAACACAGAACACCGTGAAAACGGAGGAGCGAAGCGCAGTAGGCTGAGAGCACCTACACGGCTTATTCTTTTTCGTAAGAAATACACGGCATAGTATGAAACATATTTAGCATTTAAAAGGAGGTTTAATATGAAAAGAAGATTAACGATGGACGAGATTACAGAAGAACTCGGGACGAGAGAAGAAATTGAAAAGGCATTATCAAGCCACATTAAAGAAGCTGAAGCAGAAGAATTTATATGCGGAGCGTTTTTGGAACTCGATGGGGAGGACGTCTATATTGACGACGAACTCATGCGACTCCATAGCAAAGTAGTAAGAAGTTTTGCATGCAGTGAAGATAGTTGGCGAAAAACGATAGCGCTTAAGAAATTTAAAGAGATTCTATCTGAAATCAGAGTGAACAACGCATTATTGGACTATTACAGGAATAAGGCAAAATAAGTTTCATAAGGAAAGGCTAAAACATGGCCTTTTCTTTTTCGCCAAGGAGGGAAAAGTGGAGACCAGCATAGAGATATTAACAATGAATGATATTTTGAACCTTTACGGCTTCTCAAGGAAAGAAGCTACTAAGCTGCTAAACACTAAAGGCTGTCCGGTATTACCCAGAGTAGATGGAGCACCGTATAGGATCATAAAGGACGAGTTTGAGACATGGCTGAGAACGAGACGAGTATAGAGGAGTTATTGGAGGAGTTATATTTGTGGCTGGAGGATCCGATCAGAACTAGCAGCCTGGTCAAACCTGGGAGCACGGTTGAATGGATCGACAGTGTGGCAGATATTTGTGAGATTCGTACGAAATACAACCTCTAAGATAGGAGGTGATAAGAATGAAAAAGAAAGATGTTGAAAGCATAGCAAAAAAATTAGGAAAGAATTGTGCAATAGGATTAGGAGAACTGATAGAGACGCTCAATGAACTTTCTGAAGAAACTGACTATTATGATGCTTATCGTGCAGTGCTAAAAAGAAGATATGGCGTGTATGAAAGTGATATTTTAGACAGTATCAAGAAGGACCAGAGCAGCAGTTACTATGAGACTATTATCTATATTGTGAATGAACATCCTGATCGAGGCTGTGAATTTAAAGTATTAGACCTTATCAACGAACTTTAAATCGCAAAAAGGAGTCCGTATTACACGGGCTTCTGTTTTTCGTATAAAATACAACCTCTAAGATAGGAGGTGAACGATATGTTAAAATTATTCAAAACTAAAAAGCACGACCATGTGTTTTATAACAAACTTGAGGAACTTTATACGGAGAAAATCAAATTACATGAAGAGTATAAAAAATTATATGATGAACGTGTTGGGACAATTATAGCCCTTTCAGTTGGAGATCATATAGAGAATGAGGAGACTCTTCATGATATGGAGAATGAGCTCTGGAAGAAAGAGTCCTCTAAGAGATTAGAAGCATGGGAAATTCAGAAAGAGATTGAAAAGTTAATTGAAGGTTAACATTCGACCTTGGAAGCCCTTACACGGGCTTCTCTTTTTACCTCGTATGAAATACAACCTCTAAGATAGGAGGTGAACGATATGAATAAATTGGATAAAGTATACGACAACCTGAGTAAATTTATGCTCGACGAATTACACAAGACAGTGGAAGAGAAAAAAATAATTATGGAAGACAGCGAACGAATTGACAATTTGATATCAGAGATGGTTGAGAGTCATCCTGAATACAAATCTAAACTGGAAGAGCTGGCTGGATATTGTCATTCTCTTGGATTCTGTCATGGCGCCGAGCAGGAATTAAAATCGGTTTCGAGACGCTTAACATGCGAATATGCAGACTCGTTCATGTAGAAAAAAGGAGTCCGTTTTACACGGATTCCTGTTTTTATCCTCGTATGAAATACAACCTCTAGAGTAGGAGGTGATTAGAATGAAATTGCTAGATTTGATGGTTAAAAATGCTATGAGACGAAAGCAGGTAGAGAAAGAGATCAAAAAGCTAGGCGAAGAGTTTAATTATTATAAAGCTATAGCAGATGATGAAAAGAATACATCTGAAAAGCGAGAAGAAGCTTTTAGGTTGGCGATGAAGATCACAGAAACTAGAGCGCGTCTTATATACGAATACTATCATGAACTATTTTAAATCACAAAAAGGAGTCCGTTTTACACGGGCTTCTCTTTTTACCTCGTACAAAATACACATTCTATGGTAGAAAGGAAGGTGACAACCATGAAAAAGAGATATGTATTTAATTTCAACGACTATAACGAATTTTTATTCGCAGTTAAGGATTATAATGTATATTCTTGCGATGAGGACGTTTGTATCAAGATGAAGAATGACAACAGTTCAGGATTCACTACGATGACGGTATCAGAAGCAGAAGAACTTATAACTAAACTGCAGAACGCAGTCGATGAAGCAAAACAATCTAAGTGGTATAAACCAGAAGAGGAGGACGCTTAACAAGCGTTCTTTCTTTTTTACCTCGTACAAAATACATACCATAGAATGATAGACAATGAAGCCTATCACTTATGATGAAATGATATTTTTGGAGGTATTATCATGAAGACGATGGAAAAGAAGTATACAGCAAAGAAAATCTTAGTTAAGGGATTAACAGAGGCAGCTATGGCACCAACTAAGGTTACTTATCATGCAGCTAGCGGAGCTAGATCAGTATTGGAACTGGCAGACGCAGCTCTGATGGGAATCGAGTATGGAGCTTATGAAGCAACCAATGCTATCTCAAACAAGATTAAATCTGAGCCGGAATATTTTGATCCGGAGATGGAAGAGATCCACAGAGACGTCATTCTCACTATGGGTGAGATGAAGAACAAAATCTATCACAGATCGACAAACATGGTAGTCGTTAAATAGCCATGAGGATGGGAGTCCGTATTACACGGATTCCTGTTTTTATCTCTCGTACAAAATACACACCATAAGATAGAAAACAGTGTTGTATTTTCGAAAGGAGATTAGATATGAAGACTTATGTAGAAAAGAAGGAAGCGATAAAGAGAACAAAAACTGTTATTGGAGACTACGGAATAGTTATGGCTAAAACAGGATTGAAAGTGACGCATTTCGTATTCGGAGCTAATTGTTTGTATAGAGAGATACAGGCATTTGCTTGGGAATTCGGATGCCAGGCTTGTCAATACTTTGAAGACAAACTTGAAGAGATCGAACAAAACAGATAGACCCCTATCGCAACTCGAAGCTGAAGTCCTACATGGACTTCTCCTTTTATCTCGTACAAAAAACACCTTCTAGAATAGAAAGGAAGGTGATTACAATGTTAAAGGACAAGATCATTACAGAAATAGGAAACGCAGTAATACTCGCAGCATTAGGAGTATGCAGCATTCCAGCAATAATGGCTTGCTCGATAGTTTACGGAGTAAGACCTCATGAAGTAGAGAATTATAAGAACTCAAGGTCATAACATGGCCTTGATTCTTTTCGTACAAAATACACACCATAAGATGGAAGATATAGTAATATCTGAAAGGAGAATAGACATGATGAAAGAGAACGTAAAATTTATGGTAAAGAGCGTTACAGATTATGTAGTAGTATTTGGATCAAGAGCAACAAGTGAAGCAATGAACTTTGCTAGCTTTGGATTAGCAATGGCAACACTCCCATTAGCGGGAGGAATCCATGTGCTTTCAAAGGCTGCAGATTTTATGCACAACGGAAGCGTTGAACTGAAGAAGATTCATAAATAGTAACTAACTACCAAAAGTTGAAGACCTTTACACGGTCTTCTCCTTTTATATTTTTCGTACAGAAAACAAGGCTTAGTATGAAAAAGTTAAAACAATTCTTAAAGAAAGGAGTGAATTATGAAAGTAATTAATAAGATTAAGAATTGGGCTAAGGAAAATAAAGAAGATATTTTTATCTATGGAGCATCATTTGCAATGGGAGTCGGAATGACACTAATTGGCTATGGGCTTGGTAGATACCATGAGAGAGGAGAATTCCTTGAAGTTCGAGATGTTACAAGTTTGAACGTAGCAATGTTCGACGGTGACCCGAATAGTATTTATCTTGAATTTAAAGATAGAACTACGAGGCGTCATGGCGGATATTTGCCGGTCAAACCTGAGGACATGCTTAGACTGAATGAGGATATTTCAAAAGCTCTTATGATGGTTGAAGCCAAGTAAAAGTTAATAAGTTATCGACTCGGAGAATCTGCAATGATTCTCCTTTTTCTTTTCACAAAAGGAGGTAAAGTTGTGAACACGGTTTTATTTATTGCCACCAAATCTATTGTATGGTACCTCATCGGTATGGCAGTTGGTTATTTCTTTTGGCCCTGGAAAGGCAGGGATGGAGATATGATCATAGACCTTGAAGATCCAACGAAGGACGTTTATACACTTAGTCTTAACATGCCTTTGGTGAGTCTTCAGACTAAAAAGTACATATCCATACGAATTCGCACAAAGGATAATCAGCCTATGAAAATTCGCACCAAAAACAAGGCTTAGTATGACAGGTAAAACTTATATTTAAGAAAGGAGAGACTTATGGAAGACGAAATTAGAGAAAAAGTCGAAAAAGTGATTTGTTCAGAATTAGGGAAGATTCAGAACATGTCAGACGTTGAGGCGAAAGTAAAAGTTATCAACGCAGTAACCAATTTATATTCAGAGTACAATAAAGATTGGAAAGATCAGATGGAGATTCGAATGCAAACGGATCGACGGGAGTATGAGAATGAAAAATTGAAGCTCGATGTAGAGAGACTTGAATTTGAGAAATCTCAGGCCAGTCAGAACATTAAGCAGGCGAAACGAGAATCTGGAGTCAAACTGGTCGGAATTGGAGCTGGATTGATTGAACTGCTGATGAAGCTTTATGCTATCGACTACGAAGTCAGAATGGACTATACATTCCAGAATGAAGGCAAACTCACTAAAGGGGCTGAAAGAACTATGGCGAAGTATAAGCTCTTGTAGTATAAGACCTGATCGATATGGGGCCGTTTTACACGGCCTTATATCTTTCGCACAAAAAACACCGCCTATAGTGAAGGAAACTACTATAAGGAGGTGATATTAAATGACAACAGGAGCTACAGCAGTAATATCTCAGGCGGCTAAAGAAATTGCAAAATGCGCGCCGAAGAGACTGCCAAGAGAGATCGTGGTGGTCATTAGAATATTTTTAAGGTAGTAGGTTTTAAAGGGAGGAGCCCGTTATGCACGGGTTTCTCTTTTTAATTCGTACCAAAAACATGCCTCTATATGAAAGCAAGATCAATATTTAATGATTTTATAGGAGGTAAACTATGAACACATTTTTTAGCGCAACAGCAATGTTTGGAAGATTTACAACACAGGCAACAGCAGGTTATGCGGCAAGGATCGGAACAGAGAAGCTTGTAAAAAGGTTTGCCCCAGGATCTACCGGAAAAGGATGGAAGGTAGTCAGGAAGGGAGCACCTATTATAGCAGAAGAGGTTTCGAGAAATGCAGCAGGCGAGCTGTATGACTGTGCACTTGTAAGAGCTGTCCAGGCATACAGGAAAGTAAGCGAAAAGAAGAAGGAAGAAATAGCTGAACACCGTAAAGGAGTTAAAGTTAAAAAGCTTAAGAAAGCCGAAAAGACTAAGGCTGAAAAATAGTCTAAAGTTGGGAGTCCGTATTACACGGATTCCTGGCTTTTACTTTTTAACCATGAGATACTATTACAAAGTTGAAAACAAGCGCGCCACGAAAGGCGTTAAGTATAAATGCGATCATCCGTTGTACAACTCATGTACTTTATATTTTCAAGACGGATTAGGCCTGGCTGTTATACAGGAACGGTTTAACACGAGACTGAAGAGTTTCTGGTATGGCCCGATCGACGAAGGTCTGGTGGATGACATCTACAACCAGCCTGGATTCGAGTTATATTTTGCGGAGCATGCTCAGGCGGAGCACGACGGTCTATACCCAACAGTCTCAGTTAGGAAGATCATGTGGGCACTTCGCATGAAACCGCTTCCGGCAGAGGAATGGAATTCGTACAAAAAACATGTGCTATAGTGAAAGGAGACAATTTGGAAATTCCATTCTTTTGTAGTGAGCATAAAACCCAGTAACATGGGTTTCGTGCTTTTCTTTTTTACACACGTTTATATTTTAGTTACCATTTGTGAAAGGAGCAAAAATGAACAGTAACTTTGTCATGGGGTTATGCCTGGGCCTATTCGTGGGTTCAGGCATTACTTATTTTTTGGCGGTGAAGTATACCTCAAGAAAGATCAACGAGGTGACCGACCGAGCACAGAGGAAGTTAGAAAAGACGAAGGAAGACATGTACAAGAGCGTAGATGCTTTCTATGAAGATTGGAGGAAGAGGAGATGAAGGAGTCTAACCATAAAGTTCGTTGCGTTCGAATAAACGGTGAACTGGTTGCCGAGGAGATGGAGATAGAGTTCGAGACCTGGCCGCCAGACACCTTAAACCAAAAAATCCAACGAAAAGCCGACAAACCAATATCTTTGCATATCGATGCTAAAGGACTTACTGAACTTGGTAAGGCTTATGCCGAACCGGTGTCAAAGAAGCTTAATTAAAGAAAGGAGCACGAAATGAAAGTTATATTTGGAGAATTCGTTAAAGATGTTATATGGATCGGGATACTGATGGGTGGAGCATATGCACTCGTTTATGAAGCTTTAGGCCCGAACTATTGGCTGTAGTTATATTTAGAAAGGAGCAAAGAAATGAAAAACTACGACGCATTCGTATTGGTCGATTATGTAACGGCCGACTTTGAGTATCTGCAAACAGACACTAATATTTTAGGAGTCTATTCGTCATTCGATAAAGCCTTAGACGCAATGACGAAATTAGACCTTGTGAATTATTATGCCGGAGGAAATCGTCATCATATTCATGGTGATACACTTAAATACTATGAAGGTCGACTGGTTGGTAGAGACTTCTGGAATACGGAGAATATCGAGCACAAAATAAGAGTTGTGGCGTTTGAAATGGATAAGGAGGTATGGTGATGGTGTTCACACAACAACCTATTCGGTTTTATGCCGAAACCTTTGACAAATGCGACACGTTTATAGTGGTTGATTATATAAGCGCCAGAAAGTCTGTGCTTACAGACGAGGTAAGTATATTCGGAGTGTTCTCAACATTTGAAAAAGCTATAGACGCTATAAAATCTTTCGACGCTTCTTATTTAGACAGGGAGGAGTTCATAGAGTCCGACGCCTTAGTTGTTCGAAATAGCACAGTTGTCGGGCGCGATGTTATTACTGATTTAGTAAAACATTATATTCGCATTATAGCGTTTGAACTTGATAGTGGGCTTGTGTTATGAGAAAGGAGCAAAGAAATGAAAGAGAAAAAGGTTTATGTGGTATGTAAAGGGTTTTGGAGCGAAGACCATATTGGGAACGATGTTATAGGCGTTTTTGAAGATCATTCCGATGCGATTGCATGTATGAATGATGTGAGTAGTAGAGAACTTGATGAGATTACGGACTCTAGTGACGAGTACGAAGAAGGCGAATTTAACTATGACTGGGTAGAAGGTAAATTCGGGATACACGAAGTTTACTACGAAGTTAAACAGACTTGTTATATCCAGAAAGGAGCAAAGAAATGAAAAATTACAACGCATTCATATTGGTCGATTATGTAGTGATCAACTGGGAGTACCCACAAGGAGAAAATCATATTTTAGGAGTCTATTCGTCATTCGATAAGGCTATCGAAGCGATGAAAAAGATAGACCTGGAAGCTTATTCCGCCGGTGGAAATCGAAAGATCCATGACGACGAACTTAAATACCATGAGGATAGGTTGATCGGCAGGGACTTCTTGGAAGGCGAAGACATCGAACACCACGTAAGAGTTGTGGCGTTTGAGATGGATAAGGAGGTATGGTAATGATCGGATTTAAGCACTCATTTGAGTTTTATAGCGAAACTTTTGACAAGATAATGGAGGAGTTTGAGTCCATTGTTGAACAGTGTGAACAGAAATACGGCAAGCATTATTGCCTGGCAGAGCTAAGCAAAGAAGACGCTGAGATACATAAAAAGTATCTTAAACTTATTATGGGGATTATCGGAGTAATGGAATTGCGAGGGAGGTATGATGAAAATCCAACCAAACCAATATGTTAAGTCTTTGTGCTGGTCATGCGCCAATGCTGTGCCAAACTCTCACCATGGATGCTCATGGAGCAGGGATTTCGAACCTGTAGAGGGTTGGACGGCGGAGCACGACATAATCAAAGACAGTTATAGAGTACAAGAGTGTCCGGAATTCAAACCGGACTCTTGTTATATTACGGACATGAAAAGGCCGATCAAAGAAGATGATATAGGATCAGGTAACTGGTTGAATAAGACCGGAAGGGGGAAGATCTATGAACGGTATTGATGCTGATGCTGTATTAAGAGGCAAGCTATTATTGCAAGCTAAGGGCCTTCTTAATGAGATGGACGAATATCTGAGAAAGAAGTATGGCGACGACTATCAGGAGCATATGATGGCGCTCACGATTGAGGAACGTGCCACGTATAATCAGATAGTCGATTGCGTGTTTGAATTGATGGGAGGTATCAAGGATGAATATAAATGTCCGGGAGATATTGGAGGTGTAAGACGTGATTCAGAGTGTTAAAAAATGGTGCAAGGAAAACAAGCACATAATCATTATCACAGGTGTGATGATTGGGTATGGTTTTGGCATGTTTAAACTTGGAATGGTTAACGAAAGGTTAAACATAATCAAAGCATATTTAGAAACGGAGGGCCTTGGTAATGAGGAAATTCGATGAAGATGACATGCTATTCGACAGCGACCTTTTTTGGGAGATGAATTATAAGGCCGAATTCGACGACTTCATAGCCACTCTTATAATGAAATATGGGAACAAGTTTAAAAAAGAGGATTTGAAGGAGTATGAACGCTTAGTTATGGAAAGATTTAAAACTATTTATGACGAACTAAAGTGAATAAGGAGGAATTTATGAGGCTCAAAATCGATGTTAAGGGGATATTCGAACCGGAACCTCCGATCAACGTAAAAAAGATCATGCAGGAAGCCGAGTCAGAGCGCTTCTTAAAGGAGTTATATTCCCCAGGAGATGTTCATTGGGACGGAGACAAGGGGAAGTTCGTAAGAGAAAAGGTTGAAATTTTAGAATTTGATGACAGTGTAAAATTTACATCTGACATAAAATCTTTTCTCGAAATGGCTGGAAAAAATTTAACTGATATTTATAAGAAGAAAGGTTTTGTAACGAATGAAGATATAAACCACTGTTTAGGGTTTGGTCCTTTAGACCCATATAGTGGTTTTATCTTTTAAGAAAGGAGCAGTGAGATGAAAAAGAAGATCAAGAGAACTCTTAAGAAGGTGAAAAACTTCACCATGGATCATTCGGAAGAAATAGTAATAATCGCTATTGGGCTGGCTTGCTATTTCGGAACGTACTACAGCGGATATTCTGCAGGTAAGAGAGCTATGGAGAAAAAGATAGCCAGGGAAGCGATCAAGATAAGGTTTGAGTAGTTATATTTGAAAGGAGCGATGCATGTTGAAACCCGATGTATATATTGTGGTCGACTCTTATAGAGGGCATATAAATAACACTAGGATACTATCGGTATATTCAAATAGAGAAGACGCCGTAGAATTCATAAAAAATCTAGATGTAATAACCCTAGCCAACCACGGGTCAACTATAAAAGAAGACCGCATTGAAGCATTCATGTTTAAATCTGAGAAGATTGTGGTTGGTAGACACTTCCGTGAAACAAATATCCCAAATCACAAGTCGATAGACATGAGCGTAGATCACTATATAAGGATAGAAAACTTCGTGCTGAACTAATAGAAAGGAGTAAAACAATGCCAAACATGACGAGAGAAGAGAAAGCACTGACTAACATGTCTGGTGCGGTTAAGGAAATTTCGGTGAGGACTGGGCTTATAGCCAAGACCATACAGAATCTGGATCAGACAATGCTTTTAGCAAGTCTTAACAGCATAATACGCCCATGCTGGTATAAGACGGAGAAGGTGAAAAAGAAAGCTCTATTCCACGGTCTCATCCAGGAGACTTTACCAAAATACATGGAGGGTGATGAACGACAGTTCATTAAAACCTTTGCTCTGTTGGAGCTCGAAGACGGATCACTCAAGAGAGCAGACATAGGATCTGTTATATTTGTAGATTCTCTGTTTGAGCGGTTCGAAGAAACTTATTCTGCACCAGGATGGGAGGAGGAAGAAAAATGAGTTACGGATTTGAGATGAACGGCACGAATAATCGTCCGTTTGATTTGAAAGTTGGCAACCATATTCATGCCATTGGTTATGTTACGTCTTATATGGAAGAGAAAACCGTTAAGCGCGACATCAAGTACGTGGTTTCAGAGATCTATCCGCATATTTTCATAGCCGTTGATTCCAGAGGAAGGAGACGATGTTTCCGCAAGGCGGATTATGTTTGTGGAATTGTGAGGAGAGCGTAATGAAACGTAGGAGAACAGGCCGTCACACCATGTATAACATCAACAACCGTTGGAAGGAGGATAGTCAATGGCGTAAGATAACAGATCTGGCCATTGTCTATTCTTCTAACGACAAACCTTATGTCAAATCCATGGTAACGGGGCAGAAGTATTACTTCAACCAGGTGAGATGGCAATGAGTGTTATATTTTCAAGAAAACTTATCTGCAAGTATTGCGAATGCAGAGATGAAAACGGATTCTGCTCGCTGTTAGGTATTTATGTTCCTGATGGCGGGCATTGTCTTTCTAAAAAGAAAGGAGTTAATGATGGCGAAGAGAGGCAGACCGAAGCTTAAGGATTCATACATTGTCGATGTAGCTCGTATGTGTCGGGAGATATATTTCACCTATCCAGATGAAGAACGCAATGGTGTGGTAGAAGTTGTGATTCCGGCATTTGCTCAGTTTGGATCTAACGTATTCAACAGTCTTATATTTCTGTCGAACTCCAAATGCTATGAGTCGGTAAGAGATAAGAATTGTGATCCGATATTTGAGAAGGTTGGCAATGTAACGTTCAAGATCCGCGACATATTTAAAGGCGTCTGCAGTGACTATAAGCGCGACAATGTGCAAATAGGCGACAACTTATATTTGAATTATTACTGGAGGAAGAGATGAAACTGGTTTGTAAGAACTACGCCGAATGGAGCAGAGTCATGGATGTTCTGACGGTTTTAATACGTGAAGGAAGTGTCCCAACCAACTCATTTAGAATGAAGATCATATTTAACACTCTTGAAGAGATCAAGGGCAACACTGTTATAGAAGAAAGGAGTAAAAATGATTATACGCTTGCCATTGGAGATCGATATTGAGGAGCTTTGTCCAGACAACAAGATCGACGAATTAAAAAATGAGATCTATTATGAGCTTCTTCGCGAAATCAAACAAGAAATAGCAAGACTGTCGATAAAAGAAGGAGCTCCGATTATCTCAGAAAAGCCAGATGAACAAATAGCTGCATGGTTTGCCAGTAAGCTGTACGGAGATTTAAGACAGACTTGCATCGAGGCAATGAAGAAAACAAAAGAAAGGAGGAAAAAATGAGTCTTAGCAGCGAAGAGTATAAAAAGTTGATGGCACCTATAGAAGAAAGGGTTCGCCACGCCTACAACAAAGGCTACAACGATGGAATAGTTGATGCTTGTAGGGTTGTTAAGCCTGATAAGTTGGGAGAAATTATCGAGCATGCTGTCTATCAAGCAGTAACGATCGATACGACTTCCAAAACAATAAAAACGAACCTCGATTGGGTGCGATCTTTATCGGCAGAGGAATTGGCTAGTTGGATATATTCTGAATGCCTGGCGATCGGTAAAAAGTATACACACAGTGAAAAAGGGATAGCCGAATGGTTAAAGGAAGAAAGGTTTAGCAATGATAAGGAGGTAGAATAATGAAAATTTATTGCACGTATAGCGAGTCAAGAGATTTTAAGATCTTTTTAAAAAAGCTATTGCCATATGGAATAGCCCCGGAATACGTAGATATTTTATTGGACGCTTTTGAGCATTATGAGCCGCTCAAAGAGAGCAATGAAGAACCAGAGTATAAAAACTCACCTAAGAAGCTTAAGGAGCCTATGATATTTAAAAGCAAGTCTAAACCTCAGATCGTATTCAAAGACTGCACGTTCAACTTAGGCTTGCCTGGTCCACAAGGACCGATGGGACCTAAAGGTGACAAGGGAGATCCAGATCACATTAACTCTCTTGGTGATATTAACGATATACCATATCGTCCTACAAAAGACTTCACAATAACATGCAATACGGGTGAAGCAAAGGAGGAAGAATGATGAAGATTTATTGTACAGTCGGGGAAGAATGCAACATCAAGTATGCAATAAATGAAGTTCTAGACAACACGTGGGCACCAGCTTATGTAACCAAACCGTTGGAGGAGTTAAAGGAGTCGGCTTCTTTTCATGTATATGAACCTACAGAGCCTGAAAAGGAGCTTAAACCCGGTGATATTTGTGTAATCCAGATGGCGTTTAACGAGCAGAATGGCATATTTTTGGGGATGAACGAGAGCGGCACATACGGGACTTTCCTAATTAGAGAACTCAATTATGACTTCAAAATCCAACCGCTTGCGGGATTGTCTATATATAGCGTCCAGGCGGAACAGCTTAGTCAGAAGGTAGAAGTAATCGGCTCTACCAAGATGTTAGATGGTATTCAGCATATTATTTAAGAAAGTTTGAAAGGAGTAAATCATGACCATTAAAGATTTGAACGTTATATTAGGCGAGACTCTCGCGGAGTTACACACATCCACAGCAGGAACAAAAGAGTTTGAAGCGGCTGTAACTAGAGCTGAGTATGAAACAAAGATAGCAAAACAGATGATCAATGCTGCTGACGTAACACTTCGTACGGATAAGCTCACGAATAGAAATGACCGCATCGACGCGATGGTGGGGTGATATTTGTGAAATGGACTGTCGAAAAAGAACAATGGCTTATAGATAATGCTGAATCATATCAAGGTAGAACCGAATTGACTATTGCGTTTGATGAGCTATTTGACGAGGCCTTAACGGTAAATGCTATAAGACGTAAGCTAAATCGACTGGGTTTAACCAATGATAAAACCATACATTGGACTGATGAGCAAAATAGATGGCTTATAGAACACGTTAATGACGAAAGCTATACAGATTTGACTGTAAGATTCAATGATATTTTCAAAACAAACGTCAGCTCAGCAAGCCTTTGTGCTCATTGTTATAGGGATCTCGGCATAGAGAAACCGAACAAGGGGTGCAATATGTATCACGACACTAGCATCTTTAAGCCAGGCGAAATCACTAAGCACACAGGCCGCTTAAGAGTGAAAATGGAAGACGGTTCATATAAGCCATACGCAAGGTATATCGTGGAAAAATCAATCGGTAGGTCGTTAAAGGAAGATGAAATCGTTATATATTTAGACGGCAATCGAGAAAACGTTGATCTATCAAACCTTAGAGTGGTAACAAGATCCGAGGCCGTTTTAATATCTAGAAACGATTGGCACGGCAAAGGCGCGATAACCGAATCCGCAATTGAATACGCAAAGTTAAAAATCGCTATACGCGATGCGAAGAAAGGAGTAACGAAATGAAAACTTATGACAATGTAAACCACCCACAGCACTACATCTCACAGCACGGGCTCGAGGTAATTGATATTATCGAGGAGTTCACTAAAGGACTTAGCGGTATCGAAGCGACCGACACAGGCAACATCATCAAGTATATTCTCCGTTGGGATAAAAAGGGTAATCCAGTTGAAGATCTGGAGAAGGCTCAGTGGTATCTTAACCATCTGATCGCAAGAGTGAAGGCCAGACCTACTGATCATGGGCGTTACCCTTATAACAAGGAGGGTAAGCAAGCACCAACCATGGACGAGGTCGTCGAGATGGACGATAAGGAGTTCGAGAAGGCTATGAACGAGATGGAGCTTGATGATCTGAAGAGTTTAAAGGAGGAAATGACAAATGCTGAGTGATAACCCATACAAGGAAGTATATTTTCACTTCTATTGCCCAACTTGCATACACAAGGAAGAAAAAGAGGAAGATGGAGTGCACTGTAACGAGTGCCTCCATTCCGCTGTAAACTTATACAGTCACAAGCCGGTCAATTATATTTCTGACGGTAGTAAGAAAGGAGAAGAATGATGTCATCATACAGGAAATTAGCATGTAGCGCTGACGATATGATGCGCAAGATCGAGCAAACGCCTCCGTGTGATTTAGGGTTACGAGCTGATTCGGTCGATATCGATATTTACGGCACGAAAACGGTCACTTTAACCAATGAATATGGATGCTGGCAAACAGACTATTCTAAACTCAGCTCACAGCCAAGGCGAGTACCACATATCGAACGACTTATATTTAATCCGCCAGCGACGATCATCATGTGGTCAAGCGGTGAGAAAACGATAGTCAAATGCAGAGAAGGAGAAACGTTCGACCCTGAAAAAGGACTTGCCATGGCTATAGCCAAGAGAGCGCTAGGTAGAGACTATAAAAAAGAGTTCAAAGGCGTTAAATTAATGGAGGAATTAGATGCTGACTAAAGAAGAATTCACTAACGGTCTTGCTGATGATATTCGTATTAGGCTGAACGCATCCGGTATGACTCAGTCAGACCTTGCTGAGCAAACAGGTTTGACCAAAGCAACCATCAGCCGTTATATTCACGGCCAAAGAACTCCAGGAACGTATGAGTATTACAAGATCATGGAGGTGCTGAAATGAAGTTTGACGGTTACATATGTGATATTTGCGGAAGAAACATATACAACCGCGATAAACGTTTTGAGATCAAAGCGACAAAGCCAGTGGCTAATAGCGTCTTTATAGAAACCATTGATCTTTGTGGGTGTTGTTCAAACATGATGATCGAGTGGATAAAAAGCAACAAACCTAAGAAAAGCATGATGGACAAGATAATTGAAGAGGAGGGACATGATTATGAAATCGATGAAAGTTGACGTCGCGGTTCCAGATCCTGATATTTGCTCCAATTGCAACAATTTCGCCATGGATTACACGACTATATACGCAAACGGCGAACATAAAAAAGTAAATTATCGATGCGAAAACGCTGAAATCTGCGATGATCTTATGTGGAAACTTAGGGCCTGGAAGCCGGACCCAAGAGACATAGATAAATTTCCTGACGATCTATCGATAAAGTGGCCTGAACCAAGAATGCAGAAAGGAGAATAGCCGTGAAATCGATGATGATACATGTGAACGTTCCTGATGATGCAGTTTGTAAAGGCTGCCCTCATTTTAGAATAGACACAGGCGAAATCACAACTCTTTATGCGGATGGAAAAGCCTATGAAACGTTCTACAAATGTGAGCACGAAAGCTTTTGTGAGGATCTCATCGGACGTATGCGGCAGCTATTTAACGATCAGCAGTACCGAGGAGGTTTTTAATGATAATACATAATCGAATCCGTTGCAAACTTTGCGGTGATGTGATCGAGTCAACCTCGAGGCACGACTTTAAAACGTGTAAATGCAAAGCCTGTGCGGTCGATGGTGGCCATGATTATTTAAAGCGAGCCTGGGATCCATATGCAGTCCCTGGCAAGATGCCAAATGAAGTTACCATTGATGATATTTACGAGGAGTTAAGCGAATACACGGCGGATCATTTTAGCCCTGAAAACTTACCAGACGTATAAAAAACCTCGAACAAAAAACATGGGTTAATATAGGAGGATTAACAGATCCTCTTTTTTGTTTTTAGCCATCGTTGAAGAAAGGAGTTAGACATGGCAGACATTCTTAAGACGCTTGGAGCATTCCTGGTGGCAAACAAGTCATCAGTTGCGACAGGCATTGCTATTGGTGGTGTGGCGATCACCGCCGTCGTATCCGGCAACTCAGCCTTGAAGGCCGATGAGATCCTGAAGGGTATGGATGAGGATGCCGGAAAGGTCGACAAGATAAAAGCCGTAGCTCCGGCATTAGCGCCGGCAGCGATTTCAGCTTTAGTCACGATCGGCCTTATGATATTTGCTCACCGTTCAGACCTTAAAGCTCAGGCGGGGCTGGTAAGTGCTCTGGCCATTAGTGAAGCTTCAAGGAACGAGCACGTAAAGCAGATCATGTCGAAGTTAGATCCGAAAAAGGCCGATGAAGTTGAGAAAGATGTAGCGATCGAACGAGTCGTCAGCTCTAATGCTGATATTTACGACTTCGGAGGAGATGTCCTGTTCTATGATGAATTCTTAGACAGGAAATTCTTAGCGACTAACGAAGCCGTCATGGCCGCAGTTGGTAAGATCGCGCTCGAACTTAACGGCCTGGACTCTCAGAACGTTAATGATCTCTACTATTATATATGGGAGGTCAGTCCTGGAGAGAGAAAAGACAAATACCGCGAAGCAGGTGTTGCTAAATTGTTCGGATGGAATGCCGGATTCGACAGTCCACCGTACATAACAACTGTTGATTGTGGAATAATCGACGGAAGACCTGCAATTTATCTCGATTACACTAAGAACATCATATCTGATGCTATTTAGAAAGGAGCACACAATGAAAAACGAAATGGGAATCGTAGGAATCGCTGCAGCTGCAACTATTGCGATCGTATCTGGAGGATATATCGGAGGCAAGAAGCTGTTTGGCCTTGCTAAGGAAAAGATCGGTAACCCGTTCAAGAAGAAAGATCTTGAAGAGGTGGAAATTGGAGAGGAAACAGCTGAAGCAGTTGAAGAATAACTCACCAAAAACCGGGGTGGCTCATGGCAACATGGGCTGCCCTTTTTATTAAGGAGTGACACATGAATTCTATAGACAAAACTTCTTATGAATCGAACGTCATACCAGAAAAGAAAGACGGAGATAAAAAGAAGCTCGAGAAAGTAATAAAAGAACCAGTGAGAATCAAGAAGCAAAGACCTTTACAGAAGTTTGCTTCTTCTCTTTTTGCCAACAATTCCAAGAGTATAAAACAGTATGTCATAGAAGACATCATCCTCCCGAACGTTAAGGAGCTTTTATATTCTATCGGAGTTGGAAGTCTTGGGATGTTGTTCCTTGGTGAGTCTGATCTACCAAAGCGCGCAGGTAAAACCGGATATTCTTACGACAAGGTGTCATATGCAACACCGGTCAACAAATCCAGGAAGATATCTAAAGAACCGGTAAAAAGGAAGCTGGATTACAGAGAGATTATATTTAAGACTCGTGAGGATGCAGAAACAGCACTCAGAGATCTCAAACAGTATCTATATGAATACGGTTGTGTAAGCCTGCTCAACTTCTATGAGGTGTCAGGCATAACCGAAGATGAAGCAATGAAGGATCTTGTACGATTCACTGATGACGATTATGGATGGTACAACCTTGAAAAAGCTCACGTGGTAAGAGATACAGAAAACCATGGATATGTTATCGAGTTCCCTAGAGCTATTCATCTGGATTAGGAGGAAATCATGAAAGGATATTCAGTCTACGCCGGCTTTTATGGCTGGATTCCATCTAAAGGATGTTATATTCTGTTCGCCTGTGAAGGTGACTATGAAGAATATTATGAAGAAATCGAAAGGAGACAGTAATGGGTTTCTTAGATAAATGCACGACATATGCCGATAAACTCGCTCAGCACGCTAATTCCCCTAGCGTGTTGGTAGGAGTTGGGATCGGTCTTGCTGTTCTTGGCACGGCTGCGGCATGTAAGGCAACACTTGAAGCGGATGATATTTTAGAAGAGGCTAACGCGGAACTGGAAAAATGCAATATGGTGGCAGAGCAGTTTCCAGATAAGTATTCCGAAGAAGCACATAGAAAAGATAAAGGTATAGTAGCAGTTAAAACCGGTCTGAAGTTATTGAAGGCTTATTCCCCAGCCATCATTCTGTTCGCCGGTGGAATTGGAAGTATCCTGTGCGGATTTAATATCCTCAACAAGAGATATTTAGCAGTGATCGCTGCATACGAAGCTTTAGACAAGAGCTACAGCTTCTACAGAAATGGGGTGATTGCCGAACTTGGCGAAGAGGCGGACAAGCGGTTCCGCCATGGCATTGCTAAAAAAGAACTTGAAGTAGACAAGTTTGATGATGAAGGCAATCCTACAGGTAAGAAGAAAAAAGCCAAGGTCTACACTGAAGACGAGCGTGGACTTTCACCATATTCGTATTTCTTTATGCCACCATGTAAAGATTATACTGACAATCCTTATTACAATCTTAAGTTCCTGAAAGATATGGAGCAATATTTCAACGACAAGCTTCACATTGAAGGGCATGTGTACCTTGATGAGGTACTTAAAGCTCTTGATATTCCAATCAAAACTTTTGTGGAAGGGGAATATCCAGCAGAACATATGGTTGGATGGCTTGACAAGGATATGTACGGAGACAGATGTAAGGGGAATGGATACATCAGCTTCGGTATTGAGGAGTTATATAACAAACTCAATGGCAGTGTAGTTCCGGATGTTATCGAGCCGGTAATGTTACTGGACTTTAATGTTGATGGACTTATTTGCGGAGTTGCAGGAATCAAGGTTCCTAAACATAGAAGAATCAACCATAAATAAGACAATAAAAAGGAGTCAGATATGGTAAAATTAATAATGGCTTTCGGCGTCGGTCTTGGGATCGGCGCTGTAGGCAGTTATATTTGGTATAGGAAGAAGTTAGACGAGCTTGACGAGGAAGTAGAGTTTCTCAATAACGACATTTCCAAGTTGAGCAAAGAGATCAATAGGATCAACAACGCTGAAAAGGAGAGCGCTCACGATGTCGACTTCAAGGTTGTAGAGGAGCCATCTCGACAAACTGTTAACCCTACAGCCGAGGAGGAAACGGAGGAAGTCCTGGAGGCGGGTCAGATCATAATCGATGAGACCGCTTTCTCCGAGGAGCACGACGAGTTTGACAAAATCGACCTTTGGTATTATGTGAAGGACGATATGCTTGTCGATGAGACAGAGAATGAAGTGAGCGTGAAATCTTCCATTGCGAAGGTTTCTTATCTCCTGGACAGTGTTGTAGGCGATGAAGTTTATATTCGTAACTTTGAGAACGAGACAGACTTCCACGTCATAGTTGTGGATGATAGCTTCTATCCTGATGACTATTAATAACGCAGGAGTGATGTGAATGAACGAGTATTATAACTGGCTTATTGATCGTATTGACGATGGGACCGCTCAGAATCATAAAGGCTTACTGCACGAATTGATGATGAAGGAGTTCTATTCCATTGTTGATGGTGATGACAATCGTGAATACGAAGGCCAGGAGCTCAGAGAAACTTTTGCCGATGAATTTGGTGGGGCTGTGGAGGGTATCCATGGCCCCTGTTCTGTCCTTGAGATGCTTGTTGCCCTTGCAATAAGGATCGACAGGGATATTCAGCCGGATTTAGAAGATTATGACCACACATCTGAGTGGTTTTGGTTAATGATTGGTAACCTTGGGCTGCTAGAACAGACCGATGATGCCATAGATTATGAAGAAATTGACCATATTCTTGACAAATGGCTGGAAAGAGACTACGAATTTAACGGTGAAGGCGGCTTATTTCCATTGGAATACGCAGAAAAAGACCAAAGAGACGTTGAAATTTGGTACCAAATGCACGCATATTTGATGGAAAACTATGAGGTTTAGTGTTACAATGTTACACTTTTGAAATGGAAAATAGTTGCATATGCAACTAAATTTGCAAAAATGTTACAAAAAAGTGTAACAATGTTACAACTTTTTTTCAAGTTTGTAACAGCCATAAACGTTGAAATTTCAACGTTTTCGGGCTGTCTGTTACAAAGTTACAAACTTTTTCCTATTAACTATAGGTAAAAAAAAACACATATATAAAAGTTTATAAAACCAGCAAAAAAGTTGTAACTTTGTAACACCCCAAAAATTAAGGGAAATGGATATGAATGATTATGGATTTTTATCAAATAAAACAAAAAAGTGCTAAAAAAGGTGTAATCGAGTTATATCCTGATTTCAAAGTTGGTCGATCCAAGGATCTCATGGTTCGAGGAAAGTCGTTTTATGCGATTTGGGACGAGCAAAAAGGTTTGTGGTCTACAGATGAGTCCGATGTTCAAAGACTTGTTGATGAAGATCTCATAGCAAGAAGAGATGAACTGGCTAAGACAGTAGAGGAAACTATATTTGTCAGAAAGATGTCAGACTTCTCGACAAACTCATGGGTGTCTTATAAGAAATACATCAGCAACATGTTTGACAACAGCCATCAACTTGATTGTAAGCTGACATTTCAGAATACTAAAGTCAGTAAAAAAGATTATGTCAGCAAGAGACTGTCGTATCCTTTAGAGAAAGGATCGTATGAAGCATATGACGAGTTGGTGGGGACTTTATATTCTCCAGAGGAGCGAGAAAAACTCGAATGGGCGATAGGGGCTGTGGTCTCAGGAGACAGCGTGAAGATACAGAAGTTCATAGTTCTGTATGGTGAAGCTGGAACCGGTAAGTCTACAGTCCTTAATATTATTCAAAAATTGTTTGAGGGATATTATACAACGTTCGAGGCCAAAGCTCTTGCGTCGAATAACAATCAGTTTAGTACAGAGGCTTTCAAGTCTAATCCGTTAGTAGCGATCCAGCATGATGGCGATCTGAGTCGAATCGAGGATAACACCAAGTTAAACTCGATCATAGCTCACGAAGAGATGATGATGAATGAGAAGTACAAGCCATCATATTCTGACAGGATCAACTGCTTCCTGTTCATGGGCACAAATAAACCGGTAAAGATAACAGATGCGAAGTCTGGAATAATCAGACGACTGATAGACGTTCATCCTACCGGCAAGACTGTTCCGAACAAGCGGTATAATCTGCTGATGGATAAAATAGACTTCGAGCTCGGAGCAATAGCTTATCATTGTCTGGAAGTATATCAGGAATTGGGCAAGAATTATTATTCAGGTTACAGACCTGTTGATATGATGCTGAAGACTGATGTGTTCTATAACTTCGTTGAAGCTCATTATCCGATATTCAAAGAAGAGGACGGCGTGACGTTGAAATCTGCTTACGAGATGTATAAGCAGTATTGTGACGACTCGCTTGTTGATTTCAAACTTGCTAAGTATAAGTTCAGGGAAGAACTGAAGAACTACTTCAGCGAGTATTTGGATATTGTGAGGATAGACGGCAAACAGGTTAGGAATTATTATCGTGGATTCCTGTTAGAGAAGTTCATTGTCAGAGCTGACAATCCGAAGGATGATATTTTCAGTACGGATCTTAGGTTCAGACATACTACTTCAGTGTTTGATAAGGAGTGCGCGGATTGTCCTGCACAATATGCTTCGGCCAAGGAGACTCCGTTGAAGAAATGGAGCGAGGTCACAACTAAACTGTCCGATCTGGATACAACACAACTCCATTTTGTAAAAGTTCCAAAGAACCATATTGTCATAGACTTTGATTTGAAAGATGCTGATGGTAATAAATCGTTTGAGAAGAATCTTGAAGCGGCCAGTAAATGGCCAACGACTTATGCCGAACTGTCTAAGAGTGGTGCGGGCATTCATCTGCATTATATTTATGACGGCGATGTCAGCGAGCTCAGTAGAGTCTATGACGATAATATAGAGATCAAGGTGTTTACTGGGAATGCGTCTTTGAGAAGGAAGAAGACGAAAACCAATGGGGGCCATATTGCTACGATCAAGTCAGGGCTCCCGTTGAAAGGAGCAAAGCAAATGGTAAACTTTGATGGTATAAAAGATGAGCAGCACCTAAGGAACTTTATAAAGAAATGTATAGCTAAAGCTCATCATGGCGCAACGAAACCAGAAATGGACTTTATATTTGATACGTTGAAGAATGCATATGAGTCTGGGATCTCGTATGATGTGTCTGATATGTATCAGCCGATATTAGTGTTTGCTACAAACAGCACAAACAATTCAGAGTATTGTGTGAAACTCGTAAACAGTATAGAGAAATATCTGAGATCTGAAACTATGGCTCCTAATGAGGATGCTAAGGATAAGATCGTGTTCTTTGATGTTGAGGTTTTACCAAATCTGTTTGTTATTGTTTGGAAGTTTGAAGGCGGCAAACCTGTCAAGATGATAAATCCAACTTCAAAGGATGTTGAGAGTCTGCTCAATTTCAAACTTGTTGGGTTTAATAATCGTCGTTACGATAATCATATTCTATATGCGAGATTGATCGGATATACGAATGAGCAGTTGTATAGGTTATCCCAGAACATAATCAAAGGGAATAAGACTGCGATGTTCAGTTCGGCATACAATCTGTCATACACTGATATTTATGACTTTGCATCTGCCGGGAACAAGATGAGTCTTAAGAAATGGGAGATCAAGCTTGGTATTCACCATATGGAATTGGGATTACCATGGGATCAACCAGTTCCTGAAGATATGTGGGAGACAGTTGCGGACTATTGTGTTAATGACGTAGTGTCCACTGAAGCGGTCTTTAAGCATTTGAAGAGTGACTGGACTGCAAGACAGATATTGGCGGAGCTTAGCGGGTTGACTGTTAATGACACGACCAACCAGCATACAACCAAACTGATAGTTGGGAACGAAAAGAATCCTCAGTCTAGTTATGTTTATACAGATCTCACTGAGATGTTCCCAGGTTATAAGTTTGAGAATGGTGTCAGCACTTACAGAGATGAAGTTGTCGGTGAAGGTGGATATGTATACGCAGAACCAGGAATGTATGGTGATGTAGCGTTGCTTGATATAGCATCTATGCATCCAACTTCAATCGAACAGCTTAATTTGTTTGGACCATACACTAAGAACTTTAGTGATTTGAAACAGGCAAGGTTGTTCATAAAACATAAAGACTTCGTTTCGGCAAGGAAACTGTTTGGTGGAAAGCTGGAACCATATTTGAAGGATGAGTCAGCGGCAAAGGATTTGTCATCTGCGCTTAAGACTGCAATCAATTCGGTTTATGGTTTGACTTCGGCTAAGTTCGATAATAAATTAAGGGACCCTCGTAATATAGACAACATAGTTGCCAAGCGAGGGGCTTTGTTTATGATCAACCTTAAACATGAGGTTCAGAAAAGAGGTTATACTGTCGCTCATATTAAAACAGACTCCATTAAGATCCCAGATGCGACGGATTCGATCATAGAGTTTGTCATGGAGTATGGTAAAAAGTATGGATATGTGTTTGAGCATGAAGCGACGTACGACAAAATGTGTTTAGTGAATGATGCAGTGTATATTGCCAGATATGATAATGGTGAATGGACTGCGACAGGAGCACAGTTCCAGCAGCCGTATGTGTTCAAGACTTTATTCAGTCATGAGCCAATTGAATTTAAGGATATGTGCGAAACTAAATCAGTAAGCACTTCGTTATATTTGGACATGAATGAAGATTTAGGAGAAAACGAACATGACTATCATTTTGTGGGTAGGGTTGGTGAATTCACTCCTATCCTTCCTGGACATGGTGGCGGACTTCTTTTGAGAGAAAAGGATGGTAAGTATAACGCGGCCACTGGAACTAAAGGGTATCGCTGGATGGAGTCTGAGATGGTACAGGCTCTTGGAAAAGAAGCAGATATCGATAAAGGATATTACAGAGATTTAGTAGATGCAGCAGTAAAGAATATTTCACAATACGGCGACTTTGAATGGTTTGCCTCTGATGAAGAGTACAAAGGTGAACTTATGATAACGCCGTTTTAACGAAAGGAGTAATTATGGCATTTAAGAGAAGAGAGAATCTGACAATTCAGGATGCGGAGATAGGATATTCTGATTTCAAGGCGAGCCGCTATGGTTCGTCTTTTATGTTGATCATGAACAAGGGCGACATAACTTACAAAGGCGTGTCTGGTTATAAAGATTTTGATCAGCTTATCAAAGATGGATGGCCTATCCAGAGAAGCAACAGAGATGAGGACGAGCTTGTTATGTGGGTTAACGTAAAGTTTGATGTCCCAGAAGGCATGGCTCCTCCGATCGTTTACACTGTGACGGGTAAGCGTAAAGAGAAATTAGATGCAGACACTATTGGAATTCTTGATAGTGCTGATATTTCAAAGCTTGATGTTAGTATATCTCCAGCTATGAGGAAAGATGGTAATGGATATACGGCTTATGTTAAGACGTTATTCGCAACACTTTATGAAGATCCACTTATGGCTGAGTATGGAATGTATGAATCTGAAGAGGGACAGGAACCGGTTGATGATGACATTCCGTTCTAAGGAGAGCAAATGTTATACGAGCATCAAAGACTTGCGGTAGAACGCATGCATAATGGTTGTATACTGTGTGGAGGGACAGGTTCTGGTAAATCCAGGACCGCCCTCTACTATTACTTTACTAAAGTCTGTAAAGGTGTGGCTCCAGATGATGGTGTTGAATATGCACCAATGAAAGAGCCAAAGAAGTTGTATATAATTACGACTGCCAGAAAAAGAGACACCTTGGAATGGGAGCAGGAATGTTGTCCATTTCTTTTAAACATGGATGATGTTGTTGTGGATTCGTGGAACAACGTTGGTAAGTATGTTGATGTGAAGGATGCGTTCTTCATATTTGACGAGCAGCGTGTAGTTGGCAATGGATCATGGGTCAAATCATTTCTGAAGATAGTGAAGTCTAATCTTTGGATTATGCTTAGTGCCACGCCAGGAGATACTTGGATGGATTATATTCCTGTGTTCATAGCAAACGGCTTCTACAAAAACAGAACCGAGTTTATAAGAAAGCATGTTGTCTTTAACAGATTTGTTAAGTTTCCTAAAGTTGATAAGTATATTAATTGCGGGAGACTTGTGAAACAAAGACAAATGATACTGGTCCCGATGAGGTATGCTAAACATACAACCCAGCATAACAAAGAGGTCATTGTCTACTATGACGAAAGTAAAATCAGAGAAGCTACAGTTGAAAGATGGAATGCTTTCGAGAACCGCCCAATAAAGGACGTTGCTGAGTTATGTTATCTGATGCGCAAAATAGTAAACTGTGATGAAAGCCGAATCAAAGCTGTTAAGAATTTGATGACAAATTGTCCGAAGTCGATCATATTCTACAACTTCAATTATGAGTTGGAGATTTTAAGACAGGCTGCTATCGATTTGGATATTGAATTTGCAGAATGGAATGGCCACAAACATGAACCGCTTCCTAAAGGCGGCAGCTGGGTTTATCTGGTTCAGTATACAGCCGGAGCAGAAGGCTGGAATTGTACGGATACGAATGTGATAATATTCTACAGTCAAAACTATTCGTACAAGATCATGGTCCAGTCTGCGGGAAGAATAGACAGAGTTAATACTCCATATTCTGATTTGTATTATTATCACTTAAAATCAAATGCCGCGATAGACAAAGCTATTTCATCATCATTGAAACGTAAAGAGACGTTTAACGAAAAAGCATTCGTGTCATCATTGTTACCGAATGGTCGTTCGTAAGAAATACATGGGTTAATATAGGAGGGAAGAGCAGAATGTACCTGCTCTTCTTTATTTTTTGGAGGAAACATGTTAGAAAGCAAATTTCAAAGAGAGCTAATCAAAGAAATTGAATCGTTGTTTCCAGGGTGCATCGTTATGAAGAACGATCCTAATTACATTCAGGGAATACCTGACTTAATTGTTTTGTATGGAAGTCGATGGGCCGCCCTTGAATGTAAGAGATCTGAAACTTCTCCGCATAGACCTAATCAGGATTATTACGTTTCGAAGATGAATGAGATGTCTTATTCCAGCTTTGTTTATCCAGAAAATAAACAGGAGGTCTTATATGAACTTCAACGATCATTCGCGTGATTTTCATAACGGAGAACACGCCTTCTTAGGAGCGTCAACATATAGTCGATGGTTTAATAAGGATTTCGATGAGATCCTCGATCGCTATATGAATTTTATGATCGCCACTAAGAAAGGCACAGAAGATCATGACTTTGCAAGAAGATGCATTGAAAGGAAACAGCGCCTGCCGAAAACGAGACACACTCTCAACATGTATGTAAATGACGCTATCGGATTCAGGATGAAGCCTGAAGTTGAATTGTATTTTTCTCCTGTTGCTTTTGGAACAGCAGATGCCATCTCTTATAACGAGAAAAAGAAATTCCTTAGGATTCACGATTTGAAAACAGGCGTTACTACAGCATCTATGCATCAGTTAGAAGTTTATGCTGCGTATTTCTTTTTGGAATACACAGACATAAAAGTTAACAACACAGATATAGAGCTAAGGATTTATCAGAACAACGAGATAATTGAAGCTCATCCTGGTGAGGAAATCATAGCCCCAATCATGGAAAAAATATTTATTGCAAGTAGAAAGATTCTCGAAATGGAGGAGTAAAATGGGTTTTGATAGTTTTCTAGCTCATATAGGTGTCGGACACCTCGATGGTGGAAACTCTGGAAGATATCCTTATGGCTCTGGTGATAATCCATACCAGCATATGGGTATGCACCCATTTAGAGCACAGGTTCAAGCTAAAAGAGATCAAGGTAAAAGTATGACCGAGATAGCTGAAGAACTTGGCATGAATACTTCTCAGCTTAGAGCCAAAATAACCATGGCCAAGGAAGAAGAGGAAGAGCGAAATAGAACATACATTTTGAAAAAGAAAGACAAAGGCTATTCCAATACGGCTATAGCCAGAGAGCTTGGAATGTCAGAAGGTTATGTTCGTAAAATGCTTAAACCCATTGAGGAGAACCGAAAAAGTAAAGTTAAAACCGTAGCTGAAGAATTAGAGAAGCAGGTTGCAGATAAGAAATACCTTGACATAGGAGCTGGTGTTGAACGGCAGCTTGGAATCTCAAAAGAAAGACTAAAGACTGCGGTTTCTTATTTGGAAGAACAAGGCGGATACAAACAGTATTCTCTTAGAATTGAACAGGCTACTAACCCTGGTAAATTCACATGGTATAAAGTCCTTACGAAAGACGATGTGACATACGGAGAAGTGTATGGGAATCGAGACAAAATAAGAGCGCCTCAAGGCGTGTACTTTGAAGACGATGGCTTGACAGCAAGAGGTATTAAACCACCAGTATCTATAGATTCTAAAAGAGTCCAGATTAGGTACACTGAAGATGGCGGTTCTGATAAGGACGGCGTTATTGAGATTCGTCCTGGAGTAGAAGATCTTACGTTAGGCAACAATCATTATGCTCAGGTTAGAATCGCAGTTGATGGGACTCATTATCTTAAAGGTATGGCTATGTATAACCCAGATCTTCCAAAAGGCTGCGATATTATGTTTAACACAAACAAACATAAAGGAACTCCAAAGATGGACGTTCTTAAACCGATGTCTGATGACGCGGACAACCCTTTCGGAGCAACAGTAAGGCAGTTCGACTATGACGGAAAAGACGGGAAGAAACATCAATCTCCAATAAACATCGTTAATGATGATTCTGACTGGGGTCACTGGTCTAGAAATCTGGCTTCTCAATTCTTATCTAAGCAGTATCCTCAAACTGCTAAACGCCAGTTGGATCTAGACATCAAAGCTAAGGAAGACGAGTTCGCTAAGATTTGTGCATTAGAGAATCCAGTCGTTAAGAAAAGACTTCTTAAATCTTTTGCGGAAGATTGTGATTCAGCGGCGGTAGATCTTAAAGCTGCTCCTCTCCCTAGACAACAGACGCATGTAATACTTCCGCTTACTGAGATTAAGGATACAGAAGTGTATGCTCCAAACTATAAGACTGGTGAAGAAGTCATACTTGTAAGGTATCCTCACGGTGGAATATTTGAGATCCCTCGTTTGAAAGTAAACAACAATAACAAACAGGGAAGAGCTTTGCTTGGCGCTACAGAAAATGCTATAGGAATTAATTCTAAAGTAGCAGAACAATTATCTGGTGCAGATTTCGACGGCGATACTGTTGTTGTAATACCTACTAAGAATCAGAATCTCAAGACATCTAAGCCTTTAAAAGACCTGGTCGGGTTTGATCCTAAAGAAATGTATAGAGGTTATGAGGGAATGACTGAGGTCGGTCCAAAAGGAGACGGCTTCAACAAGGGAAGAGAAATGGGAATGGTTTCTAATCTCATAACTGATATGACTATTAAAGGCGCTAAAGAACCAGAGATAGCAAGAGCTGTAAAACATTCAATGGTTGTCATAGATGCTGAGAAACACCAGCTAGACTGGAAAAGATCTGAGAGAGATAACAGGATCAAAGAATTAAAAGAGAAGTATCAGCAGAAAGAAAACGGAAGATACGGTGGAGCATCAACGCTCATCTCTAGTTCTAAGAGCCCTGTTTTAGTGCCACAAAGAAAAGAACTCACATATGATAAGAGACACATAGATCCAGAGACTGGCGAGAAGAAGTATGAACCTAGTGGTGCCACTTATGATAAAAAACGTAAGGATGAAAACGGTAACTGGTATGTAGTAGAAAAAGATGTCCCGTACATGACCGAGACCACTAAGATGGCCGAGGCTAAGGATGCCCGCACCCTATCATCCGGTACCCGTATTGAAGAGATTTATGCTAACTATGCCAACAAGATGAAGGCCCTTGCTAACGAGACCCGAAAAGAATACATGCGTACCGAGAACCCTAAGAGGGACCCTGATGCTGCAAAGAAGTACGCCTCTGAAGTTGCATCACTCGAAGAGAAGCTAAATAAATCGCTTCAGAACGCACCCCGGGAACGTCAAGCTCAATTAATGGCGGATTACGTAGCAAAGGCTAAGCGAAAAGACAATCCAAATATGGAGTACGATGAGTACAAGAAAATAAAAGCCCAGGCTTTGGATTCTGCTCGTCGTAAATCTGGAGCAGCTATAAAAACAGTAAATGAAAAAGGAGAAAAGATAAGTGCTAGAACTGTCGATATAACTCCTGAAGAATGGAAGGCTATACAAGCTAATGCAATATCCACTAATAAATTAACCCAGATCCTAAACAACGCTAATATAGAAAAGATCAGAGAGTATGCTACCCCTAGAGATAAACGTACTATACCCCCTGCTACTAAGTCTAGGATCAAGGCTATGCTTAACGCTGGCCACACACAACAAGAGATTGCAGAAGCTTGTGGTGTATCTCTATCCACTGTTAAGGATGTAATGCGTCCAAAGGATGAAAAGGAGAACTAAGTATGAGAGCATCTATGCTTACTACTATTGACAACCCATTTGATCCATTCACACAGTACGATGAGTGGGTTGCTTATGATGAGTATCAAAGCTCAATTACAGGAAGACCAACATGCAACTCGTATCTTGCAAGCGTGTCTCGTACTTCTCCTGATTTATCAAGAGATGATTACTTAGAAGAGATTGACAATGCGATTGACAAGATTGTTTCACTTAATCTTTCTGGAACTTTTAAGAAAGTTAGTATTGAGGTTTAGTAAAACTTTTTGAAACCCAATGCCAACACGAATGTAGTATGTGCATTGTGTGTCAAAAATTCTAAAATTTTACGAAACTTCTAACGTTTTGGTATCAGAACTAAATGATTAAAACACCGGAGGTCATTTAATTCTGATACCGGGGGGAGGGGTCCACAGAATGCACCCCCCTCCCTCAT
>OCTW011615099.1_pt1 | contig 62568 bp, 57 predicted proteins | sample 1539671 | NCBI WGS metagenome assembly OCTW01 (sample SAMN02144230, study PRJEB22623) | gut metagenome | biome: sheep rumen | host: Ovis aries | place: New Zealand | reverse complement strand
AAGCCGCCAACGTAGGCCTTCACATGGCCCGTGTGCGACTCGATGCTGACCAAGCTGGCTTGCAGGAACCACTTGTAGTAGCGGATGGAGTCCATCGGGGTCATCACCGTGTCGATGGGGCCGTCCCACGAGAACACGGTCATGCGCACGGGGCGGTCAAACTCGGCCCTGATGGAGTCTTCGGGCATCCCTTCGTTCTTGAGGCTGCGGTAGCGGTCGGTGCGCTTCATCGAGGTCAGGAGGATGTGGTCGATTTCGTCGGCGGTCACGTTGGAGAAGGGGGCGTTCTTTTGGCCTTTCCAGTGTTTGTAGAACATGGGTTGCAGCTCCTTGCCCATAAACTCCTTGACGGCCTCCTCGGCATAGCGTTGCATCCGTGAGTCGATGGTGGTGTAGATGCGCAGGCCGTCGCGGTAGATATTATAAGGTGTGCCGTCGGCGCGTTTGGTGTTCTTGGCCCATTCGTTCAGCTCGCCACGCAGGAACTCGCGGAAGTAGGTGGCCTGTCCGCTGTTGTGGTCCTTGATGCTGAAGTGGGTCATGTCGATGGGAATCAGCGAGATGGAGTCGCATTCGGCTTGGGTGATGAAGCCGTTGTCGGCCATCTTTTGGAGCACGAGGTTGCGGCGCCCCATTGAGCGTTCGGGGTTGCGCACGGGGCTGTAGCGGGTGGGCGCGTTGACCACGCCGGCCATCAAGGCGCATTCCTCGATGTTCATTTCGCTGGGTTTCTTGTCGAAGAAGGTGCTGGCCGCCGAGCGTATGCCGAAGGCGTTGTGACCGAAAGCCACCGTGTTGAGATACATGGCGATGATTTCTTCCTTCGAGTAGTTGTGTTCCAGCTTGGTGGCGGTAATCCACTCTTGGAACTTGCGCAGCACGAGTTGGGGCTTGCTGAGGTTTTCGCCACGCGGGAAGAGGTTTTTGGCCAACTGTTGCGTGATGGTCGAGCCGCCGCCTTTCTTTCGTCCCGTCAGGAGGCCGAAAGCCACGCGCAGCAAGGCCCGCTCGTCGATGCCTGAGTGTTCGGTGAAGCGTTCGTCCTCAATGCTGATGAGGGCTTCGGGCATGTAGTGCGAGAGTTCGGCGTAGCGCACGTTGCTGCGGTTTTCCACGTAATAGGAACCCAACAGCTTGCCGTCGGCGGAGATGATCTCGGTGGCCAAGTTGGTGCGCGGGTTCTCCAGCTCGTCGAAGGTGGGCATGGTGCCGAACACGCCTTTGGCGACGCAGAAGAAAAACAACACGAGCAGCAGCAAGAAGACTCCAAATACAATCCACAAGTTGCGGATAGCCCTCGGCGATTCCTGCTGTTTCCTTGTTTTCTTTTTGTTCTTGTTATCCATCAGCAAATCCAGATTATCAATTCTCAATTGTCAATTGTCAATTCTCAATTATATAAATCCCAATATCCGAAATACCTTTTAAGACGGGTTCGCGCATGGCTTGCTCGATCTCGAAATGGTAGGTTCCCGTGAGGGGGAAACGCAGGTTCTCGTTGAGCGGCACGGTGAGGTCGCGCATCGAGCCGCTGCCTTTGCCGATCCAGCGGCCTTCGGGTGTGGCAAGGGTGCATTCTATGGTGTCGTGCGTGACGTTGCCGTTGGGCATCTGGGTGTGGAGGAAGACGAAGAGGTTGCTGTAGCGGTAGTTCTCGAGGTGGCGCAGCCCGATGCCGAACACATAGCCGCTGATGGTGTCGTTGATGTCGACGTCGAAGGCCACGCGGTCTTCTTGCCGCCATTCGGCTTCGGGGATCACGGTGCGCTTGTCGAACGAGTCGTTGGTGCAGCTCGCAAACGACAATAGCAATAGTATATAGATTAGCTTTTTCATCAGTCACTCATCTTTTTGAGGTCGGCCTCGCCGTAGCCTTCGTTGGTGTTGGTGTGGGCTTCTGTCGTAACGGCAAAGTCTTCTAATTTCTTGGGTTTCTGTCCTTTCTTGTTCATGGCGATGATGTCTTTCACCTTGGCGACAGGGATGGCCATGATGTTGCTCTTGTCGGTGGTGTAGGAATACCACATGATGCCTTTGAAGACGTCGTTCTTCTGGTGCACGGCGTCGCCGCTCTCGAAGTGCAGCACGATGTTGGGGTCGGAGAAGGCCTTCAGTGCCTCTACGTAGGCCTCATATTCGTAGTTGAGGCAGCATTTGAGCTTGCCGCACTGTCCGGCTAATTTTTGTGGGTTGGGCGAGAGCTGTTGCACACGGGCCACGCCGGTCGTCACCGACTGGAAATCAGTGATCCACGAGGCGCAGCAAAGCTCGCGTCCGCACGAGCCTATGCCGCCCAATTTGGCCGACTCCTGCCTGACGCCGATTTGCCGCATCTCGATGCGGATGTGGAACTCCTCGGCCAGTTTCTTGATCAGCTCGCGGAAGTCGACGCGACCGTCGGCGGTGTAGTAGAAGATGGCCTTCGTCTTGTCGCCCTGGTATTCCACGTCGTTGAGCTTCATCTCTAATCCAAGGTTGTCGATGATGGTGCGTGTGCGGGCCAAGGTGCTGTCTTCCAACTTGATGGCGGCAAGCCATTTCTCCACGTCGTTGGCTCGGGCGCGACGGTATATCTTCTTCATCTCGGCGATGGGCGTGCGGTATTTTTTGCGCTTCAGCTGGCGCTTGACGATGTCGCCCAAGAGGGTGACGATGCCGATGTCGTGCCCGATGGCGGTCTCAACGGCCACGAACTCGCCCACCTCAAGGTCGAGGTCTTCGGGATAGACGAAATAGTCCTTGCGGTCGTTCTTGAAGCGTACCTCGGCCAAGCACACCTTGCCTTCTATTTCCTTGTTCTCGTAGTCTTTCAGCCAGTCGAATTGGCTCAGCTTGCACCTGCCGCAGGCCAGCACCTTTTGCCCGGGAACGTAAGGCTCCTCAAGCCTGCAGCCACGGTTGATCAGTTGCTTCTCTATGCTGGAATCGTGTTCTTTATGTTGATTTTCAGTCATTTCTCAAAAATAAAATGGTGGTTGTATATAAATTGCAAAAGTACGAAAAAAAATGTTTACCTTTGCACATTCTTAAAACATCGCATCAAATCGTATTATTGTACAATAAAAAACACATCATCATGAAAAAAGGTATTGTCATCATTGTCGCCCTTGTCGCCTTGGTCGCCATTTGGGGCGTTAGCGTCTATAACGGATTGGTTACCAAGCAAGAGGGCGTTGAAAAGGCCGTCGGTAACGTGCAAACGGCCTACCAACAGCGTGCCGACCTCATCCCCAACTTGGTCGCCACGGTGAAGAACTATGCCGAGTATGAAGCCGGCACCCTGACTGCCGTCGTCGAGGCCCGCGCCAAGGCCACACAGGTCACGCTCGACGCCAACAACCTGACCGAGGAAAACATAAAGGCCTTCCAAGCCGCGCAAGACCAGATGTCGGGGGCGCTGTCGCGCCTGTTGGTCACGGTGGAGCAATACCCCGACCTGAAGGCTAACCAGAACTACCGCGACCTTCAGGAGAAGCTCGAAAGCTGCGAGAACGGCATCGCCAATGCCCGCCGGCAGTTCAACGATGCGGCCCAAACGTTCAACACGTCGGTGCGCCGTTTCCCTGGCAACATCATCGCCAGCATGTTCGGCTTCGAGAAGAAACCCTACTTTGAGGCTTCGGAAGGCGCCGAGAAGGCCCCTGACGTGAAAGACCTGTTCGGTTAAGGTCTGGCACGAGGCGCCGTTGCGCCGCTTGCCGCCGTGGGCGGGTGGCAAAAAAAATGCTGTTCTTTGTTGCACGGTATCGGGATTGTTTGTAATTTTGCAGCCCGATGAGAGGCTTGTATGCCCATCCGTCGGGTTGCCGCGAGGCAGCGCCGAGGAGTGGAGATGCCCGCCTTTTTGTTGAGAATGAATCAGTAATCAATTTAAGACTAAAATGAAAATAACGCGAAAGAAGCGCCGTAGTGGCTATGTGGAACCCACCGTGCGCTTGGTTGAATTGGAAACGGCAGTGCCGCTGTTGGCCAATTCGGTGGACAAAATGCAAGGCACAACCGACCCCGATAATCCTCCTGGCAGTGGCATCCAATTGGAAGACTTCCAAGATGGCGGCACCATCACTATCCCGTAAACCTTATTAATTTAACTCCGATGAAAGCAAGACATATCCTCGGCTTGGCCGTGCTGATGGCAGTGGCCGGCTCATGCAAGAAAAACCAGAATCAAGACACCAACAGCTTCTCGGCCTCCATCGAGGTTGACGAAAGCCGGACTTATCTTGATAATCTTGATCATATGAAAGTGAAATGGTCGCCAGACGACCAAATCATCGTTTACGGCGACGGCGCCCCGAACGCCCCGAAGACCTACACCCTGAGCACCGGCGACGGCACCCAAACGGCCACCTTTACCACCACGGGCGGTGTGCAACCTGCAAGCACCTATTGTGCCTTCTATCCCGCCTCCAGTTGCAGGGGCGTGAGTGGCGATGTGTTCACCTTCAGCATGCCTGACACGCAGACCTACACAGCCAACGGCTTCATGAACAACCTCAACCCCATGGCCGGAAAGAACGACGGCAATGGAGGTACGTTGATAGGGTTTAAGAATGCGTTTGCTGTATTGAAACTGCAAACCAAGGGCAACCGCACGGTGACCAAAGTGGAAGTGACGGTTCCTTCTGGTAATTATCTGTATGGCACCTTCACTTTCGATCCAACAACAGGAACGACCACTCATACTTCTGGAGGCGGCCAGACCATTACCCTCGACTGCTCGGCTAATCCTGTGGCACTGAATGCTACAACCGACCAGGACTTTTACATCGTTTTGCCTCCTGGCTCCATCGACAACGGTTTTGATGTGAATTACTACCAAGCTGGCTCAGCGACGCCTTTCTTCACACAGAATGTTCCTTCAAATGCTGGCAATCTTGCCTTGGCTCGTAATACGATTAAGAGAATGAGTGTGACGGCGAATGCGACATCACCGCAGGTGCAGAACTTATTGCCAGTGATGATTACTTCAGCATGGCAAGTTAAGAAAAAAGATGCCAGTAATGCTACTTCAACAACAGATGTTAATAACATTATAAACGGCGTTAATAACTACGGATTTTACTTTTCGCATGATAATTTCAAAGAGTATCATATCAGACCGACTTCACCTGACAAAGTATCCTTGGTCAGAGGACACACATATTATGTTAGGTTTTATGCTAAAGTTGACGATTATGCAGGAACTTCAAATGTTGAATTTTTCTGGCCAGAAGATGGCAACTGTAGGTTTATTCCCATAGTAGGTGCTAACCCAGCTGGTTCTAGTGATCCTAATAACACACTTCTTGTTGATAATAACCAGTGGAAATTGTTTTCCAGAAAATGGACGAATTTTACAGCATATCCTACAGATGGCAGTTATTCTCCTAGAATAGATCACAATACGGCTAGTGGTAGCCGTCATTGTTATGTGTCTGGTGCCATGCTGATAGACCTTACAGCTGCAGGGCTTGAAAGTCTAAGCGAATCACAACTTAATGCGAAGCGTTACATTTATGGAAATCCTATAGATAGTGATACTTGGTAACCAATCGGAAGCCTAAAATCTTAATACACATCGCAGCCTTCGTTCCGCATGGAGGCTGCGTTTTTTGTTTTTCTTGGCCTGCCAGGGGTGTTTTAATTCCCCGCCGCTGCGCGGTGGGGGTGGGTTTTGAATGCCCCACCCTTCGGACACCCCCTTAAAAGGGGACGGGGCAAAGCCCAGAAGAGACAGCGCATAAAAGCGTCCGGTAGGCCAACGTCCGGTAGGCGTCCCCCTTCTAAGGGGGGCAGGGGGGATTCGGAGACCCGCTTTGCGCCAAACTATGGTTTAAATTCTCGCTTCGCGCTAAACAAACTCTATTTTTTCATACTTTTGCAAAACTTATGTCCCCCACCGCCTCCATATCCGACTTCCTCCTCCTCCTGCGCTGCGCCCTGTGGGATAGCGCATCGGAGCTGGACTGGCTCGACGACTGGAACGGCGTCGTCCGCCTTGCCAACCAGCAAACCACACTCGGACTGGTAGGCCACGCCGCCCTGCAGTCAGAGGCCGTGCGTCAGCTCCTGCCCGAAAGCCGCTTGCGACTGCAACAGCAGGTCGACCGGCTGGCCGACCGCGCCAAGCACTGCGAGGCATTAATCAGCCGAATGGTGCCGGCGCTCGAAGCGGAGGGCATCGAGACGTGGCTGCTGAAAGGGCAGGGGCTGGCGGCGTTCTATCCCGCGCCGCTGCTGCGCCATTGCGGCGACGTCGACCTGCTCGTCAGGCCCGCCTGCTTCTCCAAGGCCGTCAGTGTGCTCAACCGCTTGGCCACACCCCAAGCCGTCGCCGAAGCCTTCAACACCGACAAGCACTACCACATCCGAATAGGCGGCTTCGACGTGGAGTTGCATCGCCGCTGCATGGCCTTCGCCGACGCCGCTGCCGACCGCCGCTACCAGTCGCTCGAAGACGAGGCCATCGCCCTGCCGCCCGACGACTTCAAGCTCAACGGCACCGCCATCCACCGGCTTGAGCCGACCTTCAACGCCTTCTATGTGTTCGTGCACCTGTGGGAGCATTTCCTCGAACGCGGCATAGGGCTGCGCCAGGTGTGCGACTTCGCCTTGCTCCTCCACGCCCGCAACGCCCAAATCGACCGCACCCGCCTGCGCCCGATGCTCGATGCCTTCGGGCTGATGCGCCCCTGGCAGCTTTTCGGGGCGTTGGCCGTCAAGCATTTGGGGCTGCCCAAGGAGGAGATGCCTTTCTTTGACCCCCGCTTCGTCCGGAAAGCCCGCCGCCTGCTGCGCGTCATCCTCAAGGAAGGCAACTTCGGCAGGTCGACCACGCTCAGGCAACAACATACCCGCCGGCGCGGACTCAGCCGCCGGCTCACCACCCTGCTGAGCATACAGGTGCGCTCGTGGCGCATCTTCACCCTGCTGCCCGACGTGGGCTTGCACCTTTGGAAACAAAAAATGAAAGGAGGACTCAACAAATGAAACTGATGAAACTGACGCTCTTCAAAGGCAACGGCGACGTGGCCCTTGCCCTCCGCAAGGCCTTGCGCCATGCCACCCTCAACGCCTTGATTGGCCTCGTCAACGTGGCGGCTTCGTTGGGCTTCGTCTACGTCTCGAAGCTGCTCATCGACACGGCTACGGGCGTGGCCGACCACCCCATGGCCCCCAACATCGCGCTGCTCTGCGCCCTGATGGCGCTCAGGCTCGTCTCTTCGGTGGCAAACGGCTACGTCGGCGGACGCAACAGCGCCCAAGCCCTGATGGCCCTCCGACAGGGCTTCTTCGACCGCCTCATGCGGATGCGATGGAACGGCACCGAGACCTTCCACAGCGGCGACGCCGTCAACCGCATGGAAGAAGACGTGCGCGTGGTGGTCGACTTCATCTGCTCCAACCTGCCGGGCTTCATCTTGGCCGCGCTCCAGCTCGTCTTCGCCTCGGTGTTCGTCTATCTCATGGCCCCCCAACTCATCTTCATCCTCATCGCCTTCATGGTGGTGGCCTCGGTGGTGGGCTTCCTGCTCTATAGGCCCGTCAAACGGCTCACCAAGGCCATCCGCACGCAAGACGGCATCATCCAGTCGCACTTGCAGGAGAGCTTCCAAAACCGCATCACCGTGAAGGTGCTGCAAGGCGTCGAGCGCATGACCGACCGCCTCGCGGTGCTGCAAGGCAAGCAGTTTGCCGACACCATGAAACGGCTCAACTACAGCACCTTGGCGCAAATGTTCTTGCGCCTCGGCTTCATGGCAGGCTACACCGCCGCCTTCGTCTTCGGCGTGTTGGGCATCCGCAAGGGCGCCATCACCTTCGGCATGATGACGGCCTTGCTCCAGTTGGTCAGCCAGGTGCAAAACCCCTTGGCCGGCTTGGTGCGCCTGTTTCCCACAACCGTCAAGTTCTTAGCCTCGCAAGAGCGCCTTGAGGAAATCGCAACCGTGGCGATGGAACCCGAAACACAGCCGCTGATGGTCGACCACGCGCCTGAAGTCAGGGTGGAAGGCCTCGGCTTCGGCTACCCGCAGCAACGGCAACCTGTGCTCTCCCGTTTCTCGGCCGTGTTTCCCGCCGGCAAGATGACCGCCGTGGTGGGCGAAACGGGCGTGGGCAAGACCACCCTCGTGCGCCTCATGTTGGCCCTGCTTGAGCCCTTGGAAGGTCGTATCGCCATCGACGGCACGCCCGTCGGCATCAACACGCGCTGCAACTTCATGTATGTGCCGCAGGGCAACTGCCTCTTCAGCGGCACCATTCGCGACAACATGCTCCTCATCAAGCCCACCGCCACCGAGGAGGAGATGCGGCAGGCGCTCCACATCGCCGTGGCCGACTTCGTGTTCGACCTGCCCCTCGGCCTCGACACACCCTGCTACGAGCGCGGCGACGGCATCAGCGGCGGGCAGGCGAGGCGCGTGGCCGTGGCCTGCGCACTGCTCCACGGCGGCAACGTGCTCATCCTCGACGAAGCCAGCGCCTCGCTCGACAGCCAAACCGAACTCCAACTCGTCGAAAACCTCAAACGCTACTGCCTCGGCGCCAAAACCATCATCTTCGTCAGCCACAGCAACCGCGTTTGGCAGGTGGCCGACCACATCGTGACCTTGGAAAAATAGCCGTCGCCCTTTGTCGCAACCGCGATTGGACTTTTTTTCAACTTTTTTTTCATAAAAAAACGGCTCCAATCCAATTAATATTCGTACTTTTGCACCCTCTTTCGGGAGATTGTGTGGCTCGAAGAAGGTATTCGTCGGTGTCGCATTAATTAATAGGTGTGGGCATGGCAGCATGGCGCACTTGGTAAAGAATCGGATAAATCAATCATAATCAATCATTTAAAGACTGTAAAAAAATGAAGCAAGTAAAAAAAGCTTATGAGGCTCCGACGACGGAAGTCATCGCCCTCGAGATGGGTTTCAGCGTGCTGACGGGTTCGCCCGTTACCCCCGACGCTGGCATTACCGGTAGTGGTTTCCAATTTGGAACGGACAACGGCAGCTGGTAATCGCAAGGTAGTCAAAAGAGTATTAACAAAGAAAACGAATGAAAATGAAGAAAGTAGTTAGAATGTTGGGCCTTTGCGCCCTCGTAGCTCTTGCCATTACCTCGTGCAAGAAGAATGAAGAACAATCGAAGCAACTGACCATCCTGGCCACCATCAACCAGCCCGTTGCCGAAGGTAGAACCCACATCGGTCCCGACAACATGCTCGTTTGGGATGCCGGCAACAGCATCAAGGTGTTCAATGCCAACGGCGAAAAAGGCGACTTCACCACCCAAGCCCAAGACGAATGGGATCACGCTCCCTTCACTGGTACCCTTACTCCCACCGACACCTACACGGCCTTCTATCCTAACGCCGTTGTGGATGGCACTAACGTGAAAATCAACCTCAACGCCACCCAAAACTACGTGAACAACAACTTTGGCAACGACACCTACCCGATGTATGCCACTGGCGTCACCAATGGCAACAACATCGAGTTTGGTTTCGACAGCCACGCCTCGGTGCTCCGTCTTCAATTCAAATCAAATAACAATTGCCGCGTGGGTAGCATCATCGTCACGGGTAACACTGGCGACGTATATGCTGGCAACCTTGTCTATGCATACAACGACCCAAGTACCTGCACCGTTGAGAACGGCACCAACGAAGTGACCCTCAACTGTGGCAATGGTGTCAACCTCATCGCTGGCACCCCCACCGACTTCAATATCGTGCTGAAGAGCGGCACCCTTACGACAGGCACCAAGGTGACTGTGAAAGACCTCGGTGGCAATGTGATTAAGGAGTTCACCACCAGCCAGTCCAACCCCCTCAATCCCAGACATATCCTCATTATGGGCGAACAGGAAGTTGTTTACAATTTGCCCACTGTGACCACCACCGCTGCTACTAACGTGACCTACACTGCCGCCAATCTCAATGGTGAATACACCGAGGTTGCTGGTGCTGCCGTGACCTCTTGCGGTTTCTACTTCAGCGCCACCGAAGCTGACGTTCAGGACAAGGTTGCCAGTGCCAAGGTGTCCTGCGCCTCCGTTGGTTCGCCCATGAGCTATCCTGTGAGCGGCCTCACCGCTGGCACCACCTACTACTTCAGAGCTTGGGCCGCCAACGCTACTGGCGAAAACTGGGGCCAAGTGCTGAGCTTCACCACGCCTGTGCAGGTTGTGGCACCTTCTGTGACCACTGTTGGTCATGAGATTACTGGTACTTCGGCCACTCTTTCGGGCAGCCTCACCAACGACGGCAACGCCGCCTGTACTGTGGGCTTCTATTATGGCACTGATCCTACTTTAGCCAGCCACCAGACCAAGACCCTCAGCGGCACCCACAACTCGGTGTACAACTTCACTTGGAACTGGGGCGGACTGAGCTTCAACACCGACTATTATTACCAAGCTTTTGCCACCAATTCAAACGGCACTGTGACGGGTCAAATCAAGACCTTCAAAATTGATTTCTTCGGTAGATTCCTGGTTGATGAGACCAACCAAAGATTCGTTACCTTCTCCACTGGTTTGCTGTGGTGGGATAACGATGCTCAAGAATTTGCCTTCGAGGACGACCAATACAGCTTCCACAAGTGGCAGGATGGCGAATCGGGCACTCCCAATGCCTCGTTCAGCCAATTCTGCTGGAGCCATCCTTACGATGATTACGGCAAGAACAACACTAGAAACCAAGTTGGCGGCGAGTTCCAAGATTGGGGCCAGAATGTGATTCGTAAGTCGAACACTACGGATGAGTATTATCCTGCCAATTATTGGCGCACGCTTACTTATGATGAATGGGAATGCATTCGTGTGAATCATGACCATCTGAGACGTGAGGTTAATGGTGTGTATTATTTTGTCCTGTTGCCTTATGGATTGACTGCTTCGCAAGCTGGTTCATATAACAACCAACAATTGTCCGACCTTGGTGCCGCTTTCTTCCCGATGTGCGGTAATGCCCAAAACGATCCTAATTTGGAACCTTCTTCATGGGGTTACAATTCACAAATCTGCCTTTGGACTTCGACCATGAAGCCTAATGACTATGGTTCGGCAGGTGCTGTGTGGTTGTATTGGGATAATGGCGGTTACATCAACGCAGGTGGTCTGAGCAATTCTTATTATCACCGCATGCAAGTTCGTTTGGCCAGAGATTTTGAATAATTCTCATATCCCAACCGGATCAAGAACAATCCCAAGAGGGCGAGCAATCGCCCTCTTTTTTTGTGCCGTTGGGAGAGGCAAGGACTTGCCGGTTTGGGAAAGTTGTGTATCTTTGCGGCGTGAACAATAAACGGCAAATGCGATATGAAGACAATGACATATGAGCAGATGCTCGACAAACTCCTCGGTCGCGTCGCCCTCTGGTGACTTTAGCCATCCCACCTAAGCGCAAGCGCAACCAAAAGGCAAAAAATGAAGAAGCCTCCCAAACCATTGGTTTTGAGAGGCTTCTTGCTGTACCGAAGGCCAAGACAAAACCGTGAAAAAATAAGAAACCAAAGGAATAGAAAAGCATTGATTTTGAGTGTTTTTCTATTTTGTTGTTTTCCCTTGTTTTCAAAAAAGTGTACTTTTTTTTGAAAATTAGTACACCTTTTAGTACACCTTATGAAAAAAAAGTGTACTTTTGTGACACCAAAAGAAAGAAAAAGAAAATTAGTTGTATCATGGCAAAAGTTGAAAACAAAACCAAAGACAACCCGCGTTTGGAGCAGCGGGAGTTGGCAGATGGCAGAATTAGCCTTTATTTGGAGTACTATTTAGGCAGACAAAGCGAGCCTGTTTTGGATGAGATGGGCGAGCCTGTTTTGTATCAAAGCGGAAAGATGGCGGGAACGCCCAAATACAGGGTAAAGCATATTAGAAGCAAAGAAAGCCTGAACCTGTTTTTGATTTCCAACCCAAAGACCCCCTTTGACAGAAACCAAAACAAAGAAATCTTGCAATTGGCAAAGAAAATACGCTTTGAGAAAGAGCAGGAATTGTTGGAAAAGAAAGAGGGTTTCAGGTTGAAGAAAGACCGCCAAATTGACTTTTTGCAATTCTTTCAGTCCTACATTGACACCTACACAAAGAAAGATGTTAGAATGCTGCAAATGGCTTTCAGGCGTTTCAATGACTTTCTGAAAGACACACCCGAATACACCCGTTTTGCAAAAGGCATTAAGCCTGAACAGATGGACAAAGATATGATGATTGCCTTTACAGAATACTTGCAAAGTAGAAGCAGGGGCGAGGGTGCAAAGGGCGTTTTCCAACGCTTCAAGAAAGTTGTAAAGTATGCAATAGACCATGACTATATGACAAAAAACCCTTGCAACGGGGTTTCTATCAAAACAGACGACCAAATTTTGAGAAAAGATGTGCTTTCACTTGATGAGGAAAAGGCTTTGATAGGCACACACTACACGGGGGAAAACCCCAATATTAGGCGGGCTTTCATTTTGAGCCTTTATTGTGGGTTGAGGTTTTGCGATGTTAAGGACTTGACCTTTGCCAATGTGGACTATTCAAACCGCCTTTTGAAGTTTGAGCAGAATAAGACAAAGGGACATTCAGCCAATAGCGGGGTTGTTATACCGCTCAACGATGGATTGTTGAGGCTGATTGGAGAGCCAACAGATGAGCAGGGCAAAGACAGCCTTATATTTCAATTGCCGAGTTATGAAATGTGTAGTAAAGCCGTGAAAAGATGGGTAAAACGGGCGGGAATTGAAAAGCATATTACATGGCATTGTGCCAGGCATTCTTTTGCCGTGAATATCCTGAATAATGGGGCAAACATTAAGACGGTTGCAAGCCTGTTGGGACATTCAGGATTGAAGCACACAGAGAAATACACCCGGGCTGTTGATGAGTTGAAACAGAAAGCAATCAACAGTTTGCCAACTTTGGATATTGCAAACCTCTAACCCTTACAGCCATGGCCACAAAGACAAACCAACCGACCCCCAGCCGGGAATATAAAGAACTGACAGCCCGATTTGAGGCGTTATGTGATGAACAGGAAAGATTATACAACCCCAACTTTGAGGCTGTGTTTCAGGCTTTGTTTCAGCTTGACGATGAGCAGCGGGCAATATATAACACGGGCTTTTGGAATATGGGGGCTTTACCCAGCAAACCCGATGAGCAGTTGATAAGCCAGGCTTTGAAACAGGCGGGCTTTGACGGTGACAGTGACTTTTGCAAAGCCTTTTTGAGGTATGCAAGCCTGATCATTGAGGGCAAGCAGGTACAACAGGCGGGCTTGATACAGAATTTGAAAGAGTTGCCCACCGATGAGCAGCCCACACCCTCAACCGCTCAACGGCCTATCGATGTGAAAGGGTGGAAGTTTAAGCCGATGGCAATAGTTGCCCCGGTTGAGTTTCACAAACTTATTATTGAAACGCTGTTTGAGTGTGCCAACCTTACAGACATTCCAACAGAAAGCATTGATGAGTTTTTGGATGAGTTGGCCAACAGGGAGGCTTTCAATGTGAGGTGTAGCCTTACACCCTATATTGACGCTTTGAAGCGTTGCCGGGTTATCCTTGACAATGGCAGCTTCTTTGACCGGGAAAAAACACGGCTTTTGTTTGTCGCTTTGAAAAAAGCAACTGACAGCATGAAAGCCAACACAGACAAACCCGGGACGGTGAAAGCCGATATTGCCAACCTGATAAAAGGGTTTGACGGTGTGCCTGTGTGGGGTCTGTTTTTCCAAATCCTGATATTGCAGGGGCTGTGTGATGTGTTTGAAAGGTTGGATATAAACGAGGGCGACACGGGCTATTATGAGGCTCAAAGCCTATATAATTGGATTGTTCAACAGCTGATCGGCAAAGAGGCTGTGTTTTGCTGTTTGCCCTATGGAGAAACTGACCTGAAACGATTAGAGCCGTTTTGTGAGTACCTATTAAGTACCAGCGTGGGGCAATGGGTGCAAGCCTGTTTGTTTGGCAGCGATGAGCAGCCCACCGATGAGCAAACCCAAGTTGAGCAGCCCGCCACGCTCAACGCTCAACCCGATATAATGACAGACCGGGCAAAGAAATACTTTGCAAAGGCTATTCAGGCGGGTTTCATGGAGCAGACGGGGAACGGCTACAAATGGGTTTTCAGGAACGGACTAAAAGCGGCTTTGTGCTACTTCATTATGAAAGTTTATAGCCCCGATATTGCAGACCCCAAGCCAATACCCTATAAGGCTTTGGAAAAGCTGTTTGATGTTGCCCGGCTTGATAGTGCTTTGTCTGCAATGCTCAACGCCAAAAAGCCCCAAGAATGGCGGGGGGACATTGACGGCCTTTTCAATGACTGAATGAAAGCACCTTTTGTGGGTGCTTTTTTTGTGTTTGTGTGTCCCCTATGTGGCACACAATAGGCACATAATTCTTATTATCCGATGTTTCATTTTTTTGCACCGTGTTAGTGTGGGCAACGGCACGGGTAACGCCTTGAACGCTCAACACACCGGGCAAAGATGGGGGCGGTTGTTACCCCCGACCCCTTGACAGCCCCAACCCTCAAACAAAAACAAGATGAGCGAGGAATTAAAGCAGGTTGCCGACCTGATAACGGCAAACATTATCAATTGCACAAAAGAGGTGCTTACAACCGATGAGGCGGCAAGGTATTTGGGCGTTTCAAAGTCCTATCTCTACAAACTGACAATGCAACAGAAAATTCCCCATTACAAGCCTTTGGGCAAGATGTGTTATTTCAACAGGGAAGAGTTGGAACAATGGTTGCAAAGCAACAGAATTGCCACGGATGAGGAAATAAGCCAAAAGGCACAACAGTATTGCATGAAGAAAGGGGGCAACAATGGAAACTAACATTTTCAGTGCTTACCTACAATTTCAACAATTGCCGGATGAGGTGAAAAGCAGAAATAAAATAAAGTTGGGTGCAAAGATACCGCGCTATGACTTGACAAGAATAGCAGGGTACTACAAGCCCATTGAGAGCCTGAAAACAAACAAAGGGCTTGTTTATGTGTATCTGACAGAAACGCGCGGGATAATAAACAGCCCCGACCAAAGGCGGGCTGACCGTTTTTTGATGGCAAAAGAAAGCCTGAATTTCAGTAGCGTTTATCTATTGGATTGCTCAACCCCGACCAATGGCAACCTTATAGGATACGGCAACCCCAACCGCTCAAAGACCTTTGGGAAAGACAAAAAGCCAAACCCGTTTTTGTGCTGCAAGGATGACGGCTTTCTGTTTCTGATTTCAGAGGATTGGCAGAGTATTGAAACGCTTATCATTCCCAACGGCTACAATACCATTTTGGGCAATGCAAAAGCGTTAGCCGATGGAGTGTATAATGAAGCATTGGCAACGATGAGAGCAGCGGCAAAGACATTCTTTCAGTACTGACCCCAAAAAGGTGAAAGCCTTATAATAAGTGGGCTGCATTACCAAAAAATGGTAAAACCGACAACACCAAAAGCCAATGTTTGACACCGTGAATTTTTGGATTGATAGGAGCGACACAGCAGAGGGCAACCCCTTTGCCGTGTTGCCCTTTCTTTGTGAGGTGGTGGAGCAACAGAGCGACAAAAGGGGTTACAGTTGCACGGGCAAATTAGGGGATTACAGCGTTTGTTGTTTTCAAACAGGCGTTTCCCTTAAAGGGAGTTTGGCAAAGTATTACTTACCCTCAAATGTTTACACCCTGACACGGCAAACGGCAAAAGAGGCATTGGAGCAGATGAGCGAGGCGTTACACCTTGACATGGCAACGGCAAAGGTCACCCGCCTTGATGTTTCAACGGTTATCCCGACCAAGCGACCGCCAACGGACTATTACAAAGGATTGGGAAACAAACCCAATTACAAGCGGCTGCAAGCACACCCCGACACGCTATATTACAGCCAACAATACAGGCAACTGATATTCTATGACAAAACCAAAGAAGCGAGCGCAAAGGGGGCAATTATCCCGCCCACGCTCAACGGGTGCAATCTGTTGAGGTATGAAATGAGGTTTTTGTCACACGCTCAACGGCTGTTGAAATCACCCGACCCGATTACAGGGGCAACCCTGACAGAAAGCGGCTTTTATTACTCCATTGTAAAGCGATGGAAAACCGAGTTTGACACAATTAAGAAAGTAAACACTATTAGCACCATGACAGACAGCATTAAGACACCAAAAGACGCACAAAAAGCCCTGTTTGCAATCCTGTTGCAACAAGGCGGGCAAAACTACATTGATGAGTTTTTGGCAGACCTGAAAGCAAAGAACGCTTTTTCAGACCCCAAATATTACAGCCGCTTGAAGTCTGACCTATACAGGATATTGCAAGCCCCCAACGAGGCAAAAAGCGACATGATTAGGGAACTTGAAAAGGCGATTTCAGATGTTGCCCAATATGCACGATGAAAGACCCCGATTTAACACTATCGGGAAAGCCCCAAAAAAGGTGAAAGCCTTATAATAAGTGGGCTGCATTACCAAATTTTGGTAATTTTGACCCTTTGAAAACAACAGAGAAAAACAGAGAATTTAACACTATGGAGAAAGGCAAGACAAACAACCCCAACGGGCGACCCAAGGGAACGCCAAACAAGATAACAGCCGATATGCGGGGATGGCTCACGGCTGTTATTGACAAAAACAGGAAGCAGATGGAAAAGGACTTGAAGCGATTAGAGCCAAAAGACCGCTTGCAGATACTTGAAAAGTTGATGCAATATGTTATCCCAAAGCAGCAAGCCGTTTCCGCTGACATTGACTTTGGCAGGCTCACAGATGAGCAATTAGACGCTGTTATTGACCAACTCACAAAAGACATTGGAAATGAAAATTGAACTTGACAGAGAGAAGAAACTCGTTTTGCTCCAAGCCCTCAAAGACGGGTATATTGACAGCGACACATTGAGGGAATGGATTGGCGACAAGGTTTTATTGTCGGACAAGCCGATGACACTTGAAGAAGCGCGGCAACTGATGAAGGAATTGGAGGAAGATTGCATGACCAAATGAAGGAGGGAAACAAGATGAAGAAACCAATAAGCAAGGATTTCAAGATATTGCTGTTGTCGGTGTTGAGGAAAGGACACATGACAGCAAACGACCGCTCCAACATTGAAACCTACCTGAAAACCTACTTTGACGGGTACACCCCGCCAGAGTTGCCCCCGTTGAGCAGTGAGGAATTGGCAGAACTTATCATTATTGAGGGGTTGGGCATTGACGCGGTTGTAGCCGACTATGAGAGGATAAAGGCAGAGCAGACCAATTGACAGCTCAACCAAAAACAAACAAAACAAACAAAACAAGCATGGGAAATTCAGCGGTGAAAGTAGAGAGCGAACAAGGCGGGGCGACCCTTACAGGGTTGCAACGCTTCACCGATGAGCCGTTGACCGAAACAAGGAAAAATGGTAACGTTGAGTTTCAACCGTTTCAACGCTTCACCGATGAGCAGTTGGCGGCTGAAATGAGGCGGCGGGGATTTGAGGTTTGGAAATGGAAGGAGTTGGGGGAGTTGGGGATCGATTATTGGATTTGGTGACATTCATAAAAACGGTGAAAATCGTTAGAAACTAACGACAAATCGGCAATATTTTGGTGTTTTCCCCGTGTTTTCAGAAACTGATTCGTTAAAATCAAACGAACAAAGAGCGAACAAGGAGAATTAGACCGATTCTAAATAAGACTTTCCCCGTTCAACCATTCAGAAAAACCCCTACATTTGCCACTCCTAAACTTATTAGCAGCCGACACCCAAGCGGCTGAAACAACAAAGATTGCCCCTTGTACGGTGGTAGCAGCGGAAACGCCTACATGGTTACTAATAAGACCAAGGACACCTAAACAAGGGGCTTTTATCCTAAACTTATTAGACAATGACAGCATTACAAGCAATCCAGCAAGCCCAACAGACGGGGCAAATTGCAATCACCAAGCAGACCGCCAACATGCTTGAAGCCGTGGCAAGGCTACAAGCGGCGGCGGAAAACTATGTTTCAGCGACAGAGGATAACTTGCCGTGTGAGATGAGCGACACCGACACTTGCAACAGGCTTTTGGATGATTTCTACAAGCATTTCAATCCGGTGACGGATTATGTTTTCTCCACGGTTGGGGGAATCATGCTGAAAAGGGTTTTCTTGTTCCAACAAACAGACAAATTCAGCGGGCTATGATGACAGAGAATGAAAGTGCCGCCCTGATACAATGGGCGTGTGAGAAACTCCAAGAGGACATGCAGCGTGTGCAAGATTCTTTGGGCTTCTATGTGAGGGACTTTGTTTTCTATTTGGAACACCCTGAATTTGCCCCCATGCCTGAAATTAAGGTTGAGGTAAAGACACCAAAGCCCAAAATGAAAGGGAATGTTGTAAGGTTTGACTTTTCAAAGCCCAAAAACATGACAATTGACCGATTCCAAAAGTAGTAATCCACAACCCCGCCCCGCTCACCCCCAACCGTTGAGCGGGGATTTTGTTTCACTTTGTTACAATCCCTACACGCGCGATGAATAGAGCCGCCCCGCGCCTTAAAGCCGTGAAGAAGCCAAGAGAAAGCCAAACAAACAAAACAACCCAAAACAAGACCTTACAGGCGTTTTCACGGCAAAGCCGACAAATCCCCCGCCCTGATTGCTCAACGGTTGGGAAATATCCCTATCTTTGCAGCGGTTGCTATGCTCAACGGCAACCGTTTCTTTTGGTTGGGTGTGGGGTGCTTATCCCACACCCTTATTTGATAGGCAAAAGTAGCATTTGAAACACCAAAAAATTGATATAGTACACTTTTAGTACACCTTACAAAACACAAAACCCCTCAAAATCAAATGATTAAGAGAGGTTTATAGTACCGAAGGCCGGGATCGAACCGGCACGAGTGTTACCTCATCGGTTTTTGAGACCGACGCGTCTACCGATTCCGCCACTTCGGCATGGTCGTCACGGTTGAACGAGGCTGCAAAAGTACACATTTTTTTGTTCCCGACAATAAAATAATGAAAAAAATGTGTTTTTGCTTGTCCGCTCAAAGAAATTCCCTAATTTTGCAGCCCGAAAAGTCAACCTCAATACCCCACAAACCATGTCAGGAAGATTCGTTTCCATTTTCGCCGGCAGGGCCACCAAGGAACTCGGTACCAAAATCGCCGAAGCCTATGGCGCTCCCCTCGGCAAGTCGTCGGTCGTCGTCTTCTCCGATGGCGAATTCCAACCTTCTTACGAAGAGAGCATTCGTGGCCGCCATGTGTTCATCGTGCAGTCCACCATGCCCTCCACCGATAACCTCATGGAGCTGCTGCTGATGATTGATGCCGCCAAGCGTGCCTCGGCCCACAAGATCATCGCCGTGATTCCTTACTTCGGTTGGGCGCGTCAGGACCGCAAGGACCAGCCGCGCGTGAGCATCGGTTCGAAATTAGTGGCCAACCTGTTGGTGGCCGCCGGTGTCAACCGCATCATCACGCTCGACCTCCATGCCGACCAGATCCAGGGCTTCTTCGACATCCCCGTCGACGCCCTTTATGCCTCCAGCCTCTTCATCGACTACATCCAGAAGATGCAAATCGACGACCTGATGATGGCTTCGCCCGATGTGGGCGGCTCGAAGCGTGCCTCGGCCTACGCCAAACGCCTCGGCTGCGACCTCGCCATCTGCCACAAGCAACGCTCGCGTGCCAATGTGGTCGACTCGATGACCCTCATCGGCGACGTGACGGGCAAGAACGTCATTCTCGTCGACGACATCATCGACACGGCTGGCACCATCGTCAAGGCAGGCCAGGTGCTGATGGACAACGGCGCCAAGAGCGTCCGCGCCTTCGCCACCCATGCCGTTTGCAGCGGTCCCGCCATGGAACGCTTGGACAACTCGGTGTTCAGCGAGGTGGTGGTCACCGACTCCATCCCGTTGCCTGACAACGCCTCCAAGAAAATCAAGGTGGTGAGCACTGCAGCCTTGTTTGCCGACGTCATCCACCGCGTGGAATCCTACGAATCCATCAGTTCGCTGTTCAAATAATGCAAATCTTGTAGAGACGCAAAATTTTGCGTCTCTACAACCAACAATAAACAATTCAACAAATCAACAATTAAACAATCAACACAAATGAAAACTGTATCATTGAGCGGTTCTCTTCGCGAGAACGTAGGGAAAAAGGATACTAAGGCTTTGCGTAAGGCCGAAATGGTTCCATGTGTCATGTACGGTGCCGGCGAGGAGCAAATCCACTTCGCCACTGCCGAGAAGAACTTCACCAAGATCCTCTTCACCCCCGAGACCTACATCATCGACTTCGATGTCAACGGTAAGGTCTACAAGACCATCCTGCAAGACATCCAGTACCACCCTGTGACCGACAAGGTGTTGCATGCCGACTTCCTCATCGTTAAGGAAGACAAGCCCATCACCGTGGTGCTGCCCGTGGCCCTCGAAGGCTCGGCTGCTGGTGTGATGCGTGGCGGCAAACCCAAGATGGGTGTGAAGAAGGTGAAAGTCTGCGGCCTGATCAAGGACCTGCCCGACTACATCAACGTCAACATCAGCAACGTCAACATCAACGAAGCCATCAAGGTGAAGGACCTCAACATCGAGAATGTGACCCCCGTCACCCCTGGCTACACCGTCATCTTTGCCGTCAACGCCGCCCGTGGTGCCGTGGTGGCCGAAGAAGAGGCTGCAGAATAACCAGTTTATTCAACCATACGAATAGGCCGTCTTCGGGCGGCCTTTTTTAGTTGATAGTTGTCAGTTGTAGGGACGCAACGCTTGCGTCCGCAAAATAATGGCCATGTCATTAATTAGTCGTATTTTTGCACGGCTTTTCCGCAAGGGGAAAGTAATAGAATTAGACGAAATGAAATACCTGATAGCCTGTTTGGGAAACATCGGCGCGGAATACGACAACACGCGCCACAACATCGGCTTCAAGATTGCCGACCGCTTGGCGAAAGACCTCGAAGCCTCGTTCACGACAAGCCGCTTGGCACAAGTTGCTGAGATGAAATACCGAGGCAAGACCTTGGTCGTCATCAAGCCGACGACTTACATGAACCTGAGCGGCAAGGCGGTGAAGTATTGGCTTGACCAAGAGAAGATTCCGATAGAGAACCTGCTGGTGGTCAACGACGACATTGCGTTGCCCTTGGGCACGTTGCGAATGCGCAAGCAAGGTGCCGACGGCGGCCACAACGGTCTGACCGACATTATTGAGAAATTGGGCACCAACGTGTTCTGTCGGCTGCGTTTCGGCCTCGGCGACGACTTCCCCCGTGGCCGTCAGGTCGATTTCGTCCTGGGTCATTGGAAGCCCTCGGAGGAGCCCATCGTAGACGAAAAAGTGGACCAAGCCGTCGAAATCATCAAGAGTTTTGTCGTGCAAGGGCCTGACAGGACGATGAATATGTTTAATAAGAAGTGAGTTTTTTATCGCTCTGCCTCGCGGGCCTTCTTGTCCTTCAGTGAGCCTTCGAAGATGTCGAAGCAGACGAAACGGCATTCGAGCGGGCCGTTCCAGACGGGGATCTTGGCTGTGGGCTTGAGGCCGACGTGGCGCAGGGCCACGGCATCGTCGGTGATGAGCCAGCATTGGAAGCCTTTGAAGTTGTGCTTCAACGTGTGGCCGATTTCCTCATACACGTTGTCGATGTCGTCTTCATCCAAGCGGTCGCCGTAGGGCGGGTTGATGATGACGATGCCACCGCCTTCGGGCGGGGTGAGGTCGTGCATGTCCTTCTTCATCAGGTGGATGTCGTGTTGCAGATGGGCGTAGTTGATGTTGCCTTCGGCGATGGCGACGGCCTTGGGCGAGCGGTCGGAGGCCCAAATCTCGTAGTCGAAATCGCAGATTTTGGCATCGGCTTCTTGGCGGATGCGCTGCCAGAGGTCGGCATCGTAGTCGTCCCACTTCATGAAGCCCCATTGTTTGCGGTAGTAGCCCGGCGGGATCTTCATCGCGTACATGGCCGCCTCGATGGGCAGAGTGCCCGAGCCGCACATGCAGTCGAGGAAGTTGCTATCGGCCTTCCAGCCTGTGAGTTGGATGAGGCCGGCGGCAAGCACCTCGTTCATCGGGGCCTTGTCGACTTGTTTGCGGTAGCCACGATGGTGGAGGCTCTCGTTGGAGCTGTCGAACAGGATGGTCACCTTGTCCTCACGAATATGCAGGTTGATGCGGAGGTCGGGGTTGAGCGTGTTGATGTTTGGGCGGATGCCATAGATGTCGCGCAGCTGATCGACGATGGCGTCTTTCATTTTCAGGCTCGCGTATTGCGAGTGGGTGAAATAGCCTCCGCTGGTGACGGCATCGATGCAAAACGTCTGGTCGGTACGGATGTAGTCGGTCCAGTTGATTTCCTGCACTTGGCTGTAGAGGCCTTCGGGTGTCTTGGCGAAGAAGTTCTTGATGGGCTTGAGCACCTTGAGGGCGGTGCGCACCTCGTAATTAATGCGGTACATCAGTTCCTTGTTGCCTTCGCAGATGACGGCGCGGTGCATCGGGCGTACGTTTTTTGCCCCAAGCGCCTTGATTTCTTTGGCCAGCACGTCTTCGAGGCCGGCAGCGGTTTTGGTTATTAATTGATATTGGTCGTCCATGGGAGTTGTTATTTCATTCAAAGCCAAATCTTTTATTCTTCAAGAAGTTTTCAAGCTTAATGGGACAAAAATAGGAAATTTTTGGGTTATATCTGCCAGTTGGGAAAAATTATGTAATTTTGCCGAAAATTAAGTGGATTAGAATATGGCAAAAAAAGCGGACGAAAACGAAAAGAAGCTCATCAAGGAACAGACCGAAGCCTTGCTAAAGTTGTTGTTGAAAAAAACAGGAACCAAGCGCAGCGACCTGATTAAACTTGCTGAGCAGGACTTCATATTTGAGAATCTGGATGTCTTGACCATGGCCGAAAAGCAACAATTCAATAGGTTGGCTTTATGAAATCGAAGTCAATCAGAATATATGTCGACACCAATGTCTTGGTAAATTATTGTACTGGCCAACAGGCCGATGTTGATGCTTTGACGTATATTTTTTCAAAACGTAGGCGTGAAATGCTTTTCACATCTTCTTTGGCGATAGTCCAAACCATCACGCAATTACAGAAAGGTAATAAAAGCCGGAAAGGTTTTGACAGAGCAGCTGTCACTGAATGGATGAACAAGTTTATGACAAAATTCTCAGTGATAGATTTGTCAAAAAACGACTTGAACAGAGGCTTTTCATTTGAAAACAAAGACGTTGAAGATAGTATCCATTATGCGCTATGTGAAAAATTGAAATGTGATACCATCCTTACAAACAATTTGTCTGATTTTGACTATTTCAAGAAAATCAAGAAAATTAGTCCTGCCATGGGATTGGCACTAATCAAAATGAGGATAAAGTAAATTTAATTATTTGGTATATAGTAAATTAAACTAAAATCAATGAAGAAAGTATTAGGAATCATCGCGATGGCCATCATGGTTTCGGTGGGTCGCGTGTATGCCGATGAAGGCATGTGGCTCCCGATGTTCGTCGAGCGCCTGAACTATGTTGACATGCAGAAGATGGGGCTGCAACTGACCCCTGAAGAGCTTTACAGCATCAACCACAGCAGCTTGAAGGATGCCATCGTGGGCCTCGGCAGCGATGCCATGCCGCGCGGCTTCTTCTGCACTGGTGAGATCGTGAGCGAGCACGGCTTGCTGTTCACCAACCACCACTGCGGCTACGGTGCCATCCAAAAGCTCAGCTCCGACGAGCACGACTACCTGAAGGACGGCTTCTGGGCCAAGAACTATGGCGAAGAACTGCCTGCCCCTGAAATGACCGCCAGCTTCCTCATCCGCATGGAAGATGTCACAAAAGAAGTTCTCGCTGTGGTGACAGATGACATGGACTATCAGGATCAACAATCCGCTATCCGTGCAAGAATCAAGGCATTGGAGGACGTTGCTTCGGAAAATGGCAAGTACAACCCCGTCATCAAGGGCTTCTTTGAGGGCAACGAATATTACATGTTTGTCTATCAAGTGTTTCCCGACGTGCGTCTCGTGGGCGTGGCCAACTCTTCGATTGGCAAGTTTGGTGGCGACACCGACAACTGGATGTGGCCTCGCCACACTGGCGACTTCTCCATTTTCCGCGTTTATGCCGACAAGGACGGTAACCCCGCCGCCTACAGCAAGGACAATGTGCCGCTGACGCCCAAGCACCACCTGCCCATCAGCCTCGATGGCGTGAAGAAGGACGACTTCACCATGATTTGGGGCTTCCCCGGCACGACCGAGCGCTATATGTCGAGCTATGGCATTGACTACAACGTGGACACTTTCTATCCCGCCATCGTCGACATCTTCGGCACCCAACTCGCCGTGATGGAAGAATACATGAAGGCCGACGACCACATCAACCTGATGTATGCCGACAACCACGCCGGCTTGGCCAACACCTGGAAGAACTTCCAAGGCCAAATCCTCATGCTTCGCAAGAACAAGGTCTCTGAGACCAAGGTCGCCTTGGAGAACGACTTCACCAAGTGGGTCAATGCCGACCCGAAACGCAGGGCCGAATATGGCGACGCCCTTCCGAACCTCAAAGAGGCCTACAAGACCTTGGGCGAGGTGGCCAAGAGCATCTATTATCCCAACTTCGTTTCAGGCATCGGCGCCGCTGGCATCGCTTCCCAATTCGGTTCCTACTATCAAGCCTATCTCGACAAGGACAAGGAGTCGATGGAGATGTCGCTGATGCTGCTGCAAGCCATGGATGTCGACGGCCTCTTTGCCGAGAGCGACCCGCAGGTGGAGAAGAAGACCTTCAGCGAGATGTTGAAGACCTACAAGAAGGCTTTCAAGGCCGAGGAACTGCCCGAAATCTATAATATCATCGACAAGAAGTTCAAGGGCGACATCGACGCTTTCACTGAGGAGGTTTACACCAAATCCATCTTCGCTACGCCCGAGAGCATCAAGGCTTTCTTGGCCAAGCCCAACCCCAAGAAGATCGGCAAGGACTATGCCTACATCATGAACACCTCGATGATGGAAGTCATCATGGGTGCCATGGGCGACTACCGCAACGCCATGCAAGCCGTCAGCGAGAATGACCATGTCTTTGTGAAGGGTCTGCGTGAATACTACGCCGCCACCCAACCCGGCAAGAGCCTCTATCCCGATGCCAACTCGACGATGCGCATGAGCTACGGCTCGGTGCAAGACTACATGCCCGCCGACGCCGTGCATTACGACTATGTGTGCACCGCCAATGGTATCCTTGAGAAATACGTGCCTGGCGACTACGAGTTCGACGCCCCCAAGCGCCTCATCGACCTCATCGAGAAGAAGGACTTCGGTGCCTATGCCGACGACAACGGCGAACTCATCGTGTGCTTCCTTTCGACCAACGACATCACGGGCGGCAACTCAGGCAGCCCCATCATGAACGGCAAGGGCGAACTCATCGGCTTGGCCTTCGACGGCAACTGGGAAGCCATGAGCGGCGACGTCAACTTTGAGCCTCGCTTGCAACGCACCATCAACGTCGACATCCGTTACGTGCTCTTCATCATCGACAAGTACGCCGGTGCCACCAACCTCATCGACGAGCTTGACATCCGCAAGGGCGAACCCCAGCCGCTGCGCGTGGAAGAAGAGAAAATCTAAATTATAACGACGCAAAATTTTGCGTCTCTACCGCAAAAAAACGGTCAATTTAACACATTGGCCGTTTTTTTGTGTATTTTTGCCTCGAGAATCTTGGCATTATGGCGAAAATCCGATTTGGCATATTGTGGAGCCTTTTCCTCGCCCTCGTTTCGGCGCAAGCCCAAACCGACACTGTGGTGTTCTCGGCCCATGGTGGCTTTTATGAAGAGACTTTTGCGCTCGAACTGTTCAGTTCCAACCCGCAGAACCACATTCGTTATACCATCGACGGTAACCGTCCCACGGCGCAATCGGCTCGCTATGAGGCACCGTTGCCGATGGGTTACAGCCTCTATTCGAAATCCGACATCTACACCATCGTCAACTGTCCGGAGCCTGATTTCTTCCTGCCCGACAGCATTCGTCATTGCATCGTGATTCGAGCGGCGGTTTTCGACGAGAACGACAGTTGTGTGAGCAAGGTGGTCACCAATAGCTATTTCATCCGTGCCTTGGGATGCGACACGCATGGCTTGCCTGCCGTTTCGCTTTGCGCCGACTCGTTGGATTTGTTTGGCTACGAGCGAGGCATTCTCGTTCCTGGCATTCATTTTAACCCGTATAACCCTTATGCGACAGGCAATTATTTCATGAAAGGCCGCGAATGGGAACGGACGAGCAACTTTGAGTTTTATGAAGCCGGTGGCAGCGTTGGCGTCAACCAGCTATTGGGGTTGCGCACCCATGGCAAGCAGTCGCGCTGGCGCAGCCATAAGGGCTATTCCCTCTATGCCCGCGAGGAGTATGGCAAGAAGCGCATCCACTACAGGTTTTTTGACACCACCCCGTTGGAGAAATTCAAGCACCTCACCTTGCGACCCTTTTCGAGCACATGGAATGGCGCTGGCTGCCAGGATCATCTCTGCAATCTCATCGCCCATCCGCTCGACGTGGAGACCCTCTCGTCGCGCCCTTGCGTGTTGTTCATCAACGGCGAGTATTGGGGCGTGTATTATTTGGAGGAGAAACCCGACGAGAACTATTTGGAAGACCACCTTGGCGTGAACAAGGATCGTGTCACCATCATCAAGGAATGGTACGAGGTGGAATGCGGTAGCCCCGACAACTTCGATGCGCTGCTTGCCTGGATGGAGCAGGCCGACCTTGCCGACGAGGAGCAATATGCCTATGCCGCAGCGCATATCGACATTTCCAATTTCATCGACTATTTTGTCTTCGAGCTTTTCGCCCTCAACCTCGACTGGCCTGCCACCAACTTGCGCTGCTGGCAGGAAGGCGACGGCAAGTGGCGCTGGATCTTCTACGACGGCGACGGGTGCTTGGTCGAGTATGACGATTTCAATGCCTTCGCCAATGCCACCTATGTGGGCGAATCCGTTTGGCCCACCAACAGCAGGGCCACTTTGTTCTTCAGGCGCTTGCTTGGCAACGAAGGGTTCAAGGCGCAGTTTTGCAGCCGTTTCAACACGCTGGCGGCTACCACATTCGCCTATCAAAACACCAAACCCTATTTCGACGACATCTACCAGGCCTTGCAGCCCGAGGTGCCCAACCAAATAGAACGCTTCAACGTGCCGCACACCATTGGCGTATGGGAGAACTACAGCATGCCGGTGATTCACTCTTTCCTGATGTACAGGCCCATCCATGTCATCGCCGAGTTGAACGAGTTCTTGTCTGTCGTGGAGCCAGTGGCCCATGTGGCGAAATGCTATCCCAACCCTTTCACTGAGGAGCTGCGCATTGTCGTTGATGCCGAGAGCTTCGGCGCAAAGGAGGTGGCTGTTTACGATGTGATGGGGCGGAAAGTCTACGCGCAGCCGTGTTGGTTGGACAAAGGGGACAACGAGATTGTGCTTCATCCCAATCTAAGCTCGGGAGTGTATTTGTTGCAGGTGGGGGGGCATTCGCAGCGCATTGTGCGGCTCTAAGGCGTTTCCAAGCTGTAGTAGTTCTTCTTGATGAGCCTGTTGACGATCCAGCGGGCGTCGATTAGCGTTTGTTCTTCCACTGAAAGGCCGTTCTTCAGGGCTTTTTCCTCGATTTGTTTCATGGTGTTGGGATTGCTGCGGAGCTGTTGCAGCATGTCGGCAACGAGTTGTTCAATGCGGTCGCGTTTGGCTTCGGGGTCGGCCATGTCGCGCATCAGGGGTTGGCCTTCGATGATGTTGTGGGCTTCCATGAGCAGCACTTGTTGCAGCGTGGCGTTTTGGATGACGGTTTGGCAGGTCGAGAGGTTCCACATCCAGATCGAGTCTTTCTTGATTTCGTTGATGGCGACGATTTCCTTTATCCTCGGGTTGCGCAGGGCGGGGAGGCTGTCGGAGGCCAATTCGGGGAAGTAGCGTTCGGGATGGTCGTAAACCAACTGTGTGGCTTTCGGCCAAAGTCGTTGCTTGTAGTTGCTGTCGGCAATCGGTGCATCGGTCGAGGCCAAGGTGAGGCTGTCGTGCCAGAGGCTGTCGATGATGCGGAGGTAGGTCGGGGTGATGTCTTCCTGGCTGTAGCAAAGGTTGAGGATGGTTTTTGCGGCAAAGTCGGAGGTGCCTTTGTTCAGCTGGTTGCCCGTGGTGAACCACACCACATAGTCGAAGCTGAGGAGTTTTTCGAGGAAGTCCAATTGGTTCACTTTGTCGGTCTCGGTCAGGTCTTGGCCCGAATAGGCGGTGGAGAAATAGTACCAAAACTCGGTGGTCTCAAACATTTCGTTGAAGGGCACGAAGAGGTTCATGGCCCAAAAATAGGAGTTGCCGATGAAAAGCACTTTGGGTTTCATGCAGCTCGTGTCGGCCTCGATGCTGACGTGGCGGCGTGGGGCGTAGCCGTATTGGTGGCGAAGGGGGAGGGCCAAGTTGAGGAGCAGTTCAAGGTCGTTGTCGTAGTCGTGGTCGCGTTCGGGGGTCTCGTAGGCCTCGCCGATGCGGATTTTGGGCAGTTTTGTGCCTTTCAGTTGGCCCATGAGGCGTGTCAGCGTGTCGGCGGCATAGACCGAAGGGAAAATCCAGTGCGCCCCGGCTTGTGGGATGAGCGGATAGTCGACCGTGTCCTTGATTTGCTGGAACCAGCGCGTCATTTCAATGTGGGGGAAGCCGATTTCGCTGAAGCGTTGGGCGAAATGGTCGCAGGCGTTGAAAGTGGTGGTGTCTTTTTCGCCGTCGGGCAGGAACTCGGGATAGAGGAAGCTCTTTTCGGGGGCCATGAAAACCAGGAGGTCGACGCCGTTCTCTTTCAGGATTTGGCGCGCCCAGCTCATGTATTTCGCTTCGCGGTCGAACTTTTTGCGGGCCTCGTCGACGGAAGGGTGCCAGCGGAGCAGCTCTTGGCCGTAGTAGTCCCTGACGCTTTGGGGATAGTAGAGCCAGCCTTGCTTTCCGGCCACCACGTCGTGGGCGTAGGTCTTGCGATAAAAGTCCCAAAGGTATTGGTTGTAGAGGCGTATGACGGGTTCGCGGAAGCCGAAGTGTTGGCTCGCGTAGGCCTCTGTTTCTTTGCCGAAGCTGCCTGATTGGTAGGCCTCAAGCCCGAATTTTGGCCTGTCGGTTTCTTTGGTGACGCCATTGAGGGGTTTCACAGGAAGCCAATGGAGCCAGCCTTGCAGCATGGGCATGAATCCTAACACAGCGAGCAGGATGAATAGCACGAGGTCGTATTTCGGCTTTTTGCCCATTTATTCCTTTTGCTTTTGCTTGTCCATCTCGATGGCATAAATGGCGTTGAGGCGGAGCATCTCGTCGAGTTCGATGCCGCGTTCTGCGGCCTGTTGCTTGACGCTTTCAAACCATTCGGGCGTGTTCTTGATGTTGTTGATGATATTCTGGATTTGCTTCTCCTGGCCTTCGGCATCGCGGTCGGCGAAGGCGTGTTGGGCGGTCTCGCAAAAGCCGAACATGTAGTCGTAGGCATAGACCGAGGTGGTGATGACCATCACTAAGTCGACTTCGTCAATCACTTTGTACACGTCGGGATAGTATTTCACCTTGCCCAGGAACTCAATGTTCTTTGTGATGACCTCGTCGTTGTATTTCCAGTAGTCGCACCGTCCGAAGGCGTCGGCGAAGGCCGATTCGTGCAGTTGGATGAAATAGCTGTCGGCGATGACGAGGATGTCGGGCTTGCGCAAGGTGGTGTCGCTGAGGGCCATGATGGGCTGTGGGATTGCGGGTTTGCGGATGGGCAATAACAGATTCATCAGTTTTTCGATTTCGCCGTCTTGCTTCGAGTATTTGGCCGACAGGTTCTCGTCGACGCAAACGATATGCGGCATCTCCTGCCCGATGAGGCTGCCGATTTTCGTCAGTACCGAGTCGGCCACGAAGGGGATGGTGCTTTCGGCCCAGTGGGTGCCGTAGCGGGTGTACATGGGATACTTCGTCTGTCCTTTCAGCGATTGGAAATAGCTCAAGAAGTCGATGTGGGGGATGCCGTTTTGCTCGAACAATCGGGTGTAGTATTGCTGCACGTTGAAGGGCATGATGGAGTCGCGGTATTCTTGCGGCATATATTCTGGATACACCCAAGTCTTCGACGGCGCTTCCACGAAAAGGAACTGTGTGCCGTGGTTGCGCAGGCTGTCGATGAGCACAAGGTTCTTCTCGATGTTGCGTTGGGCTTCGGCTTCAAAGGCTCCTTGCGATGCGTAGTGGTGCCCAAAAGTCTTGCCTGTCACCTCGTCGAGATACATCTTGAGATACATTTCCTTGTTTTCGCCACGGATGATGTTGTCGTTGGTCGATTTGCCGAACAGCGAGAACAGACATTGGTTGTAGGATCGGATGCAAACTTCGCGGAAGCCGCTGTTTCGTTTGGCGTGGTCGGTCAGGTAGTTTTGGAAAGAGCCGTCGTAATAGGTCTTGAACGTCAGTTTGACGGGTTGCTCGTTGGGGACATAGCCCGACAGGGGCTTCATCTTCACGACATGCGTAAACCCTTGCAGCAGCAAGGCGCAGAGCACCGCAAAGACGCAAACGAATTGGACGAGGAAGTGCTTGTTCTTTTTCATGGCTCAGAATCGGAAATAGATGAAGGGATTGAAGTCGGAAACACAAAGCGACCCTGCCGAAAGGACAAACAGTACCAAGGTGATGGCAAACATGGTCCACGAGAGGGGCTTGGAATAATGGTCGGCAAAGATGCTGTCTTGCAGCCGTTGTCCGAAGGGCAACAGTGTAAGGAAAGAGAACGCGATGGCAAGGGCGAAGACGCACCAGAATTGTGCATCGCCGGCCACGGTGAGGCCATCCCTAAATGCGAACAAGGCTTGATAGAAGCCACCGGCATCGGCAGCCGTGTCGACGCGGAAGAGCACCCAGCCCATGGCCACTAAGAAGAAGGTGATGACGACCGAAGGCACCGTGCCAGCCTTTTTCAGCAGGTTTTTCAGGAAGAGCTTGTCGGCGCAGATGAACAAGCCGTGGAAGGCGCCCCAAAGGACGAAGTTCCAGCTGGCGCCGTGCCACAATCCCGAAAGCAGGAAGCAGAGCCAGAGGTTGAAATACATGCGTCCCTTGCCTTTGCGGTTGCCGCCGAGCGGGATGTAGAGGTAGTTCATGATGAAGCTGCCCAGGGTCATGTGCCAACGTTTCCAGAACTCGGTGACGCTGCGGCTGGTGTAGGGGTCGTTGAAGTTCTCGGGGAAGCGGAAGCCCATCATCTTGCCAAGGCCGATGGCCATGTCGCTGTAGCCCGAGAAGTCGAAATAGATTTGGAAGGTGTAGGCGAGGATGCCTATCCAGGCGGTACCCGTGGCCAAGTCACCGTAGTTCATGCCAAACACTTGGTCGGCATAGAGGGCCATGGTGTTGGCAATGAGCACCTTTTTGGCCAAACCGATGACGAAGCGGTAGAACCCCAAGGCGCGGTCTTCCATCGTGCTGGTGCGCGAAACCAGTTGCGCCGCCACGCTGTTGTAGTTGACGATGGGGCCTGCGATGAGCTGCGGGAACATCATGATATACAGCACATAATCGGTCAGCTTCTGGCTGGGCGGTGTTGTGCCGCGATACACGTCAATGGTGTAGGTGATGCTTTGGAAGGTGAAAAACGAGATGCCGATGGGCAGTGCCACTTTCATCCAGTCGATAGGTTCGTGATGCGCCCAACCCAAGATGGCGTTGAGGTTCTCCATGAAGAAGTTGGCGTATTTGAAATAGAGCAGCAGCCCCAAGGCCATGACGACGGAAAGGCCACAAAGCAATCTCTTCGTACTGGTTTTCTCCGTTTTGGCCATGCCTCGCACCAAAAAATAGTTGACGATGCACTCGCCGACGAGCAGGAAAACGAAGTCGGGCGCGCCGTAGGCGTAGAAAACCAAGGAAAAGAGCAATAGGGTATAGTTTCTGAATTTCTGCGGCGTGACGAAATAGGCTATCAGGAAGATAGGCAGAAAAAAGAAAAGGAAGATGTTGCTGCTGAATACCATAAGCTGTTCTTTGTTTAGGGTTGGTTATTGTTGTCTTGTTCGTTCTTTTGCATTTGGAAGACGTAGGCAGCATTCAGACGTAGGTTCTCTTCTACGCTGATGCCGCGTTCTTGGGCTTGTTCTTGTATGGCCTTGAACCAGTTTGGGTCGTTCTTGATCGATTCCATGATGGAGCGGATGGCTTCTTGCTCTTGTATGTCGCCGTTGGAATAGAGCTGCAAGGCGGATTGGGTAAAGCCGCTCATGTAGTTGAGCAGGTAGTTGGAGGTGTAGAGCGCAATCACGATGTCGGCTTGCTTCAGGGTCTCAGCCGTTCCCATGAGTTGGTCGAGGTATCTCCAGTTCAATTCGGGCCTTGAGGAAATGGAGGTCTTGTTATAGAACCAGAAGTCCCAGCGGTTGAAGGCGTTGACGAAGCAGGAGCCTTGCAACGGAGTGAAATAGCCGTCGCCTACGACAAGCAGGTTGGGCCGGTCCTTGCCTATGGTGTCGCGCAAGGTGGCTACAGGCCTCGATGCCTTGGGCTTGCAGTAGGGTAGGAGCAAGTCGATGTGGGTCTCAAGTTCGCCATCTTGGTCGGAATAGTTGCGGCTGAGGTTGGGGTCGACGACTTCAATGTTGGGGAAGCGGTAGCCGGTAATCGCTTCGAGTTTCCTTAATATCGAGTCGGCCACGAATGGGATGGTGGCTTCGGCCCAATGGGAGCCGGTGCGTGTGTAGAGCGGGTAGGGGAAACGGTCTTTCAGCGTCTTGAAACAGGTGTAGAAATCAATGTATGGAATGCCATTTTCCTCGAAGAGCTGGGCATAATATTCTGCCAGCGCGAAGTCGGAGATGCTGTCTTTGTATGCGTCGGGCATATATTCGGGATAGACCGCCGGCTTGGTGGGACAGAGGACAAACAGGAAGCGCGTGCCGTGTCGGCGAAGGCTGTCGATCAAGGTCAGCGTCTGCCCGACGTTCTTTTGGGCATCGGCCTTGGCGTCGTCGACGGTGCCGTATTTGTCCAACAAGAGCTTCCCGGCAACGTCGTTGATGTTGCCTTTCAGGAAAAGCTCGTGGTGTTTGCCTTCAACCACGTTCGGATTGGCGATTATCCCGAAACAATTGTAGGCGACTTGGTTGTGGCATCGGCTGAAAAATTCCCTGAACCCCGTGTTTTTCCTTGCTTTCTGTTCAAGACACTCCTGATAGGAGCCGTCAATGTAGGTGGCCCAGGTCAAATCCACTTCTTGTTTCCCGACCTTGACTTTATCCGTATATGGGCTTAAAGGTCGCGTTGGCACGACATGGGTGAAGCCTTGCAACGCAATGAATGCGAGCAAAACCATGAAGCTGGCGAATGGGATGATATGATGCCGAGGTTTTTCCATGATCAGAACCTGAAGTAGATGAATGGGCTAAAGCCGCTGGCATTCAAGGCGCCGAGGCAGAAGACGAAGGCCAGGATGCTGACGATGAAGGCCACGATGTGTTGCCGTTTGTTGTAGTCGGTGAAGTAGACTTTTTCTTGCACTTTGAGGCCGAACTTCGAGAGGGTGAAGAACGAGAAGAAGGCGGCCACGAGCATGGTCACATAGAGGTGCGGGTTGTCGCCGAAGTGGAACGGGGCAAAGTCGAAGGCGAACAGGCGCTTGATGAAGAGCCACGACAGGTCGATGCGCTCGATGCGGAAGAAGCAGCGCGTCAGCACGATGATCATGAAGGTGAAGAACACGCTCGGGATGCGCCCCAACCGCTCGTTGAACTTCTTGAGGAAGAGCTTGTCGGCACAGATGAAGATGCCTTGCAAGGCGCCGTAGACCACGAAGTTCCATGCCGCGCCGTGCCACAAACCGCTGACCAAGAAGCAGAACCACAGGTTGAAGTATTTTCGGGCTTCGGTCTTCACGCGGCTGCCGCCCAAGGGGAAGTAGAGGTAGTTCTTGATGAACACGCTGAAGGTTTGGTGCCAACGACGCCAAAACTCCGAAATGGTGGTGGATACGTAAGGGTTGTCGAAGTTTTCGGGGAACTTGAATCCCATCATGCGGCCCAAACCGATGGCCATGTCGCTATAGCCCGCAAAGTCGAAATAGATTTGGAAGGTGAAGGCGAAGATGGCGATCCAGGCGCTGGTCGAGTCGATGGTCGCGATTTTGTTGGCGATGTCGGCCAACTGGGCCGAGGTGAGCACGTCGTAGTTGGAAGGGCCAAGCAGTTTGTCGACTTGGAACCCGATGACGTCGGCAATCAGCACCTTCTTGCACAAGCCAATGACGAAGCGGTAGAAGCCTTGCAGGCGGTCGGTGTAGAGCGACTCGCGGCTGCGTATTTGGTCGGCGATGTCGCAGTAGCGCACGATGGGGCCGGCAATCAGCTGCGGGAACATGACGATGTAGAGCATGTAGTCGCTCAGCTTGTCCATAGGCTCGTTCACCTTGCGGTAGGTGTCCAAGGTGTAGGTGACGCTTTGGAACGAGAAGAACGAGATGCCGATGGGCAGCAGTATCTTGGTCCATTGCAGCGGTTGGCCTCCAAACCAGCCGCGCACCGCGTTGATGTTTTGCATCGTGAAGTTGCCGTATTTGAAATAGAACAGCAGCCCGATGCTGATGGCTATCGAGATGCCGCAGAGCAGTTTTTTCATTCCGGGCTTCTCCACCTTGTTCATCCAGCGCACCAGGTAGAAGTTGGCGATGACCGACACGATGAGGTGGATGATGAACTCGGGCGCGCCCCAGGCGTAAAACACGAGCGAGGCGAGCAGCAGGAAATAGTTGCGGACTTTCTTCGGCAGGATGAAATACACCAAGAAGAAAATCGGCATGAAATAGAGTAGGAATACGTTGCTACTGAATACCATAGGTTGTCTTTATTTAATTAAAAAGTTCTCCGTTTTCGATTTGTTGTTTGATGACCCATTGTGCGTCTTTTTCCAAGATGGTGTCGATGGGCAGGCCGCGCTCGCGGGCTTTCTTTTCTATCATCTCCATCTGTTTGGGATAGTTGCGCCAGGCTTCAATCATCTCGTCTTTCTTGGCGCGGATGAAGGCTGCGGTGTCGGTCACGATGCCGTTTGTTGTCTGCGTCAGGCTGATTTCGTTTAGTGCGGCCTCGATGCGTTTGGTGTTGCGTATGGTGGGCATGGCTTCGCCTTCGAGGCCGGGGATGAGTTCGGGGTCGTTGTTCAGCATCCAGGTGATGTTGGCGCGAAGCTCGTCGTCGGTCTTGTCTTCGTAGCCTTTCGTGTGGCGCATACGGTTCATGCGGTCGGCGACGGTGGCCTCAAAGAGGCTGTCGCTCACGCAAAGCTGCATCAGGGCGTCTTTGGCGAAACCGAAGGTGGCCTCCCACCATTGGTGGCCTGCCGAGTAGAACACCACATAGTCGGCGTTGAGGATATGGCGCAGGCGGTCGATGTCTTTCACGTTCTCTTTCTTGTTTTCGAAGCCCTCGAAGGCGGTGTTGTTGTAGAACCAGATTTCCTTGTCGGCCATCAGTTTTTTCGTGGGAAGGAATTCGTTCATGCTCCAGATGAACGAGTCGCCCACAAACAGCACCTTGGGCTTGCGGCGGGTGGTGCTGTCAATGACGGTGACGTTCGACTTGAATTTGGTGCGGTCGCCACTGATGCGGAAGAGCAGGTTCAAGGTCTCCTCATCGCCTTCGAGCGCGTCCGACTCATAGGCGATGGGTGCCCCGATGCGGATTTCGGGGAACTTGGCCTCGCCGCCGAGGGTGTTGATGAAGCGGAACAGCGAGTCGTAGCCGTAGGTGGCCGCATAGCGCCAGTGCGAGTCGGTCTTGGGGAAGATGGGGAACGTGGCGGTGTCTCTCATCTGCACGAACCAGTCGGTCATGTCGATGAAAGGGAATCCGGTTTCCGTCATCCGTTTGGCGAAGTAGTCCGTCAGGTGGAGGGCGGTGGTGTCGGCGTCGCGGCGGGGCAGGTATTCGGGATAGACTTCGGGCTTGTCGGGGGCGATGAAGGCCAAAAACTCGATGCCGTAGTCTTTCAGCACATGGCGCACCTTGTTCATCTGCCGTAGCTCTGTTTCGACGTCTTTCATGGCTTCCTCGTTCGATTTGTAGTGCTTCAGCAGTTCCGTCCCGAAGTGCTCGTTGACGGCTTGGGCGTAAAACAGGTAGCCGTCCTTGCCGGGCACGATGAAGTGGCAGTAGGTCTTGTTGAAGGCCGACCAGAGGTATTGGTTGTAGATGCGGATGACGGGTTCGCGCATCCCGAAGTTCTCGCTGGCGTATTTCTCGATTTGCGTCTGGTAGGTGCTTGTGCGGTAGTTGTCGAAGGTCAATTCGGGCTTGGGTGTAGGCTCGAATACGCCTTTCAAGGGCTTCACGTTGAAGAGGCCCGTGTGTTCCTGAAGCAATGGCACGAAGAGAAGCGCCATCAGCAGGGCGAACAATATCATGTCATATCTTATCTTTGGCTTTCCCATTATTTTTCCTCCAATACGATTTCTCCTTTTTCCACTTTTCTGTTGATGATCCATCGGGCATCGGCTCTAAGCTGTTCCTCGAAGGTCTTGCCGTTTTTCTGCGCTTTTTCCTCGATTTCCTTGACGACTTGGGGTTTTTTTCTCATTTCCTCCATCATGCCACGCACAAACATTTCCATTTTGGCTTCGGCGGGGATTTCTTCGGTCAGGTCGCGCATCAGGGGCTTGTCGTTCAATACGTTATGCGCTTCGGCCTTCAGCAGGTCGTCGATGGGGCTGTTCTGGACGTAGGCTTGGTATTCCAAGGCACTCATCCATTGAGGGTCGTTCTTTATCTTTTTGATTGCCAGCACTTCCGGTATCCTTGGGTTTCGGGCCGTTGGGATGCTGTCGCCAGCCAATTCGGTGAAATAGTGTTCGATGCCTTTCTTAAGGGTCGAGTTTGCGGCGTTCCATATATAGTTGTTGCGGTTCAGGTCGGTCATGTCTTTGGTTTTCAGTAGTGTGAGGCTGTCTTTGCGCAAGCTGTCCATGATGGCAAGGCGTGTTTTTTGTACCACGCTGTCGTCGATGCAAAGGTTCATCAAGGCGGTTTCGGCAAACATGTAGCTCGTTTTGTACATTTGGTTGCCATCGGTGAACCACACCACATAATCGTGGTCGAGCACTTTCTGCAAGATGTCGAGCGTGCCTACGCTGGCTTGGAATTGGTAGTTCCTGCCATAGTTGGCTGTCGAATTGTAGAACCAGTATTCGGAATGGGAGAACATGTCGTCGAACGGGATGAAGTAGTGCATTCGCCAGAGGAACGAGTTGCCGACGAAGAGCACGCTGGGCCAAATCGTGGCCGAGTCTTTCACGATGGTCACCTCGGCGTCGAGCAGCTTGTCGTCGTTGTGGGGGAGCTTGCGCATCAGGTTGAGGGTGTTCTCCAAGTCGCTGTCGCCCAGCTTGGTCTTTTCCGAGCTTTCGCGCAGCGGCCCGATTTTCATCTCCGGGAAGCGCTGCCCGTTGAGCGATTCCATGAAGCGGAACAGGGAGTCGGCGGCAAGCACTGCCGAGAACCCCCAATGGGCGCCTGCCTGGGGCATGAGCGAGTAGGGCAGCGTGTCGGCTTCCTTGAGTTCGAGGAACCATTTTGTCATTTCGATGTAGGGGAAGCCGTATTCGTCGAACTTGGCGGAATAGTATTCGCGGGCGTTGACGGTGGTGGTGTCGTGCTTGCGGTAGGGCAGGTGCTCGGGATAAAGAAAGCCCTTGTCGGGGGCCATGAACATCAGGAACTCGATGCCATAGTCTTTCAATACGCCGCGCAGCTTCCACATCAAGCGTGCCTCGCGGTCGAAGTCGGCGCAGGCCGCTTCCTTAGTGCCGTACCAGCGGTACATTTCGGTGCCGTAATATTCGTTGACGTGTTGCTGGTAATACGACCAATAGTCTTTCCCGATGACGACTTCATCGCTGTAGGTCTTGCGGAAGAAGTCGTAAAGGAACTGGTTGTACATCCTGATGAGCGGTTCCCTGAATCCGAAATGCTCGCCAAGATAGTTCTCGGTTTGCGTCTGGAAAGTGGTGGTGCGGTAGTTGTCCCACGTCAGTTCGGGTCGGGGTGCCGCCTCGTAGACGCCACTCAACGGCCTGGCAGGGGCAATCGGGAGCGACTGCCTGATGCCGAAGCTGAACAGGAGGAGCATCGTCAGCACGAACAAGATCGTTGGGATGATTCTACGCTTTTTCATGACTCAGAACCTGAAATAGATGAAAGGACTGAAACTGGTGGCGTTCAATGCGGCCACGCAGAACACGAAGGCGCAAGCCGCCACAATCCATACCGCAATCGACTGGCGGTCGGTGAAAACGGTGAAGTAGGCCTTCTCCTGCACCTTTTGGCCGAACTTGGTCAGCGTGAGGAACGAGAAGAGGGCGGCCACAATCATCGTGACGTAGAGTTGGGCATTGCCGCCGAAGGGCAGCCAGGCAAAGTCGAAGGCGAACATGCGCTTGATGAGCAGCCAGGCCAAGCCGAAGTCCTCGATACGGAAGAACACCCAGATGATGTTCACCGTGAGGAAAGTGAGGATGACGCTCGGCACCGTGCCTATCTTTTTCATCACCTTGCCGAGGAAGAGCTTGTCGGCGCAGATGAACAGGCCGTGCAATGCACCCCAAACGACGAAGTTCCACGAGGCGCCATGCCAAAGGCCCGAGAGCAGGAAGCAGACCCAAAGGTTGAAATACATGCGCCCCTTGCCCTTGCGGTTGCCGCCGAGAGGGATGTAGAGGTAGTTCATGATGAATGCACCAAGGGTCATGTGCCAACGGCGCCAAAACTCGGTGATGCTGCGCGAGGTGTAGGGGTTATCGAAGTTCTCGGGGAAGCGGAAGCCCATCATGCGGCCCAAGCCGATGGCCATGTCGCTATAGCCCGCAAAGTCGAAGTAGATTTGGAAGGTGTAGGCCAACGACACGATCCAGGCCGAGGTGCTGTCCAAAGCCGCCACGCGGGTGAAGATGTCGGAGACCTGACCTGCATTCAAAAGCGAGAAGTTGGCGGGTCCCAATATGGCGTCGACCTGCGCACCGATGACGTCGGCGATGAGGATTTTCTTGCATAGGCCGATGACGAAACGGAAGAAGCCCTGCAAACGGTCGTCCATGGTCGATTCGCGGCTGCGGATTTGGTCGGCCACGTCGCAATAGCGGATGATGGGACCGGCAATCAGCTGCGGGAACATGGTGATATACAGCACGAAGTCGGTGAGCTTCTCCATCGGTTGGTTCACGCCACGGTAGGTGTCCAAGGTGTAGGTGACGCTTTGGAACGAGAAGAACGAGATACCGATGGGCAGCATGATGTGTTTCCAAGTGAGGGGCGCGTGTCCCGTGAGGCCGAGGATGGCGTTCAGGTTTTCCATCGTGAAGTTGCCGTATTTGTAGAACACGAGCAGCCCGATGGGAATGATGATCGACAGGCCGCAAAGCAGTTTCTTCAGGCCTTTCTTCTCGGTCTTGCACATCCATTTGACCAAGAAGAAGTTGGCCACCGTGGAGCCGACAAGCTGGAAGATGAACTCGGGGGCTCCCCAGGCATAGAAAATGAGCGAGGCCAGCAGAAGCACATAGTTCCTCACTTTCTTCGGCGTGAGGAAGTAGACCAGGAAGAAGGCTGGCATGAAATAGAGCAGGAATATGTTGCTACTGAATACCATGGTGTTCTGTTTTCGTGTTGGTGTCTTTTGTTGATGGCACTATCAAGGTGCCCTTTTCGATTTTTCGTTTGACCACCCAAACGGCGTCGTCGTGGAGGGCTTGTTCGTAGGTCTTGTTGTGTTTCTCGGCTTTCTCGACCACCGATGCCCGCAACTTGGGGTCGGTCGAGATGCGTTTCATGGTGCGCTGTATCTCGCGTTCTACGAAGGCGGTCGAGTCGAGGATGATGGTGTCGGCGGTCTTTCCCTCCCATTTCAGCTTGCCGTTCTTGATTTTGTTGTTCACGATCCATCGGGCGTCGTCGTGCACGGCTTGTTCGATGGTCTTGTTGTACTTGATGGCTTTCTCGCGGATGGATTTCATCGAGTTGGGCGAGGCTAACAGGTTGCGGATGGTGCGTTGTATCTCGCGTTCGACGAAGTCCATCGAGTCGAGCGCGACCTCTTCCACCCCGAAGGCTTCCAAGGCTTGCTGCGAGAAGTTGTCGTTCATGCGATATTGTGTGGTGGCGCTATACAGCAGGACGACGAAATCCGACGACCGCAACTCGTCGGCCATGTCGATTTCGCTCACCGAGTGGTGCAGCTTGTCGTAATGGATGGTGTTGTTGTAGTACCAATAAGGCGACTGGGCAAACAATTCGTCCAAAGGGATTTGGTCGGCGATGGTCCACCAGAAGGAGTCGCCAATGATGATGATTTTCGGCTTTTCAGCCGTTGTGTCGCCATCGGTGGTGGCTTTGGCGTAATGATACTTTGGCTTGGGCATGGGGCGCAACAGGTTGAGCAGCTGTTCCAAATCGTCGTCTGACCCTCTGGCATTGTCGAGAACCCTTGGCCCGATGACGATGTTCTTCATGTTGATGTGGCCCAGATGTTCCATGTAGCGAATCAGCGTGTCGGCGGCATGGAGGGCGGCATATTTCGACCAGTGGATGCCGGTTTGCGGAAACAGCGCAAAATCGGCGGTGTCTTTCATCTGGAGGAAGAAGCGTTCAAGGTTCAGGTGGTTGACGCCTATCTTGGTGAACTCCGCTTCGTTGAAGAAGCGTGGCGACAGGGCCGGCTCGCCTCGATACGAGGTGTCGGGGTTGTCGGGCAGATGCTCCGGACAAATCAGGTCTTTGCCGGGTGCCATGCACACGAACAGGTGGGTTCCTTGCTCTTCAAGGATTTGCTGGAGACGAAGCAGCCGCTGGGCCTCTTCCGAAAGCATCGTGGCCATCTGGGCCGAGTCGCTGGCGTAGTAGCGGAAGCGGGTCTGGTAGTAGTCGGCCACAGTGCTGGGTTGGTAGAGCCAGCCGTCTTTGCCGAACAGGACTTGTTCCTCGGCTACGGGAGTGTCCTTGTAAAAGTCCCAAAGATATTGGTTGTAGAGCCTGATCATGGGCTGCCTGAAGCCGAAGCTCTGCTTCAGATGTTGCTCCGTCAGTTGTTGGTAGCTGCCGTCCTGCAAGCTCTTGAAACTCAATTCGGGCATGGGTTGTTCCACCACGACTCCCTTAAGGTCTTCGAAGCTGAAGAGGGTGAATTGCTTTTGCAGCATCGAGGCGAAAAGCAGCACGGCGGTCAGCGCAAACAGTATGGTCTTTGTCGTGGTTCTCATTGCTGCTTCGGTTTATGGGATCGGTCTTTGTTGGGGATTTGCAAGTCGCCACGTTCTAACCGGCGTTTCACGATCCAAACGGCGTCGTCGCGGATGGCTTGTTCGAGGGTCTTGTTGTTCTTTTCCGCTTTCTCTTTCACGGAGGCCATTTGCGACGGGTTGCCCTTTATTTCCCTGATGATCTTTTGCACCTCCATTTCGACAAAGGCGGTCGAGTCCATGTCGAGATAGGACTGCGCGAGTTTCGAGCGTTTTGTGGGTATGCTGTCGTTCAGCGCGGGGAAGTAGTTCTCCGGATAGGTGTCGATGAGCCATTGCGCCGTGCCGTGTACGACGGCGTCCAATTCCTTGCCTTCATTCTTGGCTCGTTCTTCCAATTTGCCCAACCAGGCCGAGTCGGCGCGGATGCCTTTCTCGATGCGGCCAAAGGCGGCGTCGATTTCTTCGGGGTCGTAGCAAAGCGCCATCAGGGCTTTCTTCGTGAAGCCGTTGTTCATCTTGTAGAGTTGCGTCGTGCTGTAGAACAGGTTGACGAAGTCGGAGGTGAGCAGCTCGTGCACCAAGTCGACGTCTTTCACCGAATGGTTGGCCTTGTCGTAATAGATTGTGCTGTTGTAATACCAATAGGGATAGGAGGAAAAGATGTTGTTCAAGGGGACCTGGTTGGCGATGTTCCACCAAAACGAGTCGCCAACGGTGAGCAGTCGTGGCCGGTCGGCGGTTGAGTCGTTGTCGGTGGTTGCCGATGCATAGTAATACTTGAAGTTGGGCAACGGCCTGATGAGGTTGAGCAGGCTTTCGAGGTCGTTGTCAGGCTCTTGCACGTCAGTGAGTGTCCTCGGCCCGACGATCACGTTCTGCATGTTGATGCCACCGAGGTGTTCCATGTAGCGGACGAGCGTGTCGGCGGCATGGAGGGCGGCGTATTTCGACCAGTGTGTTCCCGTTTTTGGGAATGGCATGTAGTCGATGGTGTCTTTTATCCGAAGGAAATAATGTTCCAGATTGAGATGGTTGACACCCAGCCGTGTGTATTCTTCTTCAAGGAAAAAGCGTGCCGACATCCGCGTCGTGTCTTGGTAATTCGTAACGGGCTTGTCGGGGAGGTGCTCGGGGCAAATCAGGTCTTTCGATGGCACGATGCAGGCAAACAAATGGCAGCCATAAGGCTCAAGGATATGCTGCAACTGATTGACGCGCTTGGCTTCCTTGGCCAACTGCTGTTTCATCAGGTCGGCGTTTTGGGCGTGTTTGTGGAAATGGGTCTGGTAATAGTCGTCGACGGCCCAAGGCTCGTAAAGCCAACCGTCTTTGCCTACGATGAGGATGCCCCGCGTGACGTAGGTCTTGCCGTAGAAGTCCCAAAGGTATTGGTTGTAGCACCTGAGCAACGGCTCGCGAAAGCCAAAATGCTGCTTCAAGTAGGCCTCGGTGCCGCTTTGGAAGCTCCCATCGGTATAGCTTTTGAGCGACAGGGAGGGCATGGGGGCGGGCACTTCAACGCCTTTCAGCTTGGGGAAACTGAAAAGATGGGTGGCCTTCTGTATCAATGAAGCGAAGAGGACCACCGCTAAAATGCCGCATAATATGGCATAGAAATGTTTTTTCATCCCTTTAGGTCGAATACAAACTGCAAAAATACGAAATTAATTGTTATCGTTCGGAAAAAGCGTAATTTTGCGGCATGGAAACGACGAAAATCGAACTGCTCGCGCCTGCCAAGGACTGCGAGGTGGGCATGGCGGCCATCAACCATGGCGCCGATGCCGTCTATATCGGAGGCCCCGACTTTGGTGCCCGCGAAAAGGCATCCAACACGATTGAAGACATCGAGCGTTTGTGCCGCCACGCGGCCTTATATGACGCCAAGGTGTATGTTACGCTCAATACTTTGCTCTACGACAACGAATTGGAACGCGCCAGAAAGATGGCCTACGACTGCTGGAACGCGGGCGTGGATGCGCTCATCGTGCAGGACATGCAGCTGCTCCAACTCGACCTGCCGCCCATCCCGCTCCATGCCAGTACGCAGTGCGACAACCTTACCGTCGAGCGGGTGCAGGAACTCGAAGCCCTTGGGTTCAGCCAGGTGGTCTTGGGCCGCGAGCTTTCCATTCGCGAAATTCGCGAGATTCGCCGACAAACTACCGTTCCTCTTGAGTTTTTCGTCCACGGCTCGCTCTGCGTCAGCCACAGCGGACGGTGCTACCTGAGCCAGCACATCGGCCATCGCAGCGCCAACCGTGGCGCTTGTGCCCAGCCTTGCCGCCTGCCTTGGGACTTGCTCGATGAGAACGGAAAAGTGCTAGCCAAAAACCGGCATCTGCTTTGCCTCAAGGACTTGAACAACAGCGCCCACCTTGAGGAACTGATGGATGCGGGCATCACGAGTTTCAAGATCGAGGGCCGAATGAAAGAGGCTGATTATGTGAAGAATGTGACGGCATTCTATCGACAGAAATTGGACGAAATCTTTGCCCGTCGTCCCGAATATGAACAAGCCTCGCAGGGGCATTGTGCCTACAATTTCGAAGTCAATCCTGAAAAATCCTTCAACCGTGGCTTCACCGATTTCTTCTTCAACGGGCGGCAAAAGGACATCGATGCGCCGTTCACGCCCAAATCGATGGGTGAATACGTTGGCGAGGTCGTGTGGTGCAATCCGCTCCGCATGGAAATCGAGACCGACAAGGTGTTGCACAACGGCGACGGCCTTTGTTTCCTGAACCTTGACAACGAATTGGTGGGACTGCGTGCCGATGTGGTCCGTGTCGCCGACTGCGTCCCCGCAATCGGCAAAAGAACTGGCAACTGCGAGGACGCAGTTGTCGACAATGGCATGGTCACCGTCTCTACAAACCGTCCCCACGGTGCCTATCGTGGCGCAAAAATCTACCGCAACCTAGACCTCGAATGGCAAAAACAGGTGGATTCCTCGACGGGTAACCGCAAAATCGACATTGATTTGGCATTGGCCGAAACGAAGACAGGATATGAATTGATGGCTTACTGTAGAGACGCGGCGCACCACGTCTCTACCAGCGTACAATGCGACAAAATCACCGCCAACAACCCCGAAAAGGCCACCGAAAACATCCGCAAGAAGGCCCTGCAATGGGGCGACACGCCTTTCAATCCCGTCAATTTGGAATTGAAATTTAAAGAACCGCGCCTCATTCCTGCCTCGGTCATCGGCGAGATGAAACGCGAATTGGTGACGAAACTGACGGATGAATTGGTTGAAAACCATCGGAATAACCGTGACACCCGTTGTACAGACATTGCGCGCAACGTCTCTTCCATTGATCCCGACGAAATCCCTGAGGCACTAATGACCAGCCACCATTGCATCCGCTATGCCAACGGCCTATGCAGCAAGGAAACAGGCCAGAAGGCCACGCCCTTGTTTATCCGCAACGGCGCGAATACTTTCCGCCTCGAATTTGATTGCAGGAATTGCCTGATGCGCGTGGCCAGCCAATGAAAGGCCGCACCACCTCGGCAGGGTTCTCCAATCCAGTCTTTTTCTTGATGCTGAGCCGGCTCTTGCTGACCGTGTTTTCCTTCAGGTCGAGGATGTAGGCGATTTCTTTCACGCGGAACGAGAAAAACGACAGCAAACAAATGGCCTGCTCGGTCTCGGTCAGTTCGGGATGCTTGTTTTTCAGCTCTGCCAAAGCATTGGGATAGACCGCGTTAAACTCGTTGATCAGTCGCAGATAGAGGTTGTCGTTTTGTTCCTTGTAGATGTTTTGCATTCGCGTCTTCAAAGCCTCGCTCGAAAGGCGCTCCTTGGCGTCGTAGTCTTTTTGCAGCCGCAGCTTTTCCTCTTGCAGCCGCAGGGTTTCTATCTGTTTTTCCTTGCGGTGGCGATAGGAGACGAAAACCACTGCCAGCAGCGCCAACATCAAAGCGGAAATGAGCAGGTAGAGCCGCATCCTTTTCATCTGTTGCTCGTCGTGAAGGCGTTGCAGGGCAAGGTTTTTCTCGTATTCGTCATTCACTTCGGCGACTTCCTTCCCCACAAAGTCAAACTCCTCGGCGTTCTCAAAATAGAGGTCGGCGTAGCGTTGCGCGTTTTCCACATCGCCTTGCGCCAAATAGGATAGCAACAGGTATTTGTAGGTCTCGGTCTCTACCAGGTCGTGGCCCAGCAAGGCTTCGGTCTGATGGCCGAAATAGATGGCCGAGTCGTATTGTTGCAGTTCGTAGTAGCCGCTGCAAAGGCTGTGGTTGAGCAGCGATTTGTACGCCAATGCTGAATGGGTATCTTTCTTCCCCAGTGTTTGCAGACCTTTTCGGCTCATGGCCACGGCTTGATGAAGCAGTTGCAGCCGTTCCGTTTCGGAATCGTATTTCCCGTAATCGAATTGGGTCATGTAATACAGGTTGGCAAGTACATAATAATAAGCCCCTTCCACGGTGTCGTGTGAGGCCTCGGCAAAACGACGTCCGTTTTCGATGTACATCATGCACGAGTCGTATTCTTCAAGCTCCAAGTAGTTGTTACCCAGAATGAACGAGGGCTTGATGCGTTGTCTCGTTGCGTCGTGTTCGGCATAGAATTGATCGGCGAGTTTGGCGTAATGGATGGATTCTTCCACGAAGCCTGTCGAGGAATAGAAGGCACTGAGTCTCATCTGGATTTGGCTCCTGAAAGTTCCGATGATGGTTTGCTCGTCATCGTCGGAGCATCGCAGCAGCTGCTCGTCGACGTGCTGGCAGGCCTCGATGCAGTGCAAAGTGCGCAGCGCCAGTTCAGTAACGGTCTTTTCGTCGCTGCCGTTGAGGAGGGCAATGCGGCTTCGGGCGTAGTAGGTCAGCGCTTCGAAGTATTTCTCGTCGTGGCTCGAAAAATAATCCTCGGCCACTTGCAGCAGCGAGTCGGCTTCCGTGTCGGTGAAGTCAATCAGGCTGAGGGCTTGGGCCTTCAGCAGGCAATAATGCGCCCGCTCTTTTTGCGAGAGTGCCTCAATGTGCAATGTGTCAAGGATTTGCAATGCGCTGTCAGGATGGCGGGCATAAAAACACTCGACATCGTAAAGCACCTCTTCCTGAGGCGATGGCAAGGCCTTGCGCTGCTGGCAAGCCTTCAAAGCCAGCAATGCCATAATAATGCCTAATGTTTTGACAATGTGTTTCATGGGGCAAAGATAATGAAAATCTTGTTCCCTTATTCCACTACAATTTTCGCCGTCTCCCCGTCAATGGTGAGGAAATACATCCCAGAAGGCAGAGCCGAAACATCGATTTGCTGGACATCTGACACGATTTGGCCTGATTGCAACACCTGTCCCATCAGATTGGTGATTCGGTAGGTGTTGGCATGTAGAGACGGTGTGCACACCGTCTGTACAAACAATACGTTGTCGGCAGGATTGGGATAGACGCTGTAACGGTTCGCTGCAGGTTGTTCCTTCACCTGCGTCAAATCCATCTCCCCAATCACGGGGAAGCCGCGATTGATGCCTTCCGTGTCCTCAATCCAGGTGCATTCGCCCATTGCGCCTGCATTCAATGCCTCAAGCAGGTCGGTGGTGCCGTATTGCGCCTCGTCGAGCGTCCAAGTGGTCGCGTTGGAGCCTTCGTTGAAGGCGCACGAGCCGGGAAGATAAACATAACTCGGGCCGCTTGCGTTATAGACGTAGGTCGGGATGTCCTCGTTGCCGTAGTAATAGCAGTTGCGGATGGCTGTGTCGCTGAGGATGGCGGGGATGATGTGCCCATAATGCTCATTGGTCAGGTTGGGATGTTCGATCTTGTTGATGCGTCCGGTGTTATAGACGTTGTAAACAAATCCATTTGTTGGAGAACCGGTTATGCCTCCAATTTGTGCCACAGAGGGATGGGCGTCCGACAGTGAAGCTGTCAAATCTCCCGTGTTGTAGCAGTTGGAGATGGAGCCGTCGCTGCCTGCGATGCCGCCCACGAGGATCATGTCGGTCCCTTGCCCTTTTACTGAGGCCATGTTGCCGCTCATGCGAATGGTTGTGAAGATAGGTGTTCCGATGATGCCACCTGCGTTGCTGCCGCCTGTCACTTCGCCCGAGGGATGGTTGATGCAATATTCAATCAGCCCAAACGAGCCGCCTTGCCCGACCAATCCGCCAGCCGTGATTTTTCCCGAAACCCTGCCGTAGTTGTGGCAATGGCGGATGATGTAACTTCCTCGCCCGACCATACCGCCTGCCGTGCTGGTGTTCCACATGTCGCCGATTTCGCCGTTGTTCACGCAATGGCTGATGAGCACATTGCCGTTCTCCATCTCGGTGTGGCCTGCAATGCCTCCCAAGTCGAAGGCTCCGGCAGTGACAAGCGCGTTGTTGGTGCAGTTTCTGATGAAAACGGTGTCGTTGCCGATGCCTTCCGCCGAAAAACTCCCGACGATGCCGCCAACACGATTGCCGTAAGCCTCCACAATGCCGTCTACGACGCAGTTGCTGATGCTGGTGTTGACGGCCATTCCGACCACTATCCCCCCATATCCGCCTTGCGTCATGCTTGATTCCACAATCTGGAGGTTTTGTACAACGGCACGCACCGTGCACCCAAACAGCCCCAGCGCATCTTTGTTGTCAGCATACAAATCACTGATGATGTGGTTGTTGCCTTCAAAAATGCCTTTGAACGGGTTGGCTGGCTCCACATGAGGATTGACGGGATTGGCGAAGCTGGCGTATACGGTGCCAATGGGTGTCCAAAGCATACCTTTGGAGCCGTTCATACAAAGGTCGGCGGTCAGCACATAGCAATTGGCGTTGCCGCCGGCGGTTTCGTTGGTCTCCTGGGCCAGCAGCGCCAATTGTTCCGCCGTGGCGATTTGGTAGGGGTTCTCGGGGGTGCCGTCGCCGCCAGCGTAGGCTTCGGCCACCGTGCCGTCCCAAGGGGCTTGTGCTCCGCACATCATTCCGAGCGCGAGCAAAACCGAAAGTATAATCTGTTTTTTCATCGTGTTGGGGTTTTTGTTGGTTTGTCTCTGCAAAACTATAACAAAAATCCGCCAAAAACACAAGGCTTTGGCGGAATCCATATTTTTGTTTTTGAATAATATTGTAAATCAATGGATTGTGGAAACGAAATCCATATTTTTGGGAAGGTGGTTAGAGTTAAAACGGAGCCAAAACACCTATAAAGTAATGGCCAATTGCTAACTCGTACCCACTTGTTGTCATTCTTCGCGGACAAACATCAAATCCGTGTCGGGCCCGAAAGTGACCTCAAACTGGAAATAATCGCGCTCGTCCTTCTTGATGTTGAAAAAGTAGGTTTGCCCCAACTTCAGGTTTTCGAGGATGATGTCCAAATGGCGACCGCATATGCAATTGGCCCACGAATCCTCATAGAGCAGTTCTATGGAGATGTTTTGTTCTTGCGCTTGGATTTCAGGACGGATGGTGTACGCATCGCAAGGGAATTGCGTGTTTGTAGTGCTGATTTTCAACTTCGTGTCGTCAACGGTGGTCACATAGATTGTGTCGTTTGGCTCACCGTCGCGAAGGAGAATGACGTTGTCATTGCATTCCGAAACGAAGAAGTCGGAAACTTTGGGCTGTCGAGCCTCTTTCTTGTTGCATCCCTCCAAGGCGAGGAGTCCGATGACGAAAAGTGCCATCAAGGCGATGATGGTTTTGATTGATTTGTTCATAATGTTTGAGTTTTAATTGTGTTGTTGTTTTAGTTGATTTGTTACTTAGATTGCGTCTTGCGTCACTGCTTCGTTCCTCGCAGTGACGCGAAGCGACAATGCAAAACTATAACAAAATTCCACGGAAAAAGCAACCCCCAAGCCCAACTATAGGTTTTTCTTGGTTTGAAAAACTATAAAATATTGGAAAATAATGGATTACAAAAACAAAACTATAGGTTTTTGTTTAGCCCAAAAGGTCGGAAACGGGGTTTTTCCCCACCTTTTTGATGAGGTCGGAGCGGTATTTTGTCACCGTGTTTTGGCTTAGTTCCAAAATCTCGGCCTCTTCCTTGATGCGGAAACGGAGAAAGTTGAGCACAAGCAAATCGCGCTCTTGCTCGGTCAGGTCGGGATAGGTGGATTTCAGTTTTTCGTAAACGTCGGGGTAGGCCTTGTTGAAGGCTTCCAAGATGCCCTTGCGCGGGCGACCGCCTTTGTCGTAAAGCGCCTTTGTCTCTTTCACCAAATCCTCGAAAGTCTTTTCCTTTAGGGCGGCTTGGGCTTCGGTCAGCTGTTGGCTGAAGGCTTCGCGTTGCTGGTCGAAAGCCTCGCGCTGCCGTTGGTGTGCTTCGCGGAGGTTGGCTTCGGCTTGTTTGTGGCGCTTGCGGGCCACCAAAAGCACAAGCACAAGGGCCAAAATCGCCAACGCGACCAAGGAAACCATCAATATGTTTCGTCGTACAGATTGTTGCCTTTTCAGCTGGGTTTCGGCCTCCTGTTTTTTCTGTATGTAGTTGTTGAACAATTCGGTAAGTTCGGAAGTCACGGGGGCGAAGGCTTCTATCGGATGTGGATATTGCGCCAGAAGACGGGCACATTCGTTCATCTTCGTGGTATCGCCCAAGGCTCCATAAACTTCGTTCAAGTACTCTAATGCTTGGATTTTTGCAGTGGTGTTCGAAAAATCCGGATGTTGCAATCCCTCAAAGGCTCGGTTCAGATACACCAATGCCGAATCAAGCTGCTTTTCCTCTTTATGGATCCAGCCGATGGTCAGTTCAACGTCGTGACGGTCAGTCTCATCGCAATGCGGAAGCAGGTTCTTTTGGTCGTGGATGACAAGCGCTGCGTCGTGATGTAGTTTGTAGTCGATGATGCCATTCCTTGAGACCGCTATCCTGAAAACCATGTCGGAAGAGTCGTTGTCGAAGCATCTTATTGCGGTGTCATAGTAATAGCAAGCGCTGTCGAAACGCTCACTGATGTCGAATCCGTATGCTATCAAAAACAATGTGGTTCCCAGTCCCGCAGGTGAGTTGGAATATTTCTTGTCGATGGCCAAGGCTTGACGGTAGAAATAGGAAGACGGATTGGGCAAGAGGGAGATTGAATAATCTGTGCCCAATCCCTTGTAGGTTTTCTTTAGAAGTTTGATTATTTGCTTGTCTTGCTTTGTAAGTTGTTCAACATCAAATGATTGAAGAATAGAAAAGTGTTCTTCCAAAACTTCCAATGCGCGGTAGTATTCCTTGCAGCAGGCCACGGTGCTGTCCTTGTCCCTATAGTCCAAGGCGTTTTGGAAGAAGGTTTGGGCGAGGTTATAGATGGAATCGGCACGAAGGCTGTCGGCTGTCGAAATCACCTGCGGCGGTTCTTCTGAAGCCTGCTTTGGTTGGCCGCAGGCCGCCAACAGGATGGCGCAAATGATTGTCGCTATGAGGTGCTGTGTTTTCATCGAGGCAAAATATTGAACTATCGTTGATTCATCATTTTGGCGAAATCATCAAGTGAAATATACAGTTAGTGTCAATGACTACACGAGGCCTCACCATAGTGTTTAATTAATATATGGTGTACGAAGGTGTTCGTCCTTCAATTGGTCAAGGGTCTCTTGGTTAAGCGTCCCATTGTCCCAAAGCCGATTCATCTCGGCCTCCAACCTGCGTGCATAGAAATTTCTGATGACATCCATCAAATCGTTTAGTTCTTGCTCGTCAGTAGCCCCTGCAAACGATTCCAATATCATCATTTGTGCCTCGTTCATTGTATTAAGTTGCAACATTTTCTCTCTGTTTAACTATTCACCCTGCAAAACTACACATTTTTTCCTAATATAAGATCATTATACCCAAAAACCACTTCCAAATCTTTCTCTTTGAAATAGGTTTTCACTTGGTTTTCATCCCATTCCGTTGCGGCAAGGATAAAGTCGCCGCCCCAAGCGCCAAGCGATTTCAGTGTGCCCTCGAAGTCGGGGAAGCGTTTTTGCACGGGTGTTTGCCCGATGCAGCGGGCAATGATGCGCTCGTGGCATTGCATCAGCAGGCCGAAATCGTCCAAAGTCTCGCATTTCGGCACCGCCCTACTGATTTCCGAAACAGCCTCAATATCTTTCTGTAAGTCAAAGGGATTCGTTTTCTCCAAAAACGCCTTCACTTCCTTTGACGAGCTTTGCTTTTGGCCTTGGTAGACGAAATACAGACGGTCGGCAAAAGGTGGGTTGAGTTCTATAGGCTCGACCGTGGGTGTCGGCGTTTCGACGGGCTCAACGGCCTTAGGTCCCTGAGCCTGTCGAAGGGCCGGTTCAGGTGTTGATAGTTGATAATAAATCGGTCCTTCCGCCGTGGCGCAAGCAATATCATAGCCCGATCCGCCGAAGGTCAGATTCAGCAGTTCGTAGGGGTTCACATCGGCCCACTGGGCGAGATTGGCAATGAGCGTCGAGCTGCTGCCTAGGCCCCAGTTCGGGTCGAAATCCAGATGGGTGGTGAAAATCAGGCCCTTGCCTTCAAAAGCCTTGGGATTCAGCTGCTTGACGGCTTGCAAGATTTGGGCCAGTTTTTCGGCTTTGTTTTGGTCGGTGCAATGGATGATTTCGAGGTTTTCGGGGTCTAAGGTAACAGAAAACCAATGTTCATCAGGTTTGTGGGCGTCCCATTGTAGAGACGTGCCATGGTGCGTCTCTACTGACAAGGTCTGTCCCAATTTCAAGGGCAAAGCCAACGACAAAGCGCCTCGCAGGACGAGGTATTCGCCTGTCAGGAGGAATTTTCCGTGGGAATGGTGATAGGATTTCATCTTTGGACAAATCTGATTAAGCAAATGCAAAACTATGTTTTTTTTTACTTCAGATGGCAATTCGTGGAAAAAATGCTAACTTTGCACCGTAATTCAATTTAATCATTATGAACGGAACGGTCACACCAGCTGCACAATTCGACACATTTATGCTTAATGTGCCTAAGGACGATGTTTCTTTCTTCAAGAAAATGGCAAAGAAAATGGGCTGGAGCATTGAAAAGAAAAAGAAAGAAAAGCCTCGCCTATATGACCCTGAAACTGGCGATTATCTTAACGATGAGACGATGAAAGTCATCGAGGACGCGATGAATGGCAAAGGATTGATTGAAGTCGGTTCTTATGAGGATTATTTGAAACTCGTCAATAACCTGTGAGTGTCATGGCCAAGTTCTCTCTTCATTTGAGTAAACGGTATCTCAAGGATTTGAAGTTGGCTCGTCGTCGTGGTTTGGACGAAGCGAGTTTGAACGAAATTGTCAAGAAACTCTTGGATGATGAAGAACTACCAGTCAAAAACCGCAACCACCAGCTTCATGGCCAATATGAAGGCTGCTGGGAATGCCACATTAACCCCGATTGGCTGCTGATTTACATTAAAGACACGGAAATCCGAATCATTTCCCTCCAACGGACGGGAACCCATTCGGATTTGTTTGGGAAAAACAGGAAATAGCACGTCTTATTTCCGTAGTGACTCCAAAAACTTTTCAACTCCAGCGAAAGATACGGTTTGGTCTTTGAACGCTTCCCGAGCTTTTTTCTTTTCTTCCTCATTAGCATTCAATTGGTTGAGGATGTTGTTGAGGTGCATCTTCATGTGGCCGGCCTGGATGCCTTTGGTGGTCAGCGAGCGCACGGCGCTGAAGTTGTTGGCCAAGCCCATCGTGGCGGCCACCATCATCAGCTCGGGGGCGGTGGGGTTGCCCAAAAGCTCCAAAGTCTTCTTGGCCAAGGGGTGCAGGCTGGTCAGGCCGCCCACGGTGCCCAAGGCCATCGGCACTTCCAGCTCGAAGTGGAAGATGCCGTTTTCGATTGTGACGCTCGAAAGGCTCTCGTAGCGTCCATTGCGCGAGGCGAAGGTGTGGCCTGCGGCTTCCACGGCGCGGAAGTCGTTGCCCGTGGCTAAAACCACCGCATCGATGCCGTTGTAGATGCCTTTGTTGTGCGTAGTGGCGCGGTCCACGTCGATGTGGGCGATGTCGACGGCTTTCTTGAATTTCTTGGCGTATTCGGCTCCCGAAAGGTGCTCGTCGATGCCATCCAATTGTCCCACAGGACATTCCACCCAAACCTTCACGCGACAGTCGGGCGTGTTGTTCGACAGGATGGTCATGATGATTTCCACCTTGCGCAGCGCTTCGGTCAGGTCGTTTTGCTCGGCGAAGAAGTCTTGCAGGCTGTGGCCAAATTGCTCCAACACCGAGTTGATGAAGTTGGCACCCATGGCGTCGCCCGTGTTGAACTCTACTCTAATCTGGTAATAGTCAGGGATTTGGTCGCTGTAGTCAATGAGTTGCATCTGCAAAATGCCGCCGCCGCGTTTGCGCATTTTTTCGGTCATGGCATCGGTGTCGGCCAGGAGGCGTTTCTCGATTTCGGGGAACAGCGCAAATAGCTTTTCTTTGGGTCCGCTCCAGCCGAAATGCACCTGCCCGATCTTGCGCACGTCGATGACTTCGGCATGGAAGCCGCCACGCTCGCCCCAGAACTTGGCCGCCGCCGAGGCTGCGGCGACGACAGAGCTTTCTTCGATGACCATCGGGACGATGTAGTCCTTCCCGTTAATGTTGACGTTGGGCGAGATGCCGTAGGGGATGAAGAAATTGGTGATGGTGTTCTCGCTGAACTCGTCGAAAAGCTGTTGCTGCTTCGAGTCGGAGTGCCAATAGCTCTTCAGCAGGCTGACAACTTCTCCTGGGTTCTCGAAGTAGTTGGCAATCAGCTTCAGCTTCTCTTCCTTGAGAAGTTTCGAGAAGCCTTTCTTTATGCGTTCGCGAGTGGCCATATGTTTTGCCATTGGAAAAAGCCCGTGTCATTCCCTCGGGAATCTATGGGCTTTTTCGTTTGTTTTACCATTCCTCTTCCTCGATTACCTTTTCGGGTACGAGACTCTCCTCAAACTGCTTGCCCCAGTCTTCGGCAAAAGCGGCGATTTGGTTCAGATAGCTATCCCAAACGGGTTGATACAAAGGATCTTCCTTGTCCATCCATTCCTCGCAGGGGTGGTTGCTTTGGGTCTTTTGCATGAAGTCGGTGATAGTGTAGCGCACACGGCCTTCGCGCACTTCGATGGTGAAGTAGTAGGTGATCCATGTCCATTTCGACTTCACGACTTCACCGTTGTCGAGCTGGAACTGGTGCTTGCCTTTAATCGTGCGTCCGTCATTTTGTTGGATGATGGTCGAAGGGCTCTTGTAGTAGGAGTTGATGAAGTTGCTGTAGATGCGGTTAAACACTTCATCTTGTGAGCCTTCAACGGGAATAACCTTGCGGAAACAGATTTTTTCGGTCTTCGGGTCGATGGGCAGGTTGGATTGGGCAAAAGTGACGGTCGCAAACAAAACGGCGACAAATAACAATGCTACTTTTTTCATTGGTTCAAATTTTTGACAAAATTAGTAATAATTCGGTTTGATTTTGCATACGTTAGGTATTTCATGCAAATTTCAGGCCAAAATCAAAACGGGATGAGTTGTGAGTCATCCGAACAGTCGACGTTCGTCTGTGGATGGCCCTTGTAATATAGGGTCGAGGCTTCTTTCAGCGTTCCGTCCATGAAATCAGCGACTTGCACGGTGGCTTCTGAAGCGCTGTTGAGTTCGACGTGCATGGTGCCGACGCGGGTCTCAACCATATTTAAAATGCTGGCATCGTGTAACTTGATATTGGCGGTGGCGGTTTCGCCGCCTTTGTTCACGAAACGCGAGGCACTCTTCAGTTCAATGTCGAATTGCTCCGCAGATTGGATCTCGCCGTTGAATTGCGAGGCGTCGTCCAACTCGGCATTGCAGGCGGTTCCAACGAATTGGAAACCTGTCATCAGCGAGGCGTCTTCCATCTTGATCATACAACTTTCTCCGCTGAAAACGAGGCCGTTGCATTTCGATGCATCGCTTAGCTCGACTTCGATGCGTTGTCCGGCGAAGTCGCCATGGCTTTGCACTTGGACGGCATCGTTGAGGTCGAGTTTTTCGAGGTGCGTGGTGTGGACGGTGGCGCGAAACTCCGAATTAATGACGGGATAGACATTGGTTGTGAATCCTATTTCGAGCTTGTTGCCTTCCATCTTGGCCTTCACATACGGCTCCAGATAGGCGGAATACGCTAATTCCACGTATGTAACGCTGTCAGAAACGATGGTTACCGGCCAGGCATCGCTGACTTCAATCTGTCGGATGTCGCTGTTTTCCAAAACGGTCTTCTGCACAAGGGTCATGTCGGCCTCTTTCTTGCAAGAGGTGGCGAAAAGTGCCGCCACGCAAAGGATGAGTATGGGTTTTATCGCTTTCATATTCATGTAACTGATTTTTGCCTGTTTTATTATTGATGATGATAAGGTTCGCCCTTCAAAATGGTGAAGGCGCGGTAAAGTTGCTCAACGAAGATGAGCCGCACCATCTGGTGGCTGAAAGTCATGGGCGAGAGAGACATCTTGGCGTTGGCACGGTCGTAGACCTCATGCGCGAAGCCGTAGGGTCCGCCGATGATGAAAACCAAGCGTTTTGCGCCCGAAGCCGTCAGTTTCTCGATGTTTTCGGCAAAGCCAACCGAAGTAAACTGCTTCCCGTTTTCGTCCAAGAGGATGACGTGGTCGCTGGGCTGAAGCTGTTGCAACAAGAGGAAACTCTCGGCTTTCTTCTGCTGGTCCTCGCTGAGGGTCTTGCGGTTGCGCGGGTCAGGAATTTCCTTCATCTCGAACGAGGCATAATGCCCGATGCGGCCCACGTATTTCTTGATGCCAGTGATGAGGTAGTCCTCGTCGGTTTTCCCTATGACCAAAAGTAGTATTTTCATTTTTTTTCGTCACAAAACATTGTTCCGTCGGATTTGCAATCCGACGGTTGCGAAGAGGGGATTTGAAATCCCCGTTTCATTGCAGGCGGATTACAAATCCGCCCGAACTGCGGTGTAAAGCGGCCATAGTCATAGTCAATGGTCATAAGCCAAAAAGATTCATAACTGCTTTCTTATCTTGTTCCAACTGTGCCTTCAGTTCATCCAAACTGTCAAACTTCTCCTCATCGCGGATGCGGTCGATGAAGCTGACGCGGATTGGCTTGCCGTAGAGGTCGCCGTCGAAGTCGAACAGGTTGACCTCGATGATGGGCTGGTCTTCGCTGCGGTCGCCAATGGTGGGGCGGTGCCCGATGTTGGCCATGGCCTTGTAGCGCTGACCGTTGTAGTCGACAAGGCAGGCAAACACGCCACCGCAGTTGATGAGCATATACTCGCGCGGCAGTTCAAGGTTGGCGGTCGGGAAGCCCATCGTGCGCCCGATTTTGTTGCCTACCACAACCTCGGCAGTGATGCTGTAGGTGTAGCCTAACAGCCGATTGGCGCTCTTTATGTTGCCCACAGCCAGGGCGTTGCGTATCTTCGTCGAACTGATGGCGATGTTCTCAACGTCTTGTGCGGCAACGCGTTCCACCTTGAAGCCGTATTTCAGCTTCATGTCGTTGAGCAGGCCGAAGTCGCCCATGCGGTTTTTGCCGAAATGGTGGTCGTAGCCGACAACGATATACGCCGGCTTGATGTTGTCGATGATGTAGTCCTTGATGAAGACCTCGGAGGGCGTGCGCGAAAACTCCTTGGTGAAGTTGATGATGACCACGTTGTCAATGCCGAACTCCTCAAATTTCTTGAGTTTTTCCTCGGGTGTGGTCAGGAAACGCAGGTTGGAGCTGTCGATGTTGAGCACCTGGCGGGGATGAGGCTCGAAAGTGACCACAACGGTTTGTCCTCCAACGTTTTGTGCCAATGCTTTCATCTTGTTGAAGATGGCTTGATGCCCAAGGTGAACGCCATCGAAGGTGCCGATGGTGACCACGGCGTGGGGAATATTACGGGTTTCTATGATGTTTCTGAAGACTTTCATCGTTTTCAAACGGGGCCTTCGACAGGCTCAGGCACCCTATTTGAATTGGCCAGCTAAGGTCCCTGAGCCTGTCGAAGGGCCGAACTTTATAGGTTAAAACTTCATTGACTTAATGAGATATTGGGCTATCTGCACGGCATTGGTGGCAGCGCCTTTGCGCAGGTTGTCGCTGACGCACCAGAAGTTGAGGCCATTATCCACCGAGAAGTCGCGGCGGATGCGGCCCACGAAGACCTCATCCTTGCCTTCGGCATAGAGTGGCATCGGGTAAACGTTGTTGGCCGGGTCGTCTTGCACCACCACGCCAGGCATCGAAGCCATCAGCTTTCGTGCTTCGTCGAGGTCGTATGGACGTTCAAATTCCACGTTGACGCTCTCGCTGTGGCCGCCCCACACGGGCACACGCACTGTGGTCGACGAGACGGCGATGTGCTCGTCGCGGAGGATCTTGCGCGTTTCGTTCACCATCTTCATCTCCTCTTTGGTGTAGCCGTTATCGAGGAAGGAATCGATGTGGGGCAGGATGTTAAGGTCAATCGGATGGGGATAGCAAGTCGTGCCGCTTGCGCCAGCACGTTCGGCCTTCAGCTGGTTGACGCCTTTCTGGCCGCTGCCCGAGACGCTTTGGTAGGTGCTGACAACGATGCGTTTGATGCCGTAGGCCTTATGGAGCGGTGCCAAGGCCATCACCATCTGGATGGTGGAGCAGTTGGGGTTGGCGATGATGTGGGTGTCCTTCGTAATCGTGTCTGCATTAATCTCTGGCACGACGAGCGGCACGCCCTTCTCCATGCGCCAGGCCGAGCTGTTGTCGACGACGAAGGTGCCTTGTTCGGCAAAACGCGGCGCATATTGCCTCGATGCCGCTGCCCCTGCCGAGAAGATGGCGATGTCGGGACGGGCGGTGATGGCCTCGTCTACCGTGACCACTTTGTGGGTCTTGCCTTGGAAAACGATTTCCTTGCCCACGGAGCGTTCCGAGGCGGCCACAATCAATTCATCGATACGAACTTTCTGTTCGTCAAGCACTTGAAGCATCTTCGAGCCGACCAATCCGGTGGCTCCAACCACTGCGATTTTCATATTTTCCTCTTTTTGCTATCTGCGTGCAAAAATAGGAAAAATGTATGGTTTGCCTTTGGAAAAGCCTTTTTTTCTATCTTTGCCGAAAAAAGGACTGTCATGTTCCAGGAAATAGAACGGAAATTTTTGGTGCGCCCCCTTGTTCCCTCTGAGAGGGGGAAATGTGGCGACTTCAAGGCTGAGGCGTTCAAGGCCACCGACATCATTCAGGGCTACTTGAGCCATCGGCCCACGGTGCGCGTGCGCATCAAAGGCGACATGGGTTACCTGACCATCAAAGGGCCCGTCGGGCCGTCGGGACTCTCACGCTTCGAGTGGGAAAAGGAAATCACGAAGGACGAGGCTTTGGCCCTGCTTCAGTTGGCCGAGCCGGGCCGCATCGAGAAGACGCGCTATTTGGTGAAAAACACCGACGGCATCCACACTTGGGAGGTCGACGAATTCCACGGCGACAACGAGGGTTTAGTCATGGCCGAAATAGAACTCAGCTCCGAGGCCGACACTTTCGATAAGCCCGCATGGATTGGCAAAGAGGTCACGGGCGACCCGCGCTATTACAATTCCTACCTCATGAAGCATCCGACGAAAGAGTGGAAATGAAATTTTTTTTGTGGCTTTCGCAAAATTCCCTATTTTTGTAGGCTCCAAAACCGCCAACGCCATGAAAAAGACACTCTTACTCCTGCTTCTGTTGCCCTTTTCGCTCCTCGCACAAGTCAGCGACGACTTTGCCGACGGCGACTTCACCCAAAATCCCACTTGGTTAGGGACCGTGGATAAGTATATCGTTAACAGCAACTTGCAGCTTCAGCTCAACGCCGAAGGGGAAAGCACGGCCTATCTCTCGCTGCCCATCACCGAGTTCGAGACGATGGAATGGCAGTTTTGGATCAAGGAGGCTTTCGCGCCTTCGGGCAACAACTTCACCGATGTGTGGCTCAGCGCCGACAACGCTGACTTGTCGCAGGTTACAAATGGCTATTTTCTCCGTTTTGGCGAAGGCGGCAGCGCCGATGCCATCACCTTGTTCCGCAAGGATGTCGATGGACAACAGCAGGTTTGTCGTGGCACGGAAGGTGCCATCGCGGCCTCGTTTGCGGTCGCCGTCAAGGTGATTTGCGACCGCGAAGGCAACTGGATGATCCAGACGTATTACGACAACTCTGGGATTTATGTCACTGAAGCCCAAGGTGTTGACGATACACATGGCAAAGGCGGCCATTTCGGGTTTTCGTCGAAGTTCACCTCGGGCAATGCCAAAAAGATGTATTTCGATGACGTCTACGTCGGCCCACGCATCGTCGACCACGAACCGCCCCAGCTCCTGACCTGCGAGGTGCTCGACATGACGCATCTCCAACTCGCTTTCAACGAGGCCGTTGACGAGGCAACAGCCTTGAATGCAAGCAATTATGCCATCGACAACGGCATGGGCCATCCCGCCTCGGTGACCTTTGGCGGCAATTTGTCCATGGTTGTTTTGCAGTTGGAGCGCGAAATCGGCAATGGCATTAATTACACGATTACGGTGAGCGGTGTCAAGGACCTGTGGAACAACACGATGGAGCCGACCACCAAGACGTTCTCTATCTACGAAGCCTCGGAATACGACATCGTCATCAACGAAATCATGGCCGACCCGAATCCTGTGGTGGGCTTGCCCGAATGGGAATATGTGGAACTTTACAACACGACCGACTTTGGCATCGACCTGAAAGACTGGAAGATACAAATCGGCTCTAACGACTTGACTTTTGGCAGTTTCGTTCTCGAGCCGCACGGTTATGTCATCCTTTGCCATAATGATGCGGTTCCGGAACTGAACGAATACGGCGACTGCATCGGCTTCGGTAGCTTCTCGGTGGTCAACACGGCCTCGGCGATCTACCTCTACAGCAAGGAGGGCACGTTGGTTTCGAGGGTCAACTTCAGCAGTTCGTGGTACCACGACGCCAACAAAGCCAACGGCGGCTGGTCGGTGGAACAAATCGACCCGCTGAATCCCTGCGCGGGTGCCTCCAACTGGACGGCTTCGATGGATGCCTCAGGCGGTACGCCAGGGCGCATTAATTCGGTCAACGGCGAAAACAATATCCAGCCCAAGGTGGAACGTATCAGTCTGTTTGCCAACTACATCGTTCAGCTTTGGTTCGACCAGCAGATGGATGCCGCAAGCCTTTTGACGACGCAAAACTATCTCGTGGAGGAATTGGGCGGGCATCCCGACCAGGTGGAAACCAACCCGATGGACCCCAACTATGTGGGCCTCATATTCGACCACGGCTTTGAGCAGGGCGTCGTCTACACCTTAATCATTAATGGCGTGACCAATTGCGTGGGCAATGCCATCGAAGCCGACACGCGCGTTCAGTTCGGCATCCCCAACGACATCGCCGAAGGCGAAATCCTTATTAACGAAATTCTTTTCGACCCCATCAGCCCGGGTGTCGATTATGTGGAGCTTTACAACAACACCGACAAGACCTTCGACCTCAGCACCTTGATGCTTGGTGTGATTCGCGAAGGCACCTTCCCCAATCCCGCCGACACCACCTTGAAGGAAATCGCCGCCGACAGCCGTCTGTTCCTCCCCAAGACCTACGTCTTGCTCTCCACCGACAGCGAGATTGTGGGCCGGCAATACGACTGCCCGACCGACAACTTCGTGCAGATGGCTTCGTTCCCCAGCTATGCCAACGCGGGCGGCACGGCCATCCTGATGGGCAAGGACGGCACCATGGTCGATGCCATGTATTTCTCAGAAAAGATGCACTATCCGCTTTTGAAAGTCACCAAGGGCGTGGCGTTGGAGCGCGTCAGCTTCGACCAGCCCTCGATGGCGATCGACAACTGGCATTCCGCCGCCGAGCGCGTGCATTTCGGTACGCCTGGCCAACCCAATTCGATGATGCAAAGCACCGAGCCTTCCACCGACGAAATCACCGTCAGCCCCGACGTGTTCTCGCCCGACGGCGACGGCTTCGACGACGCCTGTTTCATCAACTACCACTTCGACGAGGCGGGCTACACGATGAACACCTATATCTTCAATGTCTCTGGACAACTGATCCGTCATTTGGTGAAAGGCGAACTGGTGGGGCAGGAGGGCAGCGCAATCTGGAACGGCTTGGACAACAACGGCAACCGCGTCCCCGTCGGCGTTTATGTCGTCGTTACCGAAGTCTTCAATTTCGACGGCAAGGTGAAGCAATTCAAGAACGCGGCTGTGGTGGGGACGAGGTAGCCGCCGCCAACAACAAGCAAAAGCGCATTCTGTTCCCCGCAGGGAAATTCCAAAACATAAGCGTTTTCTTTCGTCCGGCATAGAATATAAAATTGCATCTTGTTATTTATCAACAATATACCCGACAACAAACGACAATAAACGACTACTGTCGACAACAAACGTTTAATCAACGGCTTAGTCTTGGCGGATGGTGTTTCTTTGCAATAGGTTTATAAAATGAATTGCATGGATCCACAAGATTACAAAATCATTAATGTCCCGATGGGAAGCACCAAAGAAGACATCAAGGCCAGGGAAGCAATAATTTCCGATGTGTATAGGAAATGGTATGAGGCGAATCCCTCGAAAGCGGCTTATAACACCGACTTGAGAGAAGTTATAAACGTGCGATTCCTATCTATTACAGAAACCATGAGACACGCTGCAAAATCATATCTTTCAACATTGGCAGTGCTTCAATTGGATTTGATTCTGAAAAACGCCTATCAAGTTGGAGAACCTGTGCCACCGAAAGCTGGCATCAAGAACCAAAGTGAATTTTCGGAAATGATTATCATGGAGTGCCCTTTGGTTGGCATCGGAATTGCAAAACTTACGGTCGGTGTGAAAAAGAAAACCGAAATGAAGATACAATACTGTATCACAGCACTAAGCACATAAAAAAACCGACGGAGTTACTGAGGGGCTTGCTGTCCGGCATTTCCCGTCCGTCGGTGGTTTTCTGCCTGCAAAAATACAACTTTTCCCGAAAACGCAACCTTTTTCCGCTGAAAAACAACGAAAAAGTTCCTATAGCAGCATTAAAAAAGCCAGAGCCTCGCAGCCCTGGCTTTCTTTGGGGGTTGGTTTTGATGGATTATTCGTATTCGTAGAATATAATCCTACTTTCAGTGCTAATTTGTATGGGATAACCATCTCCATCATATTGATATTGATATATGAGATCATGAGCGGAGAGTAAGGCTCCGTTAGCCCATATGCGTGCTTTGACCACATTGTCAGTCCTGGCGGATTTGCAAATCCGCCAGCCAAGAATATCAGCATTTGTAATGCTGAAAATACACGTTTTTTCCTTGCTTTTCCGAAAAAACCACTATATTTGCCGCTGAAAAAGAACTTGTTGCCATGAGAGTTACCGTCATAGAAAGGGGTTGCAAATC